>Ga0182024_10002497_pt1 | contig 45495 bp, 46 predicted proteins | sample P32metaG_FD_120480 | JGI IMG/M metagenome (GOLD analysis project Ga0182024, IMG submission 120480) | Permafrost microbial communities from Stordalen Mire, Sweden - P3-2 metaG (Illumina Assembly) | ecosystem: Environmental > Terrestrial > Soil > Wetlands > Permafrost | place: Sweden: Stordalen... | reverse complement strand
GGGAATGTCAAACTATAACAAAAAAGTAGAAGCTTTCAGGGCATACTATTTCATGAACACAGGGAAAAAACTGGATGATGAGCTATTGTATATCATCATTAAAATAAGCGAAGCGCATGCGGACCTTAAAAAAGATATTAAAGCCAACAAGTTGCTGTTTTCTTCTTCATGGGATTATTTTGTTTTTGGGCTTGGCTCAATTGTAACTGCAACCCTGATGGCATCATTGTTCATCATGGTATTTCTGCTCCTTCACAAGTGACTACATACCCGATCAGGAGCTAACTTGCTCTTCAAAAAGATTATGCACAAGCACAAGCTTCTCATAATTCTCATGAAGAGATTCTTTAATCTCAGAAACTGATTTTAGTGCCCTCTTGAAGGAAAGAGTGCCTGCATTTTTCTTAGTGAGCATTTCTAATTTGAATGGCTCATTAAAGATATTCTTTCCGATGTATCCCTTTGAATTCAATAGGTTCAATATGTTGAAAATGTTCTGGCATGTCCCACCAAAGCCCTTCTCTAACCTTGAGATCAGGGTTTGCCGGGTGTTGATCGCTTCAGCAAATTCCTTCTGGGTCATGTTCAGCAGTTCCCTGGCCAATTGAACTCTTCTTCCAAATTCAAGCATGTCCATAGATGCAGTATTTAATTTCGGCAAATTGATACATTTTATTGATAAAAATACTAAATATTACAATAAACTGTTAAAAAAAGCTAAAATAATAATATTTAAAGCACCAAAGATTGATTGGCTGTCGGAAGACCCCTCTTTTTCAATTCATTAGTTATTCAGTGTGCGAATGATTTTACAAAGATTTATATGGAGGGTAAGGCATATGGATCAATACCTATTAAGTCAATCATGGTATTCTGCAATTCATGGATAAAAAAACACGCTTTGATAAATGTGCCTTTAAATTCAATACCGACAAAATTTATTCTATTCTCACCAATTTGAAATGGTGAGATAATGAAACCCAACGTTCGAAGCTGATTTAGCATTTTTTCTTTCTCAGCAAAGAAGCTTGACGGTATTCTAATACCAACCATATTCTCAATATTTTCCGGGTATTCAGTACTTTCCAATTGAACCAAACCGATTTCATCAATAGAAACTACTTTTGATGGATCTATTTCTTCTTCATCAATAAGAGATAGGATATTGCCGATTCGTATATCGTGTACTGCGATCATAAATTTTAGTATTTAGTGACAAAATCAATCTTTATATATTTTCTAAAAAACTGTATGGAAAAATTAAAATGAAATTTTAAGCTTATATTTTGAATTGCCTGAAGTGCTTTTGCAAATAACAATTCTGGAAAAGCAATTAAGACTTCTCTTTTCTGTGGTAAATTCATTTGAAATAATTATTTCCTCATTAAATATTTTTGAACCAATTGTTGGATTGAAATCTAGGATACTGACACCATAAAAAATGTACGAAGCGGTATCATTAGTATGATATCCAGCCCTAAGTATTCTAATCTGACAATCAATAATTAGATCCGCTCCGGGAATCAATTTTTGATTTTCTTGTTTTAAATAGTTCGCCGTATTTGCTATCGTGGAATTTAAAATCGGATAAGTCAGTGGCTTCCTGGAAACATTAGCTTCGTTCAAAGACAAATAAATTAATGTTATAAATCCCGGAAGCACGACGAGTAAAAAAACTTTGTATTTTTTCATAATCGCTTTATTTTAGAAAATAAAGCTACCCGGATATGGACATCCGTTAAAAGTAAAAACACCCTTCGTCAAACCGTAAAAAAGCGCTTTATTGTTGCTCTCTCGCCTTGAATCATGCCCATAATTAGGCACTAATTCTGTTTTCCTTCAGCGACTGATTTTCCAAAAATTTATAAAGAGAACAAGGCATATGGATCGATACCTATCAAATCTATCATGGTATTCTGTAATTCATGAATAAAAAAGCATTCCTTGATAAGGATTCCATGAAACACTATATTGACCGAATGGATTATATCATTACTTTTCAGAAATGGCAAGATGAGCATGCCCATTTTTAATGCGGAATTGACTACGTCCGCTTTCTCAAGAAAGAAACTAGATTGAAAAGGGACGCCAACCATATTGTCTATATTTTCAGGGTATTCCATTCCTTCCAGATGGACAAGTCCAATCTCGTCAATTGCCACAATTGGAGAAGAACCAATCATTTCTTCACCAATAAGCGCAAGAATATTGCCAACCCGAAGGTCATGCACATCAAGCATAAAATTAAATTTGTCCTCGTTATGAAAATAGAAACAAATTTTCTCTGATATTGGAAGGAAGAATTAATGGGATAGAACGGCTGATTGTCCCTAATCGCTTAGGCTAATTTTTTCAATACTAAATGACAAAAATGACGGATAGATTAACTTCTCAGACTGCGGATTGATCAAATGGAAATTGTGATCCTTGTTCGCACTCTTCTGATCAGCAGGTATATAAAATTCTTTGTACAGGAATCCATTTGAAAAATCAAACTTAAAATTTGAAACAAGATTCAGCAAGTCATTTTTTGAAATTTTATCCTGAGAGATCTTCATCATAACCGGCTTACCAAAATCATAACCTACATAACGAAAGTTATTAACGGTAGCGTATTGACTTTGCCGAGGCAATGGGGCCATATCCAATATGATGCTATCCCTATATCTTAGTACGCAAATATAAATCTCAAATCCAGATTCCTTAATTTTCAGGTTTGAATTTGGAATAACGATTGGTTGACTCTTAAGATTTTGCGATTGCGCATTTCCAATATTTGGCTGAAAAAATATGGAGAATGTACACAGAACTGATAGTGACTTGTTCATTATGATAGGTTTTAAAAAGTTGCAAGCATATTATAAAGCGCAAGGCTCGTTTAGATTTAAAAAATATGCGGGTACTTTTTACTGAGTACAAATCAAAATGAAAGTATTTCTTTCGTGGGATATTACTTGTAACTACAAGTCAAAGAACCTACATTAAAATAAAATAATTAATACAAATATTTATTTTATTGATATTTTAACAGATATTATGTGTTGAAATACTATGAAGAAAACGTCCATGAGATCAGCCTTTGCTTCAAAAAAAAATCAAATAATTCGGTTCTACGGTATAGAATTTTTATAAGCGCAAGGTGTTAACATATAGCGTCTAAGGGTTTCTACTTAGTTGAAAAGACTAAATTACCGTTGAAGTTCATGTGTGGAGAATTATTTTTGCCAAAGACAAGAAGTAGAATGGCAGAAAATGGCCTTTTTAAATCTAGCATCGAAATAATAGAAAAACACCCGTAGTATTTGTATGTATCGATAAAGTAATTGCTATTTTTAAACTATTTTGCTGCCATTCACATCTTCCTATATTTAGCCGAGCGCCCGAGTAGTCTGCTTGTAGGGTTCACGCCAATACAAACATTCCTATGGGCGTTTTTTGTGCAATCCCAAATTTGACTTAGATATACTGCTTTTAGAAAGCATAAAAGCTGCCTCTATTACAGATGCAATAGTTTCGTATACCAATAAAAGATTAATTTTTGATACCTCTTTTTTTCCTTCATACGAAATAACTGCCTCCAGCAAATCCCAGAGTTCGGCCCTGCAGTAGCACAACGTAAATTGCTGGCAAAAAGCTCCAATGACCAACATTGGGTTTGAAATCTGTTCCTCAGTTAAAAGGGCTGGTTGGTTAAGTTGATCAAGTTCCTTTCTTAATTTATTTGGCAGTTTCTCCTTCCATTCATCGGCAGTCGCCGTTTTATTAGACTGGTGTATCACGTAAAGCGCCTCAGATAGTAGTTGAAGTTCGCTACAGAAATCCATCAAATCCTCTCTGGCCTGACCAGTCTCATAGGCACTGTTATCATTCACAAGGGCAATACCCATCCATTGATCGATTTCTTCAGCGATATCATCCAGCTGAAGAGGTAAAAACGGCCCAGCCACATAGTCTAATGATCCATTTGCAACTTTGTCAATCAACCGTTCAGGCTTTTGGAACCTTTGAAGTTCCACGTCCTCATTATTTTTGCTGGATTCAGTCATAAGTTTATTTTAATTTCACGATTTATTAACTCCCTAGTTTTTCGGATACTATTTTACTTGCAATATCCTGTAGTTGTCTTATTCTTTTCATAAATATCAAAACGTCTTCTTCAATTAAAAAAAAGGTATCTCCATATCGGCTATCAATATATGCCGCTTCAAGAATATCAAGTAGTCTTTTTTCCTCTTCGTTATTGTCGGGGAAAACACCGTTAAGGCCTTTTGCGCATCTACGGATATGTTTTTTTAGCGACCGGATTTCATGTGTTTTTTTATCATATCCGTTCAAGCTTTTCAACACAGATCTGTAGGTTTGCTCTACAGACTGGTGAAGTAAGAAGGGTAATATTTGGGAAGAACAAGATTCATGCAGATGAATAGCAAGTTCGTAGAAGTGCTTTGCTTTTTGAAATGAAAAATTGAACTTCTCTTTTGCTTGCCTTTTAAGCTCGAATAACGCTTCTGATGTCGTTTCCTGATATTTAATTGACAGATCATCGTAAACCAGATTTTCTGGTATGAAGTTCAAAGAATAGAATGGATGGCCATTCTTAAGGCCCTCAATCACGCTACCTTCGTTATGTAACGAACAACATACGTATTCATCTTTCAAAGAGGCTAATTCAAGTAAGGGTTCCAAATCAGTGAACGGAACAGCGCATTTACCGGAAATCACAACCAGCAGGTCAATATATCGAGGATATTCTTTTTCAAAATTTTCCGGATTTTTTAGCATAAAAATTTTTGTTGGGGCAATAGCAGTAACAATAAACTGAATAATAGGCTTAAGTTCGTCCGCTTTGGGCGGTATTTTGTCCAGTATACCCTGGAGCCTTTCGATCCATTCTTCCCAGCCACTCCTATCTTTGGCGGGTTCGAAAAATATATTGTTGACATATTCTACTCTGATATCGTGACCGCTGATTTGCATTTGATTCTATTTATTGAGGTTTTTGAGAGGTGCAACTATTCTTTAAAATTTTATCCCCCGGTCCAGTTCTTCAATCAGTTCTATCAAATATTCATAAAATAGTAACATGCCTGAATTCAGATCGGAACCGGTATTGTCCGATCCATGTACCCACATGCGGTATAAATCCCAGAGTGATTCCTTGACTTTCTCTACAGGATTGTTCAGAAAGAAATACCGTATATTCAGAATCATTTCTTTCCTGGTTTTTTTATTTACTTTCTTTTTATTCATAAACCGCTTTTAATTAAATCACGATGTCCTATCAGTGTTTTTATAATGAACAATGTCATAGCTGTTCCAAATAGGGCTTAAGATCTCCTTTTCGAAATCTGCGAAATGTTCTTTAAAGACGGTGATAAACCCGCCATTTTTTCCCATCCATTTGACCATAGCAGCATCGCGGACTGAACCAAGCAGATAATAGCGGTCGAGATGGCCGACGAAAAATGCATCTCTGACATTGTATTTAAATAGTTTATTTCGATTGATTGTGATTTTCATCTGGAGTTGATAGAACGAACCTTTGTCAACCAATTGAAAATGCAGCTTTGGAGTATCCATCAGTATAGTTACCCTCCTAACGCTCCTGATTCCAGGTTTTTCTTTTAGATACCGTTCGCCGTAATAATCATCTAGGAAAACGTATTCCTGTTTGGTTAATAAGGGAAGTATTTCTTTCCATAGTTTGTAGACAGTTTCCGAAACTGAGTGTTCATCTCCATTTTTGTTAATTATAGATCCAGGGCTTTCTTTGACTAGTTTGTGCATTTCAAAGCATGTCTGATTGATAGCTATTTCTTCCGGGCTAAAAACATCTGCGAAATTGCCTTCTGCTGTTTTCCGGCTCAGATAAGGATAAAAGCTCTTAATATTCGAGCCATTGTCGTTTAAAACGCCCAGACAGGGTAATGGAAAAGGAAGATATCTATCCCGAATAGCAGTCATAATCATATAGGCGACTGCTGCTATTTTGGGAGGAACGGTATTCATAAGTTTAACATGATTCTGCAAACTGAGAATAGTCGAGATATGATCTATATTGAGGTCGTCCATAAGCTGGTAAATACTTCCTAATGCCTTTTTAGGGGAAAAATCTATTCCATTCTGATCTGATTTTCGTACAAAGTATTTTCGATGATGAATCGCTATTTCCATGAGTCCTCCAGGTTTGAATTTTTCGAAGTAATCCGTGCTGTAATTCCAGGTTAGATGCTCCAAAGCTTTATAAATATGAATACAGAGGCTTTCAACCGGCGTTGCGCAGGAGCACGAAAAGTGTAGAATATCCGGCTCTATATGAACAGTCATCACGTATGACTTATTTTTATACCCGTTTTGAAGTTTAATAGTCTTGGATTCCAATGACAAGAACCTCAGCCTAGGAAAAAACCAATCCTTTTTTTTTAACAATGTGGAGTCTACCTGACTTTTCAATGCAGATTGTGACAAGATATAGGGTGTTTGTTCGAGATGGATGGCAAAAGGTTCAGACGCGCTCCGCAAGTGTCCAGTTTTTATTTTCTTATTGTATTTCCTTTTAGCCATATGTTGTCGATATTGACCGAAATTTCAGATAACTAAAACCCGTATTCAATATCAAAACCAGGTTTTTTAGCGGATTTAGCGGTAATTTACCGGTGACGTACAACGCATTAAGAATTAATTATATTTGTATAAACGGAAATGCAGGACTCCATGGAAAAAACAATACATCAAGGAAGAAATGTCAAACGCTTCAGAGAAATGCTCGGCATCAAACAGGAAGGTCTGGCATTGGAACTCGGCGATGACTGGAACCAACGAAAAGTTTCACTTTTAGAACAGAAAGAAGTGATTGAACCGGAGTTATTAGAACAGGTCGCCAAATTTTTGAAAGTCCCTGTTGATGCCATTAAGAATTTCGATGAAGAAAAAGCAGTGAATATTATTGCTAATACTTTTAATGATGAATCGGCGGCATTTGTTCAAAATTATAAATGCACCTTTAATCCTTTTGACAAATGGGCTGCGGAAATAGTGGAAAATAGAAAATTGTATGAGAGGCTTATAGAAGCTGAAAAAGAAATAATTGTCTTACTCAAAAAACTGGTTGAGGAAAGAAAAAAGAAATAATGATCTTATAAATTATACATTATACTTTGGGCATCTAATTACTATCGCGAATTTATAGGTAAGTACTATTATTTTTCCTCATTTCGACTGCTTCTTATAGATACCAGCTTTATTCAATCTTAACGTTATCATCTTTCCGGTAAAATGGGGGAATTGTTCATTTTCATCTTTACGAAATTCGTTATAGGTAATTTCATTTGAGTTAGGATTAAAACGCAAATTCAATTTCCCGTCTCTTCTGTATTCTAATACCAAATCTTTTTTATTCTCAATACAAGATTTGCATTCGATAAGCTGGTTACCAACAATTTTAAAAGCTTGTATTCTGTCGAATTCCAAGCCTTCTCCATGGGTTCCCCATGCAAAAGTTATATATATTTTAGAATTGTTGATCGGTACTTCGTGAACCTCATAATAACTACAGTCTGAGTAACCCCCGTCTCTTACCTCATTTCCAGTACTGAGCTTCTGTACGCCAATTTCCCCATTCACTTTAATGAACTGAACTAACGAATTTATCATGTGCCAGGTCCCACCACATTCATTGTCCCAGCTGTAAAATTTGATTTTACCATCCTCTGAATTCGTAATCGTGATATAATGAGATAGGCTATCGAAAGTGTTATTTAGTGTTATTGGATTATGTAATGCTGCAGAGACCTTTCTCATGAAAATCGGTTCAAGACTATCACACCGAATATTCTCATCTGCACCCATTAAATTCTTATACGCGGAAGTGAGGTTTCTATCTATTTTATTGATAATTGTGTTCTGACCTCGACTTGTGACCCAGAAGAGCAAAGCAAATACAACTAATATACTTTTCGAGGTCATAATTTAATGTACATTTTGGATAATCATAAAATCACTGAGCCAAAAATTCAGGCTCTTTTTATAAAACTAAAAGTAACTTTTATTTCTTTCCAAGATTATTTATTGAATCAAGAATATCGTCTGATGATATGAATAGCGGATTGTCTCTACATCCCTTTAAGGCCATATGATAACATGCTTTTGCTTTCTGATAAGCTTTTTGCATCTCAGCCATTTTACCTATCCAGAATGCTATTTCAAAGAATTCAATAAAGCCATTGTCAATGCAAAGTGTACTGCTTGCCTGAAATTCCCGATATGCTTTGTCAAATTCTTTCCGGCATAAAAGCAATCTGCCATACATCAAATGCATCGCTGATGAAAGCGCTGGAGTTTCCCTTTCTTTTTCGATTCTTTTTAGAATTTCCTGAAGATAAGATCCTATTTCTTTTTCGTTAGCATCAATTGCAATGTGCTTTTTAATAGCCGTTTTCATTAACTTTTGAAATTGTTATAACAGCGTATTTTATTTAAATTCATAAATATTATGCTACACTTACAATTTGAAATCATCAGGGTCAAGTTGAAATTATTTTTGATTTATTGATTTTCTCAATAATTGCCGAAACAGTTGCTTCACTAATATCTAACGCTCCAGCCATGTCTTTTTTGGTCTTATTTTCTTTTAGGAACTCTATAATCTTTAATTCCTTATAACTATATATCCGACCTGTCCTATCAAATTTTAAAGTTGCACCTAAGTACGCCCTCTCGATGCTTTCACTATAATAATAATTGTATTCCTGAACGCATTTGATTGCCTGGTAGATTACTTCTCCGTCTGTATTTTTTGATAGATAAGAATTAGCACCCAATTGCATCATTTTGGTGATTATTTCGGTGCTATTGTGCATCGACAAAATAATAATCTTTAAGTCAGGATATTTTTCCTTGACCTTAGGAAGAGTTTCAATACCATTCATCACGGGCATTGCAACATTCAAAATGACGATATCAGGAGTTACAGTTTCCAGTAATTTCAATAATTCCAACCCGTTCTCCGATTCACCAATAATATCGATATCATTCTTGTTATTAAGGGCCATTCTTACCCCGGACCTAAAAAGTGAGTGGTCATCACAATGGATTATTTTTATCCTTTTCTCCTCTTTTGTTTTTTGGAAATAATTCCGAAAGAAATTTCGCATATTATTCAGGTATTATAGCCATTTAGCCCCCCGTTTTGCTCATATTTGACACCATCTTTATCATTTTCAATGATTATGCACCTTTTGTCATTTTAGCGGAAAATTCGACTACACATTGACTCTCCAAGGTCACCGCAAATTAGCTTTAAATTCTAATGTAGGCGGTGGGGTAAATCGCTATGATTTTCCAGAATAATTGGTTTGGCCCGAAATTTCCAGACTCTTTTCATTAGAATGGGTCCGCGGTTCGAGTCCCTTTTCCTAAGAATAGGACCGAGGTTCGAGTCCCTTCTTGAAAAACAATTGCTTAAGGTATCTGTCTTAAAGACGATTTGCCTAATTTTACGTAAGATTTGCAATTCAAAAAGAGGTGAGCGTATAGGTGAGTAGGTAAAAATGGACCTTAGTTAAGATGCTGATTTATATTGTTATGTGATAATATTAATCGGACCCGTCCGGTCCGCCAAACTCGCTTAAATTGCTGTAAATCCATTAATTAAAGTGTTTTTTATTTCTGACAGAGATTTATATATCTAAGTCAGATTCTAACGGTCATAGGTAGTTGCACGTTACTAATACGATCACTTCAAACCCCCTCCTGTCCTAGCTTTCAATACCTCATACATTCAATTACATTCCGATTTTACACTGGTCACAATTCAGAATCGAATTTTAATGGAGAGACTTCCTCGACTAAAAATTCGAAAATGGAACCCTTAGCCGGTAGCTATTTCTCATGGTTGATCGGCATTTTATAGACATATTGTTTACTTACCCAAATAATTAAGAACTGGTTTATTAAAAAGTTCCATCACTGGTTGTAAGGTTTCCTAGTCCTTATTTTTTAGATGCGCCGTATTACCAAGTGATTCCATTTTTGTAAATTATTACATAAATGGAATTAATCTCCATAAATTACCTATCTTTACAAAAATGGAATAGCTATGATATCTCGTATGATATTGCCGCACGCAAAACTGTCGCTCAAGCAATTTAGGGCTTTATGCATCACAGGACCAAGGCAAAGCGGCAAAACAACATTAAGCAAACAACTCTTCAAGGGCAAACCATACGTCAATTTTGAAAACCCATCTGTTCAATACGAGGCAGAAGTAGATCCTGTATTATTCTTAACAAAATATAAAGGTGGGGCAGTATTTGATGAAGTCCAAAGAGTGCCGAATATTTTCCGTTATCTACAAGAAATTTTAGATCGGAACAAGAAAAGAGGCCAGTTTATTTTGACAGGTTCGAATAATTTTTTGTTACAGGAACAAATATCCCAAAGCCTGGCAGGCAGGGCAGGCTATTTAACCCTACTGCCATTTAGCCTTGCGGAACTGTTACAAGCAAGGACTGCTGTTAAAGATGTGAACCAACTTATTCTTACTGGCGGCTACCCAGAAATATGGGCTCAACATTTAAATCCGGGCATTTGGCTCAATAGTTATATACAAACTTATGTGCAAAGGGATGTGCGGTTGCTACGAAATATTACCAACCTTGGAGCTTTTAACCGTTTCATTTATTTATGCGCAAATTATGCAGGACAAATTTTAAATCGTGACGAGTTATCAAAACAAACAGGGGTAGATACTAAAACTATTTTAGCATGGTTAGGTTTATTAGAAAACAGCTATATCATTTACCTGCTGCAGCCTTGGCACAATAATATGAACAAGAGAATTGTAAAAAGCCCGAAGCTTTATTTTTATGATACGGGATTACTTTGCAATTTGCTAGGCATAAAAAGCAATGTCGCCTTGAATAGACACAGTGCGTATGGGAGTATTTTTGAAAACTGGGTGATTACCGAAATCAAAAAGAACAACCTAAATATCGGATTAAACGATGGTATGTATTATTTCAGGGACAATGTAGGGAACGAAGTTGATTTAATTACAGAAAGAGACGAAAACCCGCTTGCGATAGAAATAAAATCCGCCTCGAAGTTCGACAATGGAATGTTGCGGGGCTTGCATTTTTGGAGAAAAAATCAGCCAAAAGGCAACTCCATATTATTGTATGGCGGAAGTACCGCTCAAACATTAAGCGATACATTGAGTATAGCACCATGGACCGAAGTGACAAATATTTGATCCAGAGGCTCCCTCTAAAGAACATAATGCATGAACTGTCCAAAAATCCGATTGTAGCTATGAGGTTCTTTAATTGAAAACCCACGATAAGGAGACCCAAAAATCTGAAATTGAAATGCTGCATTGTCCGATCAAGTCCTGCTCTTTTCAATCAATGCATATGCCTCGTCTTGAATCACTCACTGTATCAAAAGCGGACATTGGTTCTCCTCTGTAAGAAGTATGTCATTGATTATTAGATTCAAATAAAAATGGCATTCCTTTTGGCTAGAAAACCCCATGTTGCGCAATTATTTTCTAGTCGCTTGGAGAAACCTTACTAAACACAAGTTGAATGCTAGTATAAACGTTCTAGGCCTGTCGGTCGCTTTCGCTTGCAGTATACTTCTTTTTCTCATGGTGCACCGCGAATTTTCCTTCGATGGCTTTCATAAGCATGAATCGTCGCTTTTCGAATTGTACGTGTTCAGCCGTACCCCCGGTGGGGATGGAAAGAGCACTTCCATGGCCTACCCGGTAGTCTCGGCTCTAAAATCCGAAGTGCCTGCCATTAGCAAAGCCACGGGATTCATGTCGAGCGGCAGCATCATACGGTACAAAAACAAGGAATTGGATAAGGATCTCGCACTGGTAGACAATGATTTCTTTAGTATGTTTTCATTTCCCGTGCATTCGGGGCAAAAAGTAAACCCGCTGGCCGGTACAGGGGAAGTGGTGATCAGCAAGTCCACCGCGGATGCGGTATTCGGAAAGGAAGATCCGGTTGGCAAAATGGTGAAAGTGAAGGTAAGCGGAGCCTGGAATGATTTGGTCGTTTCTGCTGTCCTACGGGACGCCCCGCAGAATTCTTCGATCCAGTACGATATACTCGCAAGAATGGAACTCAATGCTGATTATGCATCCAAGAAAGATTCCTGGAATATGATGAACCATTCAGTGTTTGTCCAGACTACGCCCGGATTTACCCGAGCGCGGGCAGAGACTGAACTCCGGGGAATCGTTAATAAATACCATCTTGCGAATGATGATAACCTGAAAAGCGCCCACTTCCTGCCCGACAGCAAAGGAGATCCTTACGCCTGGAAATTAGCCCCTCTTGCATCACTTCATTTTGATAGAGATCTTGGGTTTTTTTCCGACATGAATAAAACCTATCTGTTTACACTTATATTGATCGCCCTCGTTGTCCTGACCATTGCCTGTTTCAATTTTATCAACCTGAACGTTGCCCGGGCATTTACCCGGGCCAAAGAGGTGGGGATCCGAAAGACGATCGGGGCCGGCAAAAAGCAAATCTTTTTTCAGTTATGGACTGAAAGTTTTTTATTATGCACCCTGGCCCTGGGTATCGGCGTAGTAACAGCCTCCGCTTTTCTGGCTCCATTCAATGATTTATTTGAGGAGAAGCTGAGCATCGGTGAACTCATGAATCCGGTGGTCATGACGACCGTTCTTGGGGGCATGCTATTGGTATCTTTCCTCGCCGGAGGCTATCCCGCCTGGCTGGTTTCCCGGTTTAATCCGGTATCTGTGCTAAAGGGTAAGGTTTCAATGAAAGGTTCGGCCTTTGTACGCAATGGTCTGATCACTTTTCAATTTATCCTCTCCAGCCTGCTGATATGCAGTACGATCGTTATTTACAAACAATTTCAATATTTGAGGACGGCTCCCCTTGGTTTTAAGCAGGAATCCGTCATCAGCATCCCTGTGAAGAACGCGGACAAGTCCCGAATATATATCGATCAGCTGAGGACCAGGTTATATGGACAACCACAGGTCATCAGCATCACGGGCAGTTCCTCCAATATCGGTCTTGGAACGGATTACGATATAAGTAAATCAACTTTTGGTTTTAGCCATGATGGTAGAGATGTACAAACGGCAATGTTAGGAGTGGATTACGATTTTTTCTCTACCATCGGCATCCGGCCCTTGGCTGGTCGCGAATTTAACCGGAATTTCCCATCTGATACTTCTTCTACAATGACCAATGTGGTGATTACGGAAAGCCTGTATGAAGAATTGGGAGTAAAGGATGCAATCGGCTTTAGTTTTTATCCCGATAGTTCGGCGCCCAAATGGAATATTATCGGTATTGTTCCCGACATCCATCTGTATTCCATGTATGAAAAAGCCACCCCATTAGCATTCCTTATGAGTAAAAATTATTACCTAGGATATATCCTGGTAAAAGTAAATAGCGATAATCCTTTGCAGGCGATGAACTTGATCAAAGCTACCTATAAAAATATCGAGCCGGACAACCTTCTCAGCCCATCCTATGTTACGGAAAATACCCGTCGCTGGTATGAAAAAGAGCAAAGGCTTTCCTCCATATTTACTTCCGCCGCAATGGTGGCGATTATCCTTTCTTGTTTGGGACTCTTTGCCATCGTATCCCTGGTGCTGCAACAACGGCGTAAGGAAATCGGTGTGCGAAAGGTTTTGGGGGCGTCCTTCGTTGCTGTAACAGGTCTTCTGTCTGGAGATTTTTTAAAGCTGATCGCGCTGGCATTTTTCATAGCTACTCCCATCGCCTGGTATTTCTTGAATCAATGGTTAGAAAACTATATTTATAGGACTCCCATCAGCTGGTGGATATTCGCTGTAGCGGGCCTCTTTTCCATAACCATCGCCCTGCTGACCATCGGTTTCCAAACGGTGAAGGCTTCCCTTGCCAACCCGGTTGAGAGCTTGAGAGCGGAATGATATTTGTTTTTCAGATGCAAGCTTAAGTACTTGCTTATTAGTTAGTATTTCTCAGATCGGGTAGGGAGCATTAAAAATTAAATGAATTGAGACTCCTTGTATATATTATTGCCCGTAATATTTCTTGGAGAAGAGAGTTATCTTTGTACAGATATGTACGAAAGTGTTCATATACGTAAAGTAGGACAGTTTTTAGCGACTTCCTCGACTAAAAACTCGACTGAAAATATAAAATATTGATTTTTAACAAATTGACCCTCTGCCTCGAGTCCCGTCCGGTCCGCGGATATGGGTCACTGTTAGTAGTGACCTTTTTTTTGTGCGATTCCGTCCGAGACTCTTCGATTAACTATTAGACCATTTTTGGTTTTAAGTTGCGAACTAATGTGCCTACAATAAAAGGTTTATACTTAAATTTAGTTGCTGCCAAGATCACTTGTCTGAATTAAACCTCCAAAATCTCGCATTTTTGTTAAAGATTCGGACATTAACTTTCTTTGGTTTGATGTATATCATTACTCTTTTTGCTTGTAAAAAGAGTGATTCTCCTGTTCAAGCGAAAAGCTTGGTTGGAACTTGGAATTGGTTCCAAACCTACTGTGATTGCCCTGGTCCTCCAACAACGCCCGATAGTGTGGGTTATCAGGATATTTTTACTTTTAATTCTGATGATACATGGAAAAGAGTCCAAAATAATATTCAAATTGACTCTGGAACTTTTAAGACAGGTCATGGTACATATACAAATTATGCTGGAGGCACAATATGGCATTATGACAGCGTGAGTTTTTATAAGAGTAAAATAAAAGTAGGTTGGGATGTTTATCAAATCAGTAGCGGGGATACATTGGTATTTGGACCCTTTCTTGCTGGTGGATTCTCTTCCTACTTACTTCCTTATAACGGATCTATGTGGTTAATTAAGCAATAAGCCGCACAATATCATGGTTCCTTTTGCTGGTCCTAATGCTCCTGATTACAAATTTGTACAAATTTCCCGTTCATTGGAACGATTTTCTTCGATCCGGATGATGACCATATTTTGCTGTACATTAATTGAATCCTGGTAGAATACCTGGATGTTAATTATCTGCCGAATCCAAAGAGCGCAAAGTTGGAAAGCCTCAAAAAAAAGAAATTCACTGAAGATTTATAGTCCTTGAATGTGGAAAAGTCCGGTTTTTGAGCGTGGCGTTGTCTTAATTTTGCGAGATCAGATCAATATCAACTTTAAAGTAAAAACAATTAACACGACAAAGTCATGGAAAAATTTATGCTGATCATAAGGGAAGACCTGGGCAAGTTGAACAAGATGACGGATGAAGAGCGATTCGCTAACATACCCATGATGCTAAAGTGGGTTGACTCACTTATCGAAAGCGGGAACTATATCAAGGGTGAACCATTGCTGATAAAAGGTCGCTATGTAAGCAAAGACCAAATCCTTTCTGATGGGCCTTTTATTGAAGCTCGTGAAGGGATATCTGGCTATGAGATCATCAGGGCAGAAAATATTGAACAGGCAGCAGCTATTGCCCAAACTTGCCCGTTGGTGCAAAGCGGCCTGGCCGTAAGGGAGGTTCGCCCAATTGCAACAATACATAGCGTAAACAATGAATGAAGTTGAGAAATGTATAGAAATCCTTTATAAAGACAAATTCGGTCAGCTAATCTCCTTGATCCTGGATCGCTTCCGGAATTTGTCTATAGAATCGGCGGAAGATATTGTACAAGAATCTTTTGCTGAGGCCGCAGAACGTTGGTCAAAACAAGGTATTCCTGAAAATCCAGCCGGATGGCTATTCCAAACCTGCAAAAACAAATCCATCAATCTCTTTAAAAAAATTTCTAAAACAGAAGATTTATCTTCAGCCAAAATGGTTTCAGTGGCCGCGGAAGAGATTTCTGAGCATGGTTTTAAAGATGCACAATTGCAGATGTTGATGGCTTGCTGCCACCCGGACCTTGCACCAAAAATGCAAGTGGTGCTTGCCCTTAAATATGTCGCCAATCTTAAGGTTGAAAATATTGCCCGGCAATTGGGCGCAGAATTGGATGCTATCGAGAAAATGTTGTACCGAACAAGACAAAAAATAAAAAGCGAGGCATTGATTTTATCAACCAAGCGTGATGGCTATTCCGCAGAGCGACTTTCAATCGTACATAAAGTGATTTATCTCATCTTTAATGAAGGCTACAAACAATCAGGCAAAAAGATAAGTCAGGGTAAAGGGATGTGTGAAGACGCATTAATACTTAATAAATTTTTGTTTGACAGTTCTCTTTGCAACTCCGAAACTAAGGCCTTGCAGGCTCTCATGCTGTTTAATATCGCCCGTTTTGATGCCCGTTTTGATGTCAATGGTGACGCTATAGAATTGGAGTATCAAAACAGAAGTTTTTGGAACGTTTCATTGATACAACTTGCTCACCGGCTATTAATAGAGTCAGAAGACTCCTCCTTTTGTCCTTATCATTTGGAAGCTGCTATCGCCTGGGTACACTGTGCCGCACAGAAATTCGAAGAAACTGATTGGGCAGCCATCTGCAAATACTACGATGTGTTGTTAAAAATCTACCCAAGCCCGTTTGCAGAAATCAATTACGCGGTTGCTTTGCAATATAATCACCAAGATGAAAAAGCATTTAGCATCCTGATGGAGCTCCATCGGAATCCATATTTTAATAAAATGCCCATTCTTGATATTTCCATTCGAAAGTATTTTGAACGCGTTACTGCACAACATGGCAAGCATCCATCGCCATGATGCAAAAAATAATTAAGCAGACATGTCCGGTAACAGCTTCTGGGGTTGTCTATAGTAATAAAACAAGAAATAATGAAAACAACTACACTCTTTGTCAAGATCATAATGGCGTGTGCTGCCTTATCCTGTCAGCCAGGATTTGCCCAGACCTCTCTGAGCTCGGCATCAGAGTTCCAAAATGCGCCAAACGAAAAAATTGTCAAGGCGTATTATACAGCTTTTGAGGAAAAAGATTGGAATTTGATGGAGCAGATTCTTGCTGACGGGTTTACTTTCTCCAGCCCCCTTGATGATCATATCAGTTTAAAGCTTTTTAAAGAAAAATGCTGGCCAAACGCCTATAAGATCAAACGATTTGATTTGGTTAAGCTTTTTGTAAATGGAGATGAAGCCTTTGTAATTTATAATGGTTGGACGACAGACGGCAAATTATTCCGGAACAGCGATTATTTTAAGTTTAAAGGCGGAAAAATCAGTGAGTACGAGTGTTTTTTTGGACCCGGGATAAATTATCCTAATTCGGGGAAATAAAAAAGCAATAACAATACTATGATAAAAATCGACCCCATTGTAATTTTCCTTTCAACAGCCAATTTTGAACAACGGTATCTTTTGAGCTTTTTCTTTATTTATCTAAATATAAACCTTACATGCGGTAAGTGTGTGCTACGACTCCTCCCGGGAAAGTCTTTACATCCACCGACTTCAGGTAAAGCGGTATTGCAAGATCGGTGAATATTGGCAACCCCGAGCCCAATGCGACGGGATGGATGGCCAGGACGTATTCATCGATGAGTCCCGTTGCTATGAGGCTCCGCATAAAACCCGCGCCGCCAATTGCTACGATCGGTTTCCCCGGCTCGGCTTTGAGTTCCCTGATCCCTTCGGCAAGATCGCCGTCGAAAACACGCGCCTCGGCCCAGGAAGCCGCGGCGGGCGACGGCTCCGCAGTTGTCGTATGCCCCGGATCGATGCCTTTAAATCCTTTTTTGGTAAAAAGGGCCTTGGGGATCTCGTTCATCGGCGCGGCAAAAGGCCCGGTCGCAGTCGGCCAGTAAGGGGCCATACCCTCAAACGACTTCCTACCCATGATAATCAGCCCTGCCTGCCTGGCTGACCCGACACTCCAGGCCAATGATTCCTCGTCTCCGGTCTTGAAGATCCAATCGTTCTCGCCATTGGCGCCGCTTACGAAACCGTCGACCGAGATCGACATCTTCATTATCAACTTTCGCATAACTATAGATTTGTTTTTAAAATACATCTTTTTCTTCTTCAATATTAATAGCAGTCATTAGAGCCCTTACGTTTGCATCATGAAATAATTGGCTACTATTTTTGAAGTTCCAGCACTCATTATTTGAATTCTTGTGAAGCACCATAGAGCCATTAAACTCCCCCCTTCTATCACAAATATCTGCAAATGGTGCATGCTATTGCGGGTATAATCACGACAAAATTGTTGGGTATTTGCGCCAAAAAAGCAGGCGAGAAGGATTAGCAACGGATATATCAGGAAAAGATATCATTCCGTTCTCAAAGTTTTTACTGGGTTTGCAACCGCTGCTTTTATTGCCTGATAGCCAACAGTAAGCCACGCGATAATTTCAGAAATAAGAATGGTTAATAAAAATATTCCAACGCCAATGTCTATTCTGTATGCATAATTTTGCAGCCATCGATGCATGAAAAAATAAGCTAATGGAGTTGCGATTAAAAATGCAACGCCAATAAGCATTGTAAATTCTTTTGAGAATAAATAAACAATGCTGATTACTGATGCGCCTAATACTTTTCTAATGCCCACTTCTTTGGTACGCTGCACTGCCATGAATGAAACAAAGCCATACAAGCCAAGACAGGAAATAAATATGGCAATGCCTGCAAATATCTTATACAATTGTGAAAGCTCATTTTCCTGCTTGTAAAAGCTGGCAATCTTATCATCGAGAAACTGGTATTCATAAACAAAATCAGGATAGGTATTGTTCCAAAGCTTTTCTATTGCTGCCAAAGTTTGCTTCGCAGTTTGCGGTTGTATTTTTATGTTGATTGACCGGTATACCATTTCCCATGAACCAAGCACTATAGGCTTCATTTCTTTTTTCAGCGAGCTGCCGTTAAAATCCTTTACTACTCCTACAACAGGCGCAACTATATTTCCGTCAAAAATATTTATTTTTTTTCCAATGATATCTTCGGGATTTTTAAAGCCTAATTTTTTCACCATCAGTTCATTTACCACAAATCCGTTTACGGTGTCTGCCGGGTAATACGGCCTGCCCGCAATGAACTGAATATTATACGTTTTAAAGTAATCAGCATCTGCCCATTTAAAATCGGGGTTGAAGTCTGATTTTTTTACGGCATTATCAAATTTAAAATCACCATCCCAAGAGGCTTTATCCATCGGGCTAAAACTGCTGATACTCACATTTTTTATCCCGGCCAGTTGCAGCAATTGTGTTTTTAATGCATCTGCTTTAATCAGGCGTGCACTGTCGTTCGGAAGAGGCACCATAACGATTGCATCTTTATCGAAACCCATAGTTGCATTTTGAAAAAAATTCATTTGGCTCACAACAATTAATGTTCCTATAATCAAAGTCTGTGCAACTGTAAATTGGAAAACAACCAACACTCTTCTCATAGAAAGCCCACCCGCAGTCTTGCTGGTAAATTTACTTTTCAGCACTTTGATGGGATTAAACCCCGATAAAACAATTGCAGGATAGAAGCCTGATAAAAATGTAACAATAATAATTATGCTGAATAAAAATGCAATCAAAGGAAAATCGGGCCGTATTTCCAGTGATATTTGTAAGAGATTCTTGAGCACTGGCAATGCAATGAAGGCAACCACTACTGCTATAACAACTGAGGCGAGCGTGATGAGAAAAGTTTCACTTAAAAATTGAATAATCAATTGCTTTTTACTACTGCCCAAAACCTTTCTGATGCCTACTTCTTTTGAACGGTTTACTGCCTGTGCAGTAGCAAGATTTATAAAGTTTATGCAGGCAATAATTAAAAGAAACAAGCCTATTAAACTTAATGCGGTAATCAGTGCTTTGCTGAATGTGCGCCCGCTATAAGTTCCAAACTCGCTCTGATAGTGTATATTGCTTAACGGCTGTAATACATAACCATGGTTCGCATATTCAGCAGGCGTGTACTTTTTTACAAACGCTTTAAGGTCGTTATCGAATAGCCGTGACGACATATTTTTTGGAAGCACTACGAAGGTGTTTAAAGATCCGTCCTCTCTGGACCAATCCGTTGAACCGTCCTCTCCCTTGGAAGTTTTAAAAGAAAGCACAACCTGCAGGGGAAAGTCGGTATTAGCGGGAACATTTTTCAGGACGCCTGTTACCTTGCAAACTTTATCTTTATCATTATCATACTTAATGAACTTACCTATGGCTGTATGCCAATCTCCAAAATATTTTTCCGCTGTCTCCTGTGTAATCACTGCAGTATTTAGTTCTGATAAAGCCGTTTTTGGATTGCCTGCAAGGAAGGGAAAATTGAATATCTCGAAAAATTCAGGCTCAGCAAAAAATACATTTTCTTTAAATTTTTTTTGTGGTGCACTCGCTTGATCATTTAGTAAAGTAATCTGCTGATTATCCCGTCCATATATGCGGGCAACATGTTCCAGTTGCGGATAGTCTATTCGTAAGGCTTCTGCGACGGGAAAGGCACTGCCTTGCGAATAATTCATTCCATTCTTGGTTTTTGTTGCCGCTGCCACTCTGTAAATGCGTTCTTTGTTTTTATGAAAGTTATCAAAGCTTGTTTCATATTGAATTAATAAGAAAATAAGCAAGCAGGCCGCAATGCCTACTGCTAACCCGATAGTATTAGTTGCGACATAGGCTTTATGGCTGCGTAAATTTTGCCATGCGGTTTTTAAATAATTTTTTGACATAGCGGGAGTAATATTAAGAGTTAAGCAAGTGTAACAGGCCAAGTGCGCCAAGAAAAATGCCATTTACATATCAATCTGAAAAGCAATGAGATGTGAACTTATGAAAAATAAAAAATGCACGTTTTTGATACAGTAATTGTTCACTTATAAGATAGTTTTGACTCGTCCGGAAAAAAATATACAGGTGAGTGAATAAATCCTGAGAAGACTATGCATAGTCGGTAATTAAAGTGCATTAGGCTCACGAATTAAACAACATATAGTGGATCAATTGAGAATGGTTTTAGACGTGCTGCGTCTTATATCATAAATTAGCGTGTTGTGTAACCTTACCAAAACAAACCGTCAAAGACAAACTTAAAAAATGAATAGTAAAAATATGAAATTAGGAGCATTTTCGATAAGTCTTACCATAAAAGACATTCATAAATCAAAAGAATTTTACGAAAAATTAGGATTTACCTATAAAGGTGGAAATATCGAACAAAACTGGATTGTTCTAAAAAATGAAAATGCAGTAATCGGTCTTTTTCAAGGTATGTTTGAAGATAATATCATCACATTTAATCCAGGTTGGGACGGCAATGCACAAAATTTAGAAGATTTTGATGATGTAAGAAGCATTCAAACAAATCTAAAAAGTAGCGCAATAACATTAACGAAAGAAGCAAACGAAACCACAACTGGACCTGAATATATTACTTTAACAGACCCAGACGGAAATCATATTCTTATAGACCAACACCGATAATACTATACTAAAAAATTAACTAACAATGATCTATAAAACGTGGAAAGCCGGATGATCTTAATTAACCGGTGATAAATAATCTTCTATTTCCAATAATACTAGGCTAAGAAATATTATTTCGGAAATGATTTAATAATTTCTTTTTTAATTTAAAATGCTGATTTTTATGAATAACATAGATCAATCAGCATCACCAGGACCGAAAGAAATTAAAACTAAAAGTAATCAAATGAGAAATCTAATCTACGCAATCAACCTGTCCATTGATGGCTGCTGCGACCATACCAAGATTAGTGGTAGCGAAGACATGCTGGAGTATTATACGAACCTCATGCGGGACGTTGACCTGATCGTCTACGGACGTAAAACTTACGAATTGATGATTCCTTATTGGCCCGATGCCGCAAAAGACCAGTCCTCGACAAAAGCAGAGATTGAATTTGCGCAAACATTTACCGCCATTGACAAAGTTGTTTTTTCACGATCATTAGACAGCGCTGAAGGAAATACGAGAATTGTCCGCGCGAATCCTGGGGACGAACTCCTCAAGCTGAAACAGGAAACAGGCAAAAAAATTTCAATCGGCGGTGTAAGTCTGCCTGCGCAATTAATTGCGCTTGGCTTGGTTGATGAATTTTATTTTGTCGTTCATCCTGTAATTGTTGGGGAAGGAAGACGGTTATTAGAAGATACCGGCCTGCAGGAGAAACTAAATTTAAAACTGGTCGGGACGAAGATCCTTAAATCAGGATGTGTGGCCCTTCATTACCTGAAACAATGAAACGGCGTTCACCTGTGTAATGAATATCGCAAGGATAATATTTATTCGTCGACAAGCTATCTTCTTGGGTTGATCGGGTTTCGCTTAATGCAGCCCATAATTGGTGCGAGCAGGAGCTTTGCACTAATCAATGGGATCTATTACATACTTGAGCGTTCCCGCTGCGGGAGACCCTCAAAGGGGTCGATCACCTGGTAGCTGTCTATTAACGAGAACCTCATCGTTAGGGGCACCCCGGGTGAGGGAGCAGGTTGAGTCGAGGTCGAGATCCCCTTGCTATCGGTGATTGTCCAGCCTGCTTCTAACGCACCCGGCTCTGAAAAGGCCAGGGAAACCATTCGGGCCCCGTTCGGATCCAAATCACCGGCAAGAGCGCCAATTCCAGTCACAATATTGATTTCCCGCACCTTATCTGGTATCCAAGTCGCCGTTGAGCCGTTGGTAAAGCGATATAAACATTTTTAATTAATATGCATCCATACATGCCAAATGAAATTTTCAATATGAAATGATGAAACAAATTTCTGAAGCATCCCCGGATCCCCGGGCCAGGATTACCGGCATTGTTTATTTGACTTACTTTCTAACTGCAATATTTGCGCAGCTTTTCATTGGCCGGGTTGTTGTGTATGATGCCGTCAATCTAATCGCGTACGCGTGCTATTCCGTCCTGACAATACTCTTCTATTACATGTTTAAGCCAGTGAACAGGATTCTCTCCTTGTTCGCGGCTTTCTTCAGCCTCGGAGGATGTGTCGTTGGAGTTCTTGGTTTATTTCATACCGACCCGTACGATATCAATCCCCTTGTATTTTTCGGGCCCTATTGCCTCCTGATCGGCTGGCTCATTTTCAGATCGGCCTTCCTGCCGCGGATTCTGGGTGTGCTGATGCTGTTTGCAGGTATAGGCTGGCTCGCCTTTCTGTCCCCGCTCGCCAAGTATCTGTCCACCTTTATTGAGATAGTCGGCATTGTTGCAGAAGCATCCCTGATGCTATGGCTTATAGTTAAGGGCGTGAACGTTCAACGATGGAAGGAGCAAGCCGCAACGACACATAAATACATCCGTTAGAATAATCTCAGAAAAAAAACTTTGCGCAGTCAAATAACTGCATTAATTTGCAGTCAAATAACTGCATAAATGAAAACCAGGCGAGACATTTTCCAGGCAATCGCAGACCCGACACGAAGGGCTATTTTGTCTTTGGTTGCGTTGCAGGCTATGACACCGGGAGCTATAGCCGACAGCTTTGATTCAGCGAGACAAACAATTTCAAAGCATATTCAAATCCTTACCGAATGCCAGCTTCTAAAACAAGATCAATCAGGCAGGGAAATCTATTATCACTTCAACCCTAATAAAATGAAAGAAATAGCTGAATGGCTTTTGCCATTTGCAAAACTATGGGATGACAGGTTTAATAAATTGGAAACAATAATGAAAAAATATAAACCAAAAAAATAAAATATTATGGAACTAAAAACAAATATTAATGCCGAAGACGCCAAACGAGCATTAGTAATTACAAGGGAATCTGATTTTGCAAAGACCAATAAAATCATCTATTGGGCTTCCACCATGCTGGTTGTTTTAGGAATGTTACCGGGAGGCATAGGACAAATTTTTCATGCAAAATGGAGTTTGGACCTTATTGGACCTTTGGGCTACCCCGAGTATATTCTAACTATCATCGGGACATGGAAAGTTTTAGGAAGCATTGTTTTGCTTATTCCAAAGCTCCCGTTGATAAAAGAATGGGCCTATGCCGGTTTCTTTTTTGCAATGTCTGGAGCGGTAATTTCGCATCTCGTATCGGATGAATCCATGAATAAATTAATTTCGCCATTGGTATTACTAATCTTCATTGTGTTATCATGGTATTTCAGACCTGGGGATAGAAAAATCATTTCAGTTAATCAATAAACACTCATCCTCAGCTCTGCATGCCACTCATTCTAATTTGAAAAATTTAATAATCATCATAAAAACGATAACTATGGCACAAGTATCAATTTATTTAAACTTTAATGGCAATACCGAAGAAGCATTTAACCACTACAAAAAAGTTTTCAGAACAGAATTTTCCGCTCCACCAATGCGGTTTAAAGACATGCCTCCAAGTAAAGGAGCACCCCCTCTGCCGGAAGCTGACAAAAACAAGGTAACGCATGTTGCATTACCCATACTTGCCGGTATACAAATAATGGGAACCGATATGCTGGAAAGCATGGGACAAAAACTGATAGAAGGAAACAATTTTACCATCAATTTGGGCCCCGACACCAAAGAAGAAGCCGACAGATTGTACAAAGAACTATCGGAAGGTGGAACAGATGGAGTTGCACCTCACGATGAATTCTGGGGATACTGGGGCACTTGCAAAGACCGTTTTGGCATCCGCTGGATGTTCAATATTATTAAACAGCCATAACCGTAGAGGATGACTGAAAAACTATTTGCGCGGCATTGAAAAAAAAAGCAACTTTGTTGCAACAAAAGTCTTCGCTAAACTCTCTATATATACTGCCGGGTTGACGAAACAGAGCTTTACTTGCTTTTTGTCTCCGCAATCTCTTATTATTGCTCTAAACGACCACCTATCCTCTAACATGAGATTTATCATCTTATTCTGGGCGTTTTTGATCTTTTTCGCGCTTGGCGCCTCTGCCCAAAACGGGTATTCAGTAAAGGGGACGATAGGCGACAGTGTTGAAAAGGTTAAGCTGGTCACATCGGCCGTCACCATATTACAGGCCAAAGACTCTATACTCGTAAAATTCGGCTATACCAAAGCCGACGGCAGTTTTATGCTGGATGGCCTGCCAGGAGGCAAATACATCCTGATGGTAGCTTACCCGGATTATGCCGATTATGTAGAACAGTTCAGCCTCAACTCAGCCAACAGCTTCCACGATTTTGGCAATATCAACATGGAGCCTAAATCGCGCCTGCTACAGGAGGTAATTGTTAAAGGCACATTGCAGATGACAATTAAAGGCGACACCACGGAGTTTAACGCCAAAGCTTTTGTGATCCAGCCCAATGCCAAGGTAGAGGACTTATTGAAACAGCTGCCGGGTATAACAGTAGATAAGGATGGTAAAATTACTGCTGAGGGCCAGACGGTGAACAAAGTTTTAGTTGATGGTGAAGAGTTTTTTGGCGACGACCCGACGCTTGTTACACGGAACATCAGGGCCGATATGGTGGATAAAATTCAGCTATACGACAAAAAAAGCGACCAGGCGACTTTTACCGGTGTGGATGATGGCAAAACTGAAAAAACCATTAACGTAAAGTTGAGGGCGGACAGGAACAAGGGCATTTTCGGTAAGGTGCAGGCCGGCGATGGCCCTGGCGGTATCTACCAGGGGGAAGCTTTATTCAACGCTTTTCAAAACAAGAGCAAATTTTCTGTTTTCGGCACTATAGGGAATAACGGGAAGGTGGGCATAGGCTGGGAGGATGAGCAGAAATATGGTACAGGCGACCAACTGAATGTTACGGATAATGGCATCTCCATCAATACTGCAAGCTCCGACGACCTGGACGTTTTCAGCGGAATTTACAGCGGCCAGGGCTTTCCGCTTGCGCAGACTGGTGGTGTACATTATGACGGCAAGTGGGATGACGACAAACAATCCACCAACGCCAACTACAAGCTCGGTTTCATAAGAATCAATGGCTCAAACGGTCTCCTCACGCAAAACAACCTCCCCGGTTTTATTTTGAAAAGCAATTCCAACCAAGACTATAACAATTCTATGTTCAGGCAGAAGTTGAGCGAGGTTTACCAGGTAAAGCTGGATTCCAGCTCAAACCTGAAGATCTCTGTCGACGGTACCCTAAAACATATCATCACCGCAAGTAACTATACAGCGACCGACACACTGAATGATGTGTTGGTAAACAACAGCACGCGCCAATTAAACAACACTGTCGATCAGCGGGCATTTAACGGCAGCGCTTTTTATACAAAAAAATATCGCAAACCGGGCCGCACGCTCTCGGCCCTGCTAAGTGAATCATACAGCCAAAGCCAGGCCAACGGGTATTTAAAATCGTTTGTGAATTTTTATAATGCACAGCAGGTTGTGGACAGTACACAGAACATCAACGAAGCCAAAACCAATAATTTGCAAAGCAACATACTAAACGCCAATCTTACCTATTCCGAACCGTTTACCCAATCTCTGGCGCTGGTGCTGAACTATGGTATCGGCATAAATTCTGCGGGCGCCGACCGAAATACTTTTAATCCTTCGTCACCGGGAAACTACAAATTGCTTGTAGACAGCCTGAGCAGCAATTATGATTTCAGGCAGGTTTTAAATCATGCAGGCGCAATCTTTAATTATAAAAAAGGAAAAATCATCTTCAATTTCGGCACCCGGGTAACCGATGACCGGTTTCACCAGAAGGATGAGTTAACCGGCGGCACAAGTGACCGCACATTTATCGAATGGGCGCCGCAGGCTCGTTTTCAGTACCGGTTTTCGCAGCAGAAAACATTTAGCTTTGATTATAACGGCACAACAACCCAGCCAACGCTGGAGCAATTGCAACCCGTTGCCACGAACAACGACCCGCTGAATATCATCCTGGGCAACCCATCGCTAACGCCGTCGTTTACCAATGCTTTTAACGTGAATTACCGCTCCTATAAAGTACTGACCAGCCAGTTTTTCCTTCTCTACGGTGGTTATTCGCTTATTTCCAATCCCATCGTCAATCATATAAATTACAACCAGGCGGGCCAGAGCGTTAGCCAGTATTTTAACCTGCCAGATAAAGCGGCAACTAATTTTAACGCCGGAATAAACTTTAGTCGCAAGTTCAAAAGCCTCGGCGGTATCAATGGCGGTGGCCGGTTTAACATTACCGGGAATACCGCTTATAACTACTCAAACGATTCGCTTAACATGTCGAAAAATTATGTGCTCAGCCCCTCGCTTAATATTTCGATGTATAAGGAGAAAAAGATCGAACTGGGTTTTTCAGGCGGCCCAACCTATACCATCAGTCAGACTTCTTTACAACCCAATATCAACAATAACGGCTGGGGAGCAACAGCCGGTTTGGATGGCACGATTTACCTGCCCGGAAACTTCCAGGTGGGCACCTACAGTTCTTACCAATACAATGCGGCAACCGCCTCATTTCACACTAATTTCAGCCAGGTATTGCTCAACATGTTTATCATCAAGACCTTCCTGAAGAAGAATAATTTGATGGTGGAACTTTGGGGTAACGACCTTCTCAACCAAAATTCAGGCTTTACGCGTAACGCCCAGGCTAACCTGATTACCCAAAGCACTTACAATACATTAAAGCGATACTTTATGCTTACCATCAATTACGATTTTACCAAAATGACCGCCGGGGCCCCCAAACAATAGTGCCATGAAAAAGAAAATTATTTTATTCGCTGCTTTGCTGGGTCTCTCCGCAAGCCTTCGGGCGCAGTATGCCCATTTTACCAGCTCGGGTACGATTGAATTTGAAAAGCGCACCAATGCCTATGCCCTGATCCAGAAAATAATTAATAAGGATAACGAAGCCTGGCTGCAGCCGGCGTTCGACTACTATAAAAAGAACAGTCCGCAGTTCAAGACACTGACTGCAAATCTGGAATTTGAAAATAATAAAACGCTGTATACGCCCGATCAGGCTGATTTGCCTCAAAATGCGCTGATGGGCGACAGCCCGATGCTAAACCAGTTTAATACCATTTTTACCGACCTTACCTCTAAACACTCCGTAGATCAGAAAAAGGTATTTGAGCAAACCTACCTGGTTAAAGACAGCGTACGCAAGATAAAGTGGAAGATAACCGATGAAACCCGCGATATCGCAGGCTATACATGCCGACGGGCAAACGGCATTTATCTTGACTCTATTTATGTAGTTGCTTTTTACACTACGCGCATCCCAGTAGCGGGCGGCCCCGAATCTTTCAGCGGTCTCCCAGGTATGATCCTCGGAGTAGCCCTGCCGCATGAAAACATTACATGGTTTGCCACAAAGGTTACCGAAGGTTCCATTCCGCAAGACGCCATCGTTCCACCCAAAAAAGGCAAATCGACCAATGAAAAAGAACTTTGGAAAACCCTCCAGGATTTAGCGGAAAGCTGGGGGCGGATAGGCAAGTTGTATTTGAAAGGGTTTATGCTTTGATTCCAGTAGCCGCCTGCTCCTCCAAACGGCCATCCACTAGTTCCTTACCGTCGCCATCCAGGTTTGCCACTGCAATTTGTATAAATAATGGATTGCCTATGGAAGATGTCAGTAAATTACTTGGCCATTCCAGTTTGAAGGCTACAGCTGTTTACGGAAGGATTACCCAGGAAAGGCTGAAGAGTATGGATAAAATCAAAAAAAAACAATGAATACAGAAAACATTACTTTAATGAGAGCGGCCCGTGAATCAATAAAAGGCAAATGGGGTTTAGCCATTCTTACATTTTTTATCTACACATTGCTTACTACTACGTCGGGTTCGACTAGATCGCACGGATCAATGCTTACATTAAGCTCAATTCTGACATTAATCATTGGCGGGCCGTTAGCACTTGGTGCAGCAATCTTTTCCCTATCCATGTCGCGTGGCAAGGAAGCAAGGTTAGAACAAATCTTTCAGGGCTTTAATAATTTTTCAACCGCTTTTATTGCATACCTGCTCATAATACTTTATGTGTTATTGTGGGCACTCCTGCTCATTGTACCGGGAATTATAGCTGCCCTGGGTTATTCCATGACGTTTTACATCCTGGCTGATGATCCGCTCATGAAACCGCAGGATGCCTTAAAGAAAAGCAAGTCTATGATGGATGGCCACAAATTGAAATTATTTTATTTGTGCCTTCGCTTTTTTCTGCTGGCCCTACTATGCATACTTACATTGGGTATAGGATTCTTTTGGTTGATTCCTTATGGTCATGTAACCATGGCAAAATTCTATGATGATATAAAAGGAAATTAATTGCTGTTCATATCATTGCAAAAAACTGGAATACCCTTATTACAAAACTGTGGTACCAGTTGGGTGTGCGGAGACAAACTTGGGTAAAATCATTAAAATCCTTTATTTTTTGAACTTTTTTCCAATGCATTCCTGGTAGGGTGTACAGGAGAAGAATGTTCAATATATAAAATGCCATCATAGATGCCTTTAATAATAAGATCTCCATGAGTGGCAATTGCACCTCTGAATACCCAATAACCATAACTAAATTTTTGAGATGTTTCAAGCCATTTATCTACTATTGCATTAGAGGGAGCTGAACGAAAATCAATAAATAATTGTTTATTATTGGTACTGGATAAATACCAGTTTATTGACTTTTCAAATGGAGGGATCGTATCAATTTTCAGCGCACCCCAATATTTATCGGGCATTAAAATTCTTGTTTGAAATGTACCCTCATAACATGCAAGAGCCAGAGCATAATATTTATCTCCAAACCATTTGTGCATCTGGTAGCCAGGAGATTCTTCACCACCGGATGAATCACTTGCAATATGGTCATTATAAGCCCAAATAATAAACTTGGTATTGGGTTTCTCCTTGTTTATTATGTAAAGCGTGTTTTGTCCCATATAATCGTCCCTTGCTAATTTCTTTGATTTAAGGGATGGAGGAGGATCTTCCAAATTTGCAAGTAACCAATATCCCATTACCTGAAGGTGATGATAAACCCTATCCCATTCTTCAGCCTTAGAAGCAGTAATGAATCTGTTTTTGTTAGTATTAAAATAGCTAATTAATTGTTGTAATGGAATATAGGACGCTTGCAATTTACTTTGGTCTAAGCGGCTAGGCCATGTAGCTTCTTCAGAAGAAAGTACCAGAAAAAGTGAATCTACAGAAGCTATTTTTTCAGGCGCATAATTCTCCAGGTACGCTAAAACCCTTTCCCTTCCTATTCCATTATACCATAAGTCCATTCCATAGAACCGAATTTTCTTTTCATCTGAAACATTTTTGTTGTAAGCCCACATCCAATCTACCATATCTGAAAACTCTTCATTATTTCATGCAATATATCCCTGTCCCGTGAGCACTATAGTTCTGTCTCCCTTACCATATAGAATATAATCATTAATCGGCTGACAAGCTGCATAACTTGATTCAAGAACAAAAGCGGTAAAATTCATTTGTGTAACCAAGAATTCAATTATGCGATGCTTTATTTTAAAGAACTCGTATGTTCCGTGTGTCGACTCACCCAGGCCAATTACACGCACATCTTTTAGCGTTTTTTTCAATAACTGAAGGTCCGAAAAGGCATTTCCAGGTTCTATAGATTTAATAGGAATGGAATTTTGCTTTAGCCAGGTTTTTACTACCTGAACGGTATCCTGAGCAATTAAATTAGTAGCTAAAATCAAAGCAATCAGCAAATAAATAATGCGCTTAGCAATTTGTTCCATAAACATTTGTTTTGATATAAATGCAACGCATATGGTTTGAATTGTTGATATGTCTAATGGCAAAGAAGGATTCGGGCCTTTATTTACTTTAATGGCTCATTGATCATCCATCGAAGAATTAATGATATTAAGATATGATTATTTAGTATCCCGTTCGAAACTGTTAATAAACTGTGTCAAAAGTTAAAATTTTAAGATCTTTAGCAAAGTCTATTTTGCATTCCCGTTTACAAAAGTTTCAATATGAATGAATCCAATCCACAGAGATTCGACAGAACAATTACACTGTTATTCAGAACGTATTGCTTGTACCTTATCCTCTATTTCCTGTTTATTAGCGATTTTGCACTTAATTATCGGGTACTGTGGCATGTAAATGCACCCTTAAAATACCTTTCGGATTCCCTCGGTCTGTTTCTTTTTAAGGCCTTTTTCAATCCGAGCTTTAAAGAAATACGTTTTTGGGACAGTTACTGGACATACTCAAAATTATTGGCATTCCTCGTCATCGCTCTTATTCTCGCTTCTATTTGGACCTTTGCCGACAAGGCGAAGGGGGCCCGTAAACTTTTCGTTTACATGCACGCCTTTTCAAGATATTACCTGTTCATTGCCATGTTGCTATATGGCCTGTGGAAAATTTTTGGGAATCAGCTGGTAATTTCCCCACACCAATTTTTTCAACCAATGGACTTTTACCAGCCGCAAATTGTGATTTGGACTGCAATGGCGGCATCCAAATCGTACCCGATTTTCGGCGGAATCATGGAAGTAGTAGCATCTCTCCTATTCCTTTTCAGAAGAACAACCACCTTGGGTGCACTCATTGCGCTAAGCCTCCTGGTTAATATTCTTGTCCTGGACATGGGATTTGATACGCCTGTTAAAGTATTCGCAATTCACCTTCTGCTATTTAATTTCCTCATTCTCTGGCCAGACATAATAAAACTGTTCCGGTTTTTTATTTTGGGACAATCAGCAACATTGTCATCTATTCCCCCGGTTATTGGAAATAAGAAATTTCAAGGATTGGGTTATGTTTCAAAGGCGCTGGTAATTGGAATTGCTATTATTCCCCAGTTAATAACCAATATGAGCTGGAATTTTGAGGCGAACCACACTCCTTACAGAGAACTCATCGGAATTCATGAAATTGACACATCATATAGAACAATGTCAGGGATCTCTACAAAAGTCTATAATCCAAAAAGCTGGATTAAATTTTCCATCGAAGAAGGGGGCTGGTTTTATGCATTGTTTCCTGGCGGTCACGTTTCAAATTATCACCTTGAAGCAGATACCCTCAAAAAAATAATAAAAATCACTTCCTGGGACAGTTCATTCAATGGTAAACTTCATTACCGGAATATAGATTCTGCCAATTGGCTCTTTGAAGGAACAGACGGTCGGGATTCCCTTCGCTTTATCACCAGGCAAATTGACATCTACAAGCATCCGCTTTTTAAGGATTACGGCAGGATCATATGGTCCTGGAGTCTGTCCGCTCCCCCGAACTCCGCACACATTCAATAGAATTGTAACGTGATCGTATATTTTTGTACATGTCACTTTTGAAAATGATTTTTTTGAAAATGAATTATTTTACCGATAGCGTAAGTTATTTTTCGGATCTCGCGGGCCTGCTTACATTCCCAGGTCTAAATTCGCAATCATCTGATTCGAGATAATAATACCTGGCGAATTGAAGGTGCGCCGGTAGACAATAAAAGAAACCTGTTCGTATTTGATGCTGATTATAATACAACTATTCACAGGACCCATACCAGTATAACCACGGAATGGGCCTGGATATTTGTAAAACTTCCGCCTGACTATTCTCCTGAGTTCGGCAATAAACAGTTTGGTGGTTTTATTGATGTTGTTCAACCGTTTTATAGAGGAAAAGTTCTGGATTGGAACCATGCGACCTTCAATTTTGCAATTCGTGCAGAGTACGTAGACTGGAACGTTGGAAATTTCACTTCCACCGGAACGAAGATGTACAATCAACTCTGGAGCATTATGCCGGCGATCAGTTTCAGACCTACTCCATTAACTGTTTTAAGATTCAATTACCGCTATCAAAATCAAAAAGATATTGTTGGAAATACGATCGGCGCAACTATCGGCACTACTGCGGGATTCTGCTTTGGTCTTTCAACATATTTCTAACCATGAATCCGCTTTATTAAAAAATGGTTTTGTAAATCAGGTATAGATTCAATAGAATAATTATTTCGTCAACAACCCAGGAAATACAGGATTTTGACAACTCGGTCCTGGTGGAATTAAAAGGGAAAAAAGAAGTTTATTTAAGTGCTAAGGCATGGTTTAACTATTCTTTCTTAAGGAAAATATAATCTGAACCGTTTTGATGTATTTTAATACTTATCGGATTACCTGACCCATTCATAACAAAACTTGCTTCTGCAGCCAATTCAAACAAAAAGAACTCTGTATTTGAAGTGAAAAACATTTGTAACGCCCGGTTACCATTTTGAGTGATATATAAATGATTTCCATTTATTTTGATCGAAAGGGTAATATCCTTCATCACATAATTACCGGTGTAATTGCCAAGGATTTGGTTAGGCACCTGCACAATTTTCTTAAAAGCGGGCTGATAAAAGTTTTTCCATCCGTAAATCTTAGCCACACTGTTGATAATCTCATCCATAATTTGACCATTGTCTGAATTCACCATGATCACTACTCCGTCACCACCTTCAAGGCTGCCAAAATACTGACTTCGGAATCCTTCATTTGCACCACCATGGCCAAAATATTTCCGGTCGCCTTTTTTTTCTATAAAAACACCTAGACCTGCGGTACTGCTATCAAGATATGGAGTCAGCATGAGTTGCGCCATGCCTTTGGAGAGTACTTTATGTGATTTACCTTCGTAGGCAAGCTGCATTTCTATAATGAATGAGGACAAATCCGACGGATTTGTCCAAAGACCTGCTGCAGCCATCTCAGGATATATATGAAATTTGCCTTTTATTTCACTGCCGTCGACTTGGTAACCGGTGGCCAAAAAAGGCATTTTGCTTACGGGCGGAGGCTGGGTATAGAAGCTACGGACCATGCCCAATGGCTCCAATACATTATTCCACTGGTATTTATCATATGCCTCTTGGGTGACATCCGTCACGATCAATTGCGAGATAGCAATACCACCGCCGGAATATTCAACTTTAAATCCAGGCGGGAATTGCGATTTGACAGGTTCACTATTCGCAGGTCTTTGACCATGCAATACTTGTAAAATGGTTGGAATGCTGTCTCCCACTTCATAACCAGCAAATCCATGCACAGTGAGTCCGGCTGTATGACTGAGTAAATTTGCTATGGTAATTTTTTTATAATGGGTCAGACTGTCTGAAGTGAACTTGAAGGTTTTAAAATAGTTATTGATGTCGTTAGTTAGGCTTACTCTTCCAGCCTGAACTAATTCTAATATACCCACCGCATTCAGAGATTTTGATATGGAGGCTGCCTGGAAAAGGGTCTGGGGGTTAACAAGACGATGCTCAGAAACATCTGCCAGGCCATAACCCCGCGCCCACTCAAGCTTGTAATTGTGTACCACGGCAATGCTTAATCCATTCACTTTATAAAAATCCATTCTTTCAGGTAAACTATACAGTACATCGGAATCCGTTAGTTGAACCCAGCCACCCAGGTTATTTTCAACCTGCTTTATCTTATTTTCTACTTCTTTGGAGTATTGTGGCTGATTTGACTGGGCTTGTATCTGAAGTTGCGGAAGAATACCTAGAAATAAAATGGGAAAAAGGGATTGAATGAATTTCATGTCTTAAAATTGAATACGAATAGGAAGTTAATTGTTTTAACCATTATTCTATCGAATAAGATTTGAATATTGATAAATTTTATCGGATAACTGAGGGCCACGGCTTTAAGGGAGATTGCTTCAGTTGCCATATTGCTGGTAAGCCTGGGATTGTATGGTTTGGTGAAACTTAATGTTGCCGGAAGAGTAAGAGAATTCAGTATCCGAAAAGTTGTGGGAGCGGGCACCCGGGATAATGCTTACAGAATCACAAGACCGTACATTGTATTGCTTGCTATTGCGCTGATCCTGGGCGCTCCCGTGAGTTATGCTCTGATCAAGCCTTTTTTAGATACGTTCTTCACCTATCATATGCCTGTCAATTATTCCGGCGTTGTAATAGCTGTCGCAATTCTCATACTTGTGGTGCTGATAACGGTTTCCACTCAGATCAGAAAGGTATTGAGATCCAATCCGGTAAATGGATTGAAGGTAGAGTAGTAACGGATGCGAACAAGGTTCCTCCTCCAATATTCGAAACCCTTTAGAATAAATGATTTTAAAGGATTTTATCTTTGGGACTCTTCACAATGTTTAACGATTTCAAGAAACTGGTCGTGCTAATAAATCTTTAAAAAACGCATAATTAATTTAAGCATCAATGACAGGGGAAATGAAACAGCATTGGGAAGACTTTTTTCAGCATAAAGCTGAGGACAAGAAAAGTTGGTTTCAGTCATACCCTTCTGCTTCAATTGCATTTATTGAAGCGCTTCATTTGCCCAAAGATGCTGCGATTATTGATGTTGGCGGAGGGGATAGCCGCTTAGTGGATGCTTTACTGAAACAGGAATATACCAATATTACTGTTTTAGATATTTCCAGTACTGCTATTGAAAACGTAAAAAGAAGATTAGGCAAATCCGGTGATAAGATAAAATGGGTTGTAAGTGATATTTTGGATTATCGTTCCGGTCTGCAATTCGATCTTTGGCATGACAGGGCTGCATTTCATTTCCTAACTGTCGAGGAAGAAATTAAAAAGTATATACGGGTCAGCGAAAACAGTATAGCTTCCGGCGGCTTTTTGATTTTAGGAACTTTTTCAGAAAAGGGTCCTCAAAAATGTAGTGGTTTGGAAATTAAACAATATTCTCAGGCTTCCATGGCATTACGATTTGAGAACAAATTTGAAAGAATTAAGTGCATAGAAGAACCCCACGTAACTCCTACAAAAAACATTCAAAATTTCATATTTTGTAGTTTCAAAAAAAGAGTTAAAGACAAGATCGAGAGTGAAGCAAGCTGAGCAAATAACCCTTAATTTTACATTTTAAGCAGAACAGCATGCGTACAATGTTACTGTTCATCATATTGGTTTCCTCTATAATAATAAAGGCACAAACCAGCTTACCGCTGGGTTTTTTGGATTATACCCATCCGATGGGCTTCGGAAATAATTTTCATTCTTTTGAAAGCGCATCGGATAAGAAATGGTTTCTAAGTACGTATAGCGGCATCTCAACCAGCTTTAATTTTTTTAATGGTGGCTATGCAACAATTCTGGCTGCGCCGCTGGGCTTACAATTAAACCGCAGGCTAAATAACAATTATTACGCTTTCGCAGTTGTATCCGCAGCGCCGGCTTTTATAAATTTCAATAATTCATTCCTGTCTTCTGATGTTAATAAATTCTATCCAAACAATGGATTTTTTAGATCCAACAGCTTTGGTATGTATTCAGGAGCAGAACTGGGACTAATGTATGTAAATGATGCAAAAACTTTTTCCATTTCAGGCAGCATAGGTGTTCAAAGCAATAGCTACCCCGCATATCACTACCAGCAAACGAGAACTTCAAGGTCGAATTCTGTTGTCCCGGCAAAAAAATAAAGAGCATGCTCATTCTGAGCGCTTCAGGCAGAGGGAAATGGTTTTATTCCGTCTTTAAAATTTTTGCCGGATTTGCTAAGGCTGCCTTCGCGGAATGGAACATGGCCGTGGCTGATGCCGTAACTACAATCACAAAAGCAGACAAAATAAACGGAATGACGGATATGCCGGCATTATAAGGAAATATGTGCAGCCAATTATTCATAAAATACCAGGCAACAGGAAAGGCAATTGCAGCAGCAATTAATGACAACCACAAATAGTTTTTGGTGATCATCGTAACCACCTGCATTACACTGGCGCCCATCACCCTTCGCACGCTGATTTCTTTCTGCTTTTGCTGTGTGGTGAATGCCGTGAGCCCCAGCAGTCCCAGGCAAGTGATCATGATGGTGAGCACGGAAAAAGCTGCAAATATTTTTCCGCGCTTCTGGTCCGCAGCATATTGTGAATTAAAATCTTCATCTAAAAATTTATATTCAAATGGCAACTGGGGGAAATATTTTCCCCAAATACTTTCAGCCTTTGTGATGGATGTTTTGATATCGCCCGGATTCAGTTTTACCTGTATAATATTACTATTTGGTGAATAGAATAAAAGAAGCGGTGCAATTGTATTATATAAAGATTTTTGGTTGAAATCCCTTACTACGCCTATTACTTCAAGGTAGCGCCCTGAAGTGTCACCGGGAAATGTGACGCGCTTTCCAATCGCGTTGTCCCATGCAAAGTGTTTTACCATGGCCTCATTCACCATAATACTGTGCAACGTATCTGACGACCCTGAAAAATTACGGCCCTTCACTACGGGAATATTAAGTGCAGCCAGGTAATTTTCATCAATACCATAATCTTCAATCCCTTTGTCAACATGACCGGTATTTGTCTGTACGGTAAACAGGTTCAGGTTGATGTTTGGAGTTCCCGGATAGTTATTACCCGTTCCTACTGTCTTTACTCCGGGCAGATTACGAAATTCATTATTCATGGCAAATATCTTGCTGCGTTCATCCTCTCCTGTATTCACAATGATCATCATTACCTGGTTTTTATTAAACCCAACGTCCTTCTTCCGCAGATAGGAAAGCTGTGAATATACAACCCAGGTGCAGATCAGCATTATCATGGAAATGGAAAACTGCAAAACGACCAGGGTGCGGCGCAGGTTTACATTACCCGATGCTTTTGACAGAGCGCCTTTTAGAATGCTCACCGGCTGAAAACCGGAAAGATAAAATGCAGGATAACTACCGCCCACAAATCCTGTAAACAAAAGAATACCGATCAGCAATATAATATTAAAGGGCTGTAACAGGGTTTGCATTGTGAATTCCTTTCCGGAAATGGAATTGAAGGCAGGCATTAAAAGAATGACAAACATAATACTTAATAGCAAAGCAACTAATGCCGTAATGCATGACTCACTTAAAAATTGTGCCACTAGTTGTTTTTTTGTTGAGCCTGCCACTTTGCGGATACCAATTTCTTTTGCTCTCCGGGCAGACCTGGCTGTAGTAAGATTCATATAATTGATACAGGCTATCAACAGCATAAAAAAAGCAACGGCAGAGAAAATCCGGATATACGACATGTCGCCCGTCTCTTCCGGCTCTCCCTCTAATTTTGAATGAAGGTGAATAGATGTGACCGGTTGCACACCATAATGAATCTTCACATTGAATTTTGCGAAAATCGGCGCCATATACTTGTCATACATGGGGATCAATTTCTTATTAAAAGCTACCGCGCTTGTGCCTGGTTTCAATAGAACATACGTGAAGTTGTTAAAACTTCCCCAGTTGTCCTGGCCGTCGTTGGCGCCTTTTAAGATCGTGGACATGGATATCAGCATGTCAAACCGTAAATGGGAATTTTTTGGAACATCTTCAATAACACCCGTAACCTTATACAAATCATATACTGTTTTCATTGTTTTGCCAAAAGCAGGCGTGTTCTTTCCAAAATATTTTTCAGCAAGTGTTCTGGAAATTACAATGCTATTTGGCTTATTCAGGGCGTTGGCAGGATTGCCTTCCACAAACTTGTAAGAGAATATGTTGAAAATGCTGCTGTCAGCATAATAAATTTTTGTTTCATAGAAACCCTCGTTACCCTTTTTGAATAATGTCCTTTCCCTGCTCAGCAGTCTGGCCGATTCTTCCACTTCAGGGAAATCTTTTTTTAAGGTGGCGGCAAGTGGAAGTTGTGTAACTGTCCAGTCGGTATTTTTATCCCGCTCCTGTATATAAGAAACGATTCTGACAATCCGGTCAGCCTTTTCATTATAACGGTCGTAGTTCAGTTCATCAGTTATGTAAAAAATGAGGAACAGACTGAATGTAATTCCCATGGTAAGGCCCAATACATTGAGCAGGCTGTACCACTTGTCTTTTTTAAAATTGCGGAAGGCAATGAGCAATAAGTTCTTTATCATGAATCTGTTTTTGTTCTGTTCTTAGCCTGTTTCCGCGCTGCTGCCAGCGGCGTTGATACGATGTACTACCTAAAAAATGCCAGATTGCAACATATTCACAATCATTGTTTTATACTAGCTGTTTAGTCACAGGTGTTCGATATTGATACGTCATCTGTACGCTTTTGCCGAACCATTTTTTTATCAGCCACATGAATGGATCATTCATTGAACATAAGGATATGACGAGTTTGGAAAATATATGTTACAGCATTTGCCTTCCCGCATAAAATTACCTTGGCATTGCGGTCCTCAAACAAAAAGCCCGGTCTGATCAGACCGGGCTCACACATTGTTAAAATCAAATTTACCGTCGGTGCAATTTCCTTCAGTTCTATGTCGAGAGAGAATATTTGAAAACTAATCATACTCCCGGCGATTTAGATCATTAGTAAATTAACCGGTTTAAAGGAATAAGAGTCTGATAAATATTTTCCTAATTATTTTTGTCATGATTCGATTTAGTTGAAATTTACCGGATCTTCCAATAGGCCTTGGTGCCTGGTTTCCGCTCATCCGTACTTTTTACCAGCAAGGTATCCCCTGATTTAAGATTCCCGAATATTTCGACCCCAGTGTCAGTTGTAATTCCCTGCCGTACATCTACCCAATCGGCTTTCCCTTGCGTTACTTTAATAACGAATTTTCGCTCCAGGGTAGTTGCAATGGCGGAGGAAGGAACCACATAAGAAGAACCGCTCCGCGTTATATTGATTTTTGCATATGCGAAAACCCCGGCTTTCAATACCTGTTTACTATTATCAATCTCATACTCCCAGAGTTCAGTTCGGGTGGCAGGGTCAACAGTTTCTGTTTTCCTGGTAAGAACTCCACTAAATTGTCGTTCGGGATAGGCATCCACGGTGAAGAGGATATTCCGGCCTTTACCTGCCGAGGCGACATACATTTCAGGAACGGCCACCCTCAACCTGAGTGTTCTGTTATATTGTTCGGTCAACAGCATGGTATTCGCTCCAACCAAAGCGCCAGGATCCGTCTTGCGGGCCGTTATCACCCCGTCAAATGGGGCGGTAATATAAAGATATCCCGATACTTCTTTATAAGCCTTTGCTTGTTGCAGCGCCGCTTCGTAAGTAGCGCTGTCGGCCATCATCAGATCAAGGCTGCGTTCCAGATCAACAGGGGCCACAATTCCCGGAGATGAATTCTGAGATGCTCTGAATAAACGGCCATAATTATCTTTACTGGCAGTCCATTTTGATTTCGCGGCCTGAATGGAAGACTCTGCTTGTGCAAATTGTGTATTTACTTCCGGTGCTTCAATGATTGCCAGGCTCTGGCCCTGGTGTACACGGTCTCCGATGTCCACTTTCATGCTTCGTACGAATCCGGATATTTTCGCGTAAAGATCAGTCTGCTCATAGGGAAGCAGCTCACCTGGCAATTCAACTGTCTTTTTGAGTGTATCGGCCCTTAGTATAAATACCGGAACAGTATCTGCAGCAGGTATATCGCTGGTAGCGTTTTTCGCGTTCTGGGTTCCATTGCTTCCGCAACCAGCACAAATGGAGGCCAGAATATATAAGGTCAGTGATCTTACCCTAATTAAATATTCCATATTATTTGATATCATAGTTTTTACTATTTTGATCATCAGGATCAAGAGATACAGGTATATATTTCTTTCTGCCTATCAGCCATTGATATATATGAGGCAGGAAAAATAAGACGCTGAAGGCCGAAAAGATCATTCCACCGATCACGGCAATTCCGAGAGGGGCTGTCTGGTCGCCGCCTTCCGTGAGTCCCAGCGCCATGGGCACCATACCTGCAACCATTGCAGCACTGGTCATCATGATGGGCCGCAAACGATTGGCAGCAGCTTCCAAATGAGGTGACGAAACATTGGATTTTCTCGAATATTCTGCGTTGGTAATAAACAAAACCGCATTGGCAATAGCAACTCCAACAGCCATGATCGTTCCCATATAGGATTGTATGTTCATGGTTTGACCAGTAATAAATAACATCAGCAGCGATCCTGCAATGACCGCAGGTATAATAGATAAGGTTACCACTGCTATCCGGAATGATTGAAAATAAATAGCCATTGCCAGAAAAATAACCACAACGGCCACCAATAAACCAAATTGCAGGCTTTGAAGGGTTTGTTGTAAAAGTTCCGGCTGCCCACGTAATAATATTTTTGCTCCATTAGGCAGTTTGCCCATATCAGCAATGGCCTCACGTACCGCTTTGAAAACAGCTCCCCGGTCATTCTGCTGGATATTTGCCGTGATGGTGATATAGCGCTGTTGATTCAGGCGGTCATACTCGCCTGGAATATTCTTGTGGCTCCAGGTGGCAACTTCATTTAGATAATGTGTTTTCCCTTCATTTCCGGATGATATGGGGATCGCTTCCAGTTGTGTTGTATTATTCATGCGATATTCAGGATATTCCACCTGTAGCTGGTAGGCAGTGCCTGAGGTTTTATCGAGCCAATAACTTGGAGTCGTAAACCGGCTGGAAGAAGTAGCGGCCACGATAGAATTAGCAATCTGTGTACCGGAAATACCCAATTGGCCTGCCCTTATGCGGTCTACATCAAGTTGAATAGCAGGGTAATCCAGGGGAGTTGCTATCTGCAGGTCCCTTAACGCTGATATGCCAGCTAATTTTCCCAATAATTTTTGTGCAGTTTTTTTCCCTTCCTCCAAATTTCTGTTTGCGACGGCTATCTCTACCGGACTTGTACTTCCCAGGTTGAGTACCTGTTCCACAATATCTCCAGGTTCAAAAGACATTCTGACGCCGGGCATTTCTCTGGCAACAGCGGCCCTCAGCTGCTCACGGAATTTTTCAATTGGAATTGCACCAGGCTTGAGCCTGATCTTGGTAACCGATTCGTTCGGGCCGCTGGTCCATAAATAAATATAATTAACAGGATAACTGGAGGGCTGAGTTCCTATGAATGCGGATGTTATTTCTACATTTCCTTTGCCTGCAATTTGTTCAGTAAGCGATAATAATTTACGTGTGGCATCTTCGGTCCGTTCAAATCGAGTACCCACGGGCAAGCGTAACCGAACCTGGGCTTGTCCGCTGTCAGTCTGGGGGAATAGCTCAGTTCCGGTGTAAGTAAAAATCAAGACCCCCAGGCCAACTGCAATAAGCATAAAGAGGCTGGAGAGAACACGGTATCTTGTTTTGAACCGTTCTCCCCCTTTGATATAGCGATTTCTTAACCGGTCAAACCGGCCTTGTTTTCCCTGATCTTTACTATTGGCCAGGTGATGCTTTAGTATCCAGTTAGACACCACAGGTACAAAGGTTTGGGAGAGTAGAAAAGAAGCTATCATGGCAAACCCTACGGCCAGGGAAAGGGGCATGAACATCGCCTGGGGTATTCCGGTCATAAATATGGCAGGTACAAAAACAGCCAGAACACTAAGCAGGATAAGCAATTTTGCCCCGGCAATTTCTTTACAGGCATCCAAAATGGCGCGCGCCTTGTCCTTTCCCATTTCCATATGCCGGTGTATATTTTCAATAGTAACTGTTGATTCATCCACCAGGATTCCAACGGACAAGGCGAGTCCTCCCAGTGTCATAATATTAACGGTTTGACCGGTCAGATATAACAGGGTAGCCGCAGAAAGCAGGGCCAGGGGAATGGTCATGATAACAATCAAAGCACTGCGTATATCACCGAGGAAGAGTAATACCATAAGGCCGGTAAGAATCGCTCCTAACCCGCCTTCGAACAACAAGCTTTTGAGTGAATTGATCACATATCCGGACTGATCAAATTCATAGGTTACTTTTATGTCTGGAGGAATAGATGCCTGCATGTCCGGCAATGCGGCTTTCACCCTTTTTACTACATCCCAGGTGGAAGCATCTGCACGTTTGGTTACCGGAATATAAACAGATCGCTTGCCATTTACCAAGGCGTAACTGGTCGTTATATCTGTGCCCATGCTCACGGTTGCAATATCCCTGATATAAACAACCGGACCGCTTTTTAATTGCAAAGGAATGTTCTGTAAATCCTGCAATGTTTCGATAACGCTATTCTGGGGTGTTATAAAAGTAGTATCACCAATGCTTACGTTGCCGGCAGGTGAAATGCTATTGAACCTGACCATCGATTGGACCACCTGGTCCGGGGACAAATCATAACCGCGCAATTTCTCAGGATCCACGGTAACAACAACTGTTTTTTGATTGCCACCGAATGGAGGTGGGGCAGAAACGCCGGGAAGGGTAGAGAACATAGGACGCACACGGAACAAAGCAAGGTCTGATATTTCTCCCAATGAACGGGCATCGGATGTGAACACCAGTTGACCTACCGGAACGCTGCCGGCATCAAAACGGGTGATGAAGGGCGGTACGGTACCGGGCGGCATAAAAGCCCGTGCGCGATTTACATAGCCAACTACTTCAGCCATCGCCTGGCTCATGTCGGTTCCCTCATTAAATTCTATCTTAATAAGGGCTGCACCCTGGATGCTTTTTGAATCTACATATTTGACGCCAGTGATGTAAAGAAAATGGTATTCGTAATAAGAAGTAACAAATCCTTCCATTTGCTCTGGTGAGAGACCTCCGTATGGCTGGGCCACATACACGGTAGGGAGCCCAAGGCGTGGAAAAATATCTATTTTTGAATTACGTATGGCCAGGTATGAAAAGAAAACAATGGCAATCACCGTTACCAGTATGGTTATAGGGTGTCGTAGAGCCGCAACAATTAACCTTATCATACAATATTAATTATCTCAATTGATTGGTAAAGATGTTCAGGGTACCCTTTGATACGGCGATATCCAGCAAGGATTTCCATACCTGTAAATAAGCACTGGCTTCCATCGCCTCTGCGTTTAATAGTTGATACTGCCCCTGGGTTAGCCGGGTAAAATCAACAAGTCCGCTTTCATAACTTTGCTTCAGCCCATCGTAAGCATTCCGGGCTGCCCTGGATTGAACAGGCGCCAGTTCTGCGATCGTCAGATCCTGCGTGTAAATAATCTGGGCAGTTTCTATCTGTTTTTGAAGGTCGATGGATATCTGCGACAGTTGCAATTCATCCGCTTTAAGAAGTGAACTGTATTGTTTTTTTTGGATGTTTACTTTCGAAAATTCAAGAATAGGGAAACTGAGTTGAACGCCCGCCCCAAAATTGTTCCTTGTTAAAGACCAGCCACCGGCTTTATCAATCGTTCCGTTTGCCTCCACCCCGGAACCACGGGAATAAGCATTAGCCCATATATCAAACCTCGGACGCCAGGCCCTGTTTATTTCTTTCAAATTAGCAGAACTCACTGCCACCTGTGCTTCAAAATATTTATATTCCGGATGTTGTGTGTACAAGCCCGCTGTATCTGGGGGAACGGGTAGTTGCGCAGCCAGCAATGTATCTGACAATACCAGGTTTTCCGGAGCGTCCGGAAGGCCGGTCAAGCGGAGGAGTTCCAAAACTTGTGACTGGTAAAGGCGCTGAGTAGTTAACCGGTCCATTTCAGCCTGAGCGAGCGTTGACTGGAATTGCACAGTATCAAGACCAGGACGCAATCCTTCTTTGGCCAGCGCAAGGGATTGTTGCAAACCGGTCCGGGAACGATCTATATTTGACTGCTGGCTGCCGAGAAGCTTTTCGAGATATATCAGATCCAGATAAATGGCAATCCCAGCGAACTGCTGTCGGAATAATGCATTATCATAATAAGTGCCGGCCAGTTTGAATTGTGCAGCCGCTTTTTCAATGGCCGCCTCCCGCTGTCCGAAAGTAAGAGGTGTCCATTGAAATAGCCCGGTCAATGCGGTACCCGGAACCGGATCATAATTGTTGCGGATAGAAGCAGGCCCCGTGATCGGCATCATTAACCCGGGATAACTCATGCCCGTTATATTATTATAGGTAGCATAACCGGCCTGGTAACCTGCTGTCAGGTTCGGCATTAATGTATTTTTGGCAAGATCGATATTATGGCCTGCTGCTTCTGTTTGTTTCTGATATGCCTGCAACTGTGGTTGTCCTGACTGTACAAGAATAAGCATGTCTTTTATAGACAGTATGCGTTTTTGGGCGCTGGCAACTTTAGCAATTAAAAGAAAACCAAGAAAAATAAATCTGATACTGTAGCCAATATTGAGGCAGGTATGCGATTTCATAAACTTTACTGATTATAATTTAAGGGTAACGGGAGAAATTTATATATAATCGAACAGCGCCATGAAACCAAAATCCATATGAAGCCTTTTCCCGGCCTATGCGCTCCATGGCCACTGAAGAAAGAGCCCCTGCAATAGGTATGATCGAGCTTCCCCATTTTAAGAATTTTCTGCGATCCATTTTGTATTGTTTTGTATTAAATTGTCATAAATGTTTTTGTTTCTGCGTTTTAGCGTTACCTAATTGGGCCGGTTACCAGGAAATAGTACCGCCAGAGAAATAATTCCAAGAAAGGAAAAAGCTGCACCGTAAAGGAAAACTGCAGAATGACTTACTTTGTCCCATAATTGCCCTGCAACAATACTGGCAACCAATCCTGACAACCCTACCATTGTCGAATACCACCCAATGCCGCTTGCCCTCAGATTGGGAGGAACAAAATCTGCTGCCATTGCCTTTCCTACCGCCCGGAATATCCCCTGATATAATCCGTAAAGACAGAACAATCCTGCGATCACCCACAGATTTTTTGTAAATGCAAATCCGGTATAAGTGATCAGGAAAAT
>Ga0182024_10002496_pt1 | contig 45505 bp, 30 predicted proteins | sample P32metaG_FD_120480 | JGI IMG/M metagenome (GOLD analysis project Ga0182024, IMG submission 120480) | Permafrost microbial communities from Stordalen Mire, Sweden - P3-2 metaG (Illumina Assembly) | ecosystem: Environmental > Terrestrial > Soil > Wetlands > Permafrost | place: Sweden: Stordalen... | reverse complement strand
CCGAATCCTCCGTGATCGCCGGCGTATTAGAGGAGACAGGATGGAATCGAAAGGCCGCCGCAAACGACCTGCAGATCAGCTACAAGGCCCTGCTGTACAAGATCAAGCAGTACGACCTGACTCCCCGGTCTCTCTGAGTCCCGCCATCTCAAACTCCGGCAGCCTGCACTCCGCCAGCCTAGATTCTGAGGAGAAGTCCACGCTCCCCGAACTCGACATGCTGGTGATCCAGTACGGAGACCGCACGGTGAAGGGCTACGCGGAGAAGAACCGCTGGCCCGCCGACGACCCGAACTTCCATGCCGCGCCTACGGTCTTCCAGCGGCTTGGCTCGGAGACCATGGAGCAGGTGCCGCTCGATGGCGTGAAGGCCATCTTCTTCGTCAAGTCGTTTGAAGGGAAGTCGCACGACGATCTGCGCTTCCACGACCACCTGCCCGCGCCGGATTGCTTGTGGGTGCGCGTCACCTTCCACGACGGCGAGGTGATCGAAGGGCTGATTGGCAACAGCCCCAACTATGTGCTCCATGCAGGCTTCTACATGTCGCCCATCGATCCCGAGGGCAACAACTGGCTGATCTACGTGCTGAAGAGCAAGCTGAAGGACTTCCAGATCCTCGGTCTGCGTGCTGCGCCGAAGAATATGCCGGGACTGGCGGCGGCAAGGCCTGCGCCGGTGGAACAAGCTTAATCAGAAGGGAATACCGCGTAGAAGGGTGCTTCGGATCAGGCCTCGACCAACTGGCGCCCGTAACGCTTCTCTACGTACTCGTTGAGGATCTCCTGAAACTCCTCGACGATGCGGTCGCCCTTGAGCGTGGTGAAGAGTTTGCCGTCAACGTAGACCGGAGCCTTCGGCTCCTCGAAGGTGCCGGGCAGCGAGATGCCGATATTGGCGTGCTTGGACTCGCCGGGGCCGTTGACGATGCAGCCCATTACGGCGAGCTTGAGCTCCTCGACACCGGCGTACTGCTTCTTCCACTCCGGCATCTGCTCCACGAGGTAGCCCTGGATGCGCTCGGCGAGCTCCTGGAAGTAGGTGGAGGTGGTGCGGCCGCAGCCGGGGCAGCTGGTGACCTGCGGCATGAAGCTGCGAATGCCCAGCGACTGCAGAATCTGCTGCGCGCAGCGAACCTCTTCGGAGCGGTCGCCGCCGGGCGCGGGCGTGAGCGAGACGCGGATGGTGTCGCCGATGCCGGCCAGCAGCAGAGGCGCGAGGCCAGCGGTAGAGGCGACGATGCCCTTCATGCCCATGCCGGCCTCGGTGAGGCCGAGGTGCAGGGCATAGTCGCAGCGCAAGGCGAGTTCAGTGTAGACGTCGATGAGGTCGCGCACGCCGGAGACCTTGGCGCTGAGGATGATCTGGTCGCGGCGCAGGCCGTAGCGCTCAGCGGCGGCGGCGTTGTCCAGCGCGGAGACGACCATTGCTTCCATCATGACGTCGCGTGCGGGCAGGGGATCGGCGAGGCGCGAGTTCTCGTCCATCATTTTGGTGAGGAGTGCCTGGTCGAGCGAGCCCCAGTTGACGCCGATACGCACGGGCTTCTGATGCTGGACGGCGACCTCGACCATGGTGCGGAAGTTCTCGTCGTCCTTGCGGCCGATGGAGCAGTTGCCGGGATTGATGCGGTACTTGGAGAGAGCGCGTGCGGTGTCAGGGAATTTGGTGAGCAGCAGGTGGCCGTTGTAGTGGAAGTCGCCGATGATGGGCGTCTCCCAGCCTTTGGCGCCGATGCCTTCGACGATGGCGGGCACGGCTGCTGCGGCGGCCTCAGTGTTCACGGTGATGCGGACGAGCTCGGAGCCGGCGCGGGCGAGGGCGGCGATCTGCTGGACGGTGGAGGCGACGTCGGCGGTGTCGGTGTTGGTCATGGACTGGACGACGACTGGCGCGTCGGAGCCGACGCGGATGCCGTCGATATTGACGGTGACCGCGCGGCGGCGTTGGATGTCAGGCATAAAGTCTCCACCTCTAGTTTACCAGTTACGCTGCGATGACACCTGCGCGACAGGAGCGTGGTGATGTGCCGTGTCAAGCCGGGTGTTGGGGGGATCCGAAGATACGGAGGAGACGTAGCAGATTTTGCTTTTGCGCAATCCCTCTTCACCGGTTAGAGTTTCTTGCAAGAAGCTCAGGAGGGATTCATGGATTCGAACCAGATACAGAACTTCAGTGCGGCAATGGCAGGAATGATGGGCATCATTGTGCTGATCGTGCTGGTCAGCGGTGCATTCACGATCTTTCTTTTCTGGCGCATCTTCAGAAAGGCGGGTCTGCCCGGGTCGCTGGCCCTGCTGCTTCTTCTAGGTCCAATCGGTATGTTTATCAACGCTTGCGTCCTGGCGTTTGCGCAATGGAAGGTTGTTCCGGTCGCCGCGGCAGCGCCGTACTATCCGCCCGCCTATCCACCTGCGCCGCAGATACAGCCGTGATCTATAGTGCTGACCGTCGCCGGGCGCGGAACCGGCTTGCTCACCTCGGATAGTTCGGGCAGTTACACTGGTTGAGGTACGGCCCGGTAGCTCAGTTGCATAGAGCAGCGCACTCCTAACGCGAAGGTCGCAGGTTGGACTCCTGCCCGGGCCACCATAAACCATCCGCTTTACGAGTGCTGCCAGCCTTCTCGCGGGGCTGGTCTTTTACGGCCCTGGTCGAATCATCTTCATGGCAATTGTGCCATTCTAGAAGACGACAGGGGGGCCAATTGGCAGCGATCAGCGAAATCGCGGAGTTGGTTGGAGCACCCGCGCCGTCCATTGCGTCGGAGATTCTGCGTGTGTCGGGCATCGAAGCTGCGACGCCGGTGGCGCTGGTCTTCGCGTCCGACGCCGCAACCCTGCACGCTGCGCTCAACTCGCCGGCCGGGGCGATCCTGACCCAGGCTTCGCTGCTCGCTCAGGCTGAGTCCACGAGCACTGTGAGCAGGGCAGGGATGGCGGCGCGCGCAGTTCAGTCGATCGATCCCACCGACCCGCGGCTTCTGCCCGTCGCCGACCCGCGCTACACCTTCGCGCTGGTCGCGCGCTTCCTGCGATCGCGCGAAGAGGCTGCCACTGGAGGAGCCGCTCCGCTCATCCATCCCACCGCTGTGCTGGGCGCTGGGGTGCGGTTGGGGAAGGGAACTGCCATTGGCCCGCACGCTGTGCTTGGGGACGGCGTGACGCTGGGTGAGGACTGCACGGTCCTTGCCAACGTGACGATCTACTCCGGGAGTTCTCTCGGCAGCCGCGTTGTTGTGCAGGCGGGCGCAGTGCTTGGGGCGACCGGCTTTGGCTATGCGCGGAACTCCGCCACCGGCGAGTACCTGACCTTCCCGCAGCAGGGCACGCTGATTGTCGAGGACGATGTGGAGATCGGCGCGAATACGACCATCGATCGCGGCGCGCTGGGCGAGACGCGCATCGGCGCGGGAACGAAGATCGACAACCTGGTACACATCGCGCACAACTGCGTGCTGGGGCGCAACGTCATCATCGCCGCGCAGGCCGGCATCTCCGGTTCATGCGTGATTGAGGACGGCGCGATTCTGGGCGGCCAGGTGGGCCTTGGCGAGCATGCCCACGTCGGCCCCGGCGTGATCCTGGGCGGCGGTGCGGGCGTGCTGAGCCACAAGAAGGTGCGCGGCCCCGGCGAGGTCTTCTGGGGAAGGCCGGCGCGGCCCCTGAAGCAATACCTGCGCGACCTGGCGCGGCTGAGCCGCGGCTAAGAGGCCCCAGCCTACAATGCAGCCATCGCTATCGTCGTGATCGGCGGACAGGCGAGCGGGGTGAGCAAGACGGGCGTGGTCTGCGCGCTGATCGCGGCGATGCCGGAGCGACGATGGACCGCGATCAAGATTACACAGTGCAGCCATCATGCACCGGCTGAGGGCGGAAGTCGCGCTCGCACGTCTTGCCTCACGCACACGGAGCGCGATGCAGCCAATGCCACGGACTCATCGCGCTACCTCGCGGCCGGCGCTGAGCGGTCGCTGTGGGTGCGCGTGCGACCTTGCCATCTGGCCGAAGCCATGCCGCGGATTCATGATAAGGTCGTGCGCGCGGAGAGCGTGGTCCTCGAATCGAATTCTGTCGTCGAATTCCTGAACCCCGACCTCTACGTCCTGATCCTCTCGCCCAGCCGCGCGGACTTCAAAGCGTCGGCTGCGCGAACTCTCGACCGCGCCGATGCGATTCTGCTGCCTGCAAGCCTGTCCGCAGATACGCCGGCGTCGCCTGGCGTGGTGCGCGATCGCATAGAGCGCGTTCCACGCTTCGAGATCGCGCCACAAGGCTGCATCTCGAGAGAATTTCTCGCGTTCGTTGCACAGAAGCTGGACGGAGCCGCTGCACGATAAAGCGAGGCACGGCAAAGGGTTCTGCGCACGAAGAGATGGAAGAGAACGAAGAAAGAATGCGACGCTAGTTTGCGTCGTCGGTCAGTGCGTCCATATACGCGACGTCAAGCGCTGTGCCCTGCACGGTAACGTTCTGGTTGTTGATTTCGGAGCCATCGACGGTGGAGAAGAGATGCACCTGGCCGCCGTATGCGGTGTAGACCTTATTGAAGTTCTGCACCCAGCAGAGGCCGGTGAGGTTGCCGTAGTAGTACAGATTGTCGTTTTGGTTGGGATACGGAACGGTTGCCGTGGGCACACCCGGCGTTACATTGGGAACGATCCGCGGCGCGAGCGGTGCACCCCCCAGCACGACCATGGTGAGGCAGTTGTAGTTGAGGCCCTGCTTCTGGCGCTCGCCGGTGGCGCAGTACTGCGAGCCAATCCACAGCGTGTTGTTGTCGGCGAAGAGGATCTTGGTATGCGTGCCGTCGGAGATGGGGTACTTCCCGGTGATGGTGTTGGTCGCCTGGTTCATGGTCGAGAGGAAGCCCTCGAAGAGGCCGTCGGGCTGGAGCTGTTGTCCGGCGAGATAGAGGGTTGTGCCATCGGAGAGCGCCTCGGTGACTCCGCCGGGAACGGGGACGTTGGCGACCTGTGGGTTGGGCTGTGTCGGGGACGAGGGGATGACGTTGTTGTTCAGCGGGCCCTGCGAGAGCAGCGTGACGCTGGAGGTTGCGCCGCCGCACTCCGGCCCGCAGTTCAGCACGTAGGCCGTGGTGCCGTCGAGCGAGAAGTAGGCATCCGCGGGCCTGTCGTAGGTTCCGGGCACGGAGACGGCGCAGTAGACCGGAAGCAGCTCCGGCTCGCAGTCGGCCGAGCCTGTGGCCGCGATGGCGGCCTCGGAGGTCGGGTACTGGTTCTGGCTCAACTTGAAGACACGGTAGACGACATTTGCGTTGCGCACCATGGCCAGCGCAACGGTGTCTCCCGTGTTGACTACCACTTTGTAGACGTTGGGAATGTTGAGCCCAAAGATGCCGCCGGTCTGATTGTCGATGATTTCAAGCACGCCAGCGGCCTCTTCCGCGCCGTAGTAGCGGGTGAAGGTTGAAGGTATGGCGATCGAGTTCAGTCCGGTTTGAAATGTGCCGACGGTACCCGTCGCGGACTCGGTGGAGTAGTCGATGTTGTCCAGGCTTCCGTCGCTGCTCGAGTAGACGTAGCCGCGCAGCTCCGAGGGGAAGCTGACGATGGTGCTGGGAGATCCGGAAGCATATCCCTTGATCGCAAACGACTGGATGGTGTCTTCCACGTTGCTGCGGATGTCGCGCAGCGCATCCACGATCACCAGGTCACCGATAGCGCCATTGGCGCTGGTGGCGATCATCACACGCTGGGCCAGCAGGCTCGGCGGTATGGGACGGCCCGCGTAGGTGTATTCAGGGAACTTGTAGTAATAGTAGGCGGCAGAATGGCAGGAGCTAAGCCCAAGCGTCGCGAAAGCGAGCAAGAGCCCGCAGAAAAGCTGCAAGCCGGGACGGAGACCTGGTCCGCCGCAGGGTGGCGTCTCTGCAAAATGGGCACTCTGAAGCACGGGAGTTTCCGGTTCCGATCCAGACTGCGGTTCCGACGACAGGCCGGGAGCCGGCCGGTCGCCGCACCCGCAAACAGACAAACTTCGATTCTTCAACGTGGACAACTCCAACCTTCGCCGTGCAGGGGATTTCAGAGGAAAATGCTTCGTCCGAGTATACCAAAGTAAGACGGCCCAAGAGGCCGGGCGGTAGCGCTGTGGTGCTGGGTTGCGACGTGGCTTAGGATGGTTCCAATATCCAGGTATCGAATCCAGGATCAGGTTCTACAGACGGCTATAAGCACGCTGCGATTCGTGCGTGGCCGAGGCAAATCGGGAGGGCATAGGCGGGCGATGGCTGGTTTTGAAGAACATCTGACACAACTGGAGACGGTGGTGGAGCGGCTGGAGCGCGGCGAGCTGACGCTGGAAGAATCGGTGCGGCTGTTTGAGGAGGGGATGCGACTTTCGCAGGCTTGCAAGCAGGAGTTGGAGCAGGCCGAGGGCCGGATGCAGGTGCTGGTGGAGGGAAAGAATGGCACCATGCGCGCGGCGGAGCTGGAACTTGAAGCTGACGATGAGGATGAATCCGGGACCGAAGAAGATGAAGATGAATAACAGCTAAGACGGCTATAAGCACGCTGCGATTCGTGCGTGGCGCCGGCGGACCAGTGGCCCGGCAGCGCATTTGGTTGCATAATAGAAAGAGGCGCCGCGCGGGTCGAGGCGCGTCGGGGAAATAAACACTCTGTCAAAAAGGCGGAGTTTTCTTATATAGTTGTAAGTACCCAATTGCTCAGTTCTGTCCTGACGCTGCGCGGTCTGCCATAGCAGGCGTGTCGATGAAGCACCGGAGTCGTTTCTGGCGTGGAGATCGTGGGAAACGCAGTGTCTTTACCAGCCAGGGAACGCAGTCTCAACGGAAGGTTTGCCTATGAAATCATCCGAATACCGCCGCCGCACCCCCGCTCCGCAGGGGTTGTATCATCCGCAGAATGAGCACGATGCATGTGGCATGGGGCTGGTTGCGAGCATCCGTGGAGAGAAGACGCACGACATCATCCGCAAAGGGCTGGAGGTGCTGATCAACCTGACGCACCGCGGCGCGGCGGGTTGCGATCCGGAGACGGGCGATGGCGCGGGCATTCTGATCCAGGTGCCGCATGATTTCTTTGTGGAGGAGTGCGGAAAGCTGGGCATGAAACTGGGCGACCCCGGCAGCTACGCCGTGGCCATGGTCTTTCTGCCTGTGGATAAGCACAGCCGCCTGAAATGCGAGGGCGTGCTGGAGCGCATGGCGAAGGACGAGGGGCTGACCGTGCTGGGTTGGCGGGATACGCCGGTGAACGGGGACGCGATCGGCCGGGAGGCTCGCGCTTCGCAGCCGTACATTGAGCAGCTTTTTGTGGCGCGGCCGAAGGGGATGGATGAGGACGCCTTCGAGCGCAAGCTCTACATCGTGCGCCGGCGGACCTACAACGAGATCGCCGAGTCTGAGATTGAGGACAAGGGCGACTTCTACATTCCGTCGTTCTCCTGTCGCACCATCATCTACAAGGGGCTGATGCTGGCGCCGCAGATCGAGAAGTTCTATCTGGAGCTGGCCAATCCGCTGGCCAAGAGTGCGTTGTGCCTGGTGCATCAGCGCTTCTCGACGAATACGTTTCCCAGCTGGAAGCTGGCGCACCCGTATCGCTACATCTGTCACAACGGCGAGATCAACACCATCCGCGGCAATGTGAGCTGGATGAATGCGCGGCAGTCGGTGCTGAAGAGTCCACTGTTTGGCGATCAGATCGACAAGGTCTATCCGGTGATTACGCCGGGCGGAAGTGACTCCGCGTCGCTGGACAATGCGGTCGAGTTCCTGTTCCAGTCGGGGCGGTCTCTGCCGCACGTGATGGCCATGCTGATCCCCGAGGCCTGGTCGGGCAATCCGGACATGGATGCGGACAAGCGCGCGTTCTACGAGTACCACGCGTCGCTGATGGAGCCGTGGGACGGCCCTGCGGCGGTTGCGTTCACCGACGGCCGCGTGATCGGCGCGACGCTGGACCGCAATGGCCTGCGCCCGGGCCGCTACATCGTGACCAAGGACGACCTGGTGGTGCTGGCGTCGGAGGCGGGCGTGATCGAGGTGCCCGCTGAGGACGTTCGCAAGAAGGGCCGGCTGCAGCCGGGGCGCATGTTCCTGGTGGACACGGTGGAGCACCGCATCATCTCCGATGCCGAGATTAAGAAGACGCTGGCCGGCCGCCAGCCTTACGCCGAGTGGCTGAAGGAGCAGCAGATCTCGCTTGACGACCTGCCCGAGCCGTGGCGTATCAAGGCTTCAGAACCCAAGACATTGCTGCGCCGCCAGCGCGCCTGCGGCTACAGCGAGGAGGACCTAAGGATTCTGCTGGGCCCAATGGGCGCGGCAGGCGAGGAGCCTATCGGCTCCATGGGTACCGACGTGCCGCTGGCCTGTCTCTCGGACCGCCCGCAGCTGCTCTTCAACTACTTCAAGCAGCTCTTCGCGCAGGTCACGAATCCACCGATTGATCCCATCCGCGAAGAGATGGTGATGTCGCTGATCGCGCCGATCGGGAAGGAGCGCAACATCCTGGTCGAGACGCCAGAGAACTGCCACACGCTGCGGCTTGAGACCCCGATCCTGTCCAACCGCGAACTCGAAAAACTGCGCCGCATCTCGGCAGGCGACCTGCTAGCGACCGAGTTGAAAACTCTGTTCCGGGCCGAAGATGGTGAAGCGGGCCTGAAGCAAGCTTTGGATGATCTGGCCCAGAGTGCTGCGCACATGGTGGAGTCTGGTTACTCGCTGCTGATCCTCTCCGACCGCGGGGTGAATGAAGAACTGGCGCCTATCCCCAGCCTGCTGGCGATGGCCGCGGTGCACAACCGTTTGGTGAAGGACAAGACACGGACGCAGTGCGCACTAATAATCGAGAGCGGGGAGCCGCGCGAGGTGATGCATTTTGCGTTGCTGATCGGCTACGGCGCCAGCGCCATCAACCCGTACCTCGCCTTTGAGACGCTGCACGACCTGAAGCGCCGCGGCCTGATGCCGGAGAAGGTGACCGCCGAATACGCGGAGAAGAACTTCATCAAGGCAGTCAACAAGAGCCTGCTGAAGACCTTCTCCAAGATGGGCATCAGCACGCTGCAGAGCTACCGCGGCGCGCAGGTGTTTGAGGCGGTGGGCCTGAACGAATCGCTGATCGACGCATACTTCCCAGGCACGGCCTCGCGCATCGAAGGCGTGGGGCTGGATGTGCTGGCGCGCGAGGCGCTGATGAAGCACTCCTTCGCCTTCCAGCCGCTGACGGAGTCGGAGACCGATCTGGTGGTGGGCGGGCAGTACCAATATCGCGAGGGCGGGGAATACCACCTGCTGAATCCGGCGACCATCAGTAAGCTGCAGCAGGCGGTGCGGCAGAACAACGCCAAGACCTTCCAGGAGTACACCGACCTGATCGATGAGCAGAGCAAGCATCTGTGTACGCTGCGCGGATTGATGAAGCTGAAGTACGCGGACGAGCCGATTCCGGTCGAAGAGGTCGAGCCGGCGAAGGAGATCGTCAAGCGGTTCACCACCGGCGCGATGAGCTTCGGCTCGATCAGCAAGGAGGCGCACGAGACGCTGGCGATTGCGATGAATCGCATTGGCGGAATGTCGAATACCGGCGAGGGCGGGGAAGACGAGCGGCGCTTTACGCGCGACGCCAACGGCGATCTGCGGCGCAGCGCTGTGAAGCAGATTGCCAGCGGTCGGTTCGGCGTGACGGCAAATTATCTGGTGAACGCCGACGAGATCCAGATCAAGATGGCGCAGGGCGCGAAGCCCGGCGAGGGTGGCCAGTTGCCCGGCCACAAGGTCGACGACTTTATTGCGAAGCTGCGCTACTCGATCCCTGGGGTGGGGCTGATCTCGCCGCCACCGCACCACGACATTTATTCGATTGAGGATCTGGCGCAGCTCATCTACGACCTTAAGAACGTGAACCCGCAGGCGCGCATTGCGGTGAAGCTGGTGGCCGAGGTGGGCGTAGGTACCGTGGCCGCGGGCGTGGCCAAGGCGCACGCCGATGTGGTGCTGATCTCCGGCGACAGCGGCGGTACGGGTGCGTCGCCCTTGAGTTCCATCAAGCATGCGGGGCTGCCGTGGGAGCTTGGCCTGGCGGAGACGCAGCAGGTGCTGCTGCTGAACGATCTGCGCAGCCGCATCCGGGTGCAGACTGACGGCAAGCTGCAGACCGGGCGCGACGTCGTGATCGCCGCGCTGCTGGGCGCGGAGGAGTATGGCTTTGCCACCACGCCGCTGATCACGATGGGCTGCATCATGATGCGCAAGTGCCACCTAAATACCTGCGCGGTGGGTATCGCCACGCAGGACCCGGTGCTGCGCGCGCGCTTCGAGGGCCAGCCCGAAAACGTGATCAACTTCTTCTTCTTTATCGCGGAGCAGATGCGCCAGCACATGGCGAAGCTCGGCTTCCGCACCGTGGATGAGATGGTGGGCCGCGTGGACTGTATCGACGCGGTGGTTGCTGCTACACACTGGAAGGCGAAGGGCATCGATCTCTCGAGCATTCTCTTTTCGCCAGAGCTGCCTTCGCATGTGGGACGCCGTCGGCTGAAGGCGCAGGACCACGGACTCGACCAGGCACTGGACCATGCGCTGATCGAGAAGGCGATGCCGGCACTCGAATCGAAGCAGAAGGTAAAAGGCGAGTTCGCTATCCGCAACGTGCACCGCACGGTGGGCGCGATGCTGGGCGGTGCGATCGCGCGGAAATATGGCACGGCTGGATTGCCGGAAGAGACGATCCACTTCAAGTTCCGCGGCTCGGCGGGGCAGAGCTTTGGCGCGTTTGTGCCCAATGGAGTGACGCTGGAGCTGGAGGGCGATTCCAACGACTATGTTGGCAAGGGGCTCTCTGGTGGGCGCATCATCGCGTATCCGCCGAAGACATCGAGCTTCCTGCCTGAGGAGAGCATCCTTGTGGGCAACGTGGTGCTGTACGGCGCGACCACGGGCGAGGCCTTCCTGAACGGCATCGCGGGAGAGCGCTTCGCGGTGCGCAACTCCGGCGCGACTGCGGTGGTAGAGGGCGTCGGCGACCATGGATGCGAGTACATGACCAAGGGCACGGTGATCGTACTGGGCGCAACGGGCCGTAACTTTGCCGCGGGCATGAGCGGCGGCGTGGCCTATGTCTACGACGACCAGGGTGACTTCTCCACGCGCCGCTGCAACCTTGCGGGTGTGGACCTGGAACCATTGCGGCTCGACGAGGACATTGACGTGGTGCGCGGATTGATCGAACGACACATCGAGTTGACCGGCAGCCCACACGCGGCATGGATTCTGGAGCATTGGGAGACGACGCAGGCGCGCTTTATCAAGGTCTTTCCGCATGAGTACAAACGCGTGCTGGGCATTGCGCGCGCGGATGCGGTTTATGTCTCGCCTATCAATTCGTCGCCACTGGTGACCGCAGGGCAGGTGCAGCATGGGTAAAGTCACCGGATTTCTGGAGCTTGGCCGCGAAGAGCTCGTCCCTCGCGACCCGAAAGAGCGGCTGAAGGACTGGCAGGAGATCTACCAGCCGTTTCCCGAGGAGAAGCAGCGAGAGCAGGGTGCGCGCTGCATGGACTGCGGCGTGCCGTTCTGCCACACCGGTTGCCCGGTGAACAATCTGATCCCGGACTGGAACGACCTGGTCTACAACAACCGCTGGGAGAGCGCGATCCGCCGGCTGCATGCGACGAATAATTTTCCGGAGTTTACCGGGCGCATCTGTCCGGCGCCGTGCGAACAGTCGTGCGTATTGGGGATTAACCAAGATCCGGTCTCGATCAAGCTGATTGAGAAGTCGATCGTCGAGCGTGCGTGGAAAGAAGGCTGGATCAAGCCCGAGCCGCCGCAGGAGAAGACCGGCAAGCGTGTCGCGGTGGTGGGCAGCGGACCGGCGGGTTTGGCGGCTGCGCAACAACTGCGCCGGTCGGGGCATTCGGTGACGGTGTATGAGAAGAACGACCGCATTGGCGGTCTGCTGCGCTACGGCATTCCCAACTTCAAGCTGGAGAAGCACGTGATCGATCGGCGCCTGGAGCAGATGCGCGCCGAGGGCGTGACCTTTGTGACCAACGCGCACGTGGGCGTGAATGTTCCAGTGGAGACGCTGACCGACGAATACGACGTTGTGCTGCTGACCGGCGGCGCCGAGCGTCCGCGCGATCTGCCGGTCCAGGGCCGCGAGCTGAAGGGGATTCATTTCGCGATGGAGTTTCTGCCGCAGCAGAACAAGCGCTGCGAGGGCGACGTGCTTGACCTGGTGCTGGCGATCAGCGCGGCAGGGAAGAACGTCGTGATCCTGGGCGGCGGCGACACAGGCGCCGACTGCCTGGGGACAAGCCTGCGCCAGGGCGCGAAGAGCGTGCACCAGTTCGAGATTATGCCGAAGCCGCCGGACACGCGTGCGGCCTCGACGCCGTGGCCGATGTGGCCGCTGCAACTGCGCACGGAGAGCAGCCACAAAGAGGGCGGTATCCGCGACTGGGGCATCAATAGTTTGAGCTTCACGGGCGAGGAGGGACGCGTGAAGCAGCTGCATGCCGTGCGCGTGGGGCCACCGCCGACCTTTGTGCCGATTGCGGGCAGCGAGTTCACGATCGACGCGGACCTGGTACTGCTGGCGCTGGGCTTCCTCGGGCCGGTCCATTCAGGGATGATCGAACAACTCGGGCTGGCGCTGGACGCGCGGGGCAACATCCAGACCAATAGCGACTACATGACGTCGGTCGAAGGCGTCTTTGCTGCCGGCGACATGCGCAGAGGCCAGTCGCTTGTGGTGTGGGCCATCTCCGAGGGACGCAAGGCCGCCGAGGCCATCGACCACTATCTCTTCACCAGAGGGGGCGGCTCGCTGCCTATCAGCCGCCGCGTACTGGTTTAGGGAAGGGAATCGGCGCGATTCTAATCGGCCGTCGGGGTGGTGCTTCCGCAACTAAACGCGCTAGAGTCTCCATTACAATCGGGAGAGCCTGTGGGTCGGTGTGTGAGCCATGCGCTGCGACGTGGGCGAGTAGCTCAATCGGATAGAGCACCGGCCTTCTAAGCCGGTGGTTGCAGGTTCGAGCCCTGCCTCGCCCACCACTTAGGTTTGCGTACGCATCGGATAGATGCACAGACGCCAGATTGTGATCTGTGTTGAAACCATCTACAGTTGTGAGGCTCTGACAGCCGCGATTTTATCTACAACCAGACTGGGGTGACCCCCTTCGTTGAGACAGCCATGAAGCCATTCAAAAAACTTGTTCTCGCCGCCACCGTCTTCGCCTTCACGTCTACCGTTCACGCACAGGACCAACCTATCCGCGTCGCCATCGTTGGCCTGGTCCACGGGCATGTCACTGGCTTTCTGCACAACCTGCCCTCGCACCCGGACATTACCGTCGTCGGTGTCTCTGAGCCCGATGACGCGCTACGTCAGCAAACCATCCGCACCTCGCACCTGCCGGCCAATATCTTCTATGCCAGCGAAGCGGAGATGCTCCACGCGACCCATCCGCAGGCCATCCTGGTCTACACTTCGCCGGCCGGCCACCGAGCCGCCATTGAAGCTGCTGCGCCCCTGCACATCTCTGCGATGGTCGAGAAGCCGCTGGCCACCACGGTCGAAGATGCGCTCGCCATCCAGCGCCTTGCACAGCGCTACAACATCAACGTCCTCACCAATTACGAGACCACCTGGTACGCCTCCAACATTGCCGCGGCCGACATGCTTGCCGCCGGCCAGATCGGCGACCTCCGCAAGCTCGTCGTCCACGACGGCCACCGCGGACCCAAGGAGATCGGAGTCGGCCCCGAGTTCCTCAATTTCCTGACCGATCCCAAGCTCAATGGAGGGGGCGCGCTCTTCGACTTCGGCTGCTACGGCGCCGACCTTACCACCTGGATCAACCACGGCCAGCTCCCGCTGACCGTCACCGCCGTCACATTGCAGATCAAGCCGCAGATTTACGCTAAGGTCGACGACGACAGCACCGTTATTCTCACCTACCCGAAATCGCAGACCATCCTGCAGGGCTCGTGGAACTGGCCCTTCGACCGCAAGGACATGGAGGTCTACGGCGCCACCGGTTACATCGACACGGTCTACATCGACACGATGCACACCGATCAGCTCCGCGTCCGCCTTCCCCGTGAGCGCGCCGAGCACCCGCAGACCGCGCCCGCCCTCGCCTCTCCGCAGGACGACTCGTTGCATTACCTCGCCGCTGTGCTCAACGGCAACCTGCATCCGCAAGGCGATCTCACCGCGCTCGACACGAACATTGCTGTCGTCCGCATCCTTGACGCGGCACGCCGCTCCGCCGCGACCGGCCGCACTATCCATCTTGCCGATGAGGCCGCCCGCAGGAAATAGGCCTATCATTCCTTGTTCACGACTTAGTCTGTGCTCACGACTTGACGCAGAAGGAGTGGCGAAAAGGGCCGCCCCCAAATGGCGTACCTCGTCTGGGTGGGGTTTAGCTGCGGACTGCAACCGGGGATCGGGCGGGAAAGAAACAGTAAAAGAACATTAGAAAATGTTCCTCAATCCCATGTACACTCTCTGGCGGCGAGGAATCAACCATGCTCAAGCGATCAATTTGGACCTGTCTATCACTGTTCCTGCTCCCTTATCTAGCCCCGTCACAGGTTGCGACCGGGGTCATCCCGGGCCGTGAATGGCCGGCAACGAAGTTCACACTGGACCGAGGCCTGGAGTATACGCAGGTCGATGGGAGGAGTCTCCTTCTCGACCTGTACAGACCCCAGGCCGAGTATTCGGCCTCCGGCAGCCAGCCGCCCGCTCCTCCCGTACCGGTGATCGTTTGGATGCACGGCGAAGCAGGACAGTTCACCGACAGATATCCGACGCCGGTGGCAAGCATGGTCGGCAATGGATATGCCGTTGCGAGTATTCAGTACCGGTCGTCGGCCGAGGCGAGTGTTACTCAACAGCTGGAGGATTGCAGGGCCGCGGTCCGCTGGTTGCGGACGAACGCGGGCAAATACAATCTCGATCCAGACCATATTGGCGCCTGGGGGATATCGCAAGGTGGACGCCTGGCCGCTTTACTTGGTACGTCCGCGGGGTTGGAGGCACCAGACCCTGCCACAGGTGTCCAGGCGGTAGTTGACTTCTCCGGTCCAACTGGCGGCAAAGACCTGGATCCGGCCTCTTACGCCGCCAAAGATAGCGCGCCGGTCATGATCGTGCATGGGGATCTCGATAAGATGGTGCCGCTGCGGCAGAGCCAAGCGCTGGATGCCGCGTTGCGCAAAGTTGGAGCCAATTCGACGCTCGAAGTCGTCAAGGGCGCCGGACACGATTTCAAACAACTTCATCAGGGTGATTCCGTCGAGCGGGTAAACAACTTTCTGGACCAGAACCTCAACGGCGGCAACCATGTGAGGTTCTGGCTGGGTAAGATCGATACTCCGGACGATGCTTGGGTCGACCCGATCATCGACGAGCCTGTAGGCATGCGATATGTGGCTTTCGCGGCGCCCTCGCTGGGGCCGGGAAGAATGGCCAGCTATCTGATCTATCTTCCTCCCGGCTACGAAAAAAATCCTGCAAAACGCTACCCGGTTCTCTACTACTTTCACGGCGGCGCCGGCAGCCAGCGCGTCGCCGACATTTGGGTGCAGAAGCTGGATGCTGCAATCAAGAAAGGGATTTGCCCGCCGATGATTGCCGTTTCAATCCAAGGTCTCCCGGGCGGCGGCTTCCTGGATTCGGCGGACGGCAAGACGCCGATCGAATCGGTCATTATCAAGGACCTGATCCCAAATGTGGATGCCAACTACCGAACCATTCCCCGGCGTGAATCGCGCGCTGTCGAGGGTCTGTCGATGGGCGGAGGCGGTGCCTTCCACCTCGCATTCAAGTTTCCGGAGATGTTCAGCATGATCTACGGCATGTGTGCCGGCGTCTCCGATCCCAACGCTCCCGCCAGAGCGGGGCGCGCCGCGACCGCCTACGCCCTTGCCAACAACCCCTTTGTTCTTGCGGAGACGAACCTGGCGGCAATCAAGGGGCGGTTCAAGATTCGTTCCGTGGTGGGCACCGACGACTTCACACTCGAGGTCAACAAGGCGTTCGACGCTCGTCTGACGGCGCTGGGCATTCCGCACGAGTTCAAGATTGTCCCGCATGTATCTCACGGGTACAAGGAGTATTACCAGATACTCGACTTCAGCTTCTTCAAGACGATCGGCACCACGATGTGAGTGCCTTAGCCTCGCTGAGGCACGAGCGAGGCTCTAGGTCCACCACGCTTCGACCGGTGGCTCGCGCAGGATGACCCGCTCCAGCATCGCGATGGCAGAGGAGAGCCCCTCATGCCGCGATGCGAGCGCGTCCTCATGCTCGATGCTGATGACGCCGTCGTAGCCGGCGAGACGGAGCGCTGCAACAATGCGCTTCCATTCCAGCTCACCATGTCCGCAGCCCACGCTGCGAAAGAGCCAAGTGCGCTCGGCCATCTGTGCATAGCTCTTGGTGTCGAGTACGCCATTACGCGCACGATTGGCTGGGTCGATCGAGACGTCCTTCGCATGGAAGTGATGGATAGCGGGGCCGAGCTCGCGAATCACGGCTGGAATGTCCATCCCCTGCCACCACATGTGGCTGGGGTCGAGGTTGATGCCGATGCTTTCGCCGGTTGCCGCGCGGAGCTTGAGCAGCGTCTCCGGGTTGTAGACGCAATAGCCGGGATGCGCCTCCAGGGCAATCCGCACGCCGGCCTCACTTGAGATCTTGGCGATCTCGCTCCAGTACGGAATCAGCCGCTCCGCCCACTGCCATTGGAGGGCTTCGGAGAACTCCGGAGGCCAGGCCGCGGTGATCCAGTTCGGCGTGGTGTCTTTTGCTGCCCCTCCCGGACAGCCGCTGAAACAGACTACCGTCTTGACTCCGAGCTTCGATGCCAGGTCGATGGACTTGCGCAGGACTGAAGAATCGTTTTGCGCGATGGCCGGATCGGGATGAATTGGATTGCCATGGCACGAAAGTGCGCTGATGCTGAGCTTGGCATCGGCGAACCGCGCAAGATAGCTCCGGCGTGCGTCTGCGCTCGCAAGAAGGTTATCGACCTCGATATGCGCCGACCCCGGCCAGCAGCCTGTCGCAATCTCGAGAGCCTCGAGTTGCGGGTAGCGTTTCAGCTCTGCCAGCATTGCATCGAAACTGAGACTATTGAAAACGGGCGTAAAGAGGCCAAGCTGCATAGGTTTTATTTCTCCTTCGGGCTGCGATGTCTTCGACCAGCCTATTCCTTGGCCACGGTTTCGGGAATTTCCAGAATACCCATCTTCTGGGAGGGAACGTCAAAGACGCCGATGCGAAGAAAGACCTTTCCCGGCGGCAGATCAAGCTGAACATCCAAACGAGAAGGCTCTTGCAGAAACTGCGCAGCTTGATCCGCTTTGATGGTGAAAGCCGATGTCTTGATCGCGCTATTCAGCGGCTCGCCATCGGCGTCGTAAACGAGGACGGCGATCTTGAAGGAACCTGTGCGCGTGCCGGAGGAACCGTCACCCGCAAGCGTAATCTCGCCCGCGCGCAGCGCATACGCGATGTCATACCGGACCAGAGGCTTACCCTTCAATTTGGGGTTGAGGAATCCAATCACCTGCGAGCTTGAAGGATCTTCGGACTTTGCGGGCGCTGTCGAAGGCAGCACGCTGACACCGAACAGCAGTTCTGTCGCGTCGGGCAGGCCATGGGCCATCGCGGCAAGGAACTCGCTGTCCGGCGCCGCAGCCTTAGGGGGATTCTTCTTGTCCGCCTTCGGCTGTGCGGCGTCCAGCGCCGTATAGCCTTCGCGATATTGCAGGTGGACGCCGGGACGGTCGACCTTCACGTTGATGGTGTGGTACTTGCCGTCGGATTTTGAGAGCGGAGGAACGTAGGAGAGCGAGTAGTAATCGGCTCCCGTCGCAATCGCCTCGCCCACGAGAGCATCCAGATCGTTCCGGCCGTAGTATGCCACGCCGCCCGTCGCCTTCGCGATGTCTTGCACCGAATAGGTATTCTCTCCCAGTGGCGCCGGCCCACGCGGGTCCACCGGATACACGGCAACCTGTGCTGCCATGAGCAGGCTATAGGCCTCGTGGAGTTCCCGAGTATCGTCATCAAGGCAGGGGAAACTGCTAAAACGGTCATAGGCCGTCAGCCAGGGAATACCGGGGGTGAACCATATCAGGTTTTTTCTTCCCTTGATTCCAGAGACAAAGGCGGCGACTTCGTCCAGCGCATCCGTCGTCATCTGGCTCTTGGTATTCATTACCGTGCAGACTTGAAGTAAACGAGAGCGGTCGCCCGGTTGTCCGGGAGGCACAGGCCTGGAAGCCTCGGGAGGCAGATAGGTCCCTGGGACCGATTCCGGTTTGATCGAGTTGACCGCAGCCAGCAAAAGATCCCGGTCAGAGGTGAATCCCTGCACCGTGCGCAGCCCGTTCGCCAGCACAAGAATGGCGACCTGCGTTCCCGGAGGCATGGTCTTCAGATACTTTAGAGCCTGTTGCTTTTCCAGCATCTGGCCTGGTAAACCGGCGATCACATCGTCGAAAAGAAGGATGTTGAACGCATTGGTAGCTGTCGCCTGCTGGTTGGTGTAAACGTTGGGCGGCAACTTTGGCAGAGCAGCCTGCGCGTTTGGCTCCGTGCCATATTCCTGGAAATTCTTAATGGTCTGCGGCTTGCCGTCTTCCTTGACGGTGAAATCAGGCTCGGTCAGCCCGTGCACCGGCTTGTCCTTCCTATCCGTCACCGTAACGTCTTCAATGGTCAGCTTGGCCTTGACCTTCAGCGTGACGCCTGAGTCCGGTGCAGACTGTGGCGAGCCCGCCGGCTGCTGCGCCCTGAGCGAGGCCACCAGGCAAAAAAGAATCAGACACGCAAAATGGAGCTTCTTCATGTCTTGCCTATCATTCTGACCGCTGCGGCAACGATCCTAAATAGAAGGTAGTTTCCAGCCCTTGCGGTAAGTGCGCGCGAAGAGCTGGTTGGCTTCGTGTGAGTTGGTGAAGCGCTCGGTCTTGGCGTCGAAGAGCAGCTTTTGCCCCTTGAGGCGGATGGCGACATTGCCGAGCAGACAGATCTGCGTCACGAGGCCGCCATAGGTCCAGTTACCGGAAGGCTGCACGCCTGCCTTGGCCGCCGTGGCCCATTCGAGTTGATGGCTCACGGGGCGCGGGAGGGTCTTTGTGGGACGAACGTAAGACTTGTCGAGATCGCCGGGGATGAGCCATATCTGTTTGATGGCTCCAGGATCGCTGCTGTAGACAGGACCGTAGACGATGGAACCCTTGCTGCCGAGAATGATGCCACCGCCATCGGGGAGCGGGCGATTGGGATCCCAACCATCTGGAGTCGGAGGCGTGAGATCGCCGAACCAGGTGACGTGGACCGGGCCGCGCTTGCCCTTGGCGGGAAACTCGTAATCCACCTTGGCTGTGCGGGGGAACGTCTGGTTATTCGTCGCCGGATCGTAGTCTGCGTCTGTGTCCGCGACGACGCTGGTGGGGAAGCCGAGATCGAGAGACCAGACGACGGGATCGAAGAAGTGCGGGCCGTGGTCGCCGAGGATGCCGGTGCCGAAGTCGAGCCAGTTGCGCCAGCGCAGGGGGATGTACATGGGGTTGTAGTTGCGGTAGGGTGCGGGGCCGAGCCAGAGATCCCATTTGACCTCCGGCGGCACGGGCACAACGTCATTGATGTGCGCGATCTGGTCAGCGCTGGAGGGGAAGCCGCCAGGGCGAGCCGCTCCATTGGGAGCAGGGCCGGCGTTCGGCGCGGATCCGGGCGCTGCACTAGGTGCTGCTGCGGGCGAGGCTGCAGTATTGGCGCTGCGGTTGGCGGGACGCGGCCGGGCGCCCTGCTGGTAGATATGTACTTCCTTGATTTCTCCGATCGCGCCGTCCTGCACCCACTCGACGATACTGCGCACGTCCTCGGAGGCGTGGCCCTGGAAGCCGGTCTGCGTGGCCTGATGGGGATATTTCTTCGCGGCCTTCATCATGGCGCGCACTTCATCGATATTGTGGGCGAGCGGCTTTTCGCAGTAGACGTGCTTGCCGCGCTTCATGGCGGCTAGCGCCGCGACCGCGTGGGTATGGTCGGAGGTGGAGACGACCACTGCGTCGATCTGCTTGTCCATCTCGTCAAGCATGATGCGCCAGTCGTCGTAGCGCTTCGCGTCCGGGTATTTCTGAATGGTAGCGGAGGCCATATCATTGGCGCGTGAGCCGAGCTCGGCGGGCGTGCGCCAATCGACATCGCAGAGGGCGACAACATTCTGGCTCGCGAGCATGCGGATGTTGGTCCATCCGGTGATCCCGATGCCGATGAATGCGATGTTGAGCTTGTCACTCGGAGGCAACGCGCCGGCCCGCCCGAGAGCGCTGGAAGAGAGAATCGTGAAGGCGCCGGCCTTGGCACCCCCCGCGAGCACTTCACGTCTTGAGAACCGCTTATCTTTGAACATAGGTCTCTCCAATCAGCAAGTAATTGCGCTTCCCAAATTCGGTGGAGTCTGGATCACCGGATTCAGCGGAGCCAGGGACGCCCGATTCCGCCGGCATCCAGTGTGCCTGTCAACTTGAAGATCGTCAATTCGTGTTGCGCTAAGGCGTAAAGTCAGATTGCAAAGTTCAGCCCTGACGCGTGTGACGGATGGACGGCGAGGAAAGTTGCGGCGGAAGCAAATTTCACCGGGGAACTACTGCACACCGCCAGAACCTACGCATGAAAGGGTTGACGAATGTTCGTTGACTGATATACTTCGCACGTGTTTATGGCGCAACTTTTGTTGCATATGCAATTCCTCGGCGGGTAGCTTCTTTTGTTGGGAAGCTCAGAACGAGGAAAAAGCGTGTGGAGTTGCGGGCAAGGCGGATTGCCATTCACTCAGCAAAGGCTTCGCCTGGCTTCCATGATTGACGGTTGCGCCACGTATCTCACCGGATAAGAGGGATCAAAATGAAAGTTCGAACCCTGGTTTGGATCACCCTACTCGCCTGCGCAGGATGCCCTGTGGTGCATGGCCAAACCGACTGGCCTAACTATAGTCACGATGCAGGCGGCACGCGTTTTTCGCCGCTCGGGCAGATCAACACGACGAACGCCTCCCAGCTGAAGCTTATATGGACATTCGATTCGACTGCCCCTGTGACCGATCCTCCGTTTGCGGGTAGGCGCCGGGCGCCAGCGGGTGCAGCGCAGAACCAGCTGCTGCCGGGTGCAGCAAATGACCCGGGCGCGGCTGGCGCGCCGGCAGATTCGGCCGCTGCAGGAGCGCAGGGTGCAGGAGCGCCAGGTGCGGGAGCGCCAGGTGCAGGTGCAGCAGGTGCGGGTGCAGCAGGTGCGGGTGCAGCCGGAGCGCTGGGTGCCGCAGCGGCACGCCCCCCCCGCGTGCGCACATCCAAGACCACCCCGCTGGTGGTGGGTGACACGATGTATCTTTCCACGCCCTACAACCGGCTGGTGGCGCTCAACTCGGTGACGGGCAGCAAGGTCTGGGAGTTCCTGCTGCCGTCTTCCGCGGCATCGCGTGGAATATCGTATTGGCCGGGTGATGGAAAGAATGATCCGGAGATCTTTGTAGGCACAAACGATGGCCACCTAAGCGCGGTGGACGCCAAGACAGGCGTGCCCGTCGCCGGCTTCGGACAAAACGGAGTTCTGGATTTGAAGCCCGGAGTCGCCGACAATTTTCCGGATAAACACTACGCAATCTCCACGGCCCCGGCTATCTACAAGAATATTGTGATTACCGGATGCCAGTTGCAGGAGGAACCGTCGAAGGGTCCTTCAGGCGATGTGCGCGGGTGGGATGTTCTGACTGGCAAACTCGTGTGGACGTTCCACACCCTGCCGCGCCCCGGAGAACTGAACCATAACGTGTGGCAGGAAGACCAATGGCAGGGCCGCAGCGGATTGAATGCCTGGGGCATCATCACGGTCGATACGAAGAATGGCATCGTGTTTCTCCCTGTGGGAACACCGACCACGGACTTCTATGGCGCCGACCGCCACGGATCGAATCTCTATGGCTCGTCTGTTGTGGCGCTGGATGCCGCGACAGGAAAGCTGAAGTGGTATTTCCAGACCGTTCACCACGACAACTGGGATTATGACGACACCGCGGCGCCGGTGATGATCACAGTGAAGCAGCATGGCAAGGAGGTTCCGGCGGTCGCACAGATTACGAAAGAGGGCTATCTCTTCATCCTCAACCGCTTCACGGGCAAGCCGATCTACGACGTGGTAGAGCAGCCGGTGGCGCTCGACAACATTCCGCCAGGTGACGATCCCTCGCCGACACAGCCCGTTCCTGTGAAACCGCCGCCATTGACCCGTGTCTCCTTCGCGCCGGACGAGCTTGCGAAGCTGACACCGGAACACGACAAAGCCTGTGCGGACTTGCTCAAGCTGGAAGGTGGCGTCATGACCGGCGGGCCCTTTGCCGAGTATGGGCCCAAGCTGCGCGTGATCTTCCCGGGCTGGACCGGCGGGAGCAACTGGTGGGGTATGTCCTATGACCCCACGCTGGGCTACCTGTTCATCAACACCAAGGCCGACGGCATGCTCAACAAGCTGGTCAAGAAGGAGAAACCCGGTTATTTCGGAATGGACTACACGTATGATCGCGTTCCCCCCGACAATCCGCCTCCCGGAGGCGGCGGCAGTTTCCAGATCGGGCAGTGGCCGTGCGAGGCGCCCCCATGGGGCGAATTCATCGCTGTGAACGTAAACACGGGCGATATCGCGTGGCGCGTTCCCTTTGGATCGTTTCCCGAGCTTGATGCGATGGGCATACCACCCACTGGACGGGGGAGTGCCGGTGGTTCCTCAGCGACCGCCGGCGGCGTAGTGTTCATCGCAGGCAGCGATGATCACATGTTCCGCGCCTACGACTCAAAGACCGGAAAGGTTCTTTGGCAGACGGCGCTCAACTCTCCGGGATACTGCATTCCAATCATCTACAAAGGGAAAGACGGCAAGGAATATGTCGCCGTAATGTCCAACGGCGGCGGCAAACAGGCATCGCCTGCACTGCTCTACGTGTTCGGGTTGTAGCTTCGATCAATCAGGACCTCCGGAACCAATGCTTCGCAAGAACCGTGCGAAGTACGTTCCGGACCTAATTCGCTGGAATTGGACGGTACTCCAAACCTGAGCAGCGTCCCCGTCTGAAGGGACGCAAGAAGCCGTCGGTCTTCGGATTCGGAGCAGAAGAATGGATTCGCCCGAGCACAACGATCTCCTGGAGCCGCGGTCGGATCTGCGCGCCACGTCTTCGCCCTCTCGCCGCAACCTGTTGTCCATGGGAGCAGCGGGCCTTGCGGGATTTATGGGGGCTTCTTCGGCGTCTGCGGCCCGCAGTAAGGCGGAACCGGCGGTCCATGAGACTAGTGTCAAGAGCTTTGGCGCCCGCGGCGACGGCACCGGCGACGAGACCGCCGCATTTCAGCGCGCGCTTGATTCCGTGCACAGCGCAGGTGGCGGCGCCGTCTACGCACCTCCGGGGCGCTATCTGTTTCGCGGAGTTCTCAGCATTCCTGACGGCGTTACTTTGCGGGGATCATACGACTGCGTGCCTTCGCACACAGGATTCAAGGATCGCACGCAACCCAAGCCTGGCGACGATGGCACTGCGTTGCTTGCAACTGCCGGCAAGGGCAGGGAAGATGGCGATCCTTTCATCACCCTGACCACCAACAGCTCTGTCGCCGGCTTGGTCATCTACTATCCGGAGCAAGTAACCGATGCGGCGCCGATCGCGTATCCGTGGACGATCGCTATGCGGGGCAAGAATCCGGCCGCGTTCGATCTGGAGCTCTTAAACCCTTACCAGGGAATCGACGCCACCCGCAACGAGCGCCACAATATAAGGAACATCTGCGGGCAGCCTCTACGGCGCGGGATCTGGGTGGACGCGATCTATGACATCGGCCGCATCGAGAACGTCCACTTCAATCCCTGGTGGGTTGGCCGCGGACCGCTGTATGAGTGGCAGACGCAGAATGGAGAGGCGTTCATCTTCGGTCGCGCCGACTGGGAGTATGTTCTGAACACCTTCTGTTTCGGATATCGCGTTGGCTACAAATTCGTGCACACCGCGACCGGGGAATGCAACGGCAACTTCCTAGGCATCGGCGCGGACGATTGCAATCGCGCTGTGCTGGTAGAGCAGAGCGCGCCCTATGCGCTGCTAATTACGAACGGAGAATTTACTTCCTTCCACGGCGACGATCCCACGATGGTTGAGGTGATGGAAACCAACAGAGGAGTAGTGCGCTTCAGCAACAGCGCATTCTGGGGCCCTTGCAATCAGATTGCGAAGATCGCTGGACGAGGCACCGTCGGCTTCAGTGACTGCACGTTTGTACAGTGGCACAAGGACCGCGCTGCGATTCAGGTTTCGGGGGGAAGCGTTCTGGTGAGAGGCTGTGAATTCAGGCAGAACCAGCCGCACATCTCTCTCGGCCAAGGCGTAGACCGCGCAATTATCACAGGCAACCTGTTCACCGGTGCCGCCCAGATCCAGAATTCAAGCACCAAGGACGTGCAGATCGGATTGAACGCAGCACTGTAGCGCCCCCGCGCCGCAATCAGGTAAATTGCGTCCATACTGAATCGGATCTTGCGGACCGCAGTGCCGCGTCGATGAACTGCACACCTGCAAGCCCGTCCGCACACGTCGGAAGCAGCGACGCCAGCTCATCTGGCTCTCGTTCTTCCAGCCGCGCTCTCACCAACTCCGCAAAGTCCTTATACAGTTGCGCGAACGCCTCGAAATAACCTTCCGGATGCCCAGTTGGAAGGCGCGTGCCGCGGGTTGAGGCAATTCCATTTCCAGGTTCTCCCCGTGTCATGATCCGCGTCTGCTCGCCCAATCGCGAGTGGTGCACATAGTTAGGATTCTCCTGGTTCCAGGCCAGAGAACCGGTCTCGCCATAAATGCGTATGTTCAGGTTGTTCTCCTCGCCTACGGCAATCTGAGACGACCACAGACTCGCCTTTGCGCCGCCTTCAAACCGGATCAGAGCCTGCACGTTGTCATCGAGCCGCCGCCCTGGGACGAATGTTGTCAGATCGGCCGAGATCTCTTTTGGCCTTAGCTCTGTGGTGAACCGTGCGAGATGGTAGGCATGGGTCGCGATATCCCCAAGGCAGCCACCGGGCCCGCTGCGCAGCGGGTCGGTTCGCCACTCCGCCTGCTTAGCGCCGGTGTTCTCCAGCGGTGTAGCCAGCCAGCCCTGGGCGTATTCCACCTGAATCATCCGAACCGGTCCGAGCGCTCCAGCGAGCACCATCTCGCGCATCTGGCGAACCATGGGGTAACCGGAGTACGTGTGAGTCAGCCCGAACACCAGCCCTGACTTCTCCACCTGCCGAGTCAGCTTCATTGCATCGTCCACGGTCGTGGTCAGCGGCTTATCGCACATCACGTGAATGCCCGCATCCAGGAAAGCCTTCGCGACCGCGTAGTGCATATGGTTCGGGGTCACGATCGCGACGGCATCAATCGGCTCAGGATGTTTCCGCTCGGCCTCGGCCATCTCTTCAAAGCTGCCGTACGCACGCGGAATCATCAGCTCGGCGGCATAGTTGCGCGCTTTGTCCGGCGTCGAAGAAAGGGCGCCGGCAACCAGCTCCCAGCAATCGTCCAGACGGGCCGCAGTCCGATGGACGGCTCCGATGAAAGCCCCGGGACCTCCGCCCACCATTCCCAGGCGTAGCTTCCTTGCCAGCTTCTTGCTCATACGTTCTCACTCCCAAGTGCCAACAGTTGCACCAGCATCATTCAATCAAGGCTAAACGGCAAGATCAACCACTCCGGGTAGTCTAATGGCAATCGCCACTCCAGACCAAGACTCACTGCTACCACTAGGTCCAGCCAGCGTCGATTACAAAGCTTTGGTTTGTGATCGCTGCACTTGCATCGGACGCCAGGAAAAGGGCAAGATTCGCCACCTCGCCGGGAGTTATGAGCCTCTTGAGCGCCTGGCTATGTAAGACCTCCGCTTCATACTCCGGCGTGAACCATAGCTCCTTCTGCCGATTCGTGAGAATTGCGCCGGGCATAATGCAGTTGACGCGAATATTGTCGCCGCCAAGTTCATGGGCCAGTGTCCTGGTCATACCTACGATCGCCGCCTTAGCAGTGACATACACGGACATCTCGGTCGACGGTATGGTCCACGCGATCGAACTCATGTTGATGATGGAGCCGTAGCGCGCCTCCCGCATCTTCGGAATGACGGCCTGACATGCGAAAAACTGCTGCTTCAGGTTGATCGCGATGCAGCGGTCCCAGAACTCCGGTGTCACCGATTCGACACTGTGGCGGGTATCGTTGCCCGCATTGTTCACCAGCACATCGATTTTTCCGAACCTCTCCATCACCATCGCAATCGTCGCCTGAAGATTGTTGGTATCGGTGAGGTCGCACCGATAGTAAGCAGGAACTTTCGCGCCCTCGGCTTCGATCGTCTCTTTCAGAGACCCGGCGGCATCGTCCTGCACGTCTAAAAAAATGACAGAAGCAGATTGCCTTGAAAAGGCTTCCACGATCGCTGCACCGATCCCGCTTGCGCCTCCGGTCACCAGCACCACGCGGTTTGACAGGCTCGAATAGATGGCGGACGGATTCAATGTTTGCACGGTTCTACCCTACCCTCGTAGACATCGCAACAATTCGCCTACATAGCAAGGCGAGTGCCCCAATCGCTGGGCGGAAGCTCCACTCCTCACGTGCAGCGAGGTACCTTTGTGGTTCTAACAGGATCAGGCCAGCGGTCTGACTTCGATTCTGCGGAACCAGGTCTCCGCGTATTCAATTTCGACTGCAATTTTTCCGCGAGTAAGCGGGATAAACTGGCCCGGGTTCTGTGGATCGGGCTGTTGCAGCATCGAGATAGAATTCACTGTTCTGCCGTTTACGATGTTTGCCGCACGGTCGCCCTGCCAGATCACCTCGACGACATTCCAGTCGTCCAGCACCTCGAAGTTGCCATCCTTGATCTTCCGCCCGCTCGTCAGATCGGGCGGCGGGGCATTCGGATTGACCGGCCTTTGCCGGCGCTGGGGAAATCCATTTACCTCCAACCCCTCGCCGAAAAAGCCCGCTCCATGACCATCCTGGATGCCGCGGACCCCGCCGAGGAGGAAAAAGTCTCCCACGTCGCCTTCTTCGATCTGGCATTCCACGCAGGTCGGCCAAACCTTGTCGGCGCCCACCAGACCATACAACAATCCGTTGTCGCGCTTGCACAGAGAACGCGGCGGAAACCGCTTCACGCCCCATTTGTACTCGACGCGAATGTGCACATTCTCAAATTCCTGCGCGGTGGCAAGGTAGCCCGACTCGGCGGGCTCGGCCGTGTGCTCATTGCCATAGATGTGAAGCATGCCTTCTTCCATGCGGACAATACCGCGCTTCTCTGCAACGTCCTTTCCCGAGTTCACCAGCATCGAGTACCAGCCGCTCAGATCACGGCCGTTGAGCAGCGAAATCCAGCCATCGGGCCCGGCGGGCGGCAGCGGCGCCGCGCCAGCCTGTCCCAAACTGGATTGTGCAGCCAAAGGCGAAACCGCCGCTGCGGTGCCCACCCTGAGAAAATCTCTTCGATTCACCTCTGTCATTTGTCTTTCTCCGTTTCGTAGCTATACTACCTGTCCTGTCCGCAATGGCCACAACCATGTTGAGAGCGCTATAGAGTGCTGATGGCCATCATGCGGTTAACGTGATTGTGGAGATACCGGAAAATCAACCTCGACTGGATCGATGAGCGGCAAGAGCCAGGCCAGCAATGCGGTATGGAGGGGATGTACAGGATATTTTGCTAAAGCATCGGCATCTTTGAACTTCATGACGCCACCGGTCTCATAGCCTTCCCCGCGCGGCGAAATGTTCTTACCAACGTTGACTTCGAGTAATCCGGGAACTCTGCCTTTAAATGAGGCGATCTCCGCGATTGCCCGGTTCTTCTGCTCCTCAGTCGCTATAGGCTTCCAGCGAAAGACGAACATATGAATCATCTGCGCGCTTTCTTCTGAGAGCGCACGGGCCTCAGACGTCGTGGACAAAACGGCAGCGCCGGCGACGCCGGCGAGAATCTCGCGGCGTGAAACATTGCGCGGCGTTGCGGAAACATTGGTATGCAAATGTGCCGACGCGTTTTCCGAATTCTCAGCTTTCTCAATCACTGTTTTGTCTCCTATGGCAAGTAGCTTCCATGTCATCGATGAGCTGGCTTAGGGAACTACCTGCGGATGGGGCGCTGTGCTTCCTTCCGTCACCCCCAACACCCACTTCACAGCTTCAAAATACATTTTGCGGATGTCCGGATCGTCCCACGCTTCTTCCGTATGTCCAAGCGAAGAGTAGTAGACCCTGCCTTTGCCGTACGTTTTGTCCCATGCCACCGCAAAATCATGGTCCGTGCGATGAATGTTCGGATGATTGTTATAGCTAAGCTTGGATGAATCCAGACTTAGGAGGACATGTACTTTATCCCGCGACCAGTCCTTGACCTGATAGATTTCGTCATACTTAACGAACTCTTTCGGAAGATGCCGGACGGAAGGGAAGTCCGGATCTTCGTTGACAATGGGTGCGTTGAACGTCGTCCACGGATGCTGATCGAACCATCCTCCAATCATCTCTCCGTATTCAGGCCAGGTGTAGTTCGTATCCAGGGCCGCATGGATGCCGACAAATCCTTTGCCGTCTTCCTTGATGAAGGACATCATGTCCTGCTTTTGGCTCGCATCCATGTCCATTTCGCCAGTTGTGCTGGCGAACACAATTGCATCGAAGTAGTTAAGGTTCTTCGCATTATTCCCAAGTGTTTTCTTGGTTAGCAGTTCGGTATCCGTGCGCATCTCGGTATCCCATAGGCCGCTTTCTCGACCCATGTCGTAGATGGCATTCATGGCGGCGGATATAGAATCGTGTTCAAATCCTTTTGTTGCCCCGATAACAAGAACGTGTTTCAGATGGATCTGTTTCGCGTGCGGAGGCGCAGGCAGTCCAAACTCATTTGCGGAGGACTGTTGGGCACTGGCAGAGAGACCGAGAAGCCCGAACACAAAGACGACGAGGACCAAACAGAACTTCAGCCTAGAGCGCATTGGATCTCCTTTTCTGTGGGAATGCTCAACGGCCCATGCCCATACAATATGTAACCGATTGCTATACCCGCCGTCCACGGGCGGTCGATTGCTCCGCGCCGCGACCCGCTTCTGGACAATTTCCGCTGGAACGGCAGCAATAACTCCATCGAGAGATATTTTGGCAACAATTCGGCTACGTAGCCACGCGGGTGATAAAGTCCACAACCACGGCCGGATCCTTCGGTGCGAGAGGATAATGTCCCTCGCCATTCTTGACAATGACCTCGATCTTGCCGCCAAGTTTCTTGTATCGCTTTTCAACCTCAAGCGTGTTGTCCTTGAACCACGGGTCGAGGCTGCCGCAAACATGGAGAAGCGGCACGTTGGCCTTGGCCAGCGGGGTGAGATTATCGAGGGGCTGCGTTTTTGCAAGGGCGCTGCGCATGCGCGGATTCTCAGCGTAGACACAAGAAACTTTGTCGGGATTTTCGATGGCCCACTCGTACATTTCGCCGGCTCCGCCGCCCGCGCCTTCGATCACGGGCTTCTTTGAAAAGCCATGGCCGATCAGGTAGTTGTAGGCGGTGTCCCAATCCTTCATCAGCGGCCCGTCGGCGTTAGTTGTTACCGGGGCGGTGACGATGTGAAAGCCCTTGGCCAGCAGCTCTTGATCGACCTTGGCGTCGCGGAACACGAAACCTGCCCGATACACCCACGGCATACCTGCTGCCGCAGTCGTCGGCACAATCACCGTAGTGGTCATCGGTGTGCCGGGTACGCTGACGTCGTAACGGTCGTAGCAGGGCGAAAACAGAGGCCCGCGACAGGTGATGTAGGTGTCTTCATCGGGATAATCCCGATAAAAAGTGTCGAGGCTGTAGTAGGAGGTCCTTGTGAACCGCTCGCCGACGAAGGCTGGCGAAGGACCTCTGACCGCCTGCACGCTCTGCTCCATAAAATCCGCGATCGGCTTCGGGTTGCGCAGGCTATGCGGGTGATGAGCGTAGCCTTCTTTGATCATCATCGAGATGCGTCCGCCGAACTGCTGGTAGATGGCCTCGATGGCGGAAGCATTCTTGCCGAGTATCGGATCGATGGTGCCGCAGATTTGAAGCACGGGCACGTCGGCCCGCGCCAAGTCGCCCAGTCTTTGAAAGCCATCGCGGTCCATCCCTGGATTGTCGGCATAGATGCCAGAGACTTTGTCGGGATTGGCGGTGCACCATCTATATTCGAATTCGCCGCCCCGGCTCATGCCGACGAACACGGGTTTTTTCGACAGCCCATACTGGTTGGTGAGGTAGGCGTACCAGGCATCCCACTCCGTTAATGATTTTGGCGTAGGGTCGACCGCGATGTATCCGATGTGAAAGCCCCGCTTGAGCAATTCAACTTCAGCCTGGGGCTGGTGATTCCAGTAAACGCCTCGCCAGGACCAGGGATTGCCAGGGGCCGCTTGTTTGGGCACAACCACAACGCACCGCAGCTGTCCTGGAGCCGAGTTTCCAATACTGCCGGATTCTTCGCCGGCGGGCGCCTTGAAAGACGTGATAGCCAAGGTCTGCATGTCCATCACAAAGTCGTAACGGTCGAACCTGTGCCAGCCGATCTTGTCGCCCTGGAAGGTTTGGGAAGTTTGCAGCGCGCCCATGGCTCCGCTGGATTGCGATGGGGATCGATTACCGGCAGCCAGGGCCTTCGCTTCAGCCGTGGTGGTCATGAGAGGGAAGGCGGCGGCTCCCGCTCCCATGGCGGCGATGCCTTTGACGAAGGTGCGACGCCCTGGGGATGACGGCTCGACGTGGCTGCTGCTTTGTCGATCAGATGTTCTCTTCATGAGGCGCTCCTATTTGGATGGGCTATTGGCTGCGCAGAGAATCATATGCCGATTGTCTTGGCAGAGCCAATTGCCTGCGTTATCCCTCGCCAAAATTGTATCCGGGCATTTGAATCTGTGATTTAGGGATCAGAGGCGCATAGGGGTGGAAGGGAACCCGAAAGCCGCGTCGAAAACGATTCCAGACTCGATTTGTACATTGCGATTCGCTATCTTGGCCTCGAGAAGGAAACATCGCTCGACCTCGTCTCGCATAAAGTGCACCACTTGACCGACAACACCGTAGAAAGCTCCGGCGGCGGTGCGGCTACTTGTTCCCAACGTGTGCCGGGCAGCCGCTTGTACGTCTTCATGAAGTTCCCCGGATCGCTTCCGTTGACGAAACCAAAACGACAACTGATATTTATTCGCGGTGTCAAACCCCACGATGTCGGCCCGGATGGAGTTTTTGGCGAGGGACAGGCGGGGTGCCATCGTATTTGCATGGGGTTGCTCTACGCGTGGGAATCTTCTATCCTAAGGGAGCTGCAGTTGAGCGATCTATCGTTCAGCTGGATGTGCGCCCGTAGCTCAGCTGGATAGAGCAACTGGCTACGAACCAGTAGGTCGGGCGTTCGAATCGCTCCGGGCGCACCACTTCAACTCTTTAGAAATCAACGAGCTGCGGCGATTGCGCCTAGAGCATCTGGTTTTTCTGTGCTTCTAAATGTAGTCGATTTTGAGACTGTGCAGCCCTCCCGAGACTTCGAACCGAATCTCCAATAAGTGCTCCCCCAAGGTCCCCCCCCCGGACTTCTTGATTGCGCACGCCAGTCAACTTCAATCCATACAATCATGCGATCAAGACAGGTCGCCTTGAACGTAGTCGCTGCGGCCGCGTTCGCTCCTGTTCGACGACAATCGATCACGCATTATCATTAGTTGGCAAACGCGGGCTTTGGGCGCAGCATGCACCTGGAAAGTGCGCGCCAAAAGGCTGCCTTTGCTGGTGCTAGCAGAAGCACCTGTGAGAGTCACCTGCCAAGGCCACATCGATGAAAGTGCACTCTTGCCAACATTCGACACACTCTGTTGCAACCGAGATGCCCCTAAGTTATAGTAAATCAACGGGTTTCAGCTAACATAGACCAGTCTCTCACCGACTCACACAAATGCCCACAGAACCGTCGTTCATCACGCTCGGCACGCCCAAGGACAAGATAGATGTCCTACTCAGCTACCGCATCGTCGAACTGTTTTCGGAAGGACTCTACTCCAGTCCCAATAAAGCGATCGAGGAGCTCGTAGCCAATTCTTTCGACGCGGGAGCACTTCACGTCCTAGTCTTGCATTCTGCCAACTTGCACGATCAAGATGCGACTATTGCAGTCATCGACGACGGCGAAGGCATGGGCATCGACAGCTTGAAGCAGCACTGGCTCATAGGCGTCAGCAACAAGCGCAGTATCCAAGAACTCCCAAAGGGTCGTCAACAAATCGGCCAGTTCGGTATCGGCAAGCTCGCCACCTATGTCCTCGCCGATTGCCTGACACATATCAGCAAGAGCCACGGCCGGTACTTCTCGACCTCGATGAACTACACCTCCATCGACAAGCGAGTACAGGAGGAGGTCGAGCCCAAAAAACCCATCCGGCTTGTATTACGCGAACTCACCGAGAGCGAGGCTAAAGCAGCACTCAGCCGGTGGATCGAAACGGCAGCGTTCAAGAAAAGCGCGTTTCCCTTGTTTGGAAAAGATGCACCTCCCTCGTGGACGGTTGCTGTCATGTCGTCACTCAAAAAGAAAGTGCACGACATTAAGCCAGGAATGCTCGAATGGGTGCTCCGGACCGCAATACCTCTCCGACCTGATTTCGGCGTTTGGCTAAATGGAAAGAAGCTCACACCGAGCAAAGAAGGCAAGGGGCTCATTCAAACATGGGTGCTCGGCAGGGATATCAAGAAGCTGCCAAAGCCGGCACCGAAAGACATCACAGCCAGCGAAGATTTGGAGGTCGAAAAGAAGAGTGAAAGCCGCTTTGGACTCGACGTACCGGGTGTTGGCAGGGTGACGGGGTACGCCGAAGCGTATAAGGATCTCCTGACCGGAAAGTCCGATCAAATCGGCCGCAGCTATGGCTTTTTCGTATTCATCCGCGGTCGTCTGATCAACGTGGTGGACGGCCATTTTGGAATTGACCCTAACGAGTTACGGCACGGAACCTTTGGCCGCTTCCGTCTAGTCATCAACATCGACAGCTTGGACGCCGAGCTTCGGGCGAACCGCGAGAGCATCCGCGAAGGCCGGCTATTAGAGACAACGCAGAATCTCTTATGGGGCATTTTCAATTTCGTTAGACCATACATTGACAAGCACGATGCTGACGAACTGCCTGGCGTCAAGTTAGCTCGCAATCTGGCTGGAAGCCCAGGAAGTCTATCGCGACAGCCAATCCTCGAACTTGCGCGCGCGGTCGTCGATGGACGCGCACGATCACGATACCTCATTGTTCCTCGCTATCAGTCCGGAGAGGAGAAAGAGGCGTTTCTAGGGGCGCTGGAGAAGCGCGCAGACAAGGCAGAGAATTTCGTCTCCGACCTTGCGATTGATTGGGATGGCACGTCGGCGGATGGGTTTGCCCGGTACGATACACTAACCGGCGCGATCCGAATCAACGGCTGGCACCCATTCGTCACCACCTTTCAGGAAGAATTTCTTAATAAACATGCGCGACAGCCGCTGGAGGTCCTAGCGCTCGCTGAAATCCTGTTGGAGGCGCACCTTCATTCGGTTGAAGTACGGCAGGAACAGATCGATGAGTTGCTCAACGCCCGAGATCAACTCCTGCGTACCCTTGCCAATCAATCTGGTCGCCAAAGCCCATTCTCGGTAGCACAAATGCTTCTGGAGTCGCGAAACAACCCCGACGGACTAGAGAATGCTTTATGCGCGGCTTTTGGTAGTCTCGGATGTGATGTAAGACCTATCGGCGGTAAGGGTAAGCCGGACGGCGTTGCGGTTGCGTTTCTCGCCGGCGACGAAGCCGGACAGCAACGTCAATACTCCATCATGCTGGAATCCAAGAGCAAGGAAGAAGATAAGGGCAAGGTTGCCGCTGGAACCGTCGAAATCAGTTCTGTCATCAGACACCGGGACCAAGCAGAATATGATTGTGATCATGCACTCGTGCTCGGGCGGGATTTCCCAACAACCCAAGGTGAGAAATCGGCACTCGCGCAGGACATTGCCGCTGACAGGAAAGCCACGATAGCTTTAGGTCGCCCGAAGACAATAACGCTCATAACCATTGATGATTTGGCTGAGTTGGTACGGCTCCGCCCGCTCCGACGGATTGGCCTTGTACAGTTGCGGGGATTATTTCAGTGTGCCCTTCCGGAAGATAGTAGGAAGTGGATAGCTAAAATCCGTGACAGCCAATTCAAAAAGCCGCCCCACAAGAAGATTGTCGAGGCAATAGAGGCACAGCAGAAGAAATGGAAGAAGAGCGCAGTGAAGTATTCCGGCCTTCGCGAGGCGTTGTCCCACCTGACGCCTCCAATCGAATATCAAACGGAGAAAGAACTCGCAGACATTTGCTTTGCTCTCTCGCAAATATCAGAACTCACTATGTTCGCTAATCCCGAGACTGTCGAGCTTGATCAAAGCGCCGCGAATGTAATTTCAGCCATCGAATCATCGATGCGTGAATACGATTCTGAACCCCCCACTCGTAGCAATGAAAAAGCATGAGTTGTCGCGCGCGTTAGCGGCCAAACAGAGAAATACCAATACATGAAGACAAAACACAAACAGAATGTCATCGATATCCTCGGGCGTAAGCCGATCCACCCCTTTCCCGCGCGCATGGCTCCAGGGATCGCGCTTGACGCCCTCGGCGAGACCAAGGACATGCTCCGCGTGTTAGACCCAATGGCCGGTTCCGGCACCGTACTCGCAGTCGCATCTGCCAACGGACACCAGGTTTTTGGCGTAGACCTAGACCCACTCGCTGTTATCCTCTCTAGCGTTTGGACACGGCCGATCGATGGGAAAAGGACACGAGAGACAGCCCGTGAAGTCTTAGAGCGGGCCCGAAAGCAATTTCGCTCGCTGAGGTCTGGAAAAGCGTATCCCGCAAACAGTGATGATGAAACGCGCAAATTCATCCGATACTGGTTCGACGATTACGCACGTCGTCAGTTGACAGCACTCTCCGCGGAAATTCTCCGCGTACATGATAGGGCCCAGCGAGATGCTCTTTGGTGCGCCTATTCGCGCCTCATCATAACCAAGCAGGCAGGTGCCTCATTGGCAATGGACTTGTCACATAGTCGCCCTCACCGCAAATTCAAGCATGCGCCGATAAAACCATTCAATCGGTTTCTCACAGCTACTGAGACGGTGATTGCCAACTGCCCTCAGGCCGAAGGAACACCGCATGGACCTGTGGCTGAAGTGTGGTGTGGGGATGCCCGAACTCTTGCAATTGAAGATGAGTCAATCGACCTCGTGCTAACATCGCCGCCCTATCTAAATGCAATTGATTACCTACGGTGCAGTAAGTTTTCGTTGGTATGGATGGGATACACAGTGAGCGAGCTTCGCCGGATTCGAGGCGACAGCGTTGGCGTAGAAGCCTCATCCGAAGAAGCTTCTGGCTCCGAATGGGTGGCAGCAATTATCAAGCGGCTCAAACTCAGGCCGGTGCTCTCGGACCGGAACTATGCTTTGCTAGCTCGCTACGTCTGGGATATCGGACGTGCTCTGTCGGAGTCATCACGCGTGCTTCGACGCGGAGGCCGCGCAGTATACGTCGTCGGCGACTCCACGATAAGGGGCACATTCATCCGCAACTCAATGATCGTCACTATGGTCGCCCAACGCAACGGACTATCGCTCCACTCGAGGCAATGCAGGTCTTTGCCTGCCAATCGTCGCTATTTGCCCGCCCCCAAGCCGGGTCCATCGACGGCCGCTATGGATACCCGCATGCGGAGGGAAGTTGTCCTTGCGTTTGGCAAGCCTTAGTTCATCCGTTAATTCTCGTCCATTTAGCGGTTGTTCATCCATGAAGCTGAACCCCATAATTCCGTGTCGCCAAGATCCAGCGCTGAAGTTTCTTGGGGGTAATGCACGTTCAAGAACTAGAATAAGGCAGTTCGCGCGGGAGTTTGATATGGCTATTCAGGTTAGAACGGCGGATCCGCAGGGTTTGCTCGATGCCATTTATGAATCAATCGACGAAGGTCACATCGAAACATGGACCTACGATGAAGACGGAGACTTTATTCATGACACGCCAGACCAACAATGGGTTGGTAAGGCGTGGTTACGCCCTGTGCCGGGCACCGCAACACTAACTTTGAATGCTGTCCCTTCGACGGAGGGCCTCTCAGAGGAGGCCTATGCCGTGTACCACGGGCGGTTTATTGAGATGCTTCTTGCACACTTCGATGAACAGTTCTCCGACGCGAAGGCCACGGCACAGCTAACGCCGGAAGAGAAGTCCTGAGTGGACGCTGCCGCATACAGAATCAAATGGCTGCCATAACTCAAGACTGGTATTACAGCGTGGCAGATGGAACGCTCCAAGTCTTGGCCGGATTGGTATGAGCCACCCTAATTGATGACTAAGGCTACAGTGAGGGAGTTTGGGATACCCAGCGTTCGGATGGGGCGGATCGCAAGGAATCAAGCGCCTTCCAGATACTGCCTCACTATCTGATAGGCCGAGTTAATTTGTTTCATCCGCTCCTCAGCGAGCTTTTGGAGTTCAGGCCCCAAGCCGGCCGTCTTGTCAGGGTGATACATCTGGGCCACATGTCTGTACGCCAGAGCTGCCTCTTCAAGGGTAGCTCCTGGCTTCACGCCAAGCTGCATCATTGCCTCCTCGATACTCTCAGGCACACATGCACCGAGCTGTCGCTGTTCACCCGTTTTGACCCCTTGAAATGACAGATCCGGACGTACGCTACTATTCGTGCGGCCGCTCTGAAACGTCCGGAACGAGGCAGTGAAGGAGCCCGCGACGTCAACATTGCTGGTGTGGAAGACCAGATTGAGTCCTCCCGATGAGACTGCGGTCACGACACCGTAGAGCATCACAGGAAACTGTCGGTTGTTGTTGAAGCGCCGATCTGGACCGCCATCCTTTCGGACATACCGCCAAGTCGATCCAACCTGTTTCGAATCGGAGCTCTGTACCTGCTCTTCGATGAAGCGCGTGGAAGCTGCCTCGAATTCCAAGTCTTTGTACTCAATCGAAGCGAACGTTCCGCGCTGCCAATAGAGAATCTGATCGGGAAGGAAAAACATCTTCAGCTTTCCTAGATCGACGCACATTGGCACGAGGTTGCTCTCGACTCTCGGGGGAACTGCTCTTCGGACGCTGATCTGCTCGCGTTTCACGTTGTACGCGGCACCCGCGTTGCGCTTCCAATCGCTCACCGCGGACTGGCTGTCCAATCTCCAGAGGATTCGCGACCGCGTGAGTTGTCCAAGTGATTCGTCTAGAGCATGCTGCTGTGCCTTCGCCGGCTCGGAGAGTTCGTAGACCAGCTGCGTCATACGCTTCTCCCGGTTCTTTCGATGGATGAGTACTCCCGGAATCAGGATCAACAGGGACGCCGCCAAGAACATCCACCCTCTTCTCGCGTCCCTCTTTCCCACAGACTCGATTTCCGCCAAGCGGCGCTGTTCAGCGTGCAGTGTGTCTTCCTCATACGCGACGGTCGCTGCCTGAGAAGTACCTTTCACCTCATTCTTCTTGGCTTGCGGCCTTTCCAGCGTCTTCACGGTTGGCTCTGTATCCGATCTATTGCTGAGACCTGTGAGGTCGCGGCCCGCACTTTCAGAGTCGATTGCGGAACCAGAGGCAATGTCCTGATAACCAATAATCGTAGCAGTCTTATCGGTGGACGACACACAAGGTGGCGGACCAGACTCCGCTGCATGGATCGGCACGCGATGCCTCTTATCGCTACGGGTAGGAGCGATGTCATTCTTGTGCGCCTGAAAGTAGGCATACGAATCAACGCATCCGGCGGGTACAAACAATACGGCTAAATGCGCGCCTGCCCAGGTTGCAGTGCGTAGCGGTACAGCGCCTGCTTGCGTGATCGTGACCGCTGAGGGTTGACCATAACGGGCCAGCAGTAGCGCATACTCGTCGGTAACGTTCGCTTGACGCGAAGAGTCCGAAGAACCAGACACATCGGGTAGTGCTGGCAAAGTCGGCGACACGGAGTTTTCGAGTTGAGCCAAACCAACGGCAGCGCAAAATACAGCGGTCAGAAAGAAGATGCTCGCCGGATTGAACATCTGGGCGCGCCTATTCAGGTTGTCGATTAGCTCGCTCCTGGAGCTCTCGAGGAGTTCCTCGACGTCAACCGTCTTGATCTCGTCCAGACTGGGCTGTTGAACTTCCACTGCCTGGAGCTGCGGTCTCTGCGGGGAGGGTGCGCTACCGGAAGATAGATTCTGGCGGTAATAGAATCCGCCACCCCCCACTGTGATGTACGTCCTTCCTCTCGGAGAAAGAGTCAGGCGCGCACCTTTGACACCTACTGACGCACCGATGCCTGATTTCGAGAAGTTGAGGCGAAATGGTCCGAAGTTCGAACTGCGCCGAAAGAAAAAACCCATTCGAGGAAGCACCTCAAGTTGTTTTAGAGACTGAGACATCCTAAATCAACCCTCACCGGGTGTTCTCGATTTCTGACTAAGATAATAGGCGGCAGGAAGCTGACTCGTGAAAGTGGCTGTAGCAACGTGAATCAAGACACTAGACGATATGCACGATGCTGTTTGTTCCGAATGCGGTGCTCCGTTCTCCGAAGACGCTGTCAAAGATCAAGCCAGGGAGATCAATTCCGCGCAGAATGTTTGGGTTGACAAAGTCAGCTACCTCCGCTTGAGGATCGTTCAAGATGCTGCCCGCAATTGGACCTGCGCCGAGATTGTCTCCGAGCGCAGCCTCGGATACACAAAGCATTCCACAGCCAGGCAACGAAAACGTGAGGATAAACCTTTGGCTGAACCAGGCGCGCCCTCCGTCTAATGGGCAGGTGGTTGAACTGTGTCGTCGAAAGTTTCGTATTTATTCCAGCGACCTGATCCTCTCAACTTGGCTGGCGTTGCAAAACAGTAGCGATTGTGGCAACCGCTCTCGAAAGTCTAGCAACATCGATTAATTGTGCTTTTGGCGGAGAGGCCGTAACCAATCCCAAACGGTTGTAGAAATGTATAGTGGATCTCGCCGCTACAGCGACGATGCAATCACTGCTACATTTTCATCTACACAGACGACGCAGAAGCGCCAAAGGTGCACTGGTCCAAGTCCATGGATGCGATGGGATTGCGGCAATGCCGCTAAAGGCACCTGATCCCAAGCCTTTCCCTTCAATCTGTACCGAAGCAGATCATATCAGCGGCGGCGGCTGCGCTTATTGTCATACGTCCTGCTTACAAGTCGATTTACTGTGAGCGCCGTGGTATGCTTGCTCCGATTCAATTTTCAGGCTAGTCGACTAAGCCAATCCATTGTCGAGGAGCGCCTTGGTGATGCGGTTCGACGCGCGTACGAGTTCTTCCGATGGAAGGTATGAAGACAACCCTGGGAAGCTTGGTCGAATGGATAAAGGGTACCAACTCGCCCGGAGTTGCCGAACCTCGCTGCGACCAATTGTGCTGGTGTCCGTAGCGCTTCTGATCGGATGCCACGGGGCGCTCAAGGCCCCTTCTGCGGCGGCAATGGATCAGGAGTTCCCAGAGCCTCAGCAAACCCAAACGCAAATTCCCGCCTCCCAAGCTCTCGACATTTATGTCGACGATTCCGGGTCAATGCGCGGTTTCGTCTCCACAAATGGGTCGAACTATCTGGAGGTTTTGCGGACTTTGTTGCTATCCGCGACCACAGCACAGTTGCATACCTCGGTTTACCCGCTTAGTTCGGATAAAGCGATCAATACAATGCCGCTTAGCACGATCCAATCTCCGGCCTTTTACTCGGGGCAAGATACCCCGTTGGCGACTTTGCTGCGCAAGATTGGTTCCCGGAGGGACCATACAGCAATCCTCGTGAGCGACATGGTGCTGTCGGAGCCTGGCGTAGATAACCAGGGCCTTCTCACGGCGCTCACCGACCTCGCCTCGCAGCAGCCGGAAATGCGGCTGGTAGCATTCCGCTCGGGGTTCGCGGGCAAGTATTTTCCGGAAGCGCACAGGGGCGGCGAGCCTTGGATACCCGTGAACGTTAGTCAGAGCGTGCCTTCCGCTGGGCGACCTTTTTATCTGCTGGTGATCGCGCCGGACGGCCCATCGATGACTAAGGTCGAAGACTATCTGCTAAGCCACCTGCCCGTACTGAATACTTTCGATCCGGCGCAGCCCGCATTCAGAGTGACCGGCATAAACCAAACAGAAGAAAAGTCTAAGCATCCGGAATGGACGACGGCTTCTAAGTATGTGATCCGAAGCGGTACGGGGAGACGATTTGAGACAGGGTTCTCTATCAGTCCATCCATGAGCCCGGGGGAGGCGCTCGATTTAAGACTCACACTTACGCTCGATCCCGTAGTCCCGATTCGCCGGGCTGCCGCGGTCGAATTGGCCGGAGAACGCGCGGTGTGGACAGGGCAGTTTGATGAGCGCACCACGGTAACGGTACCTGTGAATGGTGACTTGTCATCTGACGAGAAGACTATGCGTCCGGTACTCACAATACGCAAACCCAAGAGGGGTACTTGGGATGTCTACCGGCTGATGGTCCGACCGGGAGAAGGAAACCTAGATCTACCAGCGTGGGTGCGTGATTGGAGTACGGACGACGATTCGTCCACCACGGACGCGAACAGGACTTTTCAGCTGGATACTTTGGTGAGCGCAATGGAGAACGTGATCACAGAGCGAGAACTCTGTGGCGAGTGGCTCTTGAAAGTCAACGGAAGAGGTAAGTGATGGGAAGTATTTTCTGGTGGATGAGCGCTCCAGGGCAAATAGCCGACGAAGACTGGCAGCGTTTTCTTGATAGCTACTCCTCGGTTTTCGTGCTTGTTCTCTTGCTAACGATCGGACTGGTTATTTGGGCCTATAGATTTTCAGCGCGGCGCCGGAAGATCCATTCTGAATCGGATGTGTTTCGATCGTATACACCTATGCGTGCGATCTGGCTTGTTTTTTTCGGCGCCGCCATCGCGGCGATGGCGGCAGTGGTGCAGTACCATGTGATGCTGCAAACATGGGATGGGTTGATAAGTTTCGCCATGTTGATGTTCTTGCTGACCGCTCTGGTCTGCAGCCTAATCTCGTACCTATCGATTATTTTCATTGGCCCCCTCACTCCCTCACGATTTCGGTATCGCCCCGCGCCCCATTTGCATGACAAGAGACCGACGCGCTAGTGCGTCACAGGAGAAGGAATGGATACGCTTATCTGTGCCGGAGGTACCGGAGTACGTGTTCTGGAAGCAGTCTTGCACCTATGCGCCGCAGGCCTTGGGCCACCCAGGCTTCGCACCTTCGTCATCGACCCTGACGCTACTAATGGAGACGGCACAGATACGCGTGTACTGGTGAAGCGCTATCAGGAGTTGCAACAGACTTTTGGGGGCGGTCCGTTCGGATTCTTCAATACAACGCTGGAGCTGCTCCGGTCGGAGGGAGACGAACAGGGCTTGCAAGTCTGGAGCCCGGTGAAACGATATCAGAAGTTCCGATCCGTGCTTAACTACGAGGCGCTATCGCCGGAGCAAAGAGATATCGTACATCTGCTGTACACGCCCGGCGAGTTGGATATGGAGATGGGTCTAGGGTATCAAGGGCACCCCGCACTCGGTGCCGCAGCACTCGCCCTGTTGCCATTGTTTCAACATGACGTTCCGCTTTTGGCGACATTTAGCGGAGCTTTGAAGAACGACGTTGCTTCCGGGTTTAGCAGGATTGCGATAGCAGGCTCGGTATTTGGCGGTACTGGCGCCTCGACCATCCATCCGCTAGTGCGTTACTTGCGCAGCGATGGTCTGTTGGAGAACAACAGCGAGAGGTTGAAAATCGCCGCAATAGCACTGGCACCGTATTTCCAATTCAGCTCCGCGAACGATACAGCGACAGATGAAAAGATAAAGAGAGAGGCGGCTCGCTCCGAGGACTTTCCGTTGGCCAGCCGTTCAGCTGCCGAGTATTACGATCATCTGCTCTCAACTGACGACTGGGATTTCGATGCGATGTACTGGGTTGGCGATGACTCTCCCCAGCGGGTGAAATATGCTCCGGGAGGCGAGTATCAGAAGAACCCTGGCCACTTTGTCGAACTACTCGCGGCTTTGGCCTGTTTGGATTTCTTTTCCAATCAGCCCGATGGCCGCGCGTGTTGGTATAGCGGACCTGAGGTCCCTGAGAATTGCAAACAGAACATACTTTCGGCGGACGACCTGCCATTTCGTGCGCCAAAAGATCGGGCGCGTGTCATGCAGCGACTTGAACTGTTTCAGACGATTGTGATTGCTCATCTGGGTTTTTACGGCCCGTTGCTAAGAGACGAGCGCTTACCAAAGAAGTCATACTGTGTCCCTTGGTACGCCGACCGATTTAGCGGCACAGGCGACAGCCTTACAACAGGACAAAATGCCGTCTCGTTGCAATCGCTGGAGGACTATTGGAGGGACAACTATCTCCCTTGGTGGCAGGAGGTTCACGATGCCAACGGGCGTGTGCGTCTGCTAAATACTGCTGCATGGCAAGGCGGTTCAGTGGAACTCAACCGTCTCGGAAATGTGCTCTTTCCTGACGCACCCAAGCATGACCTAGAAGTGGTGGACCAGTTGTTTAGCAACATGGTCAAAGTGGCAAACACTGCTCCAGACAGTCCAAATGCGGCCAGCCGATATTTAACGATGCTTGCTCAAGCCTCGATTCAGACCATCGCCTTAAGAAGCGCGAACCCCACGCAGTCCTGACTCATGGTCGGAGGAGAAGTCTAATGCCATCCCGTCATTTCCTCAATGCTCTTCGCGTTGGCGATAAATCACTTCCAGCTCCTGATAAAGGAGTTTGGGCGACGCACGAAGAATTCTTACGAAACTACACTGATTCGGTCGATGTTAGTGGAAACGTTTCGATCAAAGGGCTTGCACACAGCGTCCCTTCGATCTTTCAGCGCCCCATCCAGTTTTGTCGCGCTATGGAGCACTCTGACCATCCGCTGTATCCCGCTGTGGTTAGCGAATGGCGTGGCCTAATGGCCGTACTTTGCCTTAGGGAATGGTTGGACTTGCGAGTTAGCGTGACGCTGTTCAACGTGCCGGATATCTCAGAAACGGAGCGAAGTTCCGTAGGAGCCGAAGACTGCGGCGATTTGCACTTTCGCGCGGCTCTACGCAATCAATTGCCACTTCGGCCAGCACAAGGACAACGGAAGCAAGCATTGCAGCGTATCTCGGATTGGCACAGATGGTGGATCATCAGGTGCAACGACGTTCTCTTGGGGGCCACCTCCCCGTGGAGTCTACTCTACACTGCATCGCAGTATCGAGCGCCGTCAGCGATTCCATGGCAGAAGGATGGCTTGCTGATCGATCCCATTCTTCACTACGACCCCAAAGGAAGTGGCGTAGGCGCCATTGAGCTTGCAATCCTTCACGCCTGGGTTTCACAGATCCTTATTGCTAAGCCCTCCTGGGGATTTCCGGATGAGTTAGGTACATACGAGAATCTCCTCTCGTCGACACTGGAAGAGTGGCAGGGCGACCTAAGGCGCTACGCACAGCCAAATCTGAACATGACCATAGGCGACTCGGAGATTGGCGAGCTGCCATTCTCTCAGGTCTTTCGTGTGCCCACGGGGTTAGTGCGAGACGACAGCGACTTATATTTGACGACAGAGCAGGGAAGAGTTCTGGTGTTGTATGACGGTATGCCGCCGGAAACTCGGGTATTCCGAGGAGTTTTTGCGGACCGAATCGACATCGAAACTCTTGCTCCCGAAGGCGATTCGTTCGTCACCAAAGACGGAATTCTGGTAGATCAGCGATACATCATTCCGAAACGGCTGTTCTTCCCACCCAAGCTAATGCGGATGAATCTTTCCGGTGACGCCTTTCGGCCGTGCAACAGCTCAACACCTCTAAACTCAATTTTCTTCAAGTATCTAACCTACAAGCAATTGGAGTGGCTTTCGGTTGCGGAGGTTCAAGGCGAGATTAGGGCGACTTTGCGACCGATTTTGGACAACAATCGGGAGATAACAATCCCGATGTCATATCGCAAGGAGGACGTGCTATCGCTAAACAGCGGAGACCCTGCACTTGCGCTTTGGCCGAATGACTATGACACGGAGTGGAATGACTCTTTCGCTGCCTATGCCGCCCCGGAGTCTGAGCTGGTCGTAGCTCCCTTGTTTGAGTCTGGAATCATTTCTGATACCCCGGCCGGGAGCGGAAGACACCAGAACGAGGTACGGATCTGGAACCTGAAGAAGCCAGCCATCGGCTTCGCATTGCAGGTTGAAGTCGAGGAGAACCGTCGGAAGACGATCCAGAATGCGGGGCTTATCCTCCGGCGAACCCTCCGCACACTTCCCCCAGTGGTTGATGGCAGGAGGTGGCGGATCGGCGTGGACTTTGGTACGTCCAGCACGACAGTGATGTACGACGCCGGTGGAAAGGATGGGGGCTTACATGAAATGCCGTTTCGCGCTCGACTCCTAGCCCTGGTCGATGCAGGATCGACCGGCCGCCAAGAGGAGATTGCGAGAAACCTCTACCCACAGCAGGATGTGACGCCGCCCTTCCGCACTCTGCTCTACGAGGCTTCCGAAACAGCCACGTTGATTGGTGCGGATTCTCCATATACGATGCGGTTCGCGTCGAGTGTTTTCGCTGACCTCCTCAATCAACCGATCCAAGATCTGAAGTGGGGTATGAGTGGGGGGCACGGCAACAATCCTCTGACGGCGTACCTAGACGCTCTCGTGCGGTATGTTGTCTGGGAAGCCCGCATGCAAGGGGTTGGTATTGTCCAGTTTCTCTGGTCATTCCCGAGTTCCCTGCCACTGCGTCCGTTGGGAGATATGAGAAATTTCTGGTCGGCATTGCATTTGAAGCGCTGGCACGAGCGCATGAGTATCGAAGTGAGCGAGGGCATGTCCGAGTCGGAAGCTTCCTGTCGCGCTCTAACTGAACACGAAGATCGGTTGCACGGAAACTCGCTGACTATAACAGTCGATATTGGGGGTGGGTCTACTGACGTTGCTTTTTGGAGCGAGAAGCGCTTGTTGGATGAATTCTCGTTCAAACTCGCAGGCAACGACATGCTGGATCGCGATTATCTTAGCGGAGCTACTCTTGCAGAGTTCTACAGCATCTGTACCGGGCAGTCGATTCCAACTGAAGATATGTCGAAGCTCATGGAACGTCCCGAGATTTATGTTAATGGGGCACTCGCGGCCGAGGGTATCCAAAATGAGATTGATCCCCGCCAACACCCGATCTGTGCCTACATCTCCAAGGGTAGCCGCAGAGGAGATGTTCCTTGGAAACAATTCAGATCGATGGTGTATCTCTTTTTTACCGGCTTCTCGTATTACCTCGGAACTCGGACCCGACTTCAAT
>Ga0182024_10002495_pt1 | contig 45513 bp, 28 predicted proteins | sample P32metaG_FD_120480 | JGI IMG/M metagenome (GOLD analysis project Ga0182024, IMG submission 120480) | Permafrost microbial communities from Stordalen Mire, Sweden - P3-2 metaG (Illumina Assembly) | ecosystem: Environmental > Terrestrial > Soil > Wetlands > Permafrost | place: Sweden: Stordalen... | reverse complement strand
AGGTTTCCCCGCGGGTAAGGAACCACACTGCCATCTCTTCAAAAACAATCGCGACGGCACGTTTACAGACGCAACTAAAGGATCAGGCCTGGAGCATCGCACTGGATGGGGACAAGCTTGCTGCGTCGGGGATTATAATAACGATGGCTACGACGACCTGTTCGTCACTTACTACGGCCAAAACGCGCTCTACCGCAATCACGGCGATGGCACCTTCACGGACGTAACGAAGGAAGCCGGCCTCAACCAGCCAGGTCCCAAAATTCGCTGGAACACCGGCTGCACGTTTGTCGACTACGATCGCGACGGACACCTCGACCTATTCGTAGCCAACTATGTTGATTTCGATTTAAAGACCGCCCCTCCACCGGAAGCCGGTCCGTGCACTTACAAAGGAATGCTAGTCGCCTGCGGACCTCCGGGCCTCCGAGGCGGCAAGAACATCCTCTATCACAACAACGGCAACGGTACGTTTACGGACGTCAGCGAGAAATCGGGAATGTGGAAGACGCCAGGCACCTACGGCTTGAGTGTGGCCGCATCGGACCTGGATAACGACGGCTGGCCCGACATCTATGTCGCCAACGATTCGAGCACCGCTACGCTTTATCAGAATCAAAAAGACGGCACGTTCAAAGATATCGCCATCGAATCCGGCGCCGCACTCTCTCCCGAAGGAAAGCCGCAAGCCGGCATGGGCGTTTCAATCGGAGACTACAATCGAGACGGCAACCTCGATGTGGTAAAGACTAACTTTGCCGGAGATACCGATTCGCTCTACACTAACCTGGGCGACGCAACCTTCGAAGACCGCACTTATCCAAGCGGACTGGGAGTCAACACCCGGCTCCTAGGTTGGGGCGTAGGCTTTTTCGACATGGATAACGATGGGTGGCTCGACATCTTGATGTCCAACGGCCACGTCTATCCGGAGGTGGATAAATCCAACGCCGATTTGAAGTATGCCGAACACAAGTATCTCTATCGCAACTTGCAGAACGGCCGATTTGAAGAAGTCACCGAAAAAGGCGGCCCCGGCATTATGGAAAACGCCCCGGCCCGCGGCTGCGCTTTCGGCGATTATGATAATGACGGCGATCTCGACATCATCGTCAACTGCGTCAACTCAATTCCTCAGCTTCTGCGCTGCGACTCCGCGCTGAAAAGGAACTGGATCAAGATCAAACTCGCGGGAGTGAAGTCCAACCGCACCGGCATCGGCACTCGCGTTATTGTAACTGCCAGAACTCCGAAGCCCTTGGTGCAAATGGACGAGCTTCGCAGCGGCGGCAGCTATTTTTCACAGAATGATATGCGCATGCATTTCGGCTTGGATCAAGCTACTAAAGTTGACATGGTCGAGATTCGCTGGCTAAGCGGCCAGGTAGACCAGCTTAAGGATCTCGACGTCAATAAGCTGTATGTTATTCAGGAAGGCGGCAAGATTTTGAAGAGCGAGGCATTCAAGTGATTCTCGCTGCGCTTCTGTTTTCCTGCCCCTGCCTCGAGTAGTGGGCGGACCGGTCACTCAGACGGGTTGCAATTTTTCCGGCAAGTTAGAACTGCACATCAAGGAGTTCAAACCGCGTTGCGAAACTCTTAAAGGAATCGGCAATGAAGCATTCGCTTGCCCTGGAGAAGTGGTGTTCAGGATCTTTCGGGTCCGGATCAACACCGACGATCGCGACAAGATCCGCAAGGTAGCCGAGATGGTCGCGGGCTCAATGTTTTGAAAGCTTGTTTTCTTTTTCCCGCTCTTCTGCCTTCCTGATTTCCGCGGCTTTTGCAAACGCTACCTCCGATCCCTCTTTATCGCCGTTGCGCCGCAAAAGAAGTCCAAGATTATTCCACGCCGCGGCATTAAGACCATCGAGCGCGACCGATTTGCGCAAAGCTTCAATCGCTCCCTTCGCGTCCCCTTGCTGCTGGAGTGTAGTGCCGAGCATATACCAGGCATCGTTATATTCAGGCCGTAGCGCCACCGCTTCACGCAATTGCGAAATCGCTTTTTCCGAATCATCTATATAAGTAAGAGCAAGACTATAATGGGCCTCTGCCAGCGAAGGGTCGAGTGCCACCGCTCGCTCCAATTCTGTTCTCGCGTGGGACAAATCATCGGTCTGCTTATAGGCGATTCCCAAATCGTAATGAGCGCCGGCATTATCCGGATGGTTCTGGATCAGGTCAGTAAGATGTTTGATGGCGGCTTTGAAATCTCCGGCGGCAATGTAAGCGAAGCCGATGTTGACCTGCACTTCAACGTTGCGCGGGTCATGCGCCAGGATGCCGCGGAATTCCTTCAAACCCGCGGCGGGGTCGCCCGACCGGACCAGTGCGTTGCCATAACTGTTTCGAGCCAGGTCGTTGGCCGGATTCAATTTAAGCGCCTCGCGATAGGCATCCCGCGCTTCTTTGTAGCGATGTCGTTGTTGATGCGAATCACCAAGTGTCGCCCACGCCAAGCCCAGGCGTTGGCGATAATCGGCCTGGCCAGGGTCGAGCGCCACGGCTTTTTGCAAGGCGCCGATTGCGGACTCAGTTTGTTTAGTTAAGGCTAGCGCGACTCCGAGGTGATACCACGCGGGCGCGAATTTGGGGTCCAGATCCGTGGCGCGTTGAAAATGGGGGATGGCCTGCGGGGAGCGATTTGTGGCGGCGAGCAGGAACCCGATCTGATCCTGATAGGCAGCGGATTTCGGGACTAAGGTTGCCAACTTTTCGTAGGCTGCAAGCGCTCCGTTGGCGTCTTTCGCGGCGAGGCGCTCGCGAGCGGTTGACTCCAGTTGCGGGATGGTTTGGGCTCCTAAAGAGAGCGAAAAGCAAAAATAGAGCGCCTTAATTGACCATAATCGACCGGTTGTGCGCACCGCAGAAGCCTTATTTGACCTTAATTGTATGTAAATCGAACCGTCATACGCTGGTAGCCTTCGCCTGCCGGGAATCGGACGGTCAGTTTTTCATGATCCAAAATCGCTCCAGAGATTTGAGAGGGAGGGCGAGCGAACCGTACGTCCAGTTCCGCAACCGAACCGGCCAAGCCTTCGATCTCGAAGCCATTCTCCGATTGCGTCAGAACCTTGGCGAAGACGGTCGGCGAGCCTACTGGCGGCAGCACTTGCGGCAGATCGATTTCAAACGCGGGAAGATTCGATTCCAGGTGGTGCGTGCGCGCCGTCTTCGCTTCGCAATCCGGACCAGCGGTCAGACAGAGCGGCTGCGGCTCGGATGACGAAGCGTCAATCAGAAGTTTGCCATGATGTTTGCGGAAGCGGATATCGAAAACCGTTCCGCCGACTGCGACGTTGCTTAATGACGCTGTTTCCCACGCCGCGGGAAGTTGCGGCCGGACTCGCAGGATGTGATGCAAGGCGTCGACTTCGAGCCCGAACAATCCGCGAATCGCCGGCGTCATCACCATGGCGGACGACCACAACTGATGCGAGCTGCTACGTCCGAAGGGTTGAAAAAATTCGCCGGACAGCAACTCCGTCACTGCGCCGAGGTCCTGTGAAAATGTCATGGCGGCGTTTTGCATCAGATGCGCATGGCCGGCGAACGGACGGCCGGCGCGATATTCCGCCAATGCTGTCCAACCGGTATACAAAGGCCAGACCGATCCCTGGTGATAGCTCATCGGATCATAGATGGCTTCTACGCGGCTGACGTCGCGGACGCCCCAATCGGTTGAAAACTCCTGGGACGCCCAGCGGTCGAACATCTTCCCGGCGTTCGGCAATTCGAAAGAACCGTCCCACCAGGCGACGCTGGGGAAGATTGCGGCGGTGCGGTCGAGCGTGCCGTCGGCGTTACGGCTGAAGGCGTAGAACTGGTGCTTGGTATCGTAGTACTCGGAAGCCACTTTGGCGGCGATCGATGCGGCGTGGCTGCGAGCCTCCGCGACTAGCTCGGGCTCATTCATCAGTGAGGAGAGCTTTGCCATGGCTGTCGACGACTGCTGGTCGAGCGACGCTAAATATATTTCCTGATGGGGCATTCCGGAGGGCCAGCTCTCAACCCAACCTGTACCTTCCGAGTTTTCGTAAATGCCGTCTCCATCGGAATCGTGAGCACGCGTGAAGGCCCAGGCTTTCTTCACTTCACTCCAGTGCGCGCGAAGGAAGTCCAGATCGCCGCTCGAGCGAACGTAATCCCACATGGTCATCACGAGCAGCGGAGTGGAGTCGGCGGAGGCGTAGAAATAAGGAGTCGCGCTCCAATCGACTAAGTCCGCGGTCTGGGAGAATTCGTGCATGATCTTTCCGTCGGCACGCTGACGGCTAAACAAAAATTCCAGCGCGCGGCGGCTCAGATTGAAATCGCCATAGCTGTTGACGGCGTACAAGGTGAAAAGAGTGTCGCGCCCGAAGAACCATCCGAAGCCGGGGCGGGCGGAGTCGGCTGAAGAGTAGTAGCCGGCAACCAGACCCGTCTCGTTATGAAAGTGAACTTGCGCCTGATCGATGGCTAGCTCCGCCCAGCGCAAGGCCAAGTTAAGAGATGGGTCGGGTGTTTCAGCGGTTAGTCTATGGTCGAAGAAATGGGCATAGTAATCGGCGGTTTCACGGTACTGCGCTGTCCAGGTTCTATTGAGATCGAGTAACTGCTTCGCGCTGTTCGCCATCAATAGAGGGAAGAATTGTTTCGACTGTGTCTTCGGATCGAAAGAGAGCTTCAGTTCGAGGGGCCAGGTGCGAGGGCGCTCCTGGTATGGGGCGAGTATTCCGGGCACGGCTCCGGGGATTCCCATACAGGCTGAAAAGTCCGGGTTGTCAGTGTGGAGGATATAGTACCCGCTGTTTCCAGTTTTCACCCACTCGGCGTTGGGCAGGCCAAAGTTCGGCGCCGGCCACATGCGGAGCATTTCCGGAGTGAAGCGGAAGGTGAGAGTGAGGGGGCGCACGGAAGCGATCTCGAAAAACACTACAGGACCGGAGGCTGCGGAAAACATGTGTTGCTTAATGGTGAACGCGGCATGTGAGTAAGTTAGTGTGGTGTGGTCCGGGTTGACTACGATTGATGCGGCGTATTCAGAGAGCTCGATTGGGATGGGATAGTCGGCTAGCTCCGCGGTGATGTGAAAATGGCTGGCGATTTTTACGGGAAATATCCAGGCTTCAAACGCGCCGTCGCCTTGGCCGAAGATTGCGCCTGACTCGCCGGCTACGGTGAAGGGCATTCTGGGTTGAGCTGGTTTTGAGATTGCTAAAGGACTGGATTGGATGGGGAATGCCTGCGATGGTTGCCACGTAGGTTGGGCCGGGAGGAGATTTGAAAGGGCTAGGATGAATAGGAGCTTTAGCATGTGGGTTTGGCGGAGTTCGCGAGACTTTCGAAAACGTCAGTCCGATGAGCTGCCTCTTGCCGACCGCTCCCGGTGGTCGCGGCTCTTAAACGGGCAGGTCGGGAACCTGCGCCAGGCCCGGTGTTGGGTTTCGGGAGCCGGAAGAGGCCGGTTAAAAACCGGCCTGCAGGATGCCATCCTGCCCCACAACGCGCACTATGGCGCAATGTGTTTAGTGGGTCAGGCATTTTGTTTCCAGGCTCTTCTTGCCGGCTTCGGACAGGTCTTGCCAGAGCAACACGAACGCGGCGTCGGTCCAGCCGAAACCGATCTCATTGGAGGTGTATCCGAAGCGGATGCCAGCCCCGAGATCGCTTTTGCCATCGACTACGTTGTACTTCTCCTTTATGGTTCGGTGCTGATCAAAATCGCGAAGGATCATAGAGAGAAATTTGAGGCTCAAGCGCTCCGCGGCTGCGTCGAAGCCGTAACGACGCAGTCCCTGGATCGCGACGATCTGGAGAGGAGCCCAACCGAATGGGGCGTCCCACTGATTTCCGGAAACATGGGTGCTGGTCTGAAGCCCTCCGTCCTTTTCGAACATGGGAACATTGGCCGCGACGGCTGCGGCTTCCTCCTGGGTAGCGAGGCCGGACCACAGAGGATAGAAGGCGGTAAGGAACGGATAATCGAGTCGCTGGCCGCTGACGAAGTTATAGTCGGCGAATAAGCCCGACTTGCTATCCCACATGAGCCGCCGGATGGTCGATGCGCGCGAGGTTGCGCGGCCCGACCAGATCTCCGCGAGGCGCGGTTCATCGAGCGAGCTGTGGATGGCCGCGATATCCATCTCCATCCGGTAAAGCAGGGAATTGAGATCCACGCTGTTGTAGTTTACAATGCCGACGCTGAAGGGACCGAAACGAGCGGAAGGATCGAATCCGGATTCGCGCATGGCACGGTCGCCACGATAGAACAGAGGGGTTAACGAATCCGTCTTAGCATCGTAGAAGTCGGCGACGTTGTATTCTTTGACCTCGTGTGTGCGGTAGTACGCTTTGACGCGGTCATAGTGGTTCTTTTCCGCTTCATCGCGTTCCCCGAAGACGACTTCGGGCGCGGGCTGGTCTGACCCTCCGTCATAACGGGAAAGGCCGGTTTGAGGAGTGAGGTGAGGCTCCCTTGTCCAGTATTGGTAATAATTCTCAATCGCGGGGAGACTTTGCCTTAACCATAGTGAGTCACCCGTACTCATATATACATCCAGCACCATGCGGCTTAGAAACGGAGGCTGGGAGCGGGTAAGATAATAAGTGCGGTTCGCGTTGAGGACCTTGCCGTAATGGCGGACTTCGTAGAGGAAGTTATCGGTCATGGATTTAGCTAACGCCGGCTGGCCGTCGCGCAGGAGTCCTAACAGGATGAAGTAACTATCCCAACCGTACATCTCGTTAAAGCGTCCACCGGGGACTACATAGGGATTCGGCAGGTAAAGCAATCCGGATTCCTGAGTATTGCTCAGCTTACGAACGTTCACCTTTAACTCGCGTTGAATCCGAGCTGCGTCTTCGTCATCGGCTACCCAGAGAGTTACGGGACCTTTTTGGGCGACCTTGGAGTCGATGGCGGAATCGGCGAGCGATGCATTGGAGCGCGTCAAGGTCTTCCAGCTCTCGTGGATGTAGTTGCGGACCTCAAAGAGTGAAGGACAGGTCTGGGCTTGAATTGTTGAGCAAAGGGTTAAGACGAGAAGGAAAACTGGCCGCCTCGAAAGGCGACTGCAGCCAAGATTGGCCGCCCTACAACGTTGAGAAAGGGGCAGCAGAGTGAAAGGGTTTGAGAGACTCAAGAGTTGCCTTCTTTCAGAGAGAGGATCTGATTCGGCGTGACGTCGCGATAGGCTTCGGTAAGGCCTGAGGGCCAATGAATCTCGATGTCGGCTGAGTTGGCGGAGCCGAGGCCGAAGTGCAGACGGAGGTCGCTCTGCGAGTAGAAACTCGATTGGCTCAAGACCTCCTGCCGCTGGCGACGTCCGGCGGCCGTGACGAAGGCCCGCGCACCGATGGCGCTTCGGTTCGACTTCGTACCGATCAGCTTTAACTTGAGCCAGCGATTGCTATTGCTAGTTTGGTTGTGGAGCAGCGATGGAGGCTCGCCCATATTCATGATCGCGACGTCTACCTTCCCGTCGTTATCGAAATCCCCGAACGCGCAGCCCCGGCTGGAGTGTGGGTCAGTGATGGCTGTACCGCTACGATCGCTGACATTCTCGAAGGCGCCGGTGCCCAGGTTGCGGAGCAGAATGCGCGGGTTCTTATACTTGTAGCCGGCGAAGAATTGTTCCAGCTCGGGGTAGACATTGCCGTTCACAAAAAGCAGATCGAGAAGACCATCGTTGTCAAAGTCCGCGAAGCCGGCTCCCCAGCCGACGTAGCGAGTGAAAGCTCCGAATCCTGCCTTCGCAGTCGTATCTTCAAAGCGACCGTTCCCTTTATTGCTATAGAGAATCGGAGTATCGTCTGCGAAGTGAGTCTTAAAGATATCGAGGCGTCCGGAGTTTAGAACATCTCCTACGGCAACGCCCATCCCGGCTTGTTCGCGCCCATCCTCGTTATAGGCAACTCCGGCTTCAAGTGCGATGTCGGTGAAGGTGCCGTCGCGATTGTTGCGGTATAGAATGCTGGGCGTCGAGTCACACGCGACATAGATGTCAGGCCAGCCATCGTCGTCGAAATCGGCCGCGACGGCGGTCATCGCATAGCGGTGGCCGACTTTGGCTATGCCGGAACTCTCCGACACGTCGGTAAAGGTACCGTCGCCATTATTCCGGTAGAGGAAGTTGCGTCCCGTCGGCAGGCCCCTGGGTCCACAATTGACAGCGATGCCTTTCCATGTACAATTTTCGGTTGCGCCAGGCAGAGGGACTGTTTTTAGATCGAAGTTAAGATAGGTGCTCACGAAGAGGTCAAGGAAGCTATCGCGATTGTAATCGGTGAAGGTGCAGCCTGCACCCCATTCGGGTTTAGGATGGAGCAAGCCGGCTTCCTTGGTCACATCGGTAAAGGTGCCATTGCCATTGTTGCGGTAAAGAATGTTCTGGCCCCAGCAACTGAGGAAGAGGTCGTCGAAGCCATCGTTGTTATAGTCGCCGACACAGACACCGGACACCCATACAGCACGTTCCAATCCAGCTTTCTTCGTGACGTCGGTGAAGGTGCCGTCGCGATTGTTCCTATACAAGCGGTTGGTGGTGCCGGGAGGTGCGCCACCGAGTTGCGATCCGCCGGGGACAAAGATATCGTGCCAGCCGTCATGGTCGTAGTCGAAGAAGGCGATTCCACAGCCGTTGGTTTCAAGAATGTACTTCTTCTTGTCGGGGTCGCCATAGATCACAGGTGCCGTGAGACCCGCCTTGGCCGCAATGTCAGTGAACTGGAAAGAGGCGGCCCCGGAGGCTCCCAACGTGAGCAAAGGGAGGCTAAGGAAATCGCGGCGCCTCACTTGATCCCTTTTCCTTCGACCACCGTGTATATTCGGTTAGCCGCCAGTCCGGGCAGTGTGTCTACCTTACCGCTCGGCCAGTGAATTTCGATATCCGCGGTCTGAGCTCTTGCCAATCCGAAGTGAATCCGCAGATCGTTCTGTGAGATATAGCTACCGCCGCTGCGCACTTCATCCAATTGTTTCCGCTTGGCGGTTACACAGTAAACACGTGCGCCGATGGCGGAGCGATTTGATTTTGTGCCGATGCATTTTAACTTGATCCAGGTATTTCCGTTGGTGGAATCGCATCGCAACAGTTGCGGCACCTGGTTAACGCAGTTCACCACTACATCGAGGTCGCCGTCATTATCGAAATCGCCGTAGGCGCAGCCGCGCCCGGCCACTTTCTCCATTATTCCCGGGCCGGAGCTTTCGGAAACATCGAGAAACCGGCCATTGCCGAGGTTACGATAGAGCACCTTCCTCTGCCAGTAGCCGTACTCGATCGCAGTGTCGGCCACTTCCGGGTAGACGTGGCCGTTGGTGAGCATGATGTCGGGCCAAGTGTCATTGTCATAGTCGAGAAACATCGCACCCCAGCCGAGGAAGCGCGTGTTGCGGCCGAGTCCAGCCTGAAATGTGGCGTCGTCGAAAAAGCCCTTCCCGGTGTTGTGATAGAGGCTGGAGGTATCGCCGGCGAAATTCGTCTTGACGATGTCCAGATAGCCGTCGCCATCGTAGTCCGCCGCGGCGACGCCCATACCAGCTTGCGACTTGCCGTCGGCTGAAAAAGCTACACCGGCTTCGATAGCGATATCGGTGAAGGTACCGTCGCCATTGTTATGGTAAAGGGCCGAGGAGGTAGAGTCGTTGGCGACGTAGATGTCCGGCCAGCCGTCGTTATCAAAATCGGCAACGAGCACTCCCAGGGCATAGGTACCCGGCGTTTTCAGAATGCCGGCCTTCTCGCTCACGTCGGTGAAATTGCCCCTGCCATCGTTGTGCAACAGGATGTTCTTTCCGCCGTCGAGGCCGGGAGGTCCACAGGCGACTTTCAGATTTTTATAGAGACAATGGCCATCCTCGGGGCCAGCTACTGTCTTTGGATCGAAGTCGATATAGTTACCTACGAAGATATCAAGCCACCCATCCTTGTCGTAGTCGACAAAGGCGCAGCCGGTGTTCCAGCGGTTCAGACCAGTGGAAGTTAGGCGCGTGGTTTTAGCCAGGCCGGTTTTTTGCGAGACATCGGTGAAGGTACCGTCGCCGTTGTTGCGATAGAGCACGCAATCTCCCCAATAGGTGACGAGAAGATCGTCGAGTCCATCGTTGTTGTAATCGCCGACACAGCAGCCTTGCCCCCAGCCGGTACGCGCCAGGCCCGCTTTCATAGTTACATCGGTGAAGGTACCATCGCGATTGTTTTTGTATAGCCGGCTGACGGGCGCGTCGGCCTGCGTCCAATTCGCTTCAAAGCGTGTACCGTTTACGAGGAAAATGTCGAGCCAGCCATCGTGATCGTAATCGTAGAAGGCGACACCGCAGCCGGTGGTCTCAAGCAGAAACCTGTTCTTATTTTCGGCGCCGAAAATGGTCTTCGAATGGAGTCCGGCCTCGCGGGCTACATTGACGAACTGCGGAGTCATCGGAGGGCTCGCGGAAAGCAACTGGTCGAGAGTGAAGACCGGTGCCGAGGCGCACACGGAACGGATGAGTTGGCGGCGGGTCACTGCTTTCCTTCGAGACTGCGGCGCGCGCGCGCCAGATTGTCTTTGGCGATGGCATTGGACGGGTCCAGTTTCAGAGCTCTCTCGAAGACCGGCACGGCGCCTGAGAGATCGCCCGCGGAGGCCAGCGCCGCACCGAGGTTCGTCTGAAAGTTGGGGTTCGCAGGCTGCAATTCCACGGCCCGGCGGAAGTGGGGAAGGGAATCCTCGAACTTTCCCATCGATCCCAGCAGGCGTCCGGCGAACTCGTGAGCTTCGAAGTCGTCGGGATTGGTTTGCAGGTAGAGATGCAATTCAATCAGAGCATCCGTGTTGTCATTTTGCGCCGACAGAGTGCGGGCCAGGTTGTACCTCGCGTTTCGATATTGGGGATCGAGGGATAGAGCTTGGCGAAATTGCTTTGCAGCGGCCTCGAACTGTTCGAGTGAGAACAAGACTACCGCGAGATTGTTCCGCGCGGTGACACTCGAAGGCTGGATCCGCAGAGCTTCGGTCAGGTATGGCAGAGCTTCTTCAGGGCGACCGAGCTGCTGCAGCGCGGCGCCGAGATTAAAGTGCGCCACAAAATCGGCTGGATATTTTTCGATTCTGCGCCGCATCAGGGCTTGCTGGAGAATCAGGCGCTGATCTTCGTCTCTTTCCGTTTGCGGCAACACTTGCAACCAGACGTGGCCCATTTCATCTTCACTGCGATTTCCTGCCCTGACTCTTTTAGGCGGGCTGTTAGGGTTGCGGGGATTTTGCGCAGTGTTGTCGTAGGTAATCCGCATGGCTACGGTCGTTCCCACGGGTAAGGAAACGGGTTGGCGATAGGTATAGGATGCCTGCCAGTTGATATCCCAGTGTTCGATCCTGAGGAGCGATAGCTTGTGGCCGTCCGGAAGCTCCGCCCACGCATCCACTTGTTTACCGAGGAAATGCGCATGCGGATAAATAGCTAGCAGACTCACGGCTAGCGGAAGTTTCAGATGGTCTGTAACCGCGAAGCTGTTGCTTCCGGCCGGAATATCGAGCGCACCGTCATGTTCCAGTTGCAGTAACATCGGATGAAGCGACGGGGCTTGGTCGGTGAAATACAGGCCGATTTCGGCATCCACTATTTCAGGTTTGCCCGACGGCTGAAGATGGAGATTCACGACTAGGTCGGAACCCGGATCGAGCTTCCACGGCATGTCCGGCGGTTCTTGTTGCACCGGAGAGCCGGGCTTCCAGAAGAGAAAATGGGAGTCTGGATCGAACTCGCCGGTTACCTCCGTGATGACATCCATGCCGCCGAATCCGGGTTGCCCATCCTCGCCGTCACGGCGGCGCAGGAGGCGTGAACGATCTATAATTACGTTCGCGTGATGGACCACTTTTTTATTCCCCGGGCGCAGTTCGAATGCGCGGACGTATTTGGTGTCTTTCAAATCGACGGGCATTACGAAGTTTCGAAATACATCTCCGGGAGTCGCAGCCAAGCGATAAACGTGACTCATGCGGACAACCAGGTCGGGTGTACCGAGTTGCCAACCTTCGGTGAATCGAGGCGACGGCGGCAAGTCGGCGGGATCTCCTTCGGCCATGCCTTGGCGAACCCAGCGGGCTAAGATATCGATCTGCTGGTCGCTCAATCTTAATGACCCTGCGAAATCTCCATGGCCCGGCTCGGGCATCCACGGCGGCATATAGCGCTTCGCCGTCACCTGCACGATCTGCGCACCTCGTTTACGCACGTCGCCATAGGTGAGCAACGAAAACGGCGCTGCCTCCCCGGGGCGATGACATGGCGCGCAGCGGTCGAGAATTATCGGCGCGATTTGCTTCGCGAACGTCAGCGGCTGCGCTGCGAGCGGCAGGTAAGAGAAAGCCAGGGCAATCGGCAGTCTTCCTCGAATGGACATCGTCTACTTCGATTTTACGCGGAGTTCGCCGGCGGCAGCCTGCTCGGGGATTTTTATCCGCAGGACGCTGTTGGCCCGATCGTACTTCGAACTCGAAACGGGTTTGCCGTCGAAGGTGATGTCTGCATTTGCTGATTGACCATAGAGTACTACCTCGGTCTCCTTCCACCATGGCGTCCAACTTCCCTCGCGCGCGGAAAGTTTCAATCGAACCTCCCCTTCCGACACTTCGCAGGAAAACGTCTGCCGTAGAAACTCACCGTGTTTGTAAGCGAAGCTGATTCCGTCGTCCTGATAAATCGAACCGCGGCAATCGGCGCCGGTATAGACCCGCAGTTCGAGGGGGCCTTTCGGCTTCTCGCTGGTGCTCTGGACCAACGGTTGTAAAGGAATGATGGAACCGCCCCGTACGAACACGGGAAGTTCGGCGAGCACTGGCTTGATCTCGACTTCCACGATCGCGGGTGGCCCTTTCGTGACGCCCGTAATCACCGGATCGCCTCCCGGTGCTTTGCCGGCGATCTTCTTGCCCGTCCAGTAGTCATACCAGTTGTCACCCGGAAGCTTTGCACGGTAATTCTGTGGTTCTTCCTCGAACATAGCGGGGGCCACTAACAGACTCGGCCCCCACATAAACTCGTTGCCCGAGTCGAGGCCGGATTGTGGGAACTCAAGGAACAGAGGACGCATCAGCGGGATTCCGTCACGTGAATTTTCTTCCGCCAGAGTATAGATGTATGGCATCAGGCGGTAGCGCTCTTCAATGAACTTCCGTCGGATGGCTTCGTGCCCGGGTCCACCTACCCAAGGTTCCTGCGGGTTGGTTCCTTTCTCCGTGTGATCGCGAAAGATGGGATTAAACGCTCCGACCTCAATCCATTTTGTGAGCAGGTCCATGGGCGGGGAACCGCCGAAGCCGCCAATATCGTCGCCGGCGATTGCAAAGCCACTCAGACCGAGATTCAGAAGCATGAACGTGCTTATGCGCAGATGATTATAGGTGCTGGAGTTGTCGCCGGTCCAGGTAGCCGAGTAGCGCTGGCCTCCCGCATAGGTAGCGCGGGTCAACACAAATGGCCTTAGGTTGGGGTTTAACTTCAGCAACCCCTCGAAAGTAGCTCTCGAGTTCTCCATCCCGAAGACGTTGTGAGCCTCTCGCTGGGTTATGGTTCTGGTCTCAAAACCGGGCTCTTCGATTCGGCCCTTCACGTCGAGAGGTATCGTCTTGGTGGGCGTTTGAAAAACCGCCGGCTCGTTCATATCGTTCCAGAAGCCGGCGGCACCGATAGAATAGAAATTTTTGTAGAGCGTTCCCCACCACTCGCGCGAGGATTTTCGAGTGAAGTCGGGAAACACCGCCGGGCCAGGCCACACAATCCCCGTGTAGATCGAGCCATCCGGATTCTTCAGGAAATGATCGCCCTTGATGCCTTCGTCGTACGGCGCATAGTCGGCATTCGGCAGGTTGGCGATATGAAGGTCGGTAATCAGCACCGTGTGAAACTGCTGAGCCGTCATATCGGCAAGGAGCTTGGCGAAGTTGGGAAACGCGTCGGTGTCGACGGTGAACGGGCGATTTTTCTTTTGATAGTCGATATCCAGGTAGAGCACGTCCGCTGGAATACGGTCGGTGCGCAGACGGGAAGCGATCTGCCGCAATTTGGCTTCGGACTCGTAGCTATATCTCGATTGCTGAAAGCCCAGCGCCCAAAGGGGTGGCAGAGGCGCGGTACCCGTCAACCATGCGTAGGTTTGGACGACATGCTTTGGCTCCGGCCCGTCGATAAAGTAGTAATCGATAGGTCCGCCCTCGGCGCCGAACGAATAGCTATCCCTGACTTCTTTGCCGAAGTCAAAACTGGAACGCCAGGTGTTGTCGAATAGCAGACCGTAACTCCGGCCGGCGCGAAAACCGATGAAGAACGGAATACTCTTATAGATGGGGTCCGTGCTCTCCTGGAATCCCACGTCGGTGTTCCATAGCGTGAACGCCATGCCGCGGCGGTCCAAGGGGCCAGTCTTGTCGCCTAATCCGAAATAGTGTTCGTCCTCCGGCATTTCTTTAAAGATCCGGAAACTGTTGCCATGGTACTCGACGGGCCGCCCAGGAGTATCGGAAGAGATTACGTTACCGGCAAGGTCGCCGATTGTCATTGTTAGCGTGGCCCTGTCGACGCGGACGCGCAGTTTCGTGGTGGAAAAGCCTACTGCCGCATCATCGGTGAGCGGCGTTACCGGGACTCGGGCGGTGCGAGCGGCTGGCAACACCGCCCATGATGCATCCTCCGGCAGATTACCCTGTGGACCGAGACGAATGCGCAGAACATCTGCGCGGAGGGCGGTAATGCTAATAACAGCCGACCCGCTGTGGATCTCGATACCATCGGGTCTTGCCGCGGAAGTCTCAAGAGAAGTGAAGATCCGCACCGGCTGCGCGGACGCGGCCCCCACGCAAACTAAGACTACCGCGATGGTCTTCATAATCCGCAAAGCCGACGGAAGTTCCAGTAAGATGTCCCGGCGATATCGTTACCGAATCCCCGCCCTTACGGGACGGGGTTATAACTCCTATCGGGCCCGCTGAATATCTCAGAACTTGATCGTACCCGAGAACTGCAACGAGCGCATAAACGCACCAGGGGCGAGTCCCGTAATCTGGCCGGCGTTCGGACTTTGAACGTCACCGTTCGGCCCCCCGAGGTTGGTGTGGTTGAAGGCATTCCTGGCGTCGGTCCGAAGAATAAATCCGATCCTCTCTGTCAATCGGAAGTTTTTGGACAGCGACAGGTCCTGCTGGATGAACTGCGGTCCGAACATCGTATCAATCGGATAGTTTCCGAAGGTGTTGGAGGCCGGGAACAGGAACGCGCCTCCAACGCCACCTTTGAACCATTGGGCCCGGTTCCCAAGGGCTCCCGCATAGGGGCTGCCGCTTCCAAGGTCAGGCCGGTTGGTAGGACCCTGGTTGGGCTGGATATTCGAGCCGTAGTTCTCCAATGTCGGCGAGAACGGGAACCCGCTGTAATAGGTCATAATGCCGCTGACCATCCAGCCGCCGATCGCATAGTCGGCGATCTTGTTGATGGAGGCTCCGTATTTCATGCCCCGGCCGTAGGGAATCTGGTAGACTTGCGCGAACGTATACTGCTGGCGCGGGAGTAAATTGGTATAGCCCTGGCCGGCAGCGCGATCATACTCGAAATAATAGTTGGAATCATAACCCCAGCCGTCGCCCCACTGACGCTGATAGGTATAGCTACCCTGCAACGTCCAGCCCTGCAAGGCTTGGACCTTGACGGTGGCTTGGAACGAGTTGTAATCTTCGTTGGAGCAATTGCAATAGTAGGAAAGGTCGTTGGTCCAGCCAAACTTGCTGTAGTACGGCCGATCGAGGTTGGTGTTGCTCACGCCCGGCACGAAGACGGCTTCGTTAGGATTGACGCTTTGGCCGGTGCCAATGAATCCATGGCGGTTTTGGTTGCCCACATAGCCTGCGGTGGCGGCTATTTTGCTGGTGAGCTGGCGCTGAATCGTGATGTTGTACTGGTAAGTCGTCGGCAGCGTAATCTCCGCCGGACGGAACTTCGGATTGATACCCGCTGGAAGCGGGAACGTTCCAGCCGAGCTCACGGTGACCGGCGCGAGAGTAGACGGACCTTGCGAGAGCGTAAATACATCGGAGAAGCCGTTGGCCGGCTGGAGACTCTGATTCGAAAGAGTCGGCGGATTCTGCGTCACGTTGTGACCGAAGTTAGAACCGAAGACTCCCAGATCGTAGCCGACACCGAACCCGCTTCGTATGACGGTTTTGGTATCGATCTGGTACGCCATTCCGAGGCGAGGAGCAAAGTTCTTCCAGTTCATGTTCTGAATGCCGTGAGACGAGACACCGCCCTCGCCGAAAACATACATCAGGCCGTTATTCAGATTGAGCGTCGCGCCGTTACCCGGGCCGTTGACGCTCTCCGGGAAAACCATTTCCCAGCGTAAGCCATAGTTGATAGTGAATTTCGCAGTCGGGCGCCATTCGTCCTGGCCGTAAAAGAACAAGCGGGGCTGGTGCTCCATCGCATTCGTGCTGGTGCTGACATACCTCTGGAAGTTCGTGACATCTCCCAACAAGAAGGTAGCAAGGCCAATACCCTGGGTCTGACTTTGGCCCGCCAGGGGAACAACGCCGGTGAGTCCGCCGTTGAAGGTAAGCTCACCCGCGCGATGGCTGTCGCTGGGAACCCGGAGATTCTGCGCGTAGCGGAGGTCCGTGCCGACTTTGAAGGTATGCTTGCCGATCGTCTTTGAGAAATTATCGACAAACTGATACTGGGTTTCCGTCTGAGTCAAGGGGCAGTTGCACTGGTTGACACCCAGCGCGTAACCGAGCTGCATCGAGTCTTCGTTCGGCGTGGGGATATTAAAGTAAGGCATGCCGGACGTGTACGTTTTGTCGAGGTTCAATCCGGGAATTCCGGCTGCCGTCGCGGGGTCCGTACCGTAACCGTTTGGGACGTCGGTTACGTGATACCTCATCCAGCCGAAGCGGAATTCGTTCACCATAGTGGCGCTGATGGTGGTGGTCCAGCCGAGCGCGATGCTCTGCTGGTGGGAACTCGAATTGCCGGCATAATTGCCGAAATTCGGTCCACCCGCGGCGAAGCCGAACGCGCCCGGCGCCACTTGGGTATACTGCTGGGAACTGTAGCGCCCAAAGATCGCACTTTTCTGGTTCACGTAGTAGTCTTCGCGAGTGTCATAGGCGTTGCCGGTGACGGCCACATCGCCGTTTGCGGCGTAGTTGTTGACGAAAGGCGCGCCCGCGATCTGTTGCGTATTCGGAAGCGGGAAATTGGCCATGATGGCGAGAGCCTGCGGCGAGAGCTGGCTCGTGGGGATCACATTATTCGGGTAAGGGGTGCGTCCCAAGCCGGTCGCCGCGTTCCCCGTAGTGGGGTCGTAGATCTGATAATTCTTGTTATAGGCCAGCCAGTCGCCGAAGTTGCCGGCGCGGTTCGCGGCATCGGGCACGCTGGTGACCAGCGAACCGCCTAGGGACTGCCGGTTCAACTGCATATCACCGAAGAAGAACAATTTGTCCTTGATAATCCGGCCGCCGACCGAGCCGCCGAACTGATTCTGCCGGTAGAGCGCTGCCGGTAATCCCACGAAGGGATTCGCCGCGAACGTAGTGAATCCGGGAGTGTTGAGTTGGAGGTATTCGAACGCGTCGCCATGGAAGGCATTCGTTCCGGACTTGGTGGAGTACGAAGTGGTTCCTCCGCCCACGTACGAGAACTCGGCGTCAAAGTTCTGAAGGGACAGTTTAGCTTCAGAAACGGAATCGAAGGTCGGGTTGATGACGATGATCCCCAGAATCGGGTCCTGATTCGTCGTGCCGTCCAGTTCGTAGCCCATCGCGGAGAACAACTGCCCGCTGACGATCATCTGAACACTTCCCTGCGGGTTTTCGTCGGAGGCATGCTGCCAGCCCAGTTTCGCGGTGCCAGGCTGCAACAATTCCATCGATTGCAGGTTGCGCCCGATATTCGGCAGCTCGTTAATCTCCTGGCTGGTGAACGTCTGCGCGACGTCGGCGCGGTCGGACTGAAGCAACGGCGCTGCCGCGCTCACTTCAACTTCCGTGGTCACTTCACCGACTTTCATTGCCGCGTCGAAACGCGCCGCTTCGTCGACCCGAACCTCGATCTTGCTGGAGATGACCTTGGAGAAGCCAGGTGACTCGATAGTGACGGTGTAAGTGTCCGGAACCAGTTGACCTTTGTTGTAGTTACCCGCGGAATCTGTGGTGACCTCAAACTTCGTGCCCTTATTCAGGTCGGTAATGGTGACCTTTGCGCTGGCTACCACGGCTCCGCCTGGATCCGTGACGGTACCGAAAATACTGCCGAAGACCTGCTGCGCATAGCTGGTCGAAGCGCTGAAGCTCAAAGCGATCACTAAACCGATCAGGAGCATTCGGCGACCGTGGCTTAACATGGCGTTTCCCCTTCCCCCTAGCGTGGTCGCCCCCCGAGTGCATTTGCTAGCCCGGAACCAAGCGACTGTATGACTGCCGACTAACCAAAACAGATGCATCTAGTATTTTCAAACTAGATTCGAAGCTCCTGAGAGTGTGACCCCACAAAGCTCCGGTTTCAAGTTCGATCCCGGTATGATGCGGTTAACGGCGTCTAAACCTTGTGATTGTAATTGGTTCGAAGAGATGTTAATGTATGTTTCATGGCGGTAACAGGCGTTTCCTCCGCGTTGCGGAAACCGCTCTTCTCCGAAGTTGACAGAATCGTCAACAGCGACGTACTCCGCGGATCGGAGTCGCTGTGCCATCTCCTGGAATATCTGACGAGCCATTCGGTGGACGAGCAAGGCAGTTCGGTCAAGGAATATCAGATCGCAACAGAAGTCTTCGGGCGCCCTGCGGATTTCGATCCACGCCTCGACTCGACGGTCCGTGTTCAGACCAGCCGTCTGCGCGCGAAGCTGGCGGAATATTACGCCGGCCCAGGGGCGCGGGACGCTGTCATTGTTGAGATTCCGCGGGGCGCATATTCGGTGACGGTCCATGCCCGCGCGGTTCCTGCCGAGGTGATTCCGCAGCCCGAAGTTCATCCGGCCGAAGTTAGGCCCGTCGTACGACGCGATCGCTACAAAATCGCGGCGTGGCTGCTCTCGATCTCCTGCTGCGGACTGTTGGCGTCCTTAATATATGTGGCCCGTAACCGCCCGGTTCCGGCTGTCGAAGTGCGCCCGGAGATCCCCGCGCCCCTGAAGGCGCTCTGGCGCGTGTTTTTCGACGCTCCGGAACGGACATGGGTGGTGTTCAGCAATGCGGAGTTCGTCGGCCGGCCGGAGACCGGTCTGCGGTATCTCGATCCTGCTAAAGATAAGGGCCATGCGATCTTCGATCACTACACGGGGATCGGCGAGGTGATGGCGATTCACGAACTGGATCAACTGTTCACGCAATTCCGGCATGGCGTCGTGGTCAAACGCGGCCGCCTTCTCGCCATGGACGATGTGATGAATAACGATCTGATCTTTGTCGGGTCGCCGTCGGAAAATCTGACATTACGGGATCTGCCGGCTATGCAGGAGTTCCAGTTTCGACGGCTCGATACCGGTTCGCGAAAAGGGGATTTGGGAATCGTCAGCCTGCATCCGGCGCCGGGTGAGCCGGCGAGTTACGTCGCCTCCGCGGGTCTTCCGCTCACGGAAGACTACGCCGTCATCGGCTTCATGCCGGGGCCGACCCGGCAACACTGGGTGATGACGCTCGCCGGGATCAGCACGATAGGGACGCAGGCCGCCGTCGAATATGTGTGCAGCAGGACCAGCGTGGAGCAGCTATTGAAAAGGGTGCGGCGTACAGGCGCGGACATTATGCCGTTCGAAGCTGTGATTCGGGTAAGCATCAGCCGTGGAGTGCCGGTGTCAAGCCAGTTGGTCGCCGTGAACATGCGCACGCCATAGTCTATTTTTTGTGGCGCAGGGATTCGGCCTGCTCCGCTTCTTTTTTTTGCTTGATTCGCGCGCCCTCCGCGAATGCCTGCTTGCTGCCTTCCGAATCGCCCTGGATGCGAAGAATCTGACCGATCATATTGAAAGGTCCTGGATCCTGCGGCAGGAGACGGGCCGCCTCGCGTAAGGCCTTCAGAGCCCCGTCAAGGTCGCCATTTTGCTTCAGCGCCGTACCGAGGAGGTAATGAGCCTCACCGTAATCGGGCCGTTGCGCGATGGCGGCCTGCATCTGTTTCGCGGTCTCCTCGAAATCGCCGAACTGCCAAGTCGTCATGCCGAGTGTGTAATGGGCTTCGGGGAGGTTGCTATCCAGCCGGATCGCCTCCAGGAATTCTTTTTTGGCGGATTCCAAATCGTCCTGCTGCTTCAGAGACAGGCCGAGATTATAGTGCCCGACCGCGGACATGGGGTCAACCTTGATCACCGCACGAAACTGCTCCTCAGCCTTGCGGTACTCGCCTGTCTGCAGGTAAGTGAATCCGATATTACCCATCGCCTCGGCGTTGGCACCGTCAATTTCAAGGACCTTCCGGAACTGCTCCATCGCCTTTTCCGGTTCGCGGGATTGAATCAACATGAAACCGTAGCGGTTCAGCGCACTGGGATCGGCCGGGTTTAACTCGACGGCTTTCGCGTAAGCATCGCGGGCGTCGCGCAATGCCCCGGCCTGTTGCAGGGAGAGGCCCAGGGAGTTCCAGGCGGAAGCGTTGCCCGGCTCCAGTTGCGTAGCGGCCTTCAGTTCGATCACCGATTCCCGGTAGTGGGAGACTGCGAAGAATGAGAGCCCGAGTTTCAGATGGTAGTCGAAGACTCCGGGCGCAAGTTCGACCGCCCTCTGAAGAAGCGGAATGGCGCGATTCGGTTCCTTCTCGAGCCAAAAGAGAACGCCGAGGTGAAAGTACGCCGCGGCATAACCGGAATCAAGATCGAGAGCCCGCTCAAAATGCGGCTTCGCCTCCGGACTGCGCTTGAGCACGGCAAGCAGAAAGCCGATCTCATCCTCGAGCGCGGCCGACTTCGGATCGGCCTCGGCGGCTCTTTCCGTTAGCGCCAGCGCCCCGGCGGCATCTCCACGAGCCTTCAGGGCGTCGGCCTGCTGCTTGAGTTCCGCCGCCGTTTGCCCCTTCGCGGCGACAGACAGCAAGGCGGCGAAAAGGATTCGGCGAAACATCGAGCTTGTCGTAATTATACTGAGGATTATGCTAATTGGCATGTTTTTGCTGGTCATGCTTGCGGACGACCACTCCGCTGGAGTGGAGTTTTACAAGCAGCGCCAGTTCGCAAAAACTATAGAATCCCTGGAGCGCGCCGTGGCTGCCGAGAAGCCAGGCACGCCGGAGTATCGTGAGTCGACCGTGATACTGGGCCAGAGTTACTATCTGACCGCGCATCTGCCGGAAGCGACCGCCTGGCTTCAGAAAGCGGTGGATGACGGGGTCCGCATCAACGAGGTCTTCTATATGCTTGGCAACTGCTACATCCAGCAGCGGGAGCCGGTAAAATCGCGCACCGCTTTCGCCTCGATGTTCAGCGTGCCTTTAGAATCGGCCGCCGCACACCTGCTCACAGCGCAATTCATGATCCGGCAGGAATTCGAGGAGTTCGCCCAAAAAGAATTAGCGCGCGCCGTAGAGCTCGACCCAAAAATTCCGCAGGCTCACTACCTCCTGGGGATGATGGCGATCTTCCACAACGAACTCGACAAGGGCATTGACGAAATGCGGCAGGAAATATCGATTAACCCGGACTTCGCGATGGCGCATTATAAACTCGGCGATGCCTATACACGCCGCGAGGATTGGGACGCCGCGATCCCTCCCTTGCAGCGCGCCGTATGGCTAAATCCGGACTATAGCGGACCTTACATTCTACTGGGAAAGGCTTACTCGAAGAAGAAAGACCTGGGATCGGCTGAAGGAATGCTGCGGCGCGCGATCAAAATGGATCCGGCCAACTATCAGGCTCACTATATGCTCGGTCAGGTCCTGATGCAGGCGGGCAAGACCGAGGAGGGCCGCAGGATGCTGGAGGAATCGGAGAAGTTGCGTGACCGGAGCGACAAATAACAGGCCCCCCGCTTTGGCTATCGAGAAGATGAGACTCGATTCGTCCGCTAGCGGGCAAAGATCGACTCATGGCAGGTTACTGGAGCATTTTCAGCGCACTCTTCGGAACCTTTGCGACGACGTTGAATTGAGGGTCGACCATCTCGGTAATGTCGTATTTGAGCACGGCTCCCAGAAGAACGGCGACCTCGCTGTCGCTTAGTCTATACTCCCGCTTCAACCACTCCGCGAGCTGGGTCGTCGCAACCTGAATCGAATCGGTAACCGAGCCCGCGACACCCATGGCCATCAGGTAGTCGGCGTTCTCCAGGCGGGGGCCCGCGCTCGCGAAGCCCGGAATCACATCTACGACGAATTCGACGTCGACCGAGGTCTCAAGCGCGCTGCCCGTCAGCTCGCCATCGCCCATGGCCGCGTGCGCGTCTCCCATCGTCAACAGGCCGCCTGGATGGAACACCGGAAGATATAGCGTCACGCCCTCGCCCATCTGGTTGTAATCCATGTTGCCTCCGAACGGCCCCAGGTCCGTGCCGCGGTACACCTGTTCGCCGGGGGGCGCGGTGGCGATGCATCCGAGCATGGGTAGAATCGGAACGGCAAAGTTCTTCATCCGAGGTGTTGGATGGGCGAGTGTAGCGATGCCTTTTTCGCGATCCAGTTTCCATTCGCCGTCGAACGCCGGATCGTACTGCGCGGCCGCAACGTAGGCCGGCGTAACCGTTCTGCCGTTGATGCGACTACCTTGCCGGGCCGAGTCGCGGTTCACTCTGACGCGATTCAGTTTGACTACAAGCGTATCGCCGGGGAGAGCCCCTTCAACGTAGAACGGTCCCGTCTCGAGGTTGCCGCCCGCCGAGCGGCGCTCACTGTCGCGGCCGCTCGCGTCGTAGGTCCGCGTGCGGACGGTATCGCCGGGAAAGATGCGCAGCGCCGGGGGATTCGCGGCCGAGTAATACCCATAAAAAATTTGCGGGTCGAAATCGAGAGTGCGTGGGCCGCCTGACGGAGGGGTTGCGGGGCGCACCAGCTTGATCGCCGCGGTATTCTCCTGCGCGGCGCCTCCGCGTCCGCCGCCTGGTATCCGGCCTTCGCCCCGAAATTCGCCGCCGTTTGCCGTCACCGTCAGCGTGCCGGCGGGAGCGCCGTTACGCAGCAAAGTGAGATTGATACGATCGCCGCTTGCGGTGCCCGTCACTGTGAGTTGGTTCCACGTGCCAGTGATCGAGGTTCCCTCGACGTGCAGCTTCACCCGCGCATACTGTGGTTCGGCGCCCTTCGCCGAGACCTCCGCGATCCAGTCGCCCTGCATGTCGGCGGCGGAGCTGAGGCTCGCCGCAACCAATAGAATCCAGATGGGGGTGGTCATCGTTATTAACGCCGCTCGCTTGCGGTGCCTCCGCGTCCGCCTTCGCCGTTATTTGCCGGCTGCGGTTGGGGCAGAGGCTTCCTTGGCAACATCTCCTCGCGCGTGGCAGTGTTATAGACGAATGCCGCCGCGGCGAGAGCGGTGACGACTAGCAGAGGGAGCGGGTTCGAGTGGACCATATACATTCACCTTCCAGGTCGAAATGATAGGAGTCTACTCCTATCGGCTGCCGCTGCTTATCCAAATTTCGTATGGACCCGATAAATAATAATGTCTGGACAAACGCGGTCGAAATGCAGCATGCTTCAAAGCACTCACACTCCAAGTAAGAGCCAGAACCTGAGGACACGTGCGCTTGAAGGAGTCCGCATGCATGGTCACCGCATTTTCCTGGTTGCTCTTTTCGCGTCCGGCCTCTGGGCGCAAACGTTTCGGGGAAGCCTGACCGGTACGGTAACCGATACTTCCGGCGGCGCGATCCCGGTGTGCTCGGTCCGCCTCGACAACACTGCCACTGGATTCACGCGCGCAGTACTCACGTCCAGCGCGGGTGAGTACAATTTCCCCGATTTGGCGCCGGGCGTTTACACCATCACCGTGACGCACGCCGGACTCGAAAGCAAGAGGGTAGACAAGATCGAGATCGAGGTTTCGAAGACCACGAATATTAACGTGCAGTTGGGCGTCGCGCAGCAACAGCAGTTGGTTGAGGTTTCCGCCGCCGCGGTCAACCTGGAGACCACTTCCAGCGACCTTGCCGCGGTGGTAAACGACAAGACCGTTCAGGAATTGCCGATGAACGGCCGGGATTTCAAGCAGATGGTGAAGCTCGCGCCCGGCGTTACATCGAACGGCAGCGACGTGAACGGGATGCGCTCGACGTCGAATAATTATCAGGTGGACGGCGCGGACAACAACGATGCCATGAATGGCACTGAGGCTCAGAATCAGGGCGGGGTTTCGGGCATCGCGGGGGTCTTCTCCCGATTGACGCGATCGACCAATTCTCAGTGCAGACCAACGCCGGTTCCGACATGGGCCGCAACTCGGGCTCGAACATTAATATGGTGATCAAGTCCGGCACCAATACAATTCACGGGACAGTGTACTTCTTCAATCGCAATGAAGACCTGGCGTCGCCTTCGCCTCTACTACCGCCCGGAAGCAGGCCGCAGGAAATTCGCAACAATCAGCCCGGATTCTCCATCGGCGGCCCCATCATCAAGAATAAGACGTTCTTCTTCCTGTCCGGAGAAATTCAGCTCGCGATTGCCGGTGAATCGATTCTCGACACCTCTCCATCGGCCGCCTGGATCGCGGCTGGAGGCAGCGTGTTGACCAAGTATGGTGTCGCGATGAATCAGGTATCGACCAACCTGCTCACTATTTTCCCCGCCTATAGCCGCACTGGACCGGCGAATGCGAACAACTATCTGGCCAATGCGCTCGACACCTACAACAGCTTCAACGGACTGACGAAGGTCGACCATCGATTCAGCGACAAGCATTCGCTGTCGGTCCGCTACTTCGGTAGCGCAGGGACGCAGATCGCCGATGTCGGGTCACATTTCAAGGACTTTTTTCAAACCGCTCCGATGCATATCGTCAACTTTTCCGTGGTGGAAAACGCGATCCTGTCGGCCAGGCTCGTCAATCAGCTCACCCTGGGCGCAAACTATTTCATGCAGACCTTCCAGGACGACAATCTTGGCTTCAGTTCGCTCGCTCTGGGTCTGAATACCGGATCGAACATCGCCGGTGCGCCCACGATCAAGATCAGCGGCTTCGATTATGTGGGAGCGACACAGCCTTCGGGCCGCACTGATACCACAGGCCACATCACCGACAATCTTTCCTACACCGCCGGCCGGCATCAAATCAAAGTAGGCGGCGAATTCCGGCGCACGGTTCTCGATGTCGGCTATTTCAGCAATGTCCGGGGCACGTTCAGTTTCGATGGAACCCGCGGCCCGTGGGCTTCCGACACAACTCTTTCGAGCACTCTGAAGTCGCTCGCCGATTTTCTCGCAGGATACCCGAGCAACGCGAGCGGCGCGACCATCACTCGCGGCCTGCCGGAGCCCATCTGGCTGATCAATGCTGGGTACGGATGGATTCACGATAATTTCCAGGTAAGCCCGCAGCTAAACGTCAACTTCGGCCTCCGCTACGACTACCTCGGCGTGTGGCACGACAGCAAGAATAATCTTGCGAATTTCGTTCCCGGCGTCGGCTTCACCACCGACCAGCTCTATCCGAAACAGCCTCTCGACTTCGCTCCGCGCCTGGGATTCTCCTACGCTCCCAAGTCGGCCAAGCGATTCGTGATTCGCGGCGGCTACGGACTCTTCTACGACACGCCTCCGGGCACCTCCTTCGCATCGGTTGGAGCCTCCAACGGCGCAGCCAGCGGAGTCGCCTATAATCCCGGCGGTCCGAATCCCGTTTATGCGCTTTCGGCGACCAACGTCGTTTTCCAACCCGGCGTATCGGTGTTTGGAAACACCACGGCGACGCCGCCTTTCGGCGCTTCCTCCATTTCGCAGGGCTTCAAGATGCCGTACGCCCAAAACTACAACCTGAACGTTCAGGCGCAACTCAGCAAAACGACTCTGTTGCAGGTGGGATACGTCGGCAATGTCGGTGTACATCTGCTCAGGCTGCTCGATATCAATCAACCCATCAACGGCGTGCGTCCCTATGCGCAGGAGTATCCGACGCTCGCCGCGATCAATCAGTTGAACACCAACGCCAATTCGCGTTACAACTCGCTGCAAAATTCGTTGCGCCAGCAGCTCTGGCGCGGCTTCACGGCCAATCTCAACTACACCTGGAGCCACGCGATTGACGATGATTCGTCAACCACGACTCCGATGGACAGCTACAATCTGTCGCTCGACAAAGGCAGCAGTACCTTCGACGCCCGGCATATCCTCACGGGATTCATTACCTACGAGATCCCGCAGTACGGCCATTTCGCGCCCCGTCTGACCAAGGGATGGCAGCTCAATGCGCTGCTCACTTTCTCCACCGGTTCGCCGGTGAACATCACCACGGGCAAGAACACCGACCTCACAGGAGAGAACAAGGATCGCGTGAACCTGATCGGGAATCCGTTCGCGAATGTGCCGGTTTTAACCGGAACGCAAGCAGTGCAGTATTTCAATCCCGCGGCCTTCGCCGCTCCTGCCAGTGGAACCTACGGAGATCTCGGCCGCGATGCGATCTACGCGCCGGGATTCGGCTCCGTCGATTTTTCGGTTTTCAAGCGTACTCCCATCACGGAACGGATCATGACGGAGCTGCGTGTCGAGATCCTGAACGTTTTCAATCAAACCAATTGGGCGAGCCCGACCGCGACACTGTCGAGCGCGAGCTTCGGCGAACTGACGCAAACCAAGAATGGACAATCCGCGCCCGGCCTCGGATTCGGCGAGCCGCGCAACGTCCAGCTCGCACTTAAGCTCATTTTTTAAAGTAAGAATCAGCCCCAGCCAGGCAGGAGTGTACCACACGGCTTGAGATTTTTTTTGACACTACGGCTGTACGAAATATCGTGAGCGACCGGGTTTCCCCAACCCCGGCCGCTAGTGGATTGGACTGCCTCTAACCCAGGGCCCCGGACCCGATCGCGTCTTGGTAGACTCACGGGGACCGATATACCGGGCTTTCGATGCGCAATCCTCTGAAATCCATGTTTAATAGAGGGGGTGCGGCGATCAGCGCTATCCGACTCTCCCGGAATTTTATGGGAGATCGATCCCAAGGTGTTCCGTCGACATCATGCTACGAGCTGATGCCGCAAGGCGTTGACGGCCTCCGGAAACTCAGGACCACCGTAATACGACATTTGCTGGCCAGCAAAAAACTGTCAAAGAAGCCTTGGTGGAGGACTCCTTCTGAATGGAGAGTACACGAAGAAAAGACAAGCGCAATTCACGCAAAGGCGCAAAGCTCGCAAAGGAAAGGAGATAAGAATTCGATTTTGCCCGGACTGGACTCTTGACATTAGAATCGATTTCCCTTACACTCCGGTTCCAGTGGTCAACTCGTCCAATAACCACTAAGCTCCTGCCCCGTCGCACCGCACTGGAGGCAGTTGCGAAAATGACAAACGTAAATCTGAAAGTATTGCTGTTCGCGGTTTTGATCTGCCTGCCGTTGCTGGCTCAGCAAACCGGAATCAGCGGACGAGTGACGGAAGCTTCGAATGCGGTGATTGCCAACGTCGCGGTGACGGCAACCGCCGAAGATGGGACCAAGGTTACCACCACGACGAATGCAACGGGACTGTACCAATTCCCGGGTCTTCGGGCGGGAACCTACCGGCTTCGGTTTGAAGTGCCCGGCTTCGCGCCGGCGGAGCGGACCATAGAACTGCTGGTGGGCCAAACCGCGACCATCGATGTGGGGTTGCAGCTTGCGCAGACGAGTACGACGGTGAACGTCGAAGCGGTGACCAACACCGTGGATACCTCCAACTCCAACGTTTCCGGCGACGTGAGCCCCACCGAAGTCTCGAAGATCCCTCTGAACGGGCGCAACTATCTGCAACTGGCGATGATGGTGCCGGGCATCACCAGCAACGACGTGCAGAATTCGCCCTTAGGTACCACCGATAGCGGCAAGATGCAGATCAACGTCGATGGCCAGCAGGTGACGCAGAACTCCGCCGGCACGTCTTTCGGTCAGCCGATCTTCAGCGATGACGCAATCGACCAATATCAGATCATCACTAACCGGTTCGATGCGACCATGGGCCGGTCTTCCCGCCTGCAGGTGGTGGTGCAGACCAAGTCCGGCACGAACGCCTTCCACGGCAGTTTGTTCGGCTATTTCCGGAACAGCGATTTCAACGCCGCCGACCCTGTGGCGCACAAAGTGCTTCCATTCTCCGATCAGCAGTTCGGCGGCACCATCGGCGGTCCGATTCTCAAGAACAAGCTGTTTTTCTTCTTCTCCTACGAAGGCGAGCGCCAGCCGCTCACATCCGTCGATTCGCCCACCGCCTATCTCAACGCTGCCGGCCAGCAGATTACCTTCAACTTTCCTAACTCGTATAACACGCGCGCGTACCTGCTGCATACGGACTGGCAGATCAGCAGTAACCAGAGGCTCTCGGTGCGAGGCTCGGGCTCGACCTGGGCGATTCCATTCGATGGTGTGGCCGGAACAGTCTCGCCTCAAGGGGAGTACGCGGCCACCCGAACCTTCTATGCAGTGACGGGAACCTGGAGCTGGACCGCTTCGCCCGCGGTGGTGAACGAACTTAAGATTGGCTTCAATCACTATAACTGGGCGAACACTCCCTTGCTCCAAACGCAAGGGTATCAGTCACTGGATGGAAACAGTTGGGGCGCTCCTTATAACTACCCGCAAGTGCTGGGCCAGAATAACACCCAATTTCGCGACGATCTCTACTGGTTGAAGGGTAACCACAGCTTCAAGTTTGGCGCGGACTACCAGCACCTGCCCTATTCAGGCAACTTCGGCCAATACACACGCGGGGTGGTTACGGGTTTCAACGCAGGCGCGGCGAGTGTGCCTCTCATCAACGTTTTTCCCGTTTGGAACCAACCGAACACCTGGAATGTCGCGCTTCTCGATCCGTACGTCACTACGTTCGTGCAGGGATTCGGCAGCTACGTCTACAACATTCCGACCAACAACATGGGCGCTTGGATTCAGGACGACTGGAAGGTTAGCAAGAAGCTCACTCTCAACTTAGGAGTACGTTACGACAACGATCTGGGCATTTTCGATCCGAATCTGCATCTGACCGGGCCGGGCGCACCAGCCACGCCGCACTACAATCAGAACCTCCTGTTTCAGCCGCGTTTTGGATTCACCTATGATCCGACCGGCTCGCGCAAAACGGTAATCCGAGGCGGAGCGGGCCTGTTCTACGCCGACATCCAGGCGAACCAAACCATCGACGGTCAGATCTTCAACGGTCAGACAACACTTTCGCCGTCACTTTCACCGACCGCTGCGAACCCCATCAATCTGCTCGCGTCTCCGAATCCGTTCGGCTATACCTCGGCACAGTTCCTCGCGGGCCAGGTTCCGGTCAGTATACAAAGCATCCAGCCTCTTGGTCCCAACGTGCGTACACCCTACTCGCTTCAGGCGAGCGGCGGCGTGGAGCATCAGTTCGCTAAGAATTGGAGCCTCTCCGCCGATTTCGTGCATTTCCGTATCTATCACGATTGGGTCCGCACGGATGCGAATCTGTTCGAGAATCTGGCCACTGGCTACGCGGAGAACCCCAGCACATCCGGCCGGCCAGACCCGAATTACTCTAATATCAAAAACTTCGTCACTCCGAATGCCGCGGGATCGATCTACGACGCGCTGCAAGTTGCGGTTCAGCATCGCTTCTCGCAGAGCTTTTCAACACAGGTGGCTTACACGCTATCCCACCTGAAGGATTCTACCACCGGGCCTTTTTACTATCCGAACAACCAGTTTGATCTCGCCAGCGAATGGGGTCCTTCGCCGGATAATCAGACGAATACGCTGACCGTCGCGGGCACTTACTCAGTGAAGTGGGGGATCGCGCTGAGTGGCCAGCTCCACTTCGGATCGGGGCAGAATTTCCAGGTGCTGTCGAGCGTGACTCCCCTGGGATTGTCCGGAGTCGTCGACAATCGCCTTCTCACCAACACGACTCCCTATTACGGTCCGGCGTCGTGCCTGAGCGCGGCTCCCGGTTTTGCCGGGGAGGAAGTTGTGGGTCGCGATTGTTTCGTCGGGAATCCGATTGTTCGGGTAGACATGCGGCTTTCGAAGACCATCACGGTGAAGGATCGACTTCGCTTCATCCCGATGATAGAGGCGTTTAATCTGTTCAACCATTCTAACTTCGGAAGCTATCAGGCTACGGTCAACGTCTCGTCCTTCGGTCAACCGGCTCAGGTGACGACGATTGGGGATCTGACATACCAGCCGCGCATGCTACAGTTTGCAGGACGGTTTGAATTCTAGTGGCCTGTCGCAGAGAAATCGTTACTGTTGTTGTCCCCTCCCTCACGGTCGGGGTTCGGTTGGGAGTGCCGACATGGACGACATCCAAGGAGGGGACGTGCTAACGGTCTGGATGCGACAGGCCGCTAGAACAGGCACCATGCTGTCACTCCTTGCCGTGGTCGCCGTCTCCTACGCGGCGACACCCACCTGGTTGGATCTCGTCGCCCCCATAATCACTCCCGCCGAAAAGAAAGCTTACCGCGCGCTCGACCCGGCGGAGCGCCCAAAGTTCGAAGAAGCGTTCTGGTCCGGCAAAGCGATCACCGCGAAAGAGTATAGCGACCGCGTGGCATACATCGATGCGAAGTTCGGATCCACGAAGTTGGGATCGGGCGCGAATACGGATCAGGGGCGGGTGTATCTTGCGCTCGGGCCTCCGAATAAGATTACACGCTTTCCTTCCTCCCGGATTTTTCAACCGGTGGAGATTTGGTATTACTCAATCGTCCCCGGAGTCATCAACACTGAGGTGAGCCTGATGTTCTTCCAGAAGAACGGCACGGGCTTCCTTAAGTTGTATTCTCCGACCACTGATACCATCCGCGCGCTACTGGTTCCGCAAGCTTCCACTGTTCATATGTTCGGTCCGAATGACGGCCTCAACGAATCCGACATCCGCAACACCTTAAAGGTGTCCCCGGCGGAAGATGAAATCGTCTCGGCCGCGGTGAACGTGGCGAAGGGCATCCGCTACGAGGGCAATGACGAAATTATCGGAAAGGTCTCGTCGCCGGCCTACATGCTCGGAATACCTTTGACGGCTGAGGTCAAGTCCAGGTTGATCGTCGGTCATCCGAAGCTCGATATTTTCCAGACTCCGTCGGTTTATGGCGGATCCCAAGTGGATCTTGGACTTGAGATGGCGGCGCAACACAAGGTGGATGTCGAGGTTCTTCAAGGCGACTTGACGGTATATCAAAACCGCCTGAACCTGAAGTTCTCCGAATCAACTGCGATCCGTTACACGCACCGTCTGGATCTTCTGCCGGGTGCTTACCGGGTGATCTTTAATGTGGATGGAACGGATTACCCGTATAACTTGACCGTCCCGGAGCATTTCGCGATGGGCGAGATCCTGCGGGCGGATGAAACCGATGTGACGGCGGAGCATCAACGGACGCCCTTTAGTTTCGAGGGTAAGCAACTGGACTTGAATCCTGAAGGAAAGCTTCTGGTAGTGTCTGTGCCTCAGCCGGGCACGGTGAAATGGGTGATTCGGAGGGGGATGTCGGGGGTGCTTTGGAGATCTGCGTCCGAGGCGAAACAGGTCGCTATCGCGGTACCTCCGTCATTGCCGCCGGGAGTTTACAAGCTTGAGGCGTATACCTCCGACGATGTCCGAATCGCCGATTGGGTAGTGAAAGAGAAGAACGTTTCTACCCCAGTCGCGACCCTGCTTTCCTTCAACGCCAACCTATACCCGGCGCTGCGATACGCCTTCATCGGTCATCAGTGGCTGCTCAGAGGCAATCTCGATGAGGCGCGCCGATGGTTGCAGGAATCGCTTGCGAAAGGCGTAACGGAAGAGGCGCGAATTGAGCTGGCGCGCGCGGACGCTCTGGCCGGGAACCTCGATGCCGCACGGGACGAGGTGAAGAGCGTGCTCGCCGTCCAACCTGACAATTTCGAGGCGATCACGGTTTTCGCTTATATTGAAACGAGGTTTCAGGACTATGCGGTGGCGGCCGAATTGTATCGCCGCGCACTAGCGGTGCAGGAGTCTCCGGCGGTGCGCGCGGCGCTTGCAAAGTTACCCGTCGAGTAACATGATGAAGAGCTATAGAACTTTAACAGCCGGCTCGATTCTGTGGGCGGGCGTTGTTGTGCTGCTGAGCGCGCAGACATCGTCGCGCGCTCCTGTCGAGGTCACTGTCAGCGAAGGCACGTCCATGGCGGTCTCCGTCTCGCCCGACGGAAGCACCCTTGCCATGGATCTGCAAGGCAGCATCTGGACCTTGCCCGCGACCGGCGGCACGGCGAAACGCATCACCAGCATCTTCAACGACGCGCGCCAGCCTGTCTGGTCGCCCGACGGGAAGTGGATCGCGTTCTTCGGCTACCTCGACGGAGGCTATGACATCTGGGCCGTGGCGCCCGATGGTAGTAACCAGCACAAACTCACTTGGGGACCATTCGACGATCGTGAGCCGGCCTGGTCGCACGACGGGACGCGCATCGCGTTTGCGGCCGACCGCGGAAGCCCTTTCGGCAGCAGCTACAACATATGGGTGCTTGATATCGCCAGCGGCGGGATCAGCCAGTTGACGAACAATTCGTCGGAGAACCGGATGCCGAGCTGGTCGCCCGACGATAAAGAGATTGCATACTCATCCACGCGCGAGGGCGGCGATTCCGTCTGGGCCGTCACTGTAGCGGACCACAAAGAGCGCAAGGTATCGACCGCGACCGGTGCCGTCGAAGCGCCGTCCTGGAGTCCCAGTGGAAAGATCGTCTACCATTCGGCAGCCGATGGAGAGAGCCGCCTCGAGGTCGATGGCAAGCCTCTCACGGGCAGTGAGAATGCGTTTGCGTTTCGCGTGTCGTGGGCGTCGACGACCGATTTTTTCTATACCTCCGACGGCAAGATTCGCAAACGGTCCATTACGGGTAGCGAAGCTCAGACCGTGGAGTTCAAAGCTACACTACAAGTGAATCCGGCACGCTACACCCGGCGCAAGCGCGACTTCAACTCCACCACTCCCCGCGAGGCTCTTGGCATCGTGCGTCCCGTGTTATCGCCCGATGGCAAGAACATCGCGTTCGCAGCCCTCGGCGATATCTACACGATGACTATCGGAAGTAAACCCGAGAACATCACCAAGGACAAGTATCTCGACACGGACCCTGCATGGTCGCCCGATGGAAGCCAGTTGGTCTACTCGTCGGACAAGGGCGGCGGACTGCTGCAGTTGTGGGTTCGCGATCTTAAAACGGGGCAGGACCGTCAGCTCACCAGTCTCGCCACCCAGCCGATGGGCGCGGCGTGGTCTGCCGACGGGAAGCGGATCGCATTTTTCGACGTGGATGGGATGTGGCGCACCGCTAGTGTCTCGGTCGTGGACGTCGCCACCGGCAAGGTAACGAAAATCCACGCCTCCATGTTCGGACCGGGCAATCCGACGTGGTCGCCGGATGGCAAGCGGGTCGCGCTCGCGATGGTTTCGCCTTACTCGAAAAGCTTCCGCGAGGGGACCAATCAGATATTGACCGTCGCCGCCGATGCAGGCGGTGAGCCGGATATCAAGAACGACAAATGGTTCGCCCCCGTGCCGAATCTGTCGATCGATTCGCGCGGCGGCTCGGGGCCGGTCTGGTCGCCGGACGGTGACAAGATGGCGGCGATTTACGAAGGCGTCCTCGCCGTCTGGCCCGTATCTCATTCCGGCGAGCCGATCGGTCCGCCACGCCACATCACCACCGAGATGGCGTACTCGCCCAGTTGGTCCGGCGATTCCGAGCACATCCTTTATCAATCGATGAAAAAGTTGAAGATCATCGATATTGTGACTGGTGAAGTTCGCGACATCCCTCTGGATCTGAAGTACACGCCCGCTATTCCGAAAGGCCGGATGGTGGTGCACGCGGGGCGGCTGGTGGATGGAAAAAGGCCAACGGCGCGGGACAACATGGATATCGTGATCGAGGGCAATCGCATTTTGAGCGTCGGCCCACACTCGGCGAGCCTGCACGCGGGCGCGAAGATCGTCGATGCCTCGAACCTTACTGCCATGCCCGGGCTCATCGAGTTCCACTCGCATCTGCAGAAGGACTTTGGGACATCCGAGGACCGGGCTTGGCTCTCGTTCGGCATCACGACCGTACGGAGTCCAGGCAACACACCATACGAAGGCGTGGAAGACCGCGAGGCCAATGATGCCGGCGTGCGCGAGGGCCCGCGTATTTTCACGGCCGGCTATTTGATGGAGTGGATGCGCGTCTATTACAAAATGGGAGTGGCCATTTCCAGTCCGGGGCAGTTCGAGATGGAACTGGAGCGTTCCCGAATCCTTCAGCACGATTTGATCAAGAGCTACGTCCGTCTGCCGGACCTGCAGCAGAAGCGTATGGTCGAGTTCGCGCATGGAATCGGCGTCCCCGTCGCGACCCATGAGATTTATCCCGCGGCGTTCCTTGGCGTGGATAACACGGAGCATTCTGGAGCGACCAGCCGGCGCGGCTATTCACCCAAAGCCGCCACCCTTTCCAGAACTTATGAAGACGTGATCCAGATCTTCGGCAAGTCCGAAAGGTACCTGACTCCGACACTGTTCGCGGGCGGAGGGGTGCAGAAGCTTCTGGCCGACGAGCCGGGTTTACGCTCCGATCCGCGCTTCAATCTCTACCCGCCATGGCTAAGAACACAAGTGTTGACGCGGCCTCCGCGGCTGGCGGGAAATGCCGCCGGCATTTACAAGATGGTGATGGATGTAATGAAGGCAGGCGGCAAGATAGTGGCGGGGACCGATTCACCACACGCTTTCAGCCTCCACGGTGAGCTGATGTCGTATGTCCTCGCGGGCATGACTCCGTACCAAGCTCTGAAAGCGGCCACCGTCAACTCGGCCGAGGCTCTGGCACTCGATGCCGGAAGCATCGAGCCCGGCAAACTGGCCGACATCGTGATCGTGGAAGGAAATCCGCTCGAAGACATCGCGAACGCGCACAAGGTGAAGCGTGTGATCGCCAACGGGCGGCTCTTCGAACTGGACGACCTGGTGGGAAATACACCAGCCGTCCACGGCTCCCGGTAGTGGCCTATCGCAGGGAAATCGTTAGCGTCCCCTCCTTTACAGTCGGGGTTCGGTCCCAACGATGACGGCGATCATACCAAACCGAACCCCGACGGTGAAGGAGGAGACATGCTAACGATCTGGCTGCGAAATGCCACTAGCAGGGGCGAACGATCTACCAACCGTCGGCCATGGTCCGGCGACAGATCTGCCAAGACCGCAGCGGCTCATTGAGCAGGTCCTTTCTGCGTGCGATGCGCCATGCTGGCATCTATGGCTACCTTCGTTTGGTGAAGAGATGTGGCGAGCGAATCTCTCGATACGCGGCGCACGATGGGCGTCACGAACAAGCGAAATGCGGCGGGAATATCGCGGCTTAACGCAATTGCTTCCAACTCTGCATACACGCCACCGTCGCGTTCCTCAAGGCGCGTGATGCTGGATAGCCGCCAAATCAGCCCAGTACCTTGATCTTCGGGCAAGGTGTGTTGCTCTGGCGTTCCAAATTTATCGACTTCCTGGATGTGGATCGTGTTAGAAATGCCGTACCAGTGCCGATCGTCCACGCGAACATAGGAAGCTTCGCATTCGGTATCAAGAGCCGTCTTCGCTACCACCGATTTGTTCACGAGACGCATGGAGAAAAGGTCTTTCACGCCGTCACTACCGTGAGAGATGGAGTCGAGAACGCCCGGGCGGTAGACGTCCTTGTACCGGTCATAATCCCGGACAACCAGGAGGATATCTTCAATTCTTACATTGGGGACAAAGCCCACACCAAGCCAATCGTGGATGAGTCCGGACGGAACTTTCTTTGGAATCTGCGGGCCGGCCGACGCAATGTAGGGCCCCTTTGTCCGAATATCCGCCGCTCGATCCGGCTCGTCGTCCAGCCAAAGGAAATGTGCGCCCGGCTGGAGACGGGCCTGCATGGCGGCATTTGCCGCTTGAAGATAGGCGTCCCAGGCTGCTTTCGTTTCGGGTTTTAAGGTTGCGGCGGCGGTCGATGGATGAAATCGCAGCAGCATCAAAATAACGGCCATTCGAATTTTGTTAGTCATTTTCTAATCTCAGCTCCCACCATTGTGACCTTGATACTAAATTCTAGTCGAACGACGCGTGCGATGGTTCCCCCAACGCCTTGTAGATCAGCGGCCAGCAGCGTCGCCAACACGCCGAACGCGCTCGATAACATTTCCAATTACGTCGGAAGGGACCCACCTGCTTCCAGCCCGACCCTCCAGGCGAATATCATAGACGTTAGGAGATAGCCATGTTCGGCAAGGACTTCAAATATGCAGTTCGCACGTTGCTGAAGAGTCCGGTGTTTTCGATCACTGCGATCGTCACGATCGCGCTGGGCATCGGCGCGTCGACGGCGATTTTCAGTGTGACGAACGCCGTTCTGCTTCGGCCTTTGCCGTATAAGGACCCGGACCGTCTAGTGGTGATCGGCGGCGATATGCGAACGCGCAACATCTTCGATGAACGCGAGTCCTACGAAAACTACGCCGACTTGCGCAATGCCACCGGCCCGGTGTTTGACGACATGGCCGCGGTGGCGACCTTTCGAGGCATTGTGCCGCAACAGGACGGAACTCCGGAGCAAATCAAAAACGCCTTTGTGACGACGAATTTCTTTAGATTGGTGGGTGCCCACATTGTCGCAGGACGCGATTTCGACACCTTAGACGGCCAGCCGGGGCCGCCGCCGGACCCCACCGCGGATCCGGCCAAGCAGCCTCCACCGCTCCCCGCGATCGCAGTTGTCAGCTACGAATACTGGCAACGGCGCTTCGGTGGCAGCGCCGACGTCTTCGGCCATCCGTTACAGAATGGGGCGCCTGGCAGCCCTGTGATCGTGGGCGTGCTGGCCCCTGGATTTGAGTTGGAGTTCCGCGCGAGTTCGAACGTGGATCGCCATCCCGATATCTGGACAGCCCTGCGCGTGAACTACGACAACCGGAACCGGAATTCGTACTATTTGCGCGGCATCGCGCGAATGAAGCCAGGCGTCTCGCTCGACCGCGTTCAGGAGTTGAGCGAACTGGCGGCGGCGGATGTCCGCAAGAATTTCCCGATCTACGGCGCCGCAAATTTTCACTATCACATCGAGCCGATGCAGCAGCACCTGGTGGCGGAGGTACGGCCGGCGATTCTTGCCTTGATGGGCGCGGTCATTTTTCTGCTGTTGATCGCGTGCGCGAATGTCGCCAACCTGCTGCTGGTGCGGATGTCGCTTCGGGAGCGCGAGTTGGCGGTGCGCACGGCGCTCGGTGGAAGCCGGTGGCGATTGATCCGGCAGACGCTGGCGGAAGCGCTGTTGTTGGCGGGCGCCGGAACCATCCTGGGCATCGGGCTTGCCTATGCGGGAATTCGCGAGCTGATCGCGATCAGCCCGGCAAATCTCCCTCGTCTCGATAAGATCGCGATCGATCCGGCGGTGCTCACATTTTCGATTCTGGCGGGGCTGGCCGCGGCGGCGATCTTCGGGATGGCGCCCGCGTTGCGCGCCTCTCGTCCGAACGTGATGGAAATGCTGCGCGGCAGCGGCTGAACCTCGGGACTCGGCGGAGGCGGCTTGCGCAACGCGGTTGCGGTAATCGAAGTGGCTCTTTCATTCGTGCTGCTGATCGGGTCGGGGCTGATGGTGCGCAGCTTCATCGCGCTTCAGCACATCGAGTTGGGTTTCGATCCGAATCATCTTCTCACGTTCCAACTCCTGGGGCGCGGCAGTCCGCAGCCGCAGGCACGCGCGGCGCGGGTGCGCGAAATCCAAACCCGGTTACGCGAGCTTGGCGGTGTCGAAAGCGTCACCGCGGCGGCTCTGGTTCCGCTTGCCGGCGGGTACTCGAGCATTCGGTGGGGCAAAGAGGACGCGCTCTCCGATCCGAGCAAGTACCAGGCGACCGATGCTCAATCGGTCCTGCCGGGATTCTTCGAAACCATGCGCACGCCCTTGATCGCGGGTCGTACTTTTACCGACGCCGACAACGCGCCGGACCGGAAGTTCGTGATCGTCGATCAAATGCTCGCCGCCAAAGCGTTTCCGCGCGAATCCGCCATCGGAAAGCGCATACTGATTCGCATCCAGACGCCCGAACCCGAATGGGTGCAGATTATCGGCGTCGTGGCGCACCAGCGAGTCAACTCCCTCGCTGAACCGGAACACGAACAGGTCTATTTCAGCGACGGGTTCCGCAACTACGGCTCCGTGAACAGTTGGATTCTGCGCACGTCGGGCGATCCGGCGAGGCTGGCTCCCTCGGTTCGAGCGGCCATCGGGAAACTCGATCCGAGTCTGCTGATCGCGGAAATGCAGCCCATGCCAGTGTGGGTGGATCACGCTCAGGCGGGGACGCGATTCTCGCTGCTGCTCATCGGGGTTTTTGGAGTGATCGCGGCTTTGCTCGCAAGCATCGGGCTGTACGGAGTGCTCTCCACATTCGTGCGCCAGCGGACGGCGGAGATCGGAGTGCGGATGGCGCTCGGAGCCGCGCCGGCGAACATTTTCAGTTTGGTCGTCGGTCATGGGCTGAGGTTGAGCGCGATGGGAATCGGAATCGGCGTCATTGCCGCGGCAGTTCTGACGCGGGTGATGGCAACGATGCTGGTCGGCGTGAAGCCGACCGACACGATCACGTTCCTGGCGATCGCGGCTTTGTTTTTCGCCATCGCTGCGATTTCGTGCTGGATTCCTGCTCGAAGAGCCGCAGGGCTGGCCCCGACGGTCGCGCTGCGCGAGCAGTGAGACCCCTTCAGCGCGGGAATCGCGGTGATTTCCCATCCAGCCGGCTTGGAGGTTGTCCACCTCTTGACGGAATCAAGGAGCAGTATGATGATATCGAAGCCATGCCCGCGACTGTCCTTCTGAACGATATCATCGACGCTTTGGAGATGCAGTTCGACGAGTCCTTTTCCTATTTGGATCTCGATGCTGGTCAGGTGGTAACCGTCTCTGCAGACCTTCTACGTGAGGCAGAGGAGCACGGCGCGGAAGAGCCGGATCTTCCCGCCTGGCAGAAGGACGAATGGGAGATCGCCAAACGGATTACTTCAACCGACCGCTTCAGACCGTTTCCGACGAAGTTTGATGTACACGAGTGGGGGATCATGCAGGATTTTTCACGCTCGGTGGAGTCCGACGGTATTCGCGACGACCTTTTGCGCGCGATCCACGGCGCCGGTGCATTCCGGAATTTCAAGGACACCGTTTGGCGGCTCGGGATCGAATCAGCGTGGTTTGCATTCCGCACCGATGCCCTTAAGCAGATCGCGCTCGACTGGTGCGAAGAGAATCAGATAATTTGGCAGTAGAGGTAACAAGTCGTACCGCAGCCGACTCACCGAGCTGACCACCATTTATTAGGCGATTTCATACTTTATGGTCTAATAAAAGAGAGTTCCATCCGTTTAATTGCCGAAGGAGTGCCGACTGTTAATTCGCGGTTGGCCTTTCCACATGATCGATCACCAGGAGTTCCACCGGACCCTTTTCGGGAACCAGCTTCAGGCCAAGTTGTTCTTGTAGGGCGACAGAAATTGATGAACCGGGGACTTCGGCCGGTACCACGGGACTGCCGCTCCCCCCGCCCTTCCCACCGCCGTCTCTCAATCTCCTTGAACACTTCAAGTGAAAATCAAAGAGCCCTTCGAATCCAGTCTTATCGATGACGGGCCGATCCAGTAGAGGATCAAAGCTGATCCCTTGCGTGAACTCTGCCATTTTCATGCCGTGACCTTCGATCGTCAGATATTCCCCGCTCATTCTTATCACCACCTCGTCGCAGAGATGCGGCTCCATCTGACCGGGTGCAATCGGTGGGGGCAAATGGTCCAGGTCCCTGGCAACGCAACCTCCCTCCTTTGCGGGCTGCAGCTTCAGGCCGCTCTTCGCCACCGTCAACGCGTAGACTGCTGCCTCTTTCGTCTCGCGATGGATCTTGAGCCGGAAGCGGTCCTCCAAGAGCGTTTGAAGCATGGGGCCGGACATCCGCGCTACACCGGCGTTGTCCTCTGCCTTGGCGGCCAAGTCGTACTGATCCGAATGGATCCAACCCGGACCACCCATGATCTCTAGGACCTGCCGGCTGAAGCTAGCTCCATTGGCGAAGCTGAGATAGGCGAGCTGAATGAGACGGTCCAGGGACATGCAGTTCATCTGCAACCTACCCGGCGACGGGACCGGGCGTTCATCATGCCCCTCGCGGTAGTCCTCGCATCCTTTATCGAGTTTGATAGATGCTACTTCGAACTCGGGCCGGACAGCTGTTCTCTTTTGAGGCTGGGCCGATCCCAGGGCGATCGCCAGAATGCTGCCGATTAATATCCAAACCGAGATATTCCGCCCACTCGGTAGGGCGGCGGTCCGTGGCATGCCGAGATCATAGCAATTTGCGCGCCGGGAGGGTGAAGCCTTCGCCGCCAACACATTCACGCTTAATCCGGAGGTGCTTCCCGCACACCTGGGCTGCATGTGCTCTCAGTAGAGGGGCCGATTCGCGCAACTTGTCAGCCAGCTTCCGATAATCCGGACGTTATGTTTACTCAGGACAGAAACCGGCGTACCAGGTCCGTGGGTGCACGCACCGCCGCAAAACACTGTGAACAAAAAAAATGCTATCTGATGTGCAGCATTAACGGCGTTCTCCAAAACGGCTTTTCCGGACAGTTGTAATCTAGCCCACTTTCTCTCCCGCTATCAACGTCCAAAGGCGTACAGGTGGTCTTCGGTTCGCACGTAGATTTTCCCGTCGACGATCGCTGGTGTGGCCAGGATCTGGCCGTCGAGCTTGTTTCGGGCCAGGACCTTCAATTCCTCGCCGCCATCGAGCACAACCACCACGCCCTCCTCCGATGCCAGGTAGATCTTATTGTCGGCGGCGACGGGTGACGAGTAGTAATATCCCATCGCTCCCGTCCGTCCGCTGTAAACCAACTCGCCGGTCTTAGCGACTCGGGAGAAAACGATGCCGCCGTTCTGGACCGTATAGAGGCGCCCGTTGTAGTAAAGCGGCGAAGGAACGCCGGGGACGCCCTTGGTCTGGGTCCAAGCGACATGAGTTTCGTTCACTTCCTTCTTGCCGCCCGGTCGAATTGCCATTATGCGAGACGCGTTGTTCGCGTAAAACTGGCGCGGCTCGTTCCGGGTTCTTTTTTCCGCCTCGGCATCCAGGATCATGTCGGGCGCGGCGAAAAACACCATATCGATCCCGATGACCGGCGTACTCTTCCCGCACGGAGAGAGTCCGGCGACCCAGTACGGCGACCGAAGGCTGCCGTCAAGGGGCTCGCATCTTGCCCCGATCACCGTCCGTTTCCGTGTTTCCTGACTTCTGGTCTCCTTCCTCACTGGCTCAGTAGCCAGAATCCTAGGCGCTATTCTGACTCCTGACTCCTGACTTCTGACTCCTTCTTAACTTCCAGGCTCCTCCACAAATACCAGCACGCCACCGAACTGTACGGACGCCACGGGGCGGCAATCTTCTCCATCTCGTCGGGCTTCGGCAGATCTTCCAATCCGTAGGCTTTTTTCATCGCCATGCGAATACCAAAATCGCCCGTCGGCAGCACATCGTGACGCCTCAGTGCGAACATCAAAAACATATGGACCGTCCAGACGCCGACGCCCTTCACTCGCGTCAGGTGCTCGACAACCGCGTCGTCTTCGAGACTGGTGCACTGCTCGAAATTCACCTCCCCATCGCGCGTCATCCGCGCCAACTCGCGAATATATTTCATCTTCTGCCCGGAAAGCCCCAGCGAGCGCATCCGCGCCGGACGCAGACGGAGAATAGATTCGGGCGTCATCGGATCGGCCTTCGTAGCGGCGTGCAGCCGGGCAAATATAGTAGCCGCGGCCGTTCCGTTCAACTGTTGAGAAGTGATGGAGCGAACCAAAGTCTCAAAACCGGGCTCTCGATAGTGGATTTTGTAAGCTCCAGCCCGCTCGATAATGCCAGCTAAAATGCTGTCGGCCTTCTTCAAATGAACAATCGCCTTCTTCATTCTGGCTCCTGGCTTCTTTTAAGGAACACGTTCCCGGCCGCGTGCATCTACTATTGTAATTATGAAAGTGATGCTCCCACTTCTCGTATTGTGTCTCGGCATGTCCGCTCAGGACAACGTGATCAAGGTTGATGTCGATCTTGTCAACGTGCTTTGCTCGGTTCGCAACAAGGGTAACGGCCTGGTCGGGAATCTCGAAAAGGGCGATTTCAAACTTTTCGAGGACGGCAAGGAAATGGAAATCAAGTATTTCACCCGTGAAACCGATCTGCCGCTGACCATCGGCATGCTGGTCGACACCAGCAAGAGCCAGGAGAACCTGATCGAACCGGAGAGCCGCGCGGCCTACGAATTCTTCAAGGTAGTGCTGCGTAAAAAAGACATGGCGTTCCTGATGCAGTTCGGCGCCGAGGCGGAATTGCTCCAGGACAACACGGGCTCGGCAAAAATGCTCCAGGACGGGCTAAGGCAATTGCGCCTCAGTGTGCCCCTCGGCGGTCTCCATCCCGGTCCGGTCCCGACTCAGCAGAACATGGCAGGAACCATCATGTTCGATGCCATTTACCTGGCCGCAAACGACAAGCTGAAGACCGAAGTGGGCCGCAAGGTGATCGTTGTAATTACCGACGGCGACGATACCGGCAGCAAGACGCCGCGCGATAAGGCGACCGAATCAGCGCAGAAAGCCGACACCATTATTTACTTCATCGATTACGAAGACCCGCGCTATCACGGCGGAGGCTTCGGCAGAATCAGCTTCGGAGGCAGCGGCGACGCGGATATGCATAAAATGTCCGGCGAAACCGGCGGCCGAGTGTTCCGCGTCGATCGCAAGAATACGCTGGACGACATTTTCAAGGATTTGCAGGACGAAATGCGTTCTCAATATTCCATAGGCTACACCTCGCCCCACCCGCAAAAAGACGGCAGCTACCACAAAATCGAAATCCGCATGTCCAACAAAGATTACAAAGTGCAAGCCCGCAAAGGATATTACTCAATTCCCCAGGAGAATTAGTTTTTCTTTGCGAGCTTAGCGCCTTTGCGTGAAATCTTGTTTTCAAATTACATCGGCGAAACTTCGGCGCAGCTTATGAAAAAATGCATGCCCTAAAATTGCCAGCACCAGCGCAGCTATCCATAGTCCGACAAGCGGCATAACATCTGGCGCACGCTGGTCGAGAAAAACCGTCCGGTATCCGTGTACCAGCACAAATATGGGATTGAACGTTTGCGCCGTCCGCATCGCTCCCTGCAACTGCGATTCGGGATAACAGATAGGCGTCAGGAAAAACCAGGCCGTCAGGATAAAGCCCAAAATCTGACCCAGGTCCCTCAAAAACACACCCAATGCCGCCAGGAACCAGCACAGCGCGACAGTAAACAGAAGTTGCGGAATAATCAGCGCCGGCAACCATAGCACGGACCACGGCAGCGCATGCCGCGAATAAAGCAATCCAAGCGTGAAAATCGCGACTCCGATCGCTTCCGTCACCGCCCCCGAAATCACCAGGTTCACGGGAAGAGTCTCCAGGGGAAACACGAGCTTTTTTACAAAGCTCCGATACTCCAGCATGATCGTGGGCGCGCGCCCCACCGCTTCTGAAAAAGCCAGCCACGGCAAAATGCCGGCGAGAAAATAGAGGACATAACTGCCGCCCTCGAACTTGGTCTTCAGAACTCGTCCAAATACGAAATAATACGTCGTCATCAGCAGCAAGGGATTGAGGATAGTCCACAACGATCCGCCAAAACTGCTCCGGTACCGCGCCAGAATATCTCGCCGCACCATCGATGTCATCAACTTGTGATTGCGCGCCAGGCTGCGGACCGGATACACAAACGCTTTGGGAACGGCGCGAAAAAAACGCGCCCGGCTCATCGCGGCCGCCGAAATCTTAAGCGGAGCCTGCGCAGTGAGCCGCCCGTCCGTAACCTGCACGTCGACAAAAGTGAACTGCGCGCGATCGCTCAACGTAGTGATTTGCACGCGATAAACGCCATCGCCTTCAGGCAGCGCAACGCGCACATCAGGATCCGACGATTCCCCCTCGTCGAGCAGCATTTCGGTATTGGGATCAATCACCTGCCAAATTCGCGCAACGCGGTCGTCGAAATGAACTTCAACCAAATTCATGTGTACAACCACGCAGGATACCGCTCGCGCACCGGCCCCGTTTTGCGGGCGACCGCGTAAATTCCCTCGCCGCGATTTTCTTTCGAAAGCATATAGCGGTCGAGCAGATGATCGACCCATGCATACTCCGGTTTGGGCTCGTCGCGAAACGGACCGGTCTCTAGAAGCGTTACTTCAAACCCGGAGTTTTCAAGCAGTTGCCGTATTTCCGCAGCCGTGTATTCGCGATGATGGCGCGCGTCCGTTTCGCCATCCTTGGGGCGCAAGTAGGTGCTAAATAGCTGAGGATGAAAGCCTTGCAAAACAGCCGCAATCGACCGCGCCGACGCGATATTCGGCGTCGTCAGGACCAGATAGCCGCCCGGTTTCAGGATTCGATGGATTTCGGCCATCATATGCATGGGATCATTTGGCAGATGTTCCAGGAGTTCGCAGCATAAAACGACCTTAAAGTGCTCGTTAAGGAAGGGAAACGGATCTAATTCGGCGTTAAAGAGGCTTATTTCGCACGTGAATGTTTCACTGGTTTCAGACGTCACCGTGCGCTGTTTCGTCTCGCCCGCCGGTCCGAAGTAACAGCCGCGAACCTCGCCGTAGCCGAGCTTCGAGTGAAGCGCGGGCGTGATTTGCATGTACGCACCCATCTCGAGAATGGAATCCGATTCCGTTCCCGGCGGCGTAATGGCGAGCGTTTTCTCGAGGCGCGTTTGATGAGTGGCGATATATTCGCGCGACCCATTCTCAGACGGAGTCCACTCGGCGATATATTCGATCGGTACCGCGACGGACGCCGCTGTCGGCTCAGCCGGTTTCGCTTCCGGCCATTCTTTTCCTTCGAGAAAAAACGCGTACCGCTTAGCAACTAAGTTCCAGTTGCATTCGCTTTCCACCCACCGCCGGGCGCGCGCGCCGAGTGCCTGCGCGATCTCCGGCCGCGACACCAGCAGGTTCAGATATTCGAACAAGTGATCTTCTTCGCCCGCGCCGACCGGAGCCTTCAGACAAATTTCGTCCGGATACTCGCGGAACGATCCAACGTCGGAAACGATCACGGCTTTGCCCATCCCGAGGGATCGCAGCAAAGTGCCGCTGCTTTCTCCGACCGTGGGGTAACGCAAATTGAGAATGATGTCGCAGGCGCCGAGGTAGCCGTTAAAATCCTCAATCGGCGTGAATCCAATGTGCCGCACATGCGCGGAAAGATTCAAGGTCGAGATCATCGATTCGAGCGGCAGTTCCGGATGCGCCTCACCGACGAGAATCATGCGCGCCT
>Ga0182024_10002494_pt1 | contig 45514 bp, 31 predicted proteins | sample P32metaG_FD_120480 | JGI IMG/M metagenome (GOLD analysis project Ga0182024, IMG submission 120480) | Permafrost microbial communities from Stordalen Mire, Sweden - P3-2 metaG (Illumina Assembly) | ecosystem: Environmental > Terrestrial > Soil > Wetlands > Permafrost | place: Sweden: Stordalen... | reverse complement strand
TAATTGACTACCCGCCGCCGAGGCCCAATCGACTGGACGAGTTTACCATGATCGGCTTCAATTTGATTCAACAAAAACGCTTCCCGGGCCTCGGGCGACCATTTCAAGTCGGCAAAATTAATCGTGACAATGTTGTCGCCCATGGTTTGGAATCTGCCTGTGTCGTCAGCCTTGATTTGGTCGATGACGGCAGGAACCATTCCGCGGCTGATCCAAAGCGCACCTGGCCACGCACAATTGCCGGGTCGCGCCCCCTCAACTTTAATCCAGACCACCGCCATCTTATTTAAGAAGACTAGGTAGGTTTGGCATAATATTGGATTTAAAGTTAGCAGCTCGGTCAGGTTCTGCTGATCATCGGCATATGGCAACACGAGCACTACGAGGTTTGTGGCCGGACCGCATTGAACTGCAAGAATCCCACTCACCGCATCGATGCCTAAACTCGCCATTTCGTTTTTAAGAATTTGAGGAATCCGGTTGTCAGTCGGCGATACATATTCCGGGTTGCTACCAAATAACTTTTTAATTCGAGTCGTCTTAGCGTCATTTTGTTGGTTCGCCGCAACATTGACAGTCGATGACGGAATGCCTGCACCGAATATTCTGGCATCGGGGCCAATTCGCTCACGGTTCGGCTGGGATGTAGCAGCAGGTGGCTTTGGGTCGCGTGGTGGATTGGTGGCATCTGTTGCGCCGGCAGGTGATTTAGTTTCAACTGGCCTAGATGGTGGCACCCCGGCTGCCGGTGGTGAACCCTGATGACTGGCGGACATTCCGCTTGCATCTGATCCCACAGCCGCAGCTGAACTGTCATGTCCCCCAGTACTGTTAGACGCATCGACTGCGGCCGCAGTGACCAAAGGGTTGGCTCCAAGAACCTGACCGAGGTTGACGTTGGTTTCGATAGATGAACTCATTTGTGGTTTTTTTGATGTTGCCTTGTTACGGTAGAGTGGTGTTGGACATATGGCCGGATTTCAATCAGCTCATTTTCTATTTTGATTGATTGCGTTGGCGCATTTCTTCTTCCGCGCTTTACTGGATTTAAGAGCTTGGCGGCTGTCTATTACCGGGGACACATTGAAGTAGAGACCAAAATATCTACGGCGGCTGAAATCTATGCGGAGCGCACCCATTTCAACTAGCTTGGCCAACACAAGCCGCCGGCCGGCCAGCTTTGTTACGTCGGGTCGCTGCCCGGCAAAAACGGCGGACACGATGTCGATGTTGCCTGGGGGATTTATATTTAGAAATGTTTGTAAAGTCGCAATGGCGTCATTTTGCCGGCCATTGTCATTGGGACGTTCGTAGATGTTGATAATAACATCCGCTGCAGCCATGGGTGTTGCGTTGATGGTTTCTTTGATTAACGGCATTGTTGATGGCGGTTTATGGAATTTGTTTTTCATGCGATGTGTTTTTATTGATTTTCTTGGTGTTTGTTTGAATTGAATCATCGAGCTGTAACTTTACGATTCAAATTGGCTGAATTTGCAACGATGGCAACGCGGAGAGATTCCATGGTGACGGTTGGTGACGGAATCATCGCCATTTTGTCTGGTTGGATGCTGATGGCTTGCATTGGGGGCTGATCGTTCATAATGCGTTGGTCTTTTAATTATTATCAAAGGATTTGGATTTGAATTGGATGGTGGGAACGTCTTCCACTTCGTTGACATTAACCAACGTGACGGAATGCAGTTTAACCTGGATGTGATATTTAAGCCGCAGGCCAAGCGCATTGCTTGGCGTAATGCCGAATTCAGCGGCGGCTTCCTCCATGGCCTGACGCCATTCTCCCACGGCATCGTCGTATCTTGCGATCACCTCACGATCCTGCTCGCCGTCGAGTCCTCCAAAGGTTGGCAATTTCTCAACCGGCACCTGCGGCTGTTGCTCGAGCGTTTGTTTATTGTTCATATGTGGTTTTTTATTTGGTGGTTGTGTTTGTTGATTTATCTCATTTCTTCTATTTCATGTTATGCAACGACCTTGTTGCATTTCTCCCAAATCATGATTGGCACGCTCGACTGTAGCGCTTGCCGCAGCCACCGCAGTAAGGAGCTATCTCTCCAGGAGAATACCGGGGTTTGCCTAGCCGTTATATGCCTTGCTGCGGTGGCCGCGGTGGCCGCGGCGCTGTTATTTGCCGGTTTCATTGGATTTTGACTAAGTAGGTTTTTGCCTTGTAACTGCCCCCAGCTATCGGATTGTCGCGGTCAACGTTTTTTTCCGCCCGCATCACCGTGAACCCATCTACCTCAAGCTCATCGTGGTTGCCAAACAGCTTGCCCATGATGGAGCCAATGACTTTTTTGGCCCGATCCTCCTCCGCCTCCGCGCGCAAGCCTGGGATGGTGATGCCGGCGGTCTCACAGACGCGTTGCAGATCCGTGGCCGTCAGCGACCGGTTGAGTTCCCCGGTCTCATTGATATTGAGCACGACTTTTCGCAGCCAGACCAATTGCGGGTTGCTGACCCGTTCCTGAGCCTGCTGGTGGCCATCCATGACCGGCACCAAGCCGAAGATGTTCTGACAAATCCAATCCACCACCTGGACCCACTCAGTAAAATTGTGCCGGGTTTCGTCCGTTTTTTGAAGCCCCAGGCGGTACCATTCCCGAATCACCGCAAACACAGAGCCCAAGTAATACGGTTGCCAACACCGAACGCGGTCGAGCAGGTCGCCCTCTTCCAATTTTGCGTATGCGAATCCTGGTGGTTTTTTCTTGATCCGAATGATATTGCTGCGGTTGGCAAAGTCCCGGGTCGTGTCCACGCCATTTGAAGTCATGAAAATGAAGAAACTTTCGGGGGTAACGTCAATCTCACCACGGTATGGGGCGCGGCAGGAAAATGTCTTTTCGGCCGTCATAAAGGCTTCGAGGTGGGCGCTGTCGAATTTCCCGCGAAAGTTGTCGAACTGGATGAACGGACGTCCGGCGATAAGCGCTTGGTTCAGACTTTCATCAACCGACCCAACACCGCCTGAACGGCAGGTGATGAGCGAAAATCGCTCGTTGTAAAGCGCGGCGATTAATTTTTGCCGATAGGTTTTGCCCGACTGCGATTCGTTGGCTTCTGCCACATCGACTGGCACCCGACGTTTCAAAAAGTTCCCCGTCATCAGCGCCGGCGTGATGAGGCTGGCCACGGCCCGGGCCCGGTCACCCTCGCTCTGAAAGTCAAACTCATCAAACAGCGCCAATAGCTGGCTGACGGCCTCGTCGAGCCCGATAACCGGCACATCATCACCATCAGTGATGAGCAGTTTGGTGGCTTCGTCATAGCCTTGTCCCGCGACGACCAGTTCGCCTTTAACTGCATGAATCACGGGGCAATTGAGGAGCCCGCTGACACGGGGCAGGATCTCAGACGCTTCCCGACTCTGGAGTAACGCTTCCGCCATATCATGCGAGCATGTTACTGGCTTTAGAACAGGCTCGCCGTTGGCACCGGACCGCCAGATATACAACCGCGCATATTTTTCAAAGGCAGAACGGGCGGCATCTGGGCTAAGAATTTCGAGTGCCAGCAAACCATCATCCCGGAGGACGAGCTGCATGACCCCGCCCCCGCGCACGAACAATTGCTTGGTGGGGCCGATCAAGGTGAACAATTTGGTCGCGGCCTCGGTGATGGTCACGTCACCACTGGGCAGCACGACGATAGGCAAATCGCTTGCATTGTTCTCGTCCGCCCAGGTTTTAACAGCGGCCAGAGGATTATCGATCACAAAGGTCCTTTCGCTTTCGCCCCAAATATCGCGGAGTCCGCCGGGGCGGGGTTGAGGTAGAGGAGGCGCTGTAACCGATTGCCTCGATGGGCCTGGGGTAAACGAGTCAGGCGCACCGCTGTCAACGCGGCGGGATCCGCCCCGAGAGTTACGAGGATCGGCTTGATTGTCGCGATTTTAGCGTCCCAATCTTGTTTGCTTCCCGCGTCGATTTGGACGAGCGCGTGGATGGAGCGTCCGCCTGATTCGCAGACACAGGCGATTCGCAACGGCAACTGAACCAGGCACCGTAACCAGTCTTCCGGTTCGGCCTGGTCGCTCTCAAGTACGGCGTAGCGCCATGCCGTCACCGCCTCTTCCGACCGGCGCGATGGCTTCCCATCCATGCGCGGATTGGGATGATAGTTCCCGGTAACCGGCTGGGGCAAAAACCACACACCATCCGGCCCCGTCGGCAGGTTACCCGCCTGGATCGCTTCGCTTTGGTCGGCCACCCATACGAATTGGCCCTGAGACCTCATGTTTGAAAACACCAAAACCTTTTCGCCGCTCCCGGTGGGATAAAGCCGGCGCAGCACTCCCACACTATCAAGTTCGCCCACCGCCAACGGCGATGAATTTTCCAAAAATGCGTGGATATCCGGAATCGCTGTGGTCTTGGCCGCAATCCGTTTCAGCACCATTGGGCGGAAGGCGGATTTGTGGGGTTTCGGCTTCTGTAACTCACGCCCGTCGGAGGCTCCGGTGTCCGACCGTAGCCCGGTCATCTGAACCGGGGCCGCCGCCGCGGCACGCAGCTTGCGGAGCAGGTCAAATGCGGTCCACGGTGGAACACAACGTTGGTTCCACTCCTGCATCACGCTGAGCGCGTCATCCTCGGTCAGGTCAAAATCCCGCACTAGTTTCAGCGCGACCAGGAAAGTATGCTTGTCCCCGCCTTGGCCACTCACGGCGGGCGGGCACTTGGCTAAGTATTGGCGTGCCTGTTCGATGTAATCTCGCATATGCTGGTAGCTTTCGTATTGATCCGTTCACGCCACTGGCCTTTGATCTCGTCATCAGCCCCGGCTACGCCTGACTGATTTATAGGTTCGGACGGCTCCACGGTGACCGTAGCCACTGCTTCCGGTACATCTGGTTCATCCAGCGGTGCCAGCTGCGCCCATGTTGGTTCGATATCAGTCACCGAGTGAGCCACGGCCACGCAGCCGGCGCTTTCAGCTTTGACGTTTTGTTTCATAATAAATGTGGGATTATTGGTTAATGACTAGCCGCCTAGCATTGACCGTCCCGTCCGCCTCAATCCGTTCGATTTCCACGACTGGCACCAGCCGTCGCCGCCCAATTACAATCGATAAGATTTCGCGTCTGCGAATCATTCTACGGACGCTCTCGGTGTGCCAACACCAGCGCTGCGCAATCTGGCGAGGCGTAAGGAACTTCGGGATTCCGATGTTGTTGCCATTCATTTGATTTTTGTTTGATGGCAGAACTATGTAATAATTCCGCCGACAGATTGACTTTCGGATAACTCTCTTGTTATGTAAATAAGTAATTGGTATTGCGGAGCATACATAGACATAAATAGACAAAAAGACACACAATAGGACATTTTAGCGACATATCCAAATGAGGGGGATCGTTCGAAAACTAAAATGTGAGCAACCGAAACTGGAAGAAAATACGGACGAATCTAAATCTTAAAACAGCTCAACAAGGCCGTTCTGAGGCTACGTCTTTCCCCAGACTAACGCTGGGAAAAGGCGATTCGCTGCTGGCGAATATCTGCTCTTGAGTAAACAGGTGATCAAGCCGCTGCTGGCCGGAGCAAATCATCGGTTGGGCCGGATCGCTAGAATCGTGGCCCTGTTGGACCAACACTACCTGCGACTGCGCCAGAAAATGGAGACACTCTTTCAAACCCTCGGATTGACGGGGTAAATCCTCGCGCACACAACAACATATTGGTGCCTATTTTGGGGTTAGCGACTAAATGGCGCTTACGTTTTAATAAAATCAGCACCTAGCTGCTCTTGCATTTTTTCAAGTCCATTCTAAGAGTTTCCGGAGTAATGCGCTCGTTGGCTCCTTTAAATGTTAAACCAGATATGGTAATGGCAGGTTTTCTTCCTTTAATCACCATCTTATGCTTTTCCAAATCGCTCTTGTATTTTCCCCACAGTTTCCGGTCAGTGTATTTATTTGGAACCTGCCGCAAGTGGCTCAATAAGTTATCGGGATTAAACGCCAACATAGGATTTTCCCAATTATCGGAAAGGCAGGCCAATGCACAAAGAACGGCGGCCATTCTACCCGACAATGTCTTTCCATTCAATTTCACTTCGTTTATCGAGGTGATTTCAACCAGAAATACTTTACTTTTGGCAACGGCTGTCGATTTTTTAGAATTTGCGTTATCTTTGGCTGGATCCTTGGCTGGTGTTGATGGCAGTTCTTTAGCAGGTGCCAAATTTGTGTTAGGACATTTATACGACAGCAATAGTAGTTTAACGAACTGCATCTGCGCCGCAACAAAGTCTTCAAGCGCTTGCTGCAACTTATCCAGTGCAGATGACCAAAAGTGATAGCTTAATAAACCGCTATGATTAAATAACCGGTCAAACCTGGCAACTAATTCCATATCTGTTTTAGATATAGAAGCATAGGGCGCTGGTTGATGGTTTATACATGTTATGTTACTGGACATCCGGACAAGCGCATTGGAAACAAAATGTTCTATACCAATCAAAATACAATCGCTCGATTTATACGATCTATCGAATCGAACAACCGGATTTCTCGCGGTTAATGTGGGTGTGCCCGGATGTCGGTTTTCCATAATCATCGTGAGTTTTTTCTCCTCCCGTCTATTTTCTAGCAAGTGGGCCACCTTCGACAGAACCGTATTAAGGCTAATCCAAGTGGCGGCGACTTTTGTCAAAGACTTTAGTTCCTTCCCGTCACTTCTTGCTTTGCTTAAAATATTAAGACTTCTGCCCATTTCGTTCATTAATTTAATATAAGGAGAAACATGAAGGCTTTTTCTCGTATGACCATTTACTATTTTCCCTGCATTTGTGAGTTGATCCAAAAGCTCGTTTGGAACTTTATCGCGTAACGCCTGCTCTCCGCATCTTCTAAAATCATTAAAAGCTGCCCATGCTGTGAACGAATAAGAGCCTACTATGATTTCTAGTAGAAGTTGTTCAACTTGAACTAACTGGCAACGACTTTCAAAGCCAAGACTAATATAACCCAAATCAGTAAATAAATCTAACTTGTAATCATCGCTTGCTTGGGCAAGGGCTTTGTCTATATGGTCGTGGTGCTTAATTACGGACTCAGCCGCTGCCCGCAGTTCTGGACTCAATGTTACAACCTGATCCAAGGCGTGGCCTCCTTGTGATTCTGAGTTTCGTTTTGTCACGGTGAAATTCAACCTTAATCGGCCTGAATCTTCAACCATAAATATGGGCCAAGAATTGATGCTACATGTCCGCGTATAAATAACACGACATACGAGGTTTAAAAAAACGGCACCAACAGGCCTTGGATTTTTTCCGGGTGGCGCTGAAATGCTTTATTGGAAATTTAGGAATCTCGGGGGGGAAATTGAATTCCCAACGTCGAGGCCGGAATAGCCACCGCAGGACAAATGAACCGATTATAGAATCACAATTCATAATTACTCTGTTTACATAATTCAACCCGGAACGGGTCTTTGTATTTTTAATGCTCAGCCGCAACATCACTTCTGCGCGGTGGATAAATTTTGGATTTCTTCGTAATAATTCCCAGATTTTGGCCGCCGTGCCATCACCTGCACGTGCGGGGTTGTAAATCGTTCCGCCTGCCGCAGGTGCCAACTGCGGGGCAGAAACCGTTTTGGCGGCGGCGGCCGTCAGCGGAGAAGTTTTTTGAGATTGTTTTCTCCCGTTCATTGTTTTTGCTTCCGATTTTCGGCGACTTCTTTCTGCCGTCAAGCCGCAATGCAAGCCGAATTCAGCGATTCCGCAAGGCCCTTGCCGCTGACGACATAGCCCGGCGTCGCCATTGAGCCAGGAATGATGCCAAGCACGCCTGCGCCTGCCCGACCGATTCGCGCCTAGCACGTCATGCTGACGGCGTTCGCGGAACCACGCCACCGTCAATGAAGGAGCCGTGCGTGGGGAAATAGGTCGGAGCCGCGCTAGTGTCCAGCGCCACGTCCACCACTGATTCGGCTCCGTCGGTATCTTCGCCCGGAAAGTTGTGAAAGAACTTTGGCCCCCATGTCCGCTTGGTGGCATCCGGGTCACCATCATCCAGATTGAACGAGGGAATCAGCACTCGCTTGCTCAAATCCTTCAGTTGCTTGTCCGCAAAAATTCCGTCCAATAATTTCTCCAAATTCTTCTGGCTGTAATCCGCACCGGCAAGTCCGCCAAGATCGCGGATGTTATTAAACCATGATTCATCAAAAATATCCTTCCCGTTGTTTTGGTAGAGCGCGATCATGTCATCCACCGATTTTCCGGCAGCCAGCCCCAGCGCGATGATACCGCCGGTGGACGTGCCTGCGAGCAAGTCCGCGCCTTTGATAAGATTTGGGATTTGCGTTTCAAGGCGTTTCAGGAGGGCCAGCGTGACCAGCCCGCGAATGCCTCCTCCATCGAATGATAGTATGCGATACATTGTATTCCTTTTATTGTTTGTTTTGGTTTACTCCGGCGCGAATAGGCTCTCCACTCGCCGCACGATTTTCTGTTGCTTGGAGCGCATCATGTTTTTACTAGACCCGTCAAGCCACCCACCCAAAGGGTAGTCAGGATCCATCCGGCGAGAATATGTATCCAGAGATAGCATCGCAACAAACCGTCACTGGTTAGTAAAGTTTTTTGGCGCGTTCCAAACAACGCGTAACCACGCTCCGCACTGGGCCGCCAATACTCATCCATTCCCAATTTTACCAGCGGCACAAACATTTCCAATGAGTAGATGAATGGATTAAAAACCGGGTGGCTTTTCTTCACTTTTAATACACCGGCGTTGAACGAATATTCTTTGTCATCCGATGGCAAAATCAGGTCGCGACGATGGCCGAATCTAAATACAAAGGTGCCGACAATGATAAAAACCAGACTGAGTCCGAAAGCCCGTCCCGTTTTGTAACCATAGCCGACCAGCTTGCCAATGAGGCTATACCATATATGCGAAAGTGAATACCAGGGCAGGCGCCCTGCGTAATCGTCATTTTTCGCAATCATCACTTGCGCCGCCTCTTCATCATTCCCTGTCTTGCGGAAATATTCGGCAAGTTGCACATAAGGCTGCGGTAGATAAAGTTCTTTTGGCTGTAAGTGAAGCCATTTGATACGGCTCTCCCAATCAAGCGGGTCGTTAATTTGGTCATAGGCAAAATTATTTAAGAGAAGATGGCTTGCTGCTGGCCAGCTATTCGAAGCATCAAGTAACACCCCGACTTTTGTTGACCGGAGATCCACAAGCACATTTCCCATCGAATTGATCGCATCAACCGCCAAAAGATGTTCTATGTATGCACCGGCGAGACTGAATGTTCCATCCACTTGATTCGACACTTCCATAAATAAACTGCCTTTGACATCCGCAAATTCGACATTTATAGCATCCTTGTTTGTGTCAGTGTTTACAAAACTCACGTCCCTGAATGTTATATCTCCATTAACAATTGCGCGATCGAGGTGTATTCCTCCCATGATTTGGCAATTGTCATCAAAATCCATGTCTTTAATTTCAGCGCCAGAAAAAATCAATGCGTATTCAGACAGGTTTGTGTTGATAAGCGTTGAATGATAACAATGAATCTGGCCTTTTATGCTTGCGCGAGAGAAATTTATTTCCCCTCTGGCTACGAGGCCCATGAATAGAACATCGCCATCAATTTCAGCTCCGTTTGCATGGAAATCGCCATCAAGACTGAACCCGTCAAAACTCAAATCCTGATCAATTGTTGCGCGAGATAAGAGTATGCTGCCTGTTACACGGCAACGATCAAATGATACATCCCCGGCAATTTTTGCCAGACTGGCGTCAAAAGCAATATCACTATCCGGATAGTGGTTGAAACGACCTCCGTAACAGAGCAAATTCCCCCCAATTGTTGCTCCCCGAAGAACGACGGCGTCATCCGCCTGAAAATTGTCCAAAAAAAGGTTTCCATCAATTTTCACTTCGTCTGCTTGAAAGTCATGTCTGACCCAACTCCCTATTAAATAAAGAGAATTCAGATGCGAGTTTCTTAACCGAAGGCCATCGGGAAATGCGCATCGATCCATCGACAGAGGGAAAACGATGTCAGCATCACCAAGTTCTAATCTGCCTATTATACGTATCCCTTCAATTTCAATCCCGCGCGAGGTTACAAATTTAGAAGCATCCGGGTCTTTACAAAGCCAGGCCAGACGGTCGGCCCTAATGACACGATTTTCCGGCCACGCTTCGGAGTTGGTCGGCTCGTCCTCGATTTTAGAACGGGTTCTGTAGTATTCAAAGCCTTCACCGCTTGCCACTCCCAGTAAAAGATTTGTCTCGCTGGCGGAAATACCGTTCGGGAACTGTTTTTGCGCCAGTTCGAGTAATTTGTCTCCGGCTGGCGTTTCGGAGATCGTGTTTGAGAGCACTGTCTCAACCCCTGGAACAAAAGATACGCCGTGAGGTTCGTTGGTGGCGTTCCCGGGATCGTCAGTCCCGGGAGCCATGGCTGCACCGCCAAGCTCTGCGGTTGCATTCGTGGTTGCAACAACCATGATTGCCATGGTCAATAACGCAATATATCTAGGTTTCAATCGTTTATCCTTGTGGCGATTGGCAATGCTCATGGCTTTTCCCTTTTGATTCGTTCCAACAATTTTTCCGCCGGTTCGTCGGTGGGGTTTTGGGGGACGAGTTGGCCGGCGAAGGCGCGGGCGAGGAGGGACGGCGTCAATTTGTCCACTTGCTTGCGCGCCTGCGCCAGCCGCTGCTCCAACTGGCCGGCCAGCGCGAACAGGCCCGCCACTCGCCGCACGATTTCCTGTTGCTCGGCCAGCGGGGGCAAACCGATGACAACGTCTCGAATGTTTCCCAAATTCAACCCGGGCTTTCCTTGACCGTATGCAGCAGCCAACAATTGCTTCCGTCCGTGCGCAGGACCAACGACGGAGTGAAAAAGAAATTGGGAGAGGCTTACGTCTTTCAAGCGAACCAGAGCCACATGCTGACTGACATAAGCATCTTCGATCGGCTTTTCGACCACGGCAGATTTCGTGACGTTCGCGCCGGTGATGGTGACGAGTATGTCGTGTTGCTGCACTTTCGTCCGCAAACCTTCCGCGCCTGCCGGTGGTCGGACAAACGCAATGTCTTCCAAGTCCAGGAAATCAGCATTGATGTTTTGTGCTCGAATAAAAGTTGAGCCAGAATCTGCGTAGTATTCCGCCCAGCCACGCGAACCGCTCGTCACATGTGCTGTCAATGCACCAAGTCTGGTAACTTTCCATTTCGGCGGGAAATCTTCATCTGCTTCAACATCCGATTCGGCGTCCACGGCGTATGGCACGGCGTCAGGATTTTTCTCCCGCCAATCGGCGGTGAGGCGGCCGGAGCAGGCGGCGGCGAGGACGGATTGGCGAAAGCGTTTGAGCAGCGTCGGCAGTTTTTCCAGCCGCTGCTGGCAGGCGTCCACCTGGCCCAACAGCTTCTCCAGCTTCGCCACAATCCGCCGCTGCTCGGCCAGCGGTGCGAGCGGGAATGGATGTGAGCGAACAATTTCCTGACTAATATTTGGCTGCGCTCCGCCTTGTCCTTGCTCTATAAAATTCCGCCGCTCGGAGAATAGGTAGTTGAAAAGAAATTGCGGCTCGACCAAACGCGTGTCAGGAACAACATTCGCACACGCCTGATTCGTTGCTGCCGGGAAAGTCATAAAGCCGAGCTTCCCGATCGTCGCGCCGTAGAGGGCCATTGAGATTGTCCCCGCTGGCATCAGCTTCGCAGCAGAGTTTTCCAAACCAAGCTTTGTGATTTGCTCGTCCGTTTTGAGGATTGGACCATCCGGCAAATCGCCGCTCTTGACCCACGCAATACCTTTTCCAAAATAATCTGGATTGCGACGCGACGGAGTTCCACCACTTCGCCATGCGCCGGAATCTTGAAGCGTGATCTTTACCCAACCATTTGGAAGTTCGTCGCTCATGACTTTGGTCTTGGTGGTGGCACTGGCATGGATTGCTTGCTCTTGCGCTTTCGAGACACCAAATGCGAGCGCGGCTTCTTGCGCTTGTGAATCATCTTCGCCAACTCAACCGCCGTGTTCTGCTGTGGAGGAACAAATAGAGTGCTCAATACGTGTTCTAGCAATTGGAATGCGTCTAGGAGGTCGTCCTTTGTGAGTTTGCCTGGGTGACTGCCTTCGTTACCTATCCACTTCACGGCGAACATTGCTGTGGCAAGTTCCTGCTCGCGCTGGCCAAGCTGACTATAAATCTGAATTCGCTCGTGGAGTGAAACGCGTCGTGTCTTTCTCTGAGCGTCGATTTTAATGCGCCGAATCTTGTTGTGCGTAAGTAGCTGCTCGATTGCGTTCCGAACGGCGTTTGCACAAGAGAGCAGATCGCACCAAAACAGAGCAAAAGCTTTCTCAACCTCCTTTGTAACTGTCTCAGGAGTCGCTTCAGGAATTCGGATTATCGGTGGAGCAGGATGGAAAAACTTGGGATATAGATATCTCTTCCAAGTCTCGCCTCCTTCTGGGTCCGGCTCGGGTTCGTCGCCAGTTGTGCCGCAAACAACAACTGGCTCACGACAACTAGGTTGATTGCAAACCAGCATGCACATGAAGCGTTCTATCAAAAGGTCTGGCTCCCAATAGTCACTTTCTCTTGAACTTCGGTATTCTCTTGACCTGCTTGTCTCCCGTAAATCGACCGTGGATTTGTCTAATTGCAACCGGCCACGAGCACAAGCAGGACATGGCCACGGCCATGCCGACTCTTTAGTCATGTTTCGTTTCCAAGCTAGGCGATCCATACTATTTCTCCACGCCTTCTTCTTTTTCCAGCAGCGTGATGATTTCGCGCAAATCGTCCACGACGGATTCCAGTTCCGTGATAGCTTCGCTGGCGAGGTCCTGTGGTTCGGGCAGTTCGTCGCTGTCTTCCAACGATTCGTCTTTGAGCCACGTCACGTCCAACTTGTAGCCGCGTTCCTTGATGTCAGAGATATGAAATTTTCGGAATCTTCCGGTTTCGCCACCGTCGGACCGTTTGCTCAAGCCGTTGGGGTCTTTGCCGTAGGCTTTTTCAAATTCTTCAAAGTGCACCGCCGTGAGCGGGCGATCTTTTTTAGTGATGCCCGGCACGTTGGAGCGCGCGTCGAAAATCCAGACGTTCTCCGTGGGCTTGCCTTTCTGGAGGAAGATGACATTGGCCTTCACGCCCTGGCTGTAAGGCGTGAACGTGCCGCGCGGCAGGCGCAGGACGGTGTGCAGGTTGCAGTCCTGCATGAGAATCTCGAACACCTCGCCGGCCTTGCCCTCGAACAGGCAGTTGTCCGGCAGCACCAGCGCGGCGCGTCCGCCCGGTTTGAGGATGGTGAGCACGTGCTGGACGAAGTTGAGTTGTTTGTTGCTGGTCTCGATGGTGAAGTCGTCGCGGTCGGGCGCCTGGTTCGCGCCTTTCGTGCCGAAGGGTGGATTGGTGAGGACGCAATCGAAACGGTCGCCGCGATCCGGTTCGTAAATGGTGTCGCCGAGCGCGATGTGCGGTTCGACGCCGTGCAGGAACAGGTTCATCAGCGCAAGCCGGCGCGGACGCGGCACGAGGTCCTGGCCGTGATAGACTTTTTTGCGGATGAAATAATCGGCGCGGTCAAACACGCCGCCGGAGACGGGCTTGGAGATGAGCCATTCCCACGCGCAGACGAGAAAGCCGCCCGTGCCACAGGCGGGATCGCACAGGCGGAAGTCGGGATTGCCGCGCGGGTCGGGCTTCATGACTTTGCAGATGGTCTGGATGAGTGGGCGGGGCGTGAAGTATTGGCCCGCGCCTTTCTTGCCTTCGCTGGCGGCCTTTTCGAGCAGGCCCTCGAACGCCGCGCCTTTCACGTCCACGTCCATCGCGGACCAATCCTCCTCGTCAATCATGGCGATGACGCGTTTGAGGTTGACGGGATTGTTGAAGCGCGGCGTGGCCTGCGCAAAGATATCGCCCAAGAGGCCAGCGGCCTCACGCAATTTGCGGAGGATATCCGCGTAGTGATCCGTGAGGGCGGTGCCGGATTTATCTTTCAGGCTGGACCAGTAACAATCCGAGGTTTCCTTCTGGCCGCGGGCGTTGGTGGACTGAACCTTGGTGATATCCACCCCGCGTTCCTCGGCCATTTTTAGGAACAGCAGGTAGGTGAGCTGCTCGATGTAGTCGCCGTAGTCCACGCCGTCATGGCGCAGGGTGTGGCAAAAGCCCCAGAGTTTTTGGACGATGTCGGACATGATTATTCAGTTGGCTTTTCAGGAGCAGTTTCTGTTTTGGCTCCAACCGTTGCAAATAGTTTTCCAGCAATGGTCGGTCGGTAAAATGGGGGCGGTTTCAAGTAATTTAAATTTATTTTCGGCATTGAAGCCATCGCTGCACTCAATGACTTCATAGCATTTTGCATTTCGGGACTATTAATGCCGCCAATTCCTATGTTTGCCCACGGGCTAATGTATGTAAAATGAGTATCTACATAAACAACAGCATCTAAGGATGTATTACTAAAAACGCCATCGTCCGCTATCGTGCATTTCCATTCCACGTCAAAGAATACTTCCAGCGTAGATTCCCGAATGTATCCAGATGAGGCGTTCTTGTAATCCGTTAAGTAATTGATCCGTGTCTTCCAACGATATGAGTTTTCTCCAGTGATACTATTTAAGCTAGTCTCCCCGACAACCACCCTTTTTGTTTCAGGCAAAGGTTCCCACCCAACCGCAAAGACCGCTTCAAAATAATTCTTGGGTGTAGGCAACGACAAATTCTTTGCATGTTCTTTTTCTATGTGTTTCTGAAAATCGAATTGGTAAAATAATCCAGATTCGTTTGATTGGTCATAAAACTGTTTGCCCGCATTTGTAAGCATGGTATTTACAAACGCCTCTTCAAGTTGTTTGCTCATCAATTCGATTTTTGAACGAAACAACCCGAGCGATTTATAAACGGCAAATCTGTCTGTTTGGCCAATCTTCGCGTTTGTTGCCTCCGTCAAAATGTTGTCCCCACAAATAAATGCAATATGGTCAACGTGTTTTGTTTCATGAAGGTGCGTAACGGTTTCCAGGACCAACCTATCTCGGAAACCTTTTTCCACGTCGGGGTTTTCAATGAAAGGTGGGTTCCGCCAGACGGCATCTTCAACGACTAACTTCCAATCAATTTTTGTGTCAGGCGTCGGGATTTCCACACCACCCACCGACTTAAGCCATTCGGCAAATCTTGCCAAAAGTGCTTTTTTGAGTGTGGACAGATCCGGAGCAGGTGAACACTCGAGCCCGGTGCACTCTTTAACCGTCGCCATATTCTTACTCAAATTTTCAAGTGATTGTCTAACCGTTGAAAGCTTCTGAAACAAAATTTCTCCAACCACAACAGCGGGAACTTCAATGCGACCCTTTCCAAATTTTTTACAATTAATCCATTCTGCCTCAAATCCAGGGGCAACAATATGTTGCGGCTTGTTCGAAAACAGACTGTTTGAATCCGGTATTACAGAGTAAGTTGTTTTTCTTTTTGGATGAGACATCTGGATTCCTTTTTCATGCTTTATGCTGCTACAGCTTCGTTGAGTTGCATGACGAGTAAATTCAATTCGCCAAAAACCTGTTTGGCTCGCGCCACGCCACCGCGACCTTGTAACAACGGCGTGTTGTCAAAATCATCCTCGTCAATGGTGAGGTTCTTGATTAGTTGCTCGCGGACAAGTGAGAGCCATTGCATCTGCTCGGTGGTGAAATTGTGTTTCGCCGAAAGTGCTTCCATCGCGCGGTTCACGCGTTCCTCAGCGGTCAGCACCGGAGCCTGCGCCGTGGCGGCGTGCTTGACAATGGAGATGACGTCGGCCAGCGCCTTGTGGCTGGCAATCTTGTGCGCTTCCTGAAGCTTGCGCTCATCAAACTGGTTTTGCGCGAGGGTGCGGCGGAGTTCTTCCAGCGCCTTGGGCCGCCAGTCGCGCGGGCGTTTCAGCAGAATGCTTAGGGCGTCCACCTTGTCGGCATTTTCCCTCACGAACCGCGAGAAGGCGTCGAGGTAACCTTCGGCGGTTTCGTATTTGCCGAAGCGATCCAGTTTCTTGGACGAGACATTGTCCTGCACTTCGTAGCCGACGAGGAACGGAACATAGGCATGTTTATATTCCAGCAGCAGCTTTTGAAATTCCTCGTTGCGCAGCAGTTTCATCGTGCCGGTGAAATCCGATTTGATTTTCTGCGGCAGTTGGCCGGCGAACGCGCCGATGTCGCCGTCGGGAATCCACTTCGCAAATTCAGTGCGGGCTTCGCCGCTCATGTCCTTTTCAATCCGGCGCAGACGCTTGGCCAGGATGCGGACGTGATAATCGCGGTCCACGTTCTGCCAGATGTTTTCGATGACCTGCGGCAACGTCAGCGGCGTCTTGGTAGGCGGCTGGATTTCAAAGTCGGTGGTGTTTTTGAAATACTGGATGAGTGTGCCGTCGAAACAATCGAAGACGACGAACTTGGTCTTGTTGATCTCCGGGCATTTGCGCGTGCCGCGTCCGAGCATCTGCACCCAGAGGATGCGCGACTTGACCGGGCGCAGGAAGACGATGAACTCCAGCGCGGGAATGTCCACGCCGGTGGAGAGCATGTCCACGGTGACGACGACCTTGGGATTCGGGCGGTTGCGGAACTCGCGGATGCGCTGGAGCGGCCGGTCCACGTTCGGGTTGCCGGTGATTTTCTGGACAAAATCGTCGCCCTGCCCGAAAACTTCGCGGCAGGTTTTCACCAGTTGATCGGCATGCGAGGTGTGCGCAATGTCGTTGACGGCGAAGATGAGGATTTTCGGGAAATGGCCGGTCTCTTTTTCGTGGGCGTAGGCGTGCTGGGCGATTTCCTCGATGATCTGGCGATTGCTCTGCGGCGCGGTGATGCGGCGCTCGATGTCTTCGGAGGGGAATTGCCGTTCGTCTTCCAGTTCGTCGCGATGTTCATTGCCGGTGGCGGTGTCAATGTAGCCGACCTCCTCGCCTTCCTTGAGAAACGCGCCGTTCATGCGCACCTCGGATTTGATGGCGACGGCTTCGTAGTCCACCAGAAACCCATCAAGGATTGCCTGCTCGACATCGTAACGGAATACCGGTGGGCCGAATAGCGCGGTGGTGTGCGGTGCGGGCGTGGCGGTGAGACCGATTTTGACGGCATCGAAATGCGTGAGCGTATCGCGCCAAAGACTTGTCTCCTGCATCGTGTAGCCGCGATGACATTCGTCCGCAATGATGAGGTCGAAGGCGTGAATCGGGATGTCGAGCTTGTCGGCATCCGCCTCGGCTTCAGTGTCGCCGCCGCTTTGAACGAAGCAACCTTCCGCGCCGAAAAGATTCCGCGCCATGCGCTGGATGGTGGAGACGTAAACGAACGTGTGCGACGGCTTGGGATCGGTCAGGTATTCATTCGGCAGCACCTTGGGATCAAACGGTTCGTCGTCGCCGAAATCTTCTTTCTGAAATTTCTGGCTATAAACTTCGTATTCCTGCGTGAGCTTGTTGCCCTGGTTGGTGTCAAAGGCGTTAAACGTGCGAACGGCCTGCGCCGCGAGCGCCTTACGATCCACGAGAAACAGGATGCGCTGGAATTTCTTGCTCTCCAGCAGGCGATAAATCTGCGCGACGGTGAGAAACGTTTTTCCCGTGCCAGTGGCCATGGCGATGAGCAGTTCGCGTTTGCCGGCGAGCATGGCGCTTTCGGTGGCGACGATGGACGCCACTTGATACGGACGCAGGCGGGTGATTTTTTCCGGCGGCGTGTCGAGCAGCCATTTACGGGACTTAGTGTCATCAAAGGTAAATTTTTCTTCCAATGCCGCTGCGGTGTGGAAATTTACCACGGGGCGCGAGACAGGTTTTTCCAACCGGACATCCAGATGCCAGATGATTTCACCGTTGGTGGCATAGAGGAATGGAACGTGGAAACCATTCCAGTTGCCGGGACCGTTTGCCGCACCGCGCGAATAACGCTTGGCCTGTTCCAAGACGTTTTGCGGATTCACCGCAACTTTTTTTGCCTCGATGATGCCGATGAAAATTCCATTCACGAACAAGGCGTAGTCGGCAGGACCATTTTCGGTGGGAAATTCGGTGACCGCGTGGCAGGTGAGCTTGGACGTGTCAAGGCTCTCGCTCCAGGGAATGATTTGCCATTGCGGATTGAGCGCACGCAGACGGGTGTCAATCCGCAATTTCCGGGTCAGCCATTCCGCCTCGTTCCCGCTAGTTGGCATGGCGGCGAGTGTGCGCCGGAAATGCGGCGGCGTCAATTTTGTGTTTGATGGCGCAGCAGTGCGCGCGTTTTTTTGTTCCAAACAATTCAGAAAATGTGCGCAGAAAAATGCTTCAAATCAATGTGCCGGACATGATGAACCAGAACCAGACGCAGCGGTTTGCGCAGGAAAATCGATGGCGAGATTGGGTAGCCATAGAGAAAAAGTAGCAGGCGGGGAAAACTGGCCCCCGATAAACAAGGCCCGCGAATACCCGCACGAAAAGTAGCAGGCTATAAAATGAAGAACAGTCTGCCGGATGGGTTGGGTCGCTGAGAAAGTTTTCCCAAAAGAGCGGCGGCGCGGCCTTGGTGATCGGGTGAAGCGCTGCCGAGGAAAGTTGGACGACCATAAGAAAGCTATTGACCCAGCAGAAGGCGCAGCCGTTCACCGAGCGCCAGTTGCGCGATACCATCGCGCGACTTCACCGCAATAAATACTTTGCCCGTTCCACCGTGGCGCGTCGCATCACATATTATTCGATCCGCCTCGACAGCGAGGCCATCCGCAAAAAGATTCTTGAACGCCGAACCTACGCGAGTTTCTTTCATGCCAGCCAGTCAGCACAGGACACAGCCCTCACCGCTGCGTTAGCCCGAAATAAGGCCGAAAGTGCGAACAATCCCGCCGCTCCTCCATTGCGCGCCTGGCGTCCGAACACGCCTCCGGCGCGGAATTAACCGCTTGCCGGGCATCTTGTCCGCTCCGGGTTCGGTTCGTGGCCGCTGCACGTCCACTCCACGTCCACTTTAATAGAAAGTCTCTTACAGAAAGCCTTGAAAAGAAATTCCTGAAAAGTGAAGAGAGAGAAAAGGGCACTCGCTCTTTGGAAAGGAATTTCAGAAGCAAACAAGAAAAACACAAAGCTGGTCACGACAACCCTGCTCGCTGGCGTCGGCGAGTGATCTTGTAGCGCACGCCGCCGCGTCGCGCCGGAGCGCCAGCACGCGGTCGGTGCGGGCGTGTGAACGAAGTCGCGGAATGGGGGTCGCATGCGCCACGGCTCAATTCCGATGCGGCGCGGGGCAAATTCGCACCATCACGCACGATAACGAAAAATGTTTTGGATAAATTGGATCACCGCTTTTGCCTCAATCTTCCCGGCACCAAATGGGTTGTCCGTGCGCCGGGGAAGTTCCGCCTGCATGATGGCGGCGGTGCGGTAGCCAAGCGCACAACGGCGGATGCGTTCGCGGGTGTCCTGCGTCTGCGCCACCGCCTCCAGGCTCGGATTGTTGGCCACGACACGCCCCCTCGAACGCGAGACTCGCGTTCGAGGGGGCCCCGTGATTCGAGACCAAACCTTCCCTGCCAACGAACCGAAAGCTCGGCGTGCCCCGTATAAATCCGGTCACATGGATTCAGTCCCCCAACCCTGTTTCAATTTGTTCAAGCCCCCTCATGACTTGTCGGCAGTGTCATTCAGGATCTTCCCCATGGGCAACGCGATCCGCTGGCGATTGGACGTGTAATGACTGCTCGTTGTGCCAATGTCGGCGTGTCGCAATGCGGTCATAGCCGCATACAATCCAAAGTGCTGGTTGATCATGCTTCCAAATTCTTTTCGCAATGTGTGGAGCGGCTTGTCCGATTTGACGCCCTTGTTGCGAAGCCACGCATAAAGTTTCTTGAATGTCGGCTCCGCACGGTAGTAGCGCAAATCGGCATTGGGACGTGACGCCAAATTGGATTCAATAACAAAACCCAAACCACCCTTCGGTTTAAGCTGAGCAATCTCTTTCGCAAGCTCAGGATCAATTTCCACGCCGGCTTCGCTCTCGTCAGACTTTAGCCCACGGTGTTCCGTCGGCATCACTTCAATAATTCCCTTATCAAAGTGGATATGCTTCCATTCCAAGCCGTCGATTTCCCCTTTTCGCAGCCCCGCACCCAAAGCGAGCAAAAACACCAGGTATGTGCCTGCCTCAGCGGCAGCCAGCTCGTTTTTCGCATCAATGAACAGATGCTTCGGGTCAATGTTGCTGGTGTATTTTGGTGCCCGGCCTTTTTCCACCTTCACGGCTTGGAATGGCAACGGACTGGGCAGGCGGATATTCAATCGGTCCAGCCATTTTTTGGAGAATAGCGCACGGGCACACCGCAGATAGGAATTGGCGGAACGGACGGCGCGCTGCCGGGCCTGTGGATTCACTTCCCTCTGCTTGACATATTGCACGCGCCAGTCATTCAGTCGGTCGGAAGTGACGTTTGATAATTTAACCGCCTCAACTTTTTCCAACCACGCGGATCGTTTCCCATCCCGATAAGAATATTTCTCCCCGTCCTCACCAAGTTCAAAAATATCCGCCACAATACGCCGTAAGTAGCTGGAATAATTTCTGTAGGTTCTCGGCTTCAATCCGGACTTTGCGTCAATGGCGGCCAGAAAATCACCCACGGTTGGGTCGTCACTGCGCACGACCATCTCAGGATTGAATTGCTTCTCAGCAGCATCCCAGCCTTTGGCCACGATGTTCAAGTATATGTCGCGCGCCTTGCTGGCGGCGGCGTCCTTATTGTTCGTCCCCAGCGCAAAACCCTTTCGTTTGCCCAGGTGCTGAATTCGGATTGACCACTCGTTCACTTCGACTAGCTTGCCTTCATGAGTGTAACAGCGATGCTCCAGACGCGCCTTCCAGAAGTCGGAATGCGTCTTGGCCACTCCACGCCGGCGCAAGTCAGTAGGTTTAACCTTGGCCACTTCTTGGCCACTTTTCCGGTTTTGTCCGATGGTCACAGGCTGTTTCATGTTGCGTCTAAAAGTTTCAAATACCTTAATTCAACTATAGATAATACACAACAGAAAGCAACCTGACGCAACAGAATAAAATCAGGAATATTCCAACTTCGGATCAGGCGGTTGCAGGTTCAAGTCCTGCCGGATGCACCATCCTTAAAAATTTGTTCACCAAGCCGCCTCAGGTTTCCGGGCGCTTGAAAATTACGGTGTGGGATGGATGATGCGTGCTTCCGCGTGGCATGATGAGCTTGGCGACAAGGCCGGTCCAGCCGGTCTGGTGCGGCGCGCCGACGCCGCGCCCGGTATCGCCGTGAAAATATTCATAAAATAAAATGTAATCCTTGAAGTGCGGGTCGGTCGCCTGCTTGGGATGGCATTTCAAAACCGGACGCTGGCCGTCCGGACCGGGCTGGAACAGCTTCACCAGCCGGCGTGAGAGTTCATCAGCGACTTCATTGATGGTCAGAAATTTTCCCGAACCGGTGGGGCACTCGATCTTGAAATCGTCGCCGTAATAATGATGAAATTTCTGGAGCGACTCGATAAGCAGGAAATTCATCGGCAGCCAGACCGGGCCGCGCCAGTTGGAGTTGCCGCCGAAAAGTCCGCCCTCGGATTCCGCCGGCCAATAGCGGACTTCGTGAACGCCGCCGCCGCAGTCGAGCCGATACGGCGCCTGCTCGTGAATTTTGGAAAGCGCGCGGATACCGTGGTCGCTCAGAAATTCCGTCTCGTCGAGCGCGCGATTCAACAGGCAATTCATGCGGTGGCCGCGCAGGAGCGAAAGCAGATGCCGTTCGCCCGCGCCGTGTTCCGCCCAGCGCGAAACCAGATTGGCCAGATCGGGCCGGTTCGACAGAAACCATTCCATGCGCGCAGCGAACGCCGGCAGACGCTTCAACAAATCCGGATCCAAGGTTTCCACGGCAAACAGCGGAACCAGCCCGACCATCGAGCGCACCTTGAGTGGAATTTTTTTTCCGCCCGGCAGGCGGAGTTCGTCGTAATAAAATTCATCCGCCCCGTCCCAGAGCGCGAGGCCTTCCTCGGGCATCGCGCCGTGGTCGTCGCTGACGCCGTTGATGGCGGCGGCGATGCTCAGGAAATGCTCGAAAAATTTTGTCGCGATGTCTTCATAGACGTGGTTGTGCTGCGCGAGCTCGAGCGAAATGCGCAGCAAATTCAGGCAATACATCGCCATCCAGCTCGTGCCGTCGGCCTGGTTGATAAAGCCGCCGGTCGGCAGCGGCTGGCTGCGGTCAAATACGCCGATGTTGTCGAGGCCGAGAAAGCCGCCCTGAAAAATATTCCGGCCCTGCGCGTCCTTGCGATTGACCCACCAGGTGAAATTCAGCAGCAATTTGTGGAAGACGCGTTCGAGAAATTCCACATCGCCCTTGTCGTGCTCGTCCAGTTCGCGGCGATGCTTGCGGTCCATCTGGAACACGCGCCACGTCGCCCACGCGTGGACGGGCGGGTTCACGTCGCCAAACGCCCATTCGTAGGCGGGCAGCTGGCCGTTCGGGTGCATGAACCATTCGCGCGTGAGCAGGTCGAGCTGGCGCTTGGCAAACTCGGCGTCCACCAGCGCGAGCGGGATGCAATGAAACGCCAGGTCCCACGCGGCATACCACGGATACTCCCACTTGTCCGGCATCGAAATGATGTCGGCGTTGTTCAGGTGCGACCAGTCGGCGTTGCGCGCGCGCCGGCGTTCCGGCGGCGGCGGCGGCTGGGTCGGGTCGCCGTTGAGCCACGTCCGCACGTTGAAATAATAAAACTGCTTCGACCAGATCATGCCGGCAAACGCCTGCCGCTGGATGGAACGCAAATCCGCATCGTCCAATCCCTGCTGCACGTCGGCGTAAAATTCATCAGCCTCGGCGAGACATTGGGCCATGATGGCGTCAAATTCCGTGAACGGTTTCATGGCGGACTTGCGCGCGAGGCGCAACCGGATTTCGCGCGCGCCGCCGGCGGGAATTTCCAGCTCATAATGCGCGCACATTTTGCTGCCGACGCGCTTGGGATTGACCGCGTCCTGATTTCCATTAACCAGATATTCGTGAAACGCGTCCTTGAAAAAACCGGCGACTTTTTCCTCGCCGTAAATGCGCTGCCGGTTCGTCTCGTTGTCGGTGAACAGTAAATCAGGCAGTGTTTTTCCGTCATCCGTCGCGCCGGGGAAAAATTCAAACGTGCCCAGCTCCTCGTGTTCCACCGCGACCGCCGAGCCGCCGCGCATCGCGCGCAGGCTGGGCTTGTGCAGATCTTTTTCCCACGACCAGGTGTTGCGGAACCACAGGTGCGGCAGCACATGAATTGTCGCCGTTTCCGGGCCGCGATTGTGGACGGTCACGCGCATCAAAATATCTTCCGGCGCGGCCTTGGCATATTCCACGAACACGTCGAAGTAACGGTCGTCGTCAAAAATTCCGGTGTCGAGCAGCTCAAATTCCGTCTCGCTTTTGCCGCGCGCGGCGTTTTCAGCGACCAGCCGGTCATAGGGAAATTCCCGCTGCGGATATTTGTAAAGCATCTTCAGATAGGAATGCGTCGGCGTCGCGTCGAGGTAGTAATAATGTTCCTTCACATCCTCGCCGTGGTTGCCCTCCGCGTTGGTGAGGCCGAACAGGCGTTCCTTCAGGATCGGATCTTTGCCGTTCCAGATCGCGAGCGAAAGGCAGAGCCGCTGCAGGCCGTCGCTGATGCCGGCAATGCCGTCCTCGCCCCAGCGATAGGCGCGGCTGCGCGCGTGGTCGTGCGGAAAATATTCCCACGCCGTGCCGCATGGTGAATAATCCTCGCGCACGGTGCCCCACTGGCGTTCGGAAAGATACGGCCCGAAAAATTTCCACGCCTGCGCGCCCTTCTTGTCCTTGGCCAGCCGGGCTTTTTCAGCGATGACAGCAGCACACATTTATTTGCTTTATTTAACCGTTTCTTGGCCGGCGGCAACGCCGATTTTTTCTGGCAACTGCGGTTTAACCTCCTGTTTTCAATCCTTTTATGCCGGCGGCGGCCGCAGCGGAACAAACTTTCCGCCTGGGCGCGCACCTTGACTTTCGTCCGGCCAGCGCAATGATGATTACATGGACAGCCGTTTTTGTCCACGCTATGCACGAATTCAGCATCATGCAGGCCGCGCTGGAAACCGCCGGCGAAAAAACCCGCGCGGCGGGCGCGACGCAGATTCACCGGCTCACGGTGCGCGTCGGCGCGCTGTCCGGCGTGGTGCCGACGGCGCTGCGGTTTGCGTTTGACGCGCTGAAGGACCGGTCGCTCGCGGCGCAGGCGGAATTGGAGATCGAAGAAGTTCCGGCCGCCGGTTTTTGTGCGGGCTGCGCGGCGGAATTTGAAATGGCGGAATTTGATTACGAATGCCCGCGCTGCCACCAGCCCAGCGGCCAGCTTCGGCGCGGCAAGGAAATGGAACTGGCGTCGCTGGAAATTTCTTAACCGAAAAAATTTATGTGCCAAGAATGCGGATGCTCCAAACCCGGCCCCTACCAGATTGACGGTCGGTCGGTCAAATCTCACGCGCACAGCCACACGCATGCGGATGGCACGACGCACACCCACACGCATGATGATTTGCACGAGCACAGCCATGAACATCATCACCTCGAGCACGACCACCCGCATCCGCACCAGATTTTGAATTTGAACACCGGCATCCTGAACGCCAACGACCGCGCGGCGGAACAAAATCGCGGTGCGTTCCGGGCTTTGGGCCTGCTCGTGCTGAATGTCGTTTCCTCGCCGGGCGCGGGCAAGACGGCGCTGCTCACCAAAACGCTCAACGAATTGAAAGGCCGGCTGCGCGCCGGCGTCATCGTCGGCGACCTCGCGACGGACAATGACGCCGCCCGGCTGCGCACCACTGGCGCGCCCGTCGTGCAGATCGCCACCGGCACGCTTTGTCATCTGGAAGCCGGGATGGTGGCCGACGCGATGAAACAACTGGATTTGCGCTCGCTCGATTTGCTCATCATCGAAAATGTCGGCAACCTCGTCTGCCCGGCGTCATTTGATCTGGGCGAAGCCGTGCGCGTGGTGCTGCATTCCGTGACCGAAGGCGAAGACAAGCCGCTGAAATATCCGCCGATGTTTCATTCCGCCGATGTCGTGATCGTGACCAAGACGGACATGACGGCGGCGGCGGGTTTTGACCGCGAACTGGCGTTGAAAAACATTCGACAAGCCAGCCCACGCGCGAAAATCTTCGAGCTCTCGGCCCGCACTGGCGAAGGCATCCAGGCATGGCGCGATCATCTGGTGACACTCAAAACCAGCGCAGCCACGACGCGCTAAATCTATGGCACCGCCAATTTCAAATAATTCCGTGGTTGTCTGCCAATTAACTCGAAATGGGCGAGCCGGAGAGATTGATGGCGTAGGAAAGGCAAATTAGGCCCAAAATCATTGAATCTGCTTTGCAGGATCGAACTCCAAATTCCGTGAACCGGACGGTTTGGTATCAAATTCAATTCGTAACGCCGCCATTCCCGGCCGTAATCGGGCAATGAAGAAAGTCAACAATTGTTTAAAAAACACCAATAAAATATGGCGGGAGTGGCGGGGCTCGAACCCGTAACCTCTGCCGTGACAGGGCAGCGCTCTAACCAATTGAGCTACACCCCCGCGAAGGGGGACGTGACAATAAAAAATCTTCGCCGCAGCGTCAAGGTTTGGTTTCAAATCTTTGGAACAGGCTTGAAGCGGAATGAGAAAAATCCGGGCAGCAGACGCCAAGGAGGTGGGGGTGGGGAACCCCGCTGAAGAAACGTGCTGCTACCCGAATGAAATTAATGTTACATTTCCGCAACAGTTTGTCAACAAACCGGCGCATCGTGTGCGTGAAATTATTTGAAGCTTTTATGCGGGATTTTTTCCTCATAAAATGATTCCATGGTGACGCTCGAAACCATTCCGCTGTTCCGGTCTTTGAACCGCACCGAACTTCAGGCGCTGCGGCTGATCACGCAGGAACGCCGTTTCACCGCCGGTCAGGAAATCTTTCGCGAGGGCGCACCCGGCGACGGCGTTTATTTTGTGAAAAACGGGCTGGTGGAGATTTCGGCCGGCATGGGCGCGCGGCGGGTTTTTTCCCGGCTCGGCCCCGGCGAAATTTTCGGCGAGATGGCCGTCATCGAACATCGGCCCCGCTCGGCCACCGCTTCCGCCGCGCAGGAGACTGAGATATATTTCCTGCCGCGCGGCGAGATGCTTTCCTTCATTGAACGCTCGCCGGCGCTGACCTTCGGCCTGCTCCAGCACATCAGCCACCGCCTCCGCGATTTCAACCAGCTTCATCTTCGCGAAGTCCTCGAGGCCGAGCGCCTCGCCGTCGTCGGCAATTTTGCCCGCAGCATTATTCACGACCTGAAAAACCCCCTGACCATGATCAGTCTGGCGACGGAAACTTTTTCCAATCCGAACCTCAATCCCGAAACCCGGAGCCAGATCCAGTCCCGCATCCAACGGCAGGTGCAGCGCATCAACGATCTCGTCACCGACATCCTGTTTTTCTCCGAAGGCCGCAGCAATGCTGACATCCGGTCCAACGATTTTCGCGCCTTCATTCTGGAGCTGGCCGCCGAACTACAGACCGATGTGGCCGCCAAATCCATCCGGCTCGTGCTGGAAAACGAGCCGCCGGCCGGACTTTTTCCTTTTGACGCCCGCCGGCTCGACCGTGTTTTTCAAAATCTGATCCACAATGCGAAGGATTTTACGGATGCCGGCGGCACGATTTACGTGCGGTTTAAAGCCGGCGCCGCTGAAATTTCCGTGGAAATCGAGGACACGGGCCCCGGCATCGCGCCGGAGATTGCGGACAAATTGTTCCAGCCCTTCACCACGCACGGCAAGGCCCATGGCACCGGCCTCGGCCTGGCCATCTGCAAAAAAATCATCGAGGATCATGGCGGGGAAATCTTCGCCCGCAGCGAACCGGGTCACGGCGCGATTTTCTGATTCACGCTGCCGGTGGCGAAATAATTCCGGCCGCGCGGCGCAAATTGAATTCGACATTCCCGATCCGCCCTACAAAATTTCCACCGTGAATCGCATCAAGCTCCTTTCCGAGCAGGTCGCCAACCAGATCGCCGCCGGCGAAGTGGTCGAGCGGCCGGCGAGCGTCGTAAAGGAGCTGGTTGAAAATTCCCTCGACGCCGGCGCGCAAAAAATCACCGTCGAAATCGGCGCGGGCGGACGCAGCCTGGTCCGCGTGACCGACGACGGCACCGGCATGAGCCGCGACGACGCGCTGCTCTGCCTGGAACGCCACGCCACGAGCAAAATCCAGCGCGCGGAGGATTTGGCGTCCATCGCCACGATGGGTTTTCGCGGCGAAGCGGTTCCGAGCATCGCGAGCGTCAGCCGTTTTACTTTGATCACGCGGGAGCGTGAAAATAATTCGCCCGAAGGCACGCAAATTCTCATCAATGGCGGGACCATCGCTGAAGTCAAAGCCGCCGGCAGCGCGCCAGGCACGAGTGTTGAAGTGCGGCAACTTTTTTTCAATCTGCCCGCACGCCGTAAATTTTTGCGCACGGAAGAAACCGAATCCGCACACATCCAGCACTATCTCACGCTCGCCGCGCTCGCGTTTCCCGAAGTTGCCTTCACGTTCATTAAAGATGGCCGCAACGTCTGGCAACTGCCTTCCGTCAAAACCGGCGCGGCCACTTCGAGCCGCATCGAAGCGTTGCGCGAGCGCCTGCGCGCGCTGCTTGGCGACGAAAAGCTTTTGCCCGTGAATTTTGTCGCCGCGCTGGCACCGGATGGCAGCCAGCCCGCGCCGGATGAAACAGATATTTTTGAAACCGCTTTGCCGGAAAAACCGGTGGCATCTGAAATTTCAAATCTCAAATCTCAAATCCGCGTCTGGGGTTTGATCGGTTCGCCCGGTGTCTCGCGCGCGACGCGCGATGGCCAGTTCGTTTTTGTGAACCGCCGGCCGGTGGAAAATCGCGGCGTCAATTACGCGCTCATTGAAGGCTATCATAATTCGCTGATGAAGGGCCGCTATCCGGTCTGCTGCCTGTTTCTCGAAATTGATCCCGCGGCCGTGGACGTGAACATCCATCCGGCCAAGCGTGAGGTGAAATTCCACCGCGAATTTGAAGTGCGGAAATTTGTCGCGCAAGCCGTGCACGACGCGCTGCTGGCGTTTCACGGCGAGCCCAAGGTTCAAAGCCCAAAGTCCAAAGTCATCGAACAGGCGGAACTTCAACCAGCACCGGAAACAGTCGCGTTGCCGAATTTTCCAGAAAAGCTGAAGCCGTCGGCGGCAGTTCCGGGACAAATTTCGTCCGTCGCACCAACGCCTTTAAGGACGGGCTTTTTGTCTTCGCCCGCCGCGCCCGCGCCGGTTCAATCCGAAATCCGAAATCCGAAATCCGAAATTTTCCCGGCTGCGCCATCCGCAAAACCTGCGGTTGCTTCCCCGCCTTCAGCGGCCACGCCGCTGCTGAACGTGCCGCTGCGACTCGTCGGCGTGGTCGGCAAATTGTATGTGCTGCTGGAATCCGATCGCGGACTCGTGCTGCTCGACCAGCACGCGGCGCACGAACGAATTTTATACGAGCAGATGCTGAACCGGCTCGAACAAAACGGTTCCACGCCGTCACAAAAATTACTGCTGCCGGAGACGATTGAACTGCCGCCGCGCGATGCAATTTTTCTACGCGAGCAGCTTCCCGCGCTCACGCGGCTTGGCGTCGGCTTGAGCGAATTTGGCGAGCGGACGTTTTTGCTCGATGCGCTGCCGCCGTTCGTGAAGGTGCCGGACACGCGCCGGTTTGTTTTTGATCTGGTGGACGAACTGCGTGCCGCCGGACGCGAAGTGAATCTGGCTCGGCTTGGCGAACACACCGTAGCCAAGACCGTCTGCCGCCACGCGGTGAAGGCCAACGACCCGTTGGCTGGCGCGGAGCTGGAAAATCTTGTCGAGGATTTGCGCCGCTGCGCGATGCCATACACCTGTCCGCACGGCCGCCCGACGCTGATTGAGATGAACTACCGCGAGCTGGAGAAAAAGTTTGGGCGGACGCAATAAATGGCTGGCAAATCAAAATCCAAAACCAAGGCCAAGATCAAAAACTGCCCCGTCACAACTGGCAGAGATGTCATCGGCGAGCATTGGCGGTTTTGTCTGCAATGCGGGCATGAGCTGATCAACGAGAAATGCAAGCTGCGCTGTCCGCGCTGTCATTATTTCATGAGCTGCTCGGATTTCGATTTCGCCGGCTGACCAGAATTTTCCAGTGATGGCGATTTCAGTTTGTTCCCTGCGCATCCCGCCGTAAAATCGTCGCGTGCTGGAAACCCTTACAATTCAACTCGCCGCCGCGCAGCCCTTGTCGGCGGAGCAGGCGGGCCAGGCTGTCGAACGGCTGATGGATGAAAACATTCCGGCCGCGGCGAAGGCGGATTTTCTCATCGCGCTTGCCAAAAAAGGCGAGACGCCGGAAGAAATCGCCGTGTTCGCGACCGCGCTGCGCGAGAAATCCGTGCCGCCACCGATTGAAAAAAACTGGCGCGAGTCGCGCGAGATCCTCGACATCGTCGGCACCGGCGGCGACCGGCTGGGCACGTTCAACATTTCCACGACCAGCGCGATTCTTTGTTCGGCGGCAGCCGTGGCCGTGGCCAAGCACGGCAACCGCGCCATCACGTCGCAGGCCGGCAGTGCGGATGTGCTGGAAGCGCTGGGCATCCGCATTGATTTGACGCCGGAGGAAGCCGCGCGCTCATTGCGGGAAAAGCACTTCGCCTTTTTCTTCGCGCCGAATTTTCATCCGGCGTTCAAGCACATTACGCCGGCAAGAAAGCTTTGCGCCGAGCGCGGACAGCGGACAATTTTTAATTTTCTCGGCCCGCTGCTGAACCCGGCGCGGCCGTCCGCCATGCTCGTCGGCGTGCCGCGCGGCGAATTGTGCGAACCGCTGGCGAAGGTCCTGCAGGCGCTCGGTGTCCGGCGCGGCATGGTCGTGACCGGAAAAATTCAAAACTCAAAACTCAAAACTCAAAACTTTTTGGACGAGCTATCCACGCTCGGCGAGAACGTCGTGGCGGAATTTTATCACGAGCGCGGATTTACCACCTCGGTTTTGACGCTTGAAAATTTTCCGCTCCAGCCGGCGTGCCTGGAAGATTTGCTCGGTGGCGACAAATTTCAGAACGCGGAAATCACCCGGAAAATATTGCGCGGTGATGATCGTGGTCCCAAGCGCGACGCGGTTTTGCTCAATGCCGGTGCGGCCTTGTTCGTGGCTGGAAAAGTGAAATCACTGGCGGAGGGCTGGGCGCTGGCGGGCGAAACCATTGATTCCGGAGCGGCGGCGGCGAAACTCACTGAACTGGCGAGCTGAATTATGCGGAGGGCTGCCCAGCCTCAATTGTGGCGTAGTGCAGGCCGAGATTGTGCTGCGCGGTCTTGTTGCCCTGCCGCGCGGCCTTGATGAACCATTTCACGGCTTCCTGCGTGTTTTTAGGAACGCCGCGCCCGGTCTGGTAGCACAGGCCGAGATTGCATTGCGCGTCGGCGAGTTCCTGATTGGCGGCGAGGAGATACCATTTGGCGGCTTCGGCAAAATCCTGTTCCACCACCTGGCCCGACTCAAAAAAAACGCCGAGATTGAACTGTGCCGCCGGATAGCCGCGTTCCGCCGCTTCGCGATACCATTTCACAGCCTCGGCGTAATTTTGCGGGACGCCCTGGCCAGTTTCATAAAGCGTGCCGAGATTGAACTGCGCCGCCGGATCGCCCTGCTCCGCCGCCTCGCGCAGCCATTTGGCCGCCTCGGTGAATTCCTGCGGCACGCCCTGGCCCATCCAGTAGCAGACGCCGAGATAACATTGCGCAACCGGATCATTCTGATCCGCCGCGCGACGAAACCATTTCACCGCCTCGGTATAATTCTGCTCGACGCCCTGGCCGTTTTGAAAACAGACGCCCAAATAGCATTGCGCCTGCGCGTCGCCTTCCTGCGCGGCGGTGCGCATCAGTTCGAACGTGTCCCAAGATTTTCGGTTGATGGACATTTTTACCAGCCGTGGAAGAATAACCCCCGTCCCGGCGAAGACAAGCCGTGAATTCCGCCGGGCCGCCCGCCAATTTCGCTTCCGCGCCGGCGGAATGCCTGCTACAAACTGCGCATGGCAACGCAATTAAAAATCGGCTTTCTCGGCGCGGGCAAAATGGCCACCGCGCTCGCCAAAGGTTTCGTCCGTGCAGAAATGGTTTTCCCAAATGCCATCATCGCCGCCGACCCGTTCGACGCCGCGCGCAGATATTTTACCGGTGAAACGGGCGCGAAAACCGTTGTCGCCAATCGCGAAGTCGCCCAAGCCGCGACGGTTTTGATCCTCGCCACCAAGCCGGATCAGGTCGCGGCCGCGCTTGGGGAGATTTCCGGCGCATTCACCAAGAAACACCTGCTCATCTCCATCGCCGCCGGCGTGACGCTGGCGAAGCTCGAAGCCGCTTTGCCGGCCGGTGCGCGGGTCATCCGCGTGATGCCGAACACGCCGGCGCTGGTCGGCGCGGGCGCGTCCGGATTTGCGCTGGGCAAAAATGCGACGGCGGCGGACGGCGCGCTGGCGCAAAAACTGTTGTCCGCCGTTGGCATCGCGTTGCCGGTGAAGGAAAGTCTGCTCGACGCCGTGACCGGCTTGAGCGGCAGCGGGCCGGCCTACGTTTATCAATTCATCGAGGCCTTGAGCGACGGCGGCGTGGCCGCCGGACTCCCGCGTGACATCGCGACGAAGCTCGCCGCGCAGACGGTTTTGGGCGGCGCAAAAATGGTTTTGGAAACCGGCCAGCATCCCGGCACGTTGAAAGACCAGGTCACGAGTCCCGGCGGCACGACGATTGAAGGCTTGCACGAACTGGAGAAAGGCAAGCTGCGCGCCACCGTAATCAGCGCCGTCCGGGCCGCGACGGAAAAATCCAAAAAGCTCGGACAGGGCTGAAGGCGGAAAACCCGCCGAAATTTCTTCGTGTCCATCCGCACGGTTCTTGTTAAATTATTGCACCCATGAACGAGTGGAACATCCAGTCCCGTGCGCCCGCCTGCGAGGCGTGCGCCCAGCCGTTTGCCGACAAACAGCCGTATCACACGCTGCTGCTTGAACTCGCGCCGGAGCTGCGCCGCTCGGACATCTGCGAGCCGTGCTGGCAGCAGCAGTTTGCCGGCGACGCCCGCAGCCGCACCGGTTTCATTTCGCACTGGCAGGGAATTTTTGAAGTGCCGCCGCCGGTGGTGGACGCCATCCAGAAGGAAACCGCCGAGACCATCCTGCGCAAGCTCGTCGAGCAAAACGACCCGCGCTACGCGCCCGCCGCGTTCATCCTCGCCGTGATGCTCGAACGCAAACGACTGCTCAAGGTGAAGGAACAAATTGTCCGTGAGGGCCGGCGCGTGTTCATCTACGAGCAACCCCGGACCGGCGACATCTTCACGATTGCCGATCCGAATCTGCACCTGGACCAATTGGAAGCCGTGCAGCGTGACGTGGCGATGCTGCTGGAGCATGGCTTGAATCCGGTTACTCCCGCCGCAGAAATTGAAACACCCGCCGCACCGGAGCCGGCTGCCACCGCCACGGAAACGACATCGCCGGCCGAGGAAACGGCCACGGCCAATTAATTTTTCCTGTGTCAGATTCCGCCGAACTCCAAAATCGTCTCGGCCACACTTTCCGCGACGGAACCCTGTTGCGCCTCGCGCTCACGCATCCGTCCGTGGCGCACGACGCCAACGCGCCGATCCAGCATAACCAGCGTCTGGAATTTCTCGGCGACGCGGTGCTGGGACTGGTGCTTTCGCAGCAGCTTTACGAAAAATTTTCCGCCGCGGACGAAGGCGCGCTCACCAAGTCGCGCGCGAAGCTGGTGAACGCCGGTTCGCTGGCGGCGCACGCCCGTGAACTCGGCCTCGGCGCGCATCTGATTTTGAGCCGGGGCGAGGAAAACACCGGCGGACGCGAACGCGCCTCGACGCTGGCGGACGCGTTTGAATCGGTGCTCGGCGCGATTTTTCTCGACGGCGGATTCGCGGCGGCGGACGGATTTGTCCGGCGCGAGTTCGCCGCTGATTTCACCACGCTGGCGGGCGGAACCGATTTTCAAAATCCGAAGGGCGAGTTGCAGGAGCTGATGCAGTCCCGCTCGGCGCAAGCTCCGGAATATGAATTCATCTCCGCCAACGGCCCGGACCACGACCGCGTGTTTGAATGCGCCGTGCGGCACGACGGCGCGGAACTCGCGCGCGGCACCGGCAAAAGCAAAAAGGCCGCCGAATGCGCGGCGGCCCTGGCGGCATTGCAAAAACTGCGCGCGGCACCGGCTCCGGCCTAAACCAGCCGGCTCTGATAAAGCGCGACAAGCGCAGCGCCGATGGCCTGCGACAAGTCGCCCAAAACGGCGGGAACAATTTTGACGGTGTCACGCTGCTGCGCCCAGAGATAGGGCCGGGCCGTCTCACGGATGATGTTCAGATACCGCTCGCGAAATTCCGGCGTGGTCGCTTCGTGATCCATGAGTCCGCCGCCGATAACGACGATGCCTGCATCTAGGGTCATGGTCAGATTGGCAACAAGCAGGCCCATAGCGCGCGCCTGAAAATCAAAAATTTCCACGGCCAGCGCGTCGCCCTTTTGCGCGCGGGTGCGGAGCGAAAGCGCCTTTTGTTTCGGTGTATCCGTGGATTTCGCGAGTTCGTGGTCGGGATATTTTAACAATTTTTCCGCCAGCAGATGCGGCAGGCCGGAAATGGTCGTGTAGGCTTCGTAACAACCCCAGTCCCGCCCGCAGCCGCAGGGAAACGGTTTGATGCCAAGTAGGTGCAGAGGCGCGGCGGCATGGCCGGTTTCCATCCCGGCCAGCGTGTCGCCGTCCAGCGAAAGACCGTCGGCGCCGACAAACGCACAGCCGAGGCCGGAGCCGGGCATGAGCATCATCACGGAAGTTTTTTGATCGCCGCGCGCGAGCCGCGCCTCGGCCACGCCGCCGTAATTGCCGTCGTTGCCCACGACGAGTGGCATCGCGCGACCGGATTGTTTTGCCAGCGCCGCGCGGTAATCGGAAAACACATCCCAGCCGGAAAAACTGGCGGGCAGGTTCGGCGTCTTGCCAAACACGCCGTAGCGTTCATAAGGTCCGGGAATGGCAAGGCCGACGCCGTGAACCTGCGACCATTGCAACTGATTTTGCGCGAGAAACTCGCCGATACCGGCGATCCAGCCGCTGATGACAGCCGCGCGGCCATGTTCCGAATTGGTCGGGCGTTGCAACAGTCTGGTGCTGATGGCGTCGCCATTTTCCCAGACGGCGGAAAATTTGGTTGTGGTCGCGCCGCTGTCCGTGCCGATGAAGATTTTTTGGCTCATGTTTGCCCATCAAGTTGCGGACAGCGCCGGCAAAGGCAAGAATTATTGTTGGCCGCAAAAAAAATCTGGTGGTGTAGATTGACCGGAACCAGTCGGAGAAATCTGGGCGGTGGATTCCGGCGGGTTGTCAAAATGATTCCGCCAGTGTTCCGACGGGCACCGCATAAACACAAAATTGACAGCCGCCCGGAGTTGTTTGATGCTGTCGCCATGAAGCTCCTGCCCCAATCAGCGCGATGCCGGTCATTGGGCGGGATCGTCATCGGGCTGGCGTTTGCCAGCCGGCTGCTCTGGCAGATCCAATCCCACGCGGCGAATCTTCCGCCGGTTTTTCCCGCCGTCAACGATCTGCCCGTTCGCGCCGCGATGCCCAATCCGCTCGTCACCGACGATGGGAAGATCATCGCGACGCCGGCGCAGTGGCAATCGCGCCGCGAAGAGATGAAGCAGATCATCGAGCATTACGCCATCGGCCACGCGCCGCCACCGCCAGGGAATGTGACGGGACAAGAACTGGAATCGAGAATGCTCGCCGATGGCAACGCGTCCTATCGCCGCGTCCATCTGACCTTTGGCCCCGGCGAAAAACTAGGGTTCGATATTTCGATTTTTCTGCCAGTTGAAACCAATGGCATCAAAGCGCCGTTTCCGACGATTGTGCAGCCCGCATTTTCTGCAATTTCAGAAAACCCGCCGCCGCCGCTGACGAATGCCATGGCCGCCGGCACCAACTCCGCAACCGCCAAGAAGCCTCCAGGTTATCACACCATCATCACACCCGAAGCGGCGGCCGGACAATATGCCCCGGCGTTGACCCGTGGTTATGCCGTCGTCACTTTTTATTACCAGGATTGCGGCGCGGACGGGCGCGATTTCCGGCAGACCGGATTTCTCCCGGCCTACCCGGATTATGATTGGGCGGATCTCGCCGCGTGGGCGTGGGGCATGTCGCGTTGCGTGGATTACCTGGAGCAGCAGAATTTTGCGGACAAATCCAAGTTCATCGCCGTCGGCCATTCGCGGCTGGGCAAGGCCACGCTTGTGGCCGGCGCGTTTGACGAGCGCTTCGCGCTGGTCGCGCCCGCCGGTTCCGGCTGCGGCGGCACCGGCGCGTATCGTTTCAACGGCCAAGGCCGCGGCGGCAAGGAAGGATTGGAGGACATCGTGAAAAAATTTCCGCAGTGGACAAATCCACGGCTCGCGGAATTTTCCGGCCAGGTGAAAAAACTCCCGTTCGACCAGCACTGGCTGATTGACTTGGTTGCGCCCCGGTTGTTCATCGCGCCCGACGGGTTGAATGACAGCACCACCAGCATCAATGCATTGATCCAGTCTTACCAGGCCGCCCAACCGGTGTATGCGCTGCTCGGCGTGCCAAACCATCTGGGCATCAATTTCCGGCCGGGCCGGCACATGCTCGCCCCGGACGACTGGACGGCCATCCTGGACTTCGCCGACCAGCAGCTTCGTGGGATGGATGTGAAACGGGTCTTTGATCAACTGCCCTCTCAAGAGCCGGGGCATTGAAGATGCAGCTCAAGCGGGATCGGAATCATTTTGCATGGCCCGCTGCGGAGATCGTTATCTGCGGGGAGTGATGATCAAAGTTCGTTTCTTGCAGTCTGATTTTTCACTTCAAAACAAGACGGACGGAATTCAAAATACTGCCGCCGTTGTCGCCATGCTTTCAGGGCTGAAAAAATGCCCCTTTGATGATTCCGTTCGTAAAGGTCAGGTTGGGAGCCGCACTTAATATCTTGCCCAGCCCACCCACTGAAAAAAACTGGGCTCCGTCAAACAACACCGGCGCCCACAGTGCTGTTTGACCGGTGGCCGGCGTGAACAGGGTAAATTCCGCAGTGGTCGGATTTCCATTCACATCAAATAATCTTGCCTTGATGCTGCCCGTCGAGGAGGCGCTGAACGGATCGAAGCCCTGATTCCAAGTGATCAAATAATGCGTGCCGTCAAACGTCGCGCACGGCACGATTTGCGGTCCGGCATCCGCCGTGATGCTGATCTGATTGGGCAACACCTCGCCCGCCGTGGTCACGAAACGGCCAAGGATGTGCCACGTGCTGGCCGACCCGGAACCAACGCCGACAGTAAACAGGACCAGATATTTCGTTCCATCAAACGCGACGCAGTTGAGCGAATTGCCGGCCGGCACAGAACTGTTGGTGTAAATGAGGAACGGATCAGTGACAAAATTTCCCGCCGGGCTGATGAGCCGACCGCTGACACTGAATTTCCCGGCGGCACCACCCCAGGTCGCCAGGAAATTGGTGCCGTCGAAAGCCGCCGTGCCCTGGGCCGCCTCATCTTGAACCCCGCCGGCACTGATTTCAAAATCACTCACCGCCAGCGTTCCGTCCGGCGCGAGCATCGCGCCATAAATGTCGTCGCTGCCCGTGATGTTAGCTTCGCGACTGTCGGCCCACATCAGAAAATAAACACCGCCGCCAAACGCCATCGTTCCAAAATTGTCCACCGTGGTGGATTGGCTGATTTGAAATGGGCTGCCGACGCCCGCGCCGGTGGTGTCCACAAATTCCCCATGAATGCCGGGGCCTTCGATTTGGTTGTCGGGATCATCCCACGCCATCAAATAATTGGTGCCGTCGAAGGACACCTGTGGCGCATCCGCGCCGCCGGCAACCGGAAGTCGCAGCAGCGGGGCGGCCAGATTGCCGGAGGTTGAAACCAGTTGCGCCGTGGGAACGCCGGAGCCGGATTCTTCGGTCTGGAAAGCCACCAGATAATTGCTGCCGTCAAAGGCGATTTCCGCCTGCGGATTATGGAAAGTATTGGTTTGGTAGATGGAAAAAATCGTGGGAGCCAATTCCCGGATGACGGTCGCGGTTGCCAACTTTGAGTCAAGCCCGCTGGTGTCCTCGGCGTAGGCCGTAATTGTGTTGGTGCCGGCAACCAGGCTGACCTGATTTGTCCAGCTGCTCCCGTGGTTGAGCAGCGCCGCCTGCATCCAGGCGCCGCTGTTCAAGGAAATCCAGACATTGGAGACCGCCACGTTGTCGCCGCACTTGCCGCTGACAGTGAAACTGGCATTGCTCCAAAGCTCGCCGGTCTTGGCCGGATTGGTGATGGTCAAGGTCGGCGGGGTGATGTCCAGGAAGTTCGCGACAAAGGTCAGGTTCGACATCATGACAAATTTGAGCACCGCGCCGTTGGTGATGACGCTGCCCAAACCATCCGTCCAATTTGTGAAGGCAAAGCCGGTCAGCGCCTTCGCTGTCAGCGTATAGCTCGCGCCAATCTGCAACAGCTTGCCGTTGTCGGCGGGAGTAATGGTGCCGCCGCCGTTGGTGATGACGGTGAACGGCGCAGTCAGGACATAGACCAGCTTCACGGTGTTGGTGAGGGAAAAATTGCCGCTCGTATCCACGGCATAGGCGGCGATGGTGTTTGTGCCAGGTGTCAAGGCGGGGAGCACTTCCAGCCAGTTGCTGCCGTGGTTGAAATTGGTGGCCGAATTCCAAACGTCGCTGTTCAAGGAAACCAAAACATTCGAGACCGCCACGTTGTCGCCGGACTTGCCCGATACCGTGAACGTCGCGTTGCTCCAACTCTCTCCGGTCTTGATGGGATTCGTGATGGTCAAAGTCGGCCTCGTGATGTCCGCAAAATTCGCCACGAAGGCCAGGTTCGTTTGCATGACGAACGACAAGGCTGGCGTATTGGTCACAATATCGCCCGTCCAGCCGGCGAAGCCGAAACCGGTCTTGGGCGAGGCGGTGATTTTGTAGGCGACGCCAACATGGAGCAATTGTCCATTGGTCGCCCCGGAAACGGTGCCGCTGCCATTGATGCTCAAAGTCAGCGGCTCGCCGACCACGTAGTTGAAAGTGCTGGCGACAGGCGTTGAGACGTTGCCGCTCGTGTCCAACGCCCGCACCCGCACGGTGTTTGGTCCGGGAATTAGATTGGTCACGGTGGCCGACCAGTTGGTGGAACCGGTCGCCAGCTGATAGGCGTTGGTTCCGTCCGCATTTTCCAAACGGTATTGCACCTGAGCCACGGCCACATTGTCACTGGCGTTGCCCTGCAGCAGGAAGGACGAGTTGGTCAAATTCGCCCCGGCGGCGGGCGAGGTGATGGTCACTTTGGGCGGTGTGACATCCGGCGCAAAAGCCAAGTTCAAGACAATGTTTCCTGTGGCCCCATTGAAACCATCCACCGCGATGTCGTATTGCGTCCCCGCCGTCGCCTTGAACGACACCGTGGCGGCGGTGCCGTTGAGGCTGGCGGCGACCGGCGTGAGATTGGTGAGCACCCCGCCGGTGTAAACGGCCAGCAAGGTCTGAAACGAACTGCCGCCGTTTTTGATGCTTGCAATCCCATTGGTCGGCGCGGTCCAACCCCACCAGAGCGAATGGCCGCCGGCATTGCCGGCGTGATTGGGTTCGCCCGGCTCTTTCGTGGCATAGGTATTGTCGGCGAATAAATTGATGGGGTATCCGGTCAGGAGCGTGAGGTTGGTGAAGTCGTCATTGGCGGGAATGTTGGCGGTGGTGGCGACCCGCATGCTTACGTCATCAATGTAAAACTGAGTGGATGAGCCACTGGCATCCGTCGAGGCGGCAAAATGAATCTGCACGGTTTTGCCGGCGTAGGACAAGTTGGGGGAACCGGTGTAAGTCACGAGGTTTGTCCTGAACTGCACATAACCTCCGGTGGGGGTCAAATTTGACAAGAAGAACGGGTCAAAATTCACCAGAACATTCTGATTCACGTCAGTGATGTAAAACGAGAAGGATGCGTCAACAGAATTGGAATTGAGGTCGGTCGTGGCGATATTGAGGTAGAAACTGTAAGTCGCGGCGATCAGGTTGGTGGGAAAGGTGATCGTCTGGTAGACATTTTGGGAATAATAGTTCCCGTTCGCCAGCAAAACACATTGGCTGCCGGAATGCGCGCCCGCCGCCGACAGCACCGCCGTCGGAAAACCCTCCACTACCCAGGGCGCGATGGTGCCGGATTCAAAGCCCCCATTCACCATCAACTCGGTTTGGGCGGACGCCAGTTGTAACGTCAAGCCTAACGCACCAATGAACAGGAAGAATTGGATTTTCATTCGTCATAAATAATGCCCATAAAATTAGTCCTAGCAAGAAAAAGTAGAGTGGTCGTGACTCGTGTGATGCACAATTTCCCTACTGAAGCCGCATCCCCATGACGAATCACCTCAAAAACACAAACTTTCGTCAAAACAAAACTGGCGGAAGGGGTGGGATTCGAATCCAAATTTAACACTTCGGCTATTTTCGGCAAAACCGTGTTTTAACTCGGTAAAATAAAGGGTTTATTCGCAAAGTTTAGATTTTTGAATTTCTGTCGCAACGCGTTTTTTCGAAGATAACCGAAGTTTTTTGTCCCCAAATGGTCCCAAAATATTTTGCCAATTGTTGTGGTTGCAACATAAGAACAGGGTCTGGATGAACCCCGGCCCTGCGCAATGGCCCCCATTTTTGTGTTATAAGCTTTTGACAAAGGCATAGCTTTTGTCTGGTTCGAAGCCCCCAACGGATCATCACCCACCATCCCCGCACCAAAGCCCCGGCCATCCTGCGGGTTTTTGCATTTCCAGAAAGGAGCCTCGTATCGACAACCATCAACTCACCTCGATCCTCATCACCGGCGGCACCACCCTGACGTCATTCTTGTTTCGCGCCGCCTTCATGGATATATGAGCCTGTAAAATACACTTCCATAAGTCACACCGATCGGAACCGTTAATTGGTTGGTGCCAGCCGAGCCGGACACGGTTATCCAGTTGGTACCCAACCCGGAGTTAAGCGAGTTGGTCTGCGACTCCAAATGCCAGCCGAGATGATCCATTGGCCACGCCAACTGGATTTGACTGCCGCTGGCCTGGAAAACGAGTCGCGGTGGAACCAACGAAACCGGTATCGCGCTGACCTGAAGCGAATTTGTGCTCTCCCCGCCAAGATTGAGCGCCGACACGACGTAGTAATAATTCATTCCGTCAATCAAGCCGGTGTTGGTAAAGGACAGGCTGGTCACATTCGCACCGATCACCGTGTAGGTTCCACCATTGGTGGTGGATTGCTGGACGTTGTAACCGGTCGCGCCTGCGGACGCCGACCAGTTCAGCGTCACCTGCGTGTCGCCCGCCGTCGCGATGAGATTGGTCGGGGCCGCTGGAACTGGCGGCAGCAGCGTGACGGCCAGTAAAATCTGGTTCGCGTTGCTCACGAGCGTTCCGCCATAGCCAAACGGCATCTGCAACGCGAGGTTGGCGAAGCCGGCCATCGTGCCGCTGTTGGTAAGCAAAGGATAGGTGTTGCCGATGACGAGATAATTTGTGCCGGTGATGAGCACCTGGGCCGCACCGCTGACGGTGAGGCTCGTCGTGTCCGCGAGCGCGGAGGTGAGGTTGGAGACGTTTTGAAACTCCAGCGTAGTGCCACTGTTCAACGTCAGCGCGCCGAGGTCGGCCATGTTTGACGGAACCGCGTTGGTGATGCAAAGCGTCGCGCTGCTGCTCACAGTGAAGCCGCCCGCGCCGGTGTGGTTCTGGTTGATGAGCAGGCGTCCGGCTTTCACGGCGGTCAGACCGGAGTAGTTGTTCGCGCCGGTGAACGTGAGCGTTCCCGTGCCGACCTTGTTCACGGCAAAAATGTCGCCGGTGCTGGCCTGGTAGATAATGCCAGAAAACGTCGTGTCCATGTTCAGCGCGCCGATCTCCAGCGTTGACGTGCTGCTGGCGATGTCCTGCCGGAACTGGCCGCCACCGGAAAGCGCGCCGAAGTAGAGCGTTCCGTTTCCGAAATTCGCCCCCTGGCCATCGCTTGTGTTGTTGTTCAGCACCCATAAGGCGTTGGAGCTGCCCGCTGTGGCGGTGAGAAAACGGAAGCGCTGGCTGGTGTTGTTGTTCACGGTGAATGTGCCGAAGTAGCCGCTGTTGTCGCCGGACAATTGCACGCCGCCGTAATTCGCACTGGAGCTGGTGTTGAGGTTGCCGCCACCGGCAATGTTTCCGCTCAAAATCATGCTCACACCGGCGAATGACTCGCTGATGGCCGTTGTCGTGTTCGTCGGGACATAAATGACATTGGTGATCGTGAGGTTGTTCGTGAATGACCAGGTGCCTCCCGCCAATGTGATGAGGCCGGTGCCAAAGGCATTGCCGTTTGCGGCCCGCAGCGTTCCATTCAACAGCTCGGTTCCGCCGGTGTAATTGTTGGCCGAACCAAGTGTCAACGTGCCGCTGCCGCTCTTGGTCAGGAGCGCCGTGCCGTTGATGCTTGCGCCGGTGAGCGTGTAGGTTTTTGTTGAGTTGGAAAATTCCATGCTCGCCGGCATCACAATCGTCGCGATGTTCACGTTGGTCGAACCCGTGGCCGTGTCGTCAAAAATTACGTCGCTGCCATCCTGATAAAGGGCGCTCACGCCGTTGCTTTTCCAATTGTTCGCGGTCGTGAGGTTCCAGTTGGAGTTGTTCGCGCCAGACCAGATGAAGCGTGGCTCGTAAATGATCGCGCTGGCTTCGTCCGAATATGCGCTCTCGCCACTGCTGTTGACGGCCGTGACCACATAGTAATAAATCGTTCCGACGGTCACGTTGGTGTCCGTGTAATTCGCAGCGACGACCGTTGCGATATTACTCGTGAACGGACCGCTGCTGTTGGTCGCGCGTTTTACATTGTAGCTGGAGGCACCGACGGAAGCCATCCAATTCAATGAAATCTGGTTGGTTCCGACAGCGGCGGTCAAGCCGGTGGGTGCGGCAGGAACGGAAGGGACTAACTCGGTGGAATTCGTGCTTTCGCCGCCGCCGTTAATTGCGGACACAACATAATAGTAAGTTGTGCCGGCGGTGGTCGTGGTGTCGTAAAAGCCGATCGCAGGCATATCCGTAATGAGGTTCGTGTAAGGACCGCCGCTGACGGTAGAGCGCTTGACGTTGTAGCCGACGGCATTCGTGACAGCCGACCAAGTCAGGTAAACCTGATTGCTGGAGACTGTAGTTGCGAACAAATTGGACGGCGCGGCGGGCGGCGCGAAAGTTCCCGTGACCGCCGCGTTGGTATAAGCCACGTTGTCAAAGGTGGCGCTGCCGGAATTAATCACCAGTCCAGCATAATAATTGGTGGGCATCGTCACACTTGCCGAGTCCGCCAGAATCCAGGATACGCCGTCGGCGGATTGGTAGGCGTTGAAAGTATTGCCGCTGCGGGTAAGTTTATACCACGACGGCGGCGCAGTAAACTGGTCGCCATAGTCATAATGATTCAGGTTTCCACCCGTGGACGAGGAGCGGATTCCGACGATGGATTGGCGCGCATTGTCGGCCATGAAAAACTGGACAAGATAGGCATTGGTGGCGAGTGAAGCACGCATCATCAGCCCCATTTGGTCCGCGTTGTTGGCCGTCAGCCGCGCAACAATGGTGAAGTCATTGGTCGCATTAAAATAGGTATAATTAAATCCGCCGTCGCCGGTGCCGCCGATGCCGGTTCCATACCCGGTGACAACGAATGTATTGTCGCCGGCACTGGCATAAACGGCGCTGCCATTGCTGGTCATCACACCTATGTCTTGCGAAGTCCAAATAACCGGCAACGTCGTCGTAACGGGGGTGACATTTACTTCCACCGAGTTGTCGCTAGTGCCGATTTGATTATTGGCGGAAACCACATAGTAATAAGTGGTGCCATTGGTCACACTGGTATCAGTATAATTAGGCGAGGCGTTCGCAATCCAAGTAGCGATAGTTGTGTATGGACCGCCGGTGGTTGTGGAACGCAGCACGTTGTATCCTTGCACCAAATCCCCAGCGGCAGGCATCCAGTTCAATGTTACTTGAGAAACCCCGCCTTGAGCGGTCAACCCCAATGGCGCGGCGGGCAACGGCGCGGGTGGATAAGGTGAATTGGTGGCGTTGAGTGTGAACGTCAATGTTCCATAGCCAAAATGGTCAATGCTGCCTTGTTCCAGCCGATAAAGTCGCGCCATCGCCGTGGTATTTGGCGCGCTTAATCCTTGGAGAACTACATAGTGATTGTAAATCAATTCCCAAATGGGTCGGTCATCCAACCTGCCCCGGCCGTTGTTCGATATAAAGAACATATTGTCACCCGAGCAATCATTGAGAGGCGTATAGGGAACGTCATGGCCCAAGTTATACTGGGCGACATACTCGGCACCGGCCAGCAGCCGGTTGTTGGCAAATCCGTATAAGTCCAGACCTTGGTTCCAAGCTGTCTGGCAGGCGGCGGCGAGTTCCCCGACGCCAAGCTGGGCGTGCTCCTGATCACGTCCGCTTTCCTGCTCTTGTCCAAGACCATTGGAGTATAAGTATGGAACCGCGTTTGAAATGCTTCCGTTGCCCGCGCCACTTATGAAGTAGTTCACGCCCTGGTTGTAAATGTTTGTGTTGTCACACAGCACGCCCATGGCAATCAATGCCTCGATGTTGCAGGCGTCCCAGTTGGCAAAGTAATGACTGCTACAAGCGCCATTGTGGTTTGTAAGAAAGCTGTTACACGACGGGTAAAGATAGGTGAGCATCATGTTGGTGTAAGTCTGGAAGTCCGCCGTTTTCCAGCCGGAATAAGTCCGCAGCAGTTCCCCGTCTTCGGCAAAATGTGCTATCGGTATGCCGATCAAGCCGGGTATGTCGGTGCCACTCGGAACCACGTTCACCGCCGCCGCCCATTTGTTGAGGATGTTGGTCGCCTTGTTGGCGTAATTGGCATCGCCGGAAACATACCAGCGAATGAAATTGAGATAAGCGGCATGGGCATCTAAATCAGCATTCTGGCGGCTTGAGCCCATGTTGGCGGTGACGTGGGTTCCATAATTGGTTTGCGCCTCTGAATCGGTGATCAAAACATTCCAGTCATCTATCCAAGGGTGATTCCCCGCCAGCACGTTAGTCTTCATCCGGTTCAAGTCCGCCAGCGTATGCAGGCCGCCGGGATGAACGAAGCTTTGAGCCAGCGCTTGACTGGCAAAAGCCAAAACGATGGGCGCAACCAGCATCCGCATGACAGCCATGAAGCGTGACTTGGTTATTTGCATAAATCCACGCAAGTAGATTAAATCGTCCACCGGTTTTTCAAATGCGCCCTCGTTGGTTGATGGTTTGGATTCAGGAATGGCTGCGCTAATTAAAATACTATTGCTGCCGGCTTGCTCCTTTGGCTTCCATCAGGCAGAAAAACCATTCAACCTTACTGCTCATAGTAGGCATAATGCCCGTTACTCGGGACTTTCACAGGTTCAACGTGCCAGTCAAACCAGAGATAGTTGCGGGTGCTGCCATGCGCGGGGACGGGCGGGAAAGCTCCGGCCGCACCGGAGCCACTGTCGCCCAGCAGATCCTCGTCCACCATCGCCCAGGTCTGGGCAATGGAGTTCACCGTGGCAATGTCACTCAACTTATGGGGCGACATTGGACTTGCAGGGGCTCCCCCTTGGTAACCAAATGGATACCAAGGCAGGCCACAATAGTCGTGGACGCCACCTTTAGCACCGCCTTGGACCATTTCATAAGAAATGAAGTCAGGATTATTCGCCGTGTTGTAATGATTGTTGGACGGACAATACATGATCTTTATCACGTTGGTTACGCTGGGAAATGTCGCTGCCGTGGCGGGGGCGGGCGCACCCACATACGGCTGAATGTAATACACGAGCCATTCGGATTTTTTGGGGTCAGAAAAGGTATAGTCTGATTTTTGCGCCACGCCCAGCCCGCTGCCGGAGCTGGTGCCATCCTCACCATTAGGAAGCAAACCGCCGTTGTCATCGCTGAACATCAGGATGGCCGTGCCGACCTGTTTCAAGTTGGAGGTGCAAGTTATATTGTAGGCACGGCGCTTGGCCGCCGCCAGTGCCGGCAATAACATGGCCGCAAGAATCGCGATGATGGCGATGACCACCAACAGTTCAATCAAGGTGAAGCCCTTTCGGGCTGGCTGGGTTTTAAATGTCATAAATTTGTTCCAGTGCTGGCCAATAGCGAGTGATGCCGCGACATTTCTGTGCGGATTTTCTTGAAAAGTAAAAAGCTGGATGAAAAGGCGGTTTAAGAATTCATGGTTCTGGTGCAGCGGCTGT
>Ga0182024_10002493_pt1 | contig 45517 bp, 37 predicted proteins | sample P32metaG_FD_120480 | JGI IMG/M metagenome (GOLD analysis project Ga0182024, IMG submission 120480) | Permafrost microbial communities from Stordalen Mire, Sweden - P3-2 metaG (Illumina Assembly) | ecosystem: Environmental > Terrestrial > Soil > Wetlands > Permafrost | place: Sweden: Stordalen... | reverse complement strand
TCAGACCGACACCGGAGGTTCGCAGTTTTGGCCAGCTCGTTGGCCATGTGGCCGACGCTTCGTACATGTTCTGCTCGCAAGCCATAGGTGAAGCAAACCCAGCGAAGGACATCGAAAAAACGAAGACCTCAAAGGCCGCTCTCGTGGCCGCGCTCAAGGACGGAGTTGCGTACTGCAACAAGGCGTTCGACAGCATGACTGATGCAAAAGGCAGCCAGATGGTGAAATTCTTCAACTTCGACATCGCGAAGCTCACGTTGTTCTCGCTCAATACGGCGCACACTGATGAGCACTATGGGAACATGGTGACCTATTTGCGACTCAAGGGGATTGTGCCGCCGACAAGTGAAAACCCGCCCGGACAGGCGCCGAAGTAAAAGACTCAAACCGCCTAAGTACTGATTAACGCGACGGTCTCAATGGGTCGACGCTACACCGGCTCGAAGCCCACGCGCAGGGCTTTCAGTTCGCGAGCGTTGATTCAAGCGGAACACCAACTCCTTCTGTATCATTGCCGCTCCACTTATGTCTTCCTAGTCGATGGGAGGCTGTTCGAAGGTTGGTTCGCAATGCCGGCCCTGGACCGAGCGAGTGCGGAGGCTTTTGCGGATGCGCTGAATGGGCAGACTTTCCTGGTGAAGTATGACCCGCGCAAGCCCAAAGATTCCGTCGTGGAAGGGAAAGAGGTTCTAGGCAGAAAGGTCATTCAAGATACGAACATCTTCAATCCCAAGGTGTGGTAGCCCGGTCTGACCGAGTAACGTGAGCAACCGAATCAGCTTCAAGCCGCCCGCACAAACCAACCAAGTCCCGATTGACGCGCGATCGGAAGTTACCAGTGCCAAAAGAATTCCAGCCAGACGACTATTATTGCCAGAAACAGGGCAAACAGAACGTTGATTGCCCATCCCAACCAAAAGGCCCACTTGAAATATTTCCAGGAAATCAAAGCGAGCACAAGCACGGGAAGTTCGCAGACCAGCATGGCCAGATAAGACCGCCGATTAGCCTCAATGGCGGCTTGGCCAATTCGTGGGTCAGAATGCCCTAAGCCGACGATGGCGAGCCCGAGTACGATCGACGCGCCTGCAGCGAGCGCGGCCGAAGCCCTGTGGTAGCGACGCAAGAGCGGCGCCACAATCATGAAAGAAATACCGAGAACTAAAATAATCGCCAACGGTCGCCTCGAAACCGTGCGCCACGCCGCAACCGACATTTAAGCGAGCGGTGCCGTCGCAATAATCCAAAGTTTACCAGAGAGAAGATTTCTCAACACTGGTCCGGGACCGGGGCATGTCGGTCTGTCTATCGAGAATAGTCTCCGTTTGGCGGATGAGCCCACGGGCAATCTCGACACACTGGCACGGTCCGCCAGACCGACGCGTTCCAACAGCGCCAGCGCCTTATTCCGACTGAGCAGGCGCTTCCCACGCTAAAACGGCGCGGGCTCGTCCATGGATGAAAGCATCCAAGCTGGATTTGCGCTGCCGGGCTTGGCACAGCACTGTAGGGAATGGCAGGAATTGGTACTGTAGGTCCAATTTCCGCCCGGGGAACTGTTGCGCCATTCCTCGTTACCATCGAAGTTGGACATCTACGCGCAGACAATCACGCCAGCCAAGCACGCAGCTCAAGCGTGCTGTGTCGTCGCTGGTATTTTCTCCTGAGCAAAATCCGTCCTTGCCGCTCGAGGCACCCACGCCGACCGAAACGTGAAGAAAGACAGTGAAGGGAAGGGAACTAGTGAATCGTCAGATTCCGACGTGAAAGCTTAGCTTGAGCGTCTCTGACAGAGACTCCGTTCCATCATGGGGATCATCCTTGACCCACCCATCTCCACGAAACAAGGCAGGATGCCGCTGGCACCTGCAGTTGAAAGATAAGGAATCTCGCTGTTTTGTGGGGAAATTTGTGGATAAAGGCAATTTAGAGTTCAAGCCCGAGTTTCGTTTCGAGACCACGAACCTTCTGGCGAGAGTCGTCGAAAAGTGGGACGAGGTGCCCATCGGCCTTCTGCAGCACCTTGACCTGCGCAAGTCCCTCGAAGTTGCAGGGATTGCTAGCCGGGTGATCCAATGAATGGATTTCGAATGGTGAGTTGTCCATCAATTGTCTGGCTATCGTGAAGGTCTTCGGAATAGAGAGTCGTGCATCCAGCTTCCAATGCTGCGGAAACGACCAGGGCGTCGTAGATGTTGTAGCCGTGCTTCTCCGCAATTCTGAGTGCCGCTTCGTGCATTTCGACGGTGATGGGCAGGGGAGAAGGACAGAGAACTCGAAAAGCATTCAACGCTTCCGTCACATCACTCCAGGACATTAAGATTTTTCGGCGAGCCACAGAGGCGAATTCGTCCAAGATCTGCACGCTGAGTACTCCTCCTGATGAGAGGAGTTCCTCAGCTTGCGTGCTGCGGGGCTCGTCGTGCGCCACAGCATAGATCAGCACATTCGTATCGAAGAAAGCCTTAGCGGGCATTGGCCTCTTCTCGATCAAAGACAAATCCGGGAGGTAAAGGACGTCGGAGTTTGCGAAGACGAGCGAGTGCGTTAGGCTTGCTCTGATCACGGCTCACTTCGAACACCCGCTCACGAGCGATCCGAATCTCGATCTGGTCGCCTTCTTTGAGGTCGAGCGCCTCAACCACAGCCGTGGGCAACCGCACCGCCAGACTATTGCCCCATTTCGATACCTGCATCAGCCCTCCTTGATACACAATGCAATTGTATATCTCAAAGAGGATCCGTGCAATTCACTTTGCTAGTCCTGCCGGGCGCGCCATCTCATTGAAATTAAAAGAGTAAGAAAACGCTCCTTATGGCCTGACCTACACAAGCCCGGAGCATCCCCTTTTCAACAATCCGCTCATCGGTGCCGTGACGGGAACGGTCTACCCTCAAGAATTTCCGGTCAGCGTTCCTGCTTATGGCGTATCACCCCAGAATCCCGACGCGAGTGTGAATTGGAGCTCCTATTTCCCGATTAACGGAATCGATGCCTATTTTCCTGGCAATGAGACGCCCTACTCTGAGAACTATTTCCTTTCCATCGAACGGCAGATCGGAAGTGGCACGGTGCTCAACGCCAGCTACATTGGCAGTCAGGGACATCACCAGTTGGTGCTACTCGCAGCCAATCCAGGCAATCCTGCGCTCTGCGTGAGTTTGAGCCAGCCCAGCGAGGTCGCGCCGGGAACGCCGACTTGCGGACCTTTTGGCGAAAATCTTGTGTATACCCGGAGTGATGGACAAGTCGTTAACGGCACGCGGCAGCTTTTGGATAACGACTTCGGCACGGACGTCTATTTCGATGGCCTGGGAAACTCGGCCTACAACTCGCTGCAGGTGAGCCTGAAGCATAGCAGTGGCGGCTTGACGATTCTTGGCAGCTATACGTATGGCAAGTCGCTCGATGAATCTTCGAATCTGGGCGAGCAGGTGGACCCATACGACTACAAGCTCACCAGAGCGTTGTCCTCCTTCGACATCCGGCACAATTTTGTAGCCAGCTACCGCTATGACGTGCCATTCGAGAAACTCCTTCGCCGGGACAATCGGTTGACAAAGGGCTGGGCCATTTCCGGCATCACGCGCTTCAGCACCGGCCTTCCGGTAACGCTGGTGAACCCCAACGATACGACACTGATCGGAAGCTTCAACAATGGAGTGAATGGCAACGGGTTCTCGGACCTGGATGTTGCATCGAGCTTTCTGCAACTCAATCACAATCCAAGAAACGGCCAGGCCTATTTCAATACATCGTTCTTCAGCATTCCCGAACTCGGCTCGCCCGGCACAGCCTCGCGCCGTTTCTTGTACGGGCCAGGCATGGAGAATTGGGATATTGCGCTGCTGAAGGATACCAGCCTCACCGAATCCAAAGTGCTCGAATTCCGTCTGGAGACGTTCAATACCTTCAATCATGCGCAGTTCTTCGGCGCGAACTCCGTTGACGGCAACATCAACGATTCAACCTTCGGACAAGTGGTCAGCGCGATGCCGCCTCGCCTCATGCAATTGGCCCTCAAGTTCTCGTTCTGATCGCGTCAAGCCGAAAGATAGGTTCCATTCACCAAAAGATAGGCACGCCTGTCCCAAAGATAGGATTCTCTTTCTCGCCCGCGCCTCCCAAGATAGCCAATGCTGCAACCACCAAAACATGCGCAGAGAACTGTGAGGGTTAGCAAGTTGGAGCAATCGCGGGCTACCCTCTAGGGCGAATCCCCGGAAGGGTAACGGTCGACGAAAACGATGAAATATCCAGTCCACATCAGCAAGAGAGTTGCCGTGATATTCGTGACGGCGGCGGCGATTGTTGTCGCGACGGGAATCCTGGAATTTGGCGGCAGTCGCGATCGAGTTACGAACGCGAATGCGCCACAAGGATCTGCCGCAAATTCCAGCGCGTCTCCGTCCGAAGCGACCTTGGAACTGTCAACGACCCAACTGAACTCCATCAAGATTGGACCAGTGGGAAGTTACCTGTTTCCGGTTGAGAAGGAGACCGTTGGCAGCATCAGTTTTGCCGACGACCTGTCGGTTCAGGTCTACCCGTCGTATCAGGGAAAGATCATCAAGAGCCTCGTGGAGCTGGGCGACGAGGTTCAAAAGGGACAGCCGCTCTATACGATTGATAGTCCCGACCTCATCCAAGCCGAGTCCAACCTGATTGGCGCCGCGGCCACTTTGGAATTGACCAGCAAAGAACTGACGCGCGCCAAGGATCTTTACACAACGAATGTAGGAGTTCCCCAAAGGGAATTGGAGCAGGCTGTTTCCGATCAGCAAACGGCGGAGGGCGCTCTCAAGGCCGCGCGGGATGCTGTCCGCGTGTTCGGCAAGTCGGAAGCCGAAATCGACCAGATCATTACTTCACGCAAGATTGATCCAGCGTTGGTCGTACCGAGCCCGATTTCCGGCCAGGTCACCTCATTCGACGGGCCGCCGGGGCTTTTGGTACAGCCGGGGAACCCGCCGGCGCCTTATACCGTCACCAACGTCTCCGTCAAATGGATGCTGGCGAACGTTGTCGAAAGCGACGTTCCACTTTTTCACCTGGGACAGCCGGTTCAGGTCGAGGTGACGGCCTACCCAGATCATGTGTTTCACGGCAAGATTTCCAAAATCTACGCGGCGGTTGACCCGGACACTCATCGCGCCACCATCCGTTCCGAGATTACGGACCCCCGGAACGAGCTGCGGACCGGAATGCTCGCCAACTTCGTCATTCGCGTGAAAAATCCCGTCGAGGGAACCTCGATACCCGCGAATGGCGTGGTCCGCGAAGCAGACGGCACCATGACCGTTTGGGTGACGACCGACCGTCACCGGTTTGTGCAACGCGTTATCCGCACCGGCTTACGAACTGAAAGCCAAGTCCAGATTCTCGACGGTTTGCATCCGGGAGAACTGGCCGTAACCGACGGCGCTGTATTCCTCAGCAATATGCTGCAAGCGCCGCCAACGGACTAGATCGAGTGCCCGATCATTCCATTTAAAGGCGGCAAGCTATGTTTAAGTCCCTGGTAGCGTTTTGTCTGAGCCGCCGTCCGATTGTGCTGCTGGGTTTGTTGATGTTTGTCAGCGCCGGATTCGTCGCTTTCAAGAAGCTCAACATCGAGGCGTATCCAAACCCAACGCCGGTGATTCTGGAGATTACCGCACAGGCGCCGGGCCTCTCCGCCGAGGAGATGGAACGTTACTACACGCTTCCCATGGAGATTGCCCTCTACTCCACGCCCGGCATCGACGTTATCCGCTCCACTTCGTTCTATGGGTTGTCCTTTGTTCGCGTCAGCTTCAAGTATGGCGTGGACTACTACTTCGCCTACAGTCAGGCATCCATCGCGATGCAACAGAACGTGAGTCTTCCGGGTGGTCAGGTTCCCTCCATCCAAGCCAACAGCTCAACGGGGGAAATCTATCGTTATCAAGTCGTGGGCCCAGCGCATTTCGGAATCACGAATCTGCGCACGGTCCAGGACTGGATTGTCACGCGCCGATTGCTCACTATTCCCGGCATCGCGGCAGTTAACAGTTGGGGTGGCCCCACCAAGGAATTTCAGGTCGAAGTGGACCCTCACAAACTCGAAGCCTACAGCGTCACCGTGCCGCAAATTCTGACCGCGTTGGGCAACGCGAACATCAATGTGGGCGGGCGCGAAATCCGGATTGGTCAGCAATCCATCAATATCCGTGGTGTCGGGCTGATTGACGATGGCGGTAATGATGATTTGACGCAAGGCTACAAGGTTAACGACATCGAGAACGTGGTTCTAAACCAGATCAACGGCGTTCCGGTGCTGGTCCAGGATGTTGGCAAGGTTTCGATTGGTTACAGGCCAAGGCTCGGCATTCTGGGCCGCGATCAACATGGCGATGTGGTGGGAGCCATCGTAGTGATGAGGCGAACCGAGCGAACCGCCGACATGATTCCAAAAGTGAAAGCGGAGATTGACAAGCTGAATCACGATGGGAGTCTTCCATCGGGAGTCAAGGTAGTTCCTTTTTACGACCGGTCATCCCTGGTTGCCGTCACGACCCACACCGTTCTGCACAACTTGATTTTCGGGTGCGTGCTGGTCTTCCTAATCCAATGGATCTTCCTCGGCGATCTCCGAAGCGCGTTGATCGTTGGATTGAACATCCCGTTCGCATTGCTTTTCGCGATCATCCTCCTGGTGCTCCAAGGCGAAAGCGCGAACCTGCTCTCTGTAGGCGCCGTCGATTTCGGGATCATCGTCGATTCGGCAGTAATTCTTGTTGAAAATGTCTTCCGAAACATCCAGGCGCCCACTGGAGAGAGACAGGGACTGCTTGGGCAGCTTGCGGGCGGATTTTGGGGGTCAGACCCGACGAGAAAGACCGAGCAGGTAACGGAAGCGCACGGATGGACGGATCGTTTGCGGCTGATTCTGATTAGCGCGATGCAGGTGGATAAAGCGGTCCTGTTCTCGGCGCTCATCACGGTGGCGGGATTCGTGCCACTGTTCACCATGCAGGGAGTCGAGGGACAGATCTTCGGCCCCATGGCGCGCACGTATGGGTACGCGCTTGTCGGAGCTTTAATTGCAACGTTCACCGTCACCCCTGTTCTCGCGTCGATCCTGCTTCCGAAAGATGTGAAGGAATCCGTCACGATCGTAGTCCGCGCGTTGCACCGGATTTACAATCCCGCACTGCGTCTCGCGCTTACCCACCGTGCCATTACCGTCGGAATCGGATTTTTGTTTCTCGCCGCGGCTGTCCTGCTGGGGCTCCGGCTCGGAAGTGAGTTCCTCCCGCACCTGGAAGAAGGTAACTTTTGGATTCGCGCTTCGATGCCGATCACGCTGTCGCTTGAAGATGGCGAGACGGCCTCGAAGAAAATGCGCGAGATTCTCCTGAGACACTCCGAAGTCATTACCGTGGTTTCGCAGCACGGGCGACCCGACGACGGCAGCGATGCCTCGCCATTCTCCAATGTCGAGCTATTTGCACCGCTCAAGCCCTTTGACGAATGGCCAAGCGGCATGACGAAGGACAAGCTGACCGATCAGATTCAATCGGAGCTGAACAGCGAGTTACCGGGGGTCGTCTTCAATTTCTCTCAATACATTGAGGACAACATCGAGGAAGGCATATCGGGTGTAAAAGGCGTCAATTCGGTCAAGATCGTCGGTCCCAATCTCAAAACTCTGACGAATCTTGCCGAGCAGATCAGGGACCGTATGAGTCAGGTGCGCGGCATTGCCGATCTCGGAATCTTTCCGGTTCTAGGACAGCCTAACTTGAACATCAAGGTCGATCGCGCCAAGGCCGCTCGTTACGGACTCAATTCCGGCGATGTTAACTCGGTTGTGCAAGCGGCCATGGGGGGAGTGGCAGCGACTTCGGTCTTGGAAGGTGATCGGCAGTTCGATCTCGTCGTCCGTTATACGCCCGAGTACCGGGAGAGCATCGAGAAAATCCAAAACATCAAAGTAGCCTACCAAACCAGCAGCGGCGCCAATGCTTATATACCCTTGAGCGAACTGGCAACGATCACTGTAGATACGGGTGCGGCCTGGATCTATCACGAGAGTATGCAGCGTTTCATTCCCGTCAAGTTCAGCGTCCGTGGGCGCGACCTCGGCAGCACTGTCGAAGAAGCGCAGCACCAAATCGAAAACAACATCAAGCTTCCACCTGGATATCACCTGGTTTGGGCTGGCGAATTTGGAGACCTTCAGGAAGCCCAGAAACGCCTGGAGATCGTTGTGCCAATCAGCCTGTTGCTGATCCTTGGTTTGCTCTACAGCATGTTCAACTCGCTGCAGGATTGTCTTTTGGCGCTAGCTGGAATCCCCTTCGCAGTTGCTGGCGGCGTGTTGGCGCTCTACGTCTCCGGTCTGAATTTCAGCATCTCGGCCGCCATCGGCTTCGTCTCGCTCTTTGGTGTGTCGGTGATGGACGGCATCCTGATGATTACTTACTACAACCATGAGAGGCAGATTCACACGGGAACGCCGACGGATGCGATGTTCAGCGCTGCCTCCTCCCGCATGCGCCCTCTGCTTATGACAGCTCTCTCGGCCTGCATTGGTCTTTTTCCCGCGGCCATCTCAACAGCTATCGGGAGCCAGGTTCAGCGCCCGCTAGCGACCGTAATCGTCGGTGGCATGTTAGTAGGACCCGTCATGCTGCTCCTCGTGGTGCCCGCGCTGAGAATGGTATTTCTCGGGCGCGACAGTCACCTGCCGTTAAGGGAATCAAAGTGAAGGCCAGCTGTCTTAAGTTCCTGGTAATTAGCTGTGCCGCATTGATGTTTGGGACGGCTTACGCAGACTCTTCTAGCCCGGCATCCCAACAAAAACCTCCCAAGAGTTCTGCGAACAGACTAAGCAATCGTCCCAAAGATGGGAAGCCTTCTGTGGAACGACGAGACGACAGCCACCTTTCGGGGAAGAATCACACCCGCAGCCCGGCGGTCACAATAAAGGACCGCCCTGAGCAACGTCCGAATAACCGGAAGCATTCCCCGTCTGGAAATACCATGAGTATTCACCGGTTGGGTTCGGACAATTCCGGGAGTGCAACGAAAGCCGGATTAATCCAGCACGAAACAATCAACACCGCTGTGCCCCGCCGGTCGTCGGGTGTTATCCGACACAGCGTGCCATCAGTCAACAATGTGCGCCATCGCGGTGTTAACCCGGCCACCATCGGTGGACCAGCAAAATCAAATAGTAGGAATGCCGGAGCGATCAACGGAACAAGTGTGCACCGCAGGCCTTGAGGAATGGATTCCTATGACACTGACTCGACAATCGCGCCTTGCCCGGCTCATCGCGATCCCGGCCATACTGTTCATGGCAGGATGCGCGGTTGGACCTGAGTTTAAGAGACCTGCTGCTCCAGCGAACGGTGGTTACACTCCAGCTCCGCTTCCGACCACCAGCAGAACGAACAACGTTGCCGGTGGAGAAGCGCAACAGTTTGTGGAAGCGCGGGATGTTTCCGGAGAGTGGTGGACCTTGTTTCACTCGAAGCCGCTCAACGATCTGATTGAGCGCTCGCTCAAAGCCAATCCCGACATAAAGGCGGCACAAGCGGCTTTGTTAGTTGCCAGAGAGAATGTCCTGGCTCAACGCGGCGCCTATTATCCCAGTGTTAGCGGCGGCCTTTCGGCGACCCGCGCGAAAACATCGAGTGACATTTCCCCGGTCACCAACACCAGTGCTCTGAATTACAGCCTGTACACGCCACAAGTTAGCGTCTCGTATGTGCCCGATGTTTTCGGTCTAAACCGGCGAACCGTTGAATCACTGCAGGCCCAGGAACAACAGGCGCGTTTTGCCCTGGCCGCCACGCATATCACGTTGACCGCGAACGTCGCCGCCGAAGCGATCCAAGAGGCCTCCTTACGGGGGCAGATTGGCGCGACTCGCGAACTCATCACCATCAACACCAACATGCTGGAGATTTTGCGCACCCAGTTCGCGAAGGGATACGTGGGCAGGCTCGACGTGGCGGCGCAGGAATCGCAGCTCGCGCAAGTCATGGCCACGTTACCGCCGCTGCTCAAGCAGTTGGCTCAGCAACGAGACCTTCTGGCTGTACTCTCTGGCGGGTTCCCCAACCAGGATTTGACGGAAAAATTTGAGCTGGCGAATTTGCAACTGCCGCAGGAACTACCAGTGAGCCTCCCTTCGCAACTCGTGGAGCAACGTCCAGATGTGCGCCAAGCCGAGGAGAACCTGCATTCCGCCAGCGCCCAAATTGGGGTTGCCGTAGCGAATCGTCTCCCGAACTTTGCGCTGACCGCGGATGCTGGGAGCATGGCAGTGGTCCTCGGCAAGATATTCGCGGGAGGCACGGGGTTTTGGGATATTGGCGCAAGCGTCACGCAGCCCATTTTTGACGGTGGCACCCTCCTGCACCGAGAGCGCGCCGCGAAAGCCGCGTGTGTGCAAGCCTCCGAACAATATCGCAGCACTGTGCTGACCGGATTTCAGAATGTCGCTGACGCGCTGAATGCCCTCCAACAGGATGCCGACGCCTTAAACGCCGCGGCGGCCGCCAAGGATGCCGCCGCTGTAACGCTTGACCTGGCCAGGAAGCAGTTTCAGGCTGGCTACGTCAATTACCTGGGGCTCTTAAATGCCGAGCAAGCCTACCAGCAGGCAGTGATCAATCTCGTTCAGGCCCAGGCAAATCGTTATGCGGATACCGCTGCTCTCTTTCAGGCTCTTGGGGGCGGATGGTGGAACCGTGTTGATATTCCGAAGAGCTAACCATGAGGGGGTACCAGTTACATCCTAAATAGATACATTCAATGGCAGCGAAACTTTTTGTGAGTGTTGTCGCCATCGCGTTCGGATCGGTCAACGCACGAGAATGCGGATACTAAGCAAGCGATCAAGTCTGGTGGCGAGTCTGCACTCGCGGACGGACGCGAGCAAAGGCGCAAGTCAGCCCATGGAGGGCCGAAGGCTCTAAAAGGCTTGGTAGAGTGCGCAAATTTCTTTAAAGGGGTTTTCAATGATTGTGCAGGAAACAGCGCTCCGCAGTAATTCTTGCGCGAGCTTACGTACTTCTGTGATGCGAAAGCTTCCGGTGCGGATGAGAGCCACGGTGATTGCATGCGCGTGGGTCCTCGGCAGTTTGACCATTGCTCAGGGGATTCCTGGAGCCCCGCGTCCGCAGGAGCCTGAGGTTCGCAGCAGCGCCCCAGCCAAGCCAGCCGCCGACGCCAGTAAGCAAGAGCAAGACAAGACTAAGCCCACTTCGGACAAAACCGGTACGGACCCGGACCCAGCGCCCATCTCACGCGGTGTAAGAGCTTTTGGGAAGGACTTCTTGGAAGACCAGAAACAAATTTGGACGAGTCCCGCGCGGCTTCGATTTTCAGACGCAGACTGGTTGGTGCCGGCCAGCGGTTTCGCGGCTGGGCTTTTCGTGACGGACCGTGATTTCAGCACGCGTCTCTCCAACAACCCGAGCACGATCAGTCGCTACAAGACGATTTCGACCGCAGGCGTCGGGGCGCTCGCTGGAGGAGCGGCGGCGCTGTGGGCGCTGAGTTACCCGGCGCACAACGAGCACTGGCGTGAAACGGGTTTTCTCGCGGGTGAAGCGGCGATAGACAGCCTAGTGGCGGTGGAGGCTTTGAAGTATTCGCTGGGACGTGAGCGTCCTTTTCAGGGCGACGGGAGCGGGCCGTTTTTCAACCCAGGCAGCACCTCGTTTCCGTCGGAGCACGCAGCAGCGGCCTGGGCCGTGGCGGGAATAATCGCGCATGAGTATCCCGGACCATTCCCCAAGATCGTGGCATATGGTCTAGCCGCACTGGTGAGCTATTCGCGCGTGCGAGCGCGACAACACTTTCCGTCGGACGTGTTTGTCGGCAGCACGATGGGGCAAATGATCGGGCAGGATGTATATAGCCGGCGTCACGATCCTGATCTAGGGGGTGGGGAGTGGAGATCGCTCAGTGCGATGGCCCGGTCGTTTGAATCGGCAGGTCCGCAGAATCTGGGCTCGCCGTATGTTCCGCTTGACAGCTGGGTCTATCCAATTCTCGACCGTTTGGCGGGACTCGGTCTGATTGATAGCAGTTTCGCGGGATTACGTCCGTGGACTCGTCGCGAATGCATGCGACAGCTGAGTGAAGCTGAAGAGAAACTTACGGGAGCAGACAACAAGGAAGCGCAGCAGCTCGTTGATGCGCTGCAGCGGGAGTTCCGCCCGGAGAGTGAGGCCACTGGGGACGGCGAGGATCGCGCGACTCTCCGTCTGGAATCAATTTACTCGCGCACGGAAGACATCTCCGGAAGGCCACTCACCGATGGTTACAACTTCGGACAGACGCAAATCAATGACTTCGGGCGTCCTTATAGCCAAGGTTGGAACACTATCAACGGGTTCTCAATCTATGCGACGGGTGGTCCTTGGGTCGGGTACCTACGCGCCGAAGAGCAAACCGCCCCGAGTATTCCCCCACTTCCTCTGGCGGCCCGCGAAGCTATCCAAACCTATGCGGACATGGGGCAGGACGGCCCTCATCTACCACTAGAGCCTGGAACTGCCACGCCGCCGGTCAGGCAGTTCGAATTTCTTGAAGCGTACGTCGGGCTAATGGTATCGAACTGGCAGGTCACCTACGGGAAGCAAAGTCTTTCCTGGGGACCGGGCGACGGCGGTTCGATGACACTCAGTAACAATTCGCCGCCAATTAACATGTTCCGGATTAGCCGTACGACGCCGTTCCAGTTGCCGAGCATTCTCGGGTGGCTTGGACCGCTTCGGACGGAATTCTTCCTAGGCCGGTTGGAAGGGTACCAGTTTATTTTTAGCCCCTCGGGTCTCCACGGGCAATACGGCCAATCACTCCCTGATCAGCCATTCATTCATGGGCAGAAACTCAGTTTTAAGCCCACTCCCAACTTCGAATTCGGTTTCTTCCGAACAACGATCTTTGGGGGAGAGGGGTATCCCTTCACTTCACATGCGCTATTAACAAGCCTGTTCACAACCGGAAATTCAGCTGCGGGTAGTCCAGATAAACCAGGGAAACGAACCTCGGGACTGGATTTTGATTATCGTCTTCCAGGTCTGCGAAAGTGGTTAACATTTTACGCCGATGGCCTAGCTTACGATCAATTTTCACCGATCGCTTATGCCGATCGCTCTGCGTGGCGCGCGGGGCTGTCTCTTTCTCAGTTTCCGTCGGTCCACAAGTTAGACCTGCGAGTCGAAGGTGTATACACCGATAATCCTCTAGGCGGTAACGTTGGCCGCGGCTTTTATTATTCCGATGGGACATGGCGCAGTGGCTATACCAACAATGGAAACCTGCTTGGCAACTGGGTTGGCCGCCAAGGCCAGGGGGCACAGGTATGGTCAAACTACTGGTTCGGCGCCCGTAACCGATTGCAGTTCAATTTCCGGCACCAGAAAGTGAGTCAGGAATTTATTCCCGGAGGCGGCACACTGACTGATGTGGGTGTGCGCGGAGATTACTGGGTTCGTTCGAACCTGAGTCTCTCCGCTTCAGTGCAATACGAACGGTGGCTGTTTCCCATCATTCAACCAAACGCTGCCACCAACGTGTCGGCCACCGTCGAGGTCTCCTTCCAGCCACAGAAGCTTTTCAGGCGTTCTGACGGCAGTACGCCGCGCGGAGATAAAGATGCGCCATGAGAGACAGCAATTGTATCGGAGAGCCAGGGGTGTCGGGCGTCCGCCCGCCTTAGAGAGACTCTCGTGATGTTCGCGCGGGAGACGACTGGGCCAGGCGATGGAATCGGGACCACCGTTTGGGGTGTTAAACGGTGGTCCCGTGTGGCCTGGTCAAAGCCGGTTTAGAAGTACAGCTTACCGCCGATTTGCCACCATCTCGGCAAAGCTTGGCTGGTAACCAACCCAAAGTTCCCCTGAGACAGGTCATTCTGCATACCCGTGAAGTTGGGGTGATTGAACAAGTTGTAGAATTCAAATCGGAACTGGAAAACAACCCGCTCGCTTATATGGGTGTTCTTATAAAGGGTCGCATCCGTACTAATAAAGTTCGGAAGGCGGAATTGACCGGTCTTCTCGTCGCCATTCGTGCCCGCGCTCGGCACCGTGAATTGCCCGGCCGTAAACACGCCGGTGCCGGTGTAGGCGCCGCGGGACGTCAGCTCCTGATAGTTGCCGGCGTTGGGATAGCTGAAGTTATCTCCGTTGGCAAGGTAATCGCCCGTCTGGGTGGTTTGCGCGTTGGCACCCACCACGTAATTTGCGCCGTTGTACGCTGCGGAGGTGAACACCGTGAAAGGATAACCGGTCTGATAAATGCTGGTGCCGCTGATGCCCCACCCGCCGGTGACGTGCCCGACAAAGCCCGAACCGCCGCGCAATCCAGGTTGCTCGTAGTTGAAGCTGGCCGAGAACCGGTTGGGCGCATCCCAAGGAGAGGGCCCGTAGAACGTAGAGGGATTCTCCGGCGTTGGATATTTGCTTCCGTCATCTTTGGAGGAAGAGCGCGTATAGGAAACATCAAAGAAGCCGCGGGTTCCTCTGGCTCGGAGGTCAAAAGTCACGGCTTCATAGTTGGCGTAGCGATTGTTCTGGGTATAAGCGATTTGGCCAAAACTCGGATTGGGCCGGTCTGGAGACGAGCCCAGGGGTACTCCGATCAAGGCGCCAGGCAGCTCATTGATGTCCACTCCGTAAGATACGATGCCTCCCGCGTTGCCGTTTCCAACCAGGTTGGAGGTGTGAGATCCGCTGTACAGGATGGACGCAGCCAAACGGCTACCGAGCCGATGCTCCAGCGTACCCGACCAGATGTATGCGGTCGGGGACGCGATGTTGGGATCGATTCCTCCAATCCCTAAGCCTGCTCCGACAATTCCTCCCGCGGCATCAAGACACGGAGCCGCAGGGCACAAGGCGGTACCCGCCAAACCCGGGAACGTGAACCCGAACGGAGGTGTGCTGCTGGTACCCTGCACGAAGACCGGTTGGTTGCCGGGCGCATTGGCCGCGAAAAAGGTGGGATTGATAAGCCCTGGGGGATTGCCCCGAAATTCTTCCTGAATGTTGGCGGGCGTGAGCCAGTTGGAAAACATTCCGAATCCGCCGCGCAATACCCAATTTCCATTTCCGCTGACGTCCCAGGCGGCGCCGATACGCGGACTGTAAGCTTTCGGTGCTCCCGCCAAGGCATTCGGGGTTGGCTTGGCAAATCCTGCGGCCACTTGATCTTGGAAAGTGGATCCTGCGCCGAGATAGAAGTTGCCGAAAACCGTCGTAGGTGTCTTCGAGTACGGATTCCCCTGATCGTCGAATCGGAAACCCATCGTTACGGTCAGATTGCGCCGGGCTTTCCAGGTGTCCTCGGCAAAAATGCCCCAGGTTTTGGAAGCCGCATCCCAACTCCACAGCGTCTGCTGGCCGGTTATGGGGCTGTACATCACGCCGGACTCGGTAAGAGGAGCGTCTTGAGCCAGCGATAACAAGTTATTGAAGCTGAAAGCGGGGTGAGACCACGGCCCTTGGAAGGGTTCGACGTCGTCGCCGTACAAACCTTCGTAGCCCACCTTTAGCACGTGAGCGCTATGCACGTGCGTCAAAACGTCGCGCCAGTGATAGTTGTGCTGGATGAAATCGCCCTGTGCGAACCCGATCCCGTACCCGACATTTTGACCGGTAACGCTGATTCCGGGAATGGAGAAATCGCCGGTTTCGTCATTTTTACCCTCGATGCGATTCTGGGCAAAGATGACCTGATTCAGCGTTGTCGGACTGAAATCGTGTGTCCAGTCCACCTGCAAAGCGCGCTGCCAGTAATTATTGGTGGTGGAGAATTGCGGGATGACGTTGGCCGTGGGGTTGGCTTGCAGGGTGCGGAAGAAGCTTCCGTAAATGCGGTCGCGCTTGAAATACTTATCGATGCGGACATAATACTGGGTGCCGTTGATGATGTTGGCGGAGTTGAAAGTGCCGCTGTCCACCATGGGAGTGGCGCACGGCAAGAAGTTGGTCGTGGCGGTTCCACAAGTGCCGGGGAAAATCTGCGCCGCGGTCGCCGATACTCCGCTAACGCTCACATTGGCGGGCATGTACTTGTTCAGGATCAGAGTCCCGAAGGTATTGGGATAATTGGCAGCCGCCCAGGTGGCAAACGCGGGATCCGCAAACGTCTCGGACTGGTTTCCTGTAGAAGCAGAAGAACGCAATGCTTCTATACCAAAAAAGAAGAAAAATTCGTGATGGGGGATAATCGGGCCACCGACCGTCCCGGAAAGATTGTTGCTATGGAACGGGCTGTACTTCTGGGAGGCGCCGGGCAGAGAATACTTCGAAAACATCGACTGGTAGTTAAAATAGTCGCTGACCAAACCGTGGAATTGATCCGAACCAGACTTTGTCGTCATGGCGACTTGCAGGCCACTTCCGTGCCCGTACTCGCTGGAATAGGTGTTGACCTGAATGTTCGTTTCTTGGATGACGTCGGGGTTGGGTACGAGATTCAGGACGCCCTGTCGAACGCTGCTGGTGACGTCCAGCCCATCAATGATCCACATATTCGCCACGGTTCCTTGACCGTTCGCGCTAACATCCACTGCCGTCTCGGTGGAGAAATTGTTTACGCTAGATCCCGGCGTGCCGGAAGAGACGCCTGGACCACCGGACAATCCCAGCCCACTGACGCCGGGGGCGATGGTGGTTAGCGAGAGCATGTTGCGTCCCGCCAGCGGAAGAGTCGAGAGCTCTTGGGTTTGCAGGGTCTGTTGATTTCGCGTCTCGGCGGTGTTCACCAGCGGATTTTCGGAGGTGACCAGCACCGACTCGGTTGCGACGCCGACCTTGAGAGCCAGGGGGACGCTCAAGTTTTGATTGGTCTCCAGCGTGAAAGTTTCTTCCGATCTGGCAAACCCTGAAGCCTCAACGGAAATCTTATAGGGTCCCGGAGCCAAACTCACAAAACGATACTGGCCGTCAGCGTCCGTGGTGGTCGCGGCGGTAACGTGGTTGGAAGTGTTTTCCAGCGTTACGGTCGCGTGACTCACACCTGCGGCGCTCGGGTCGGTGACCGACCCCTGGATACTTGCGGTGTACTGCCCCCAAGCCGTACCGGCGGTCAATAGGGTCGCGACAAACAGGCGAGACAGAAAACCAGCTAGAGATCTTGAAGACATGCGCTCCACCCCCCTATTTAAGCAAACCAGATACTTACGTCAACGTTTTGCGTAAACGTTTTCTCGAATATCCCATCATATATTCCGATGCGAAGCATCTGTCAAGCACTTTCTAATGGTTTTGGATTAGACGCCGCGGGGGAAGAGTAACCCGGATCGAGAACGCCCCCCGCGTCAACTCTTGGACCAGCCCCGGTTAGGCACTGGCCCAACCCCCTCTTTGAAGGTGATCAACTGATTGACGGTAAGATGTTTGAAAGTTTCGATCAGGCCGCTGGGCCAGTGGAGTTCGAGATCGACAGCCGTGTAACTGGCCAGGCCGAAGTGCAAGCGGGGATCGTTGTTGGAATAGAAACTGGATTGGCTCAAGACGCTTTGCGCCTGCGTTTTTCCGCCATAATGGGCCAGTACTCGCGCTCCAATCGCGCCGCGATTGGACTTTACTCCCTCGAGCTTGACCTTGATCCAGTTCTGCTTCCCCCGGAGGTCGTTGCGTAACAGGGAGGGTGGTTCGTTCAAATTAATGATTAGTATGTCGAGGTCGCCATCGTTGTCGAAATCTCCGAACGCACAACCGCGACTGCAGTGGGCTTCGGCAACGCCGGGCCCCGCGGCTTCAACCAATTCCTCGAAGGTCTTGTTACCAAGATTACGAAAAACCGCGCGAGGAGTCTTGTTCTGATACTGGGGAAGCTGACGTTCGACCTCCGGGTACACGTTTCCTGTGACCATGAATAAATCGGGGTAGCCATCGTTGTCGAGATCCACGATTCCTGCTCCCCAGCAGATATAGCGGGTCTCCACGCCCACGCGGGACGGCCGGGTCACATCGTCGAAATTGCCCTTCCCATCGTTGTGATACAGGACGTTGGCGTCATCGGCGAAGTGGGTTTTGAATAGATCCACATGTCCATCGAGATCATAGTCACCGACGCCCACACCCATGCCGGCTTGCTCTTCGCCGTCATCGCTGAGGGCCACTCCCCGCACTACCCCTTCTTCGCGAAACGTTCCGTCGTGATTGTTCATGAACAGCAGGCTGGGGGTGGAGTCGCAAGCGACGTATATGTCCGGCCAGCCGTCTTCGTCGAAATCCGCCGTTACCACGGTCATGCCGTAGCTCTGTGAAGACTGTGTTATGCCCGCTTGCTCGCTGACATCAGTAAACGTGCCGTCGCCGTTGTTGCGGTAGAGAGAATGCCGTCCTTTGGGAAGCCCGCGCGGCCCGCACTCGACAGGAATACCTTTCCAATTGCAATTGGTGTTCTCGCCTGGAACTGGCGCATGCTCAAAAGAGAATCGGATGTAGTTAGAGACAAAGAGATCGAGATGTCCGTCGCGGTTGTAATCGAGGAAACTGCAGCCGGCGCCCCATCGGGGCTGATCGTTTAAGAGCCCGGCAGCCTTGGTTACGTCGGTGAAAGTGCCGTCGCCATTGTTGCGGTAGAGAATATTTTGCCCAAAATAAGTGCAAAAAATATCGTCGAAACCGTCGTTGTTGTAATCCCCAATGCACACGCCGCAAGCCCAGCCTACCGCATGCAACCCGGCCTTTTCGGTAACGTCGCTGAAGGTGCCGTCACGATTGTTTTTGTACAGACGGTTCGTTGCGCCATCCGGAGCGCCCTGGAGTCGCGTACCGCAAAGCAGGAAAATATCCATCCAGCCGTCGTTGTCGTAATCAAGAAAAGCACAGCCACAGCCGGTGGATTCCAGGATGTATTTCTTGCTGTCAATGCCGCCGTAAATTGTGGGTTCGTGGAGTCCCGCGGCGGCCGCTACGTCGACAAAGTGAGCGTTAAATGGACGGCCCGAAGGGGCTTGCCGGGCAACAGGCTTCGCCTTGTGGGTGGATACACCTTGCCCGAGCATTTGTTCGGCGGTCAGGGTGACTCCCGCGGCTACTGAGGCTCGCATAAACGCACGACGCGTCCAGTTCATACTAAGAAGCATCCTTTCCGAACGGACCGATTGGTCATAAATCCTTCGACGCCCGACGTGGTGGAAGCGACTCCGCGCACGGTCGCTACCGGCAAAGAACTTCCCCGCGCACCGGCGCCGACGGTCAACTTTTGCCGACAGGATAACGTTGTTACGGCTGTGAAACTTGGCCCTCAGGCTTGTCGCCTTCCAGCAGTTTATAGCGGTAGCGTTCTCTTTCTTCGCTGGTGGCTTGTTCGCGAAGCTGGGCCAGACGCGTCAGTAACTCTGGAATTTCCTTGTTTTGGCCGGTTTTTCGCAACGCCTGAATCAGCCGGTAGACGGCAGTTTGATCCTTGGGATCGCTGACTAGCGCTTTCCTGCACTGCTCAATCGCTTCCTGATATTGTCCCGTTTGCATGTACAGCTTGGCCAGAACTGCGCGTGCCGCCGCCAGCGTCGTTTGCAAGGCCACCGCTTTCTTCGCGGAGCGCATCGCCAGTTGAAAGTCCGGCGTACCTGGATCGGCTCCCTTTTGCGATAAAACATCGGCTTGCAGGTAGAGCAAGAGCGGATCGTTGGGTTTCCGCGCCAGCTTTGTCTGGATCGAAGTAAGCGCATGATCGAGGTCGTTGGCCTGCACGGCCGCCAAGCCTTGTGCGGCAGTGCTCATGGATTGATTCGGGTTCAGTTGATAGGCTTTCTCGAAGTCGGCTTCGGCTTTTTCATATTGCGCCAGTTGCACGTACAAAACGCCTCTGGCCACGTATAGCTCATCGGCGCTGGGCTGCAGTGACAACCCTTCGGTGATCACGTCGATGCCCACTTGAAAGGATTGGTGGGCGAAACAAACATTCGCGAAGTCCAGATATAGACTGGTGTTTCGGGGCTCCAGCAGCAGCGCTTGCCGCAACGTGTCCACGGCGTGCGGCGTGTCGCCTGCATCTTCGTACGCCCTGGAGGCGAGTTGCAGCGTGTTCGCATCCGGATCTTTGACCTCCAGCAGCGGCCGCAGCGTGGCAACTGCATCTTGAGGTTTGTGCGCCATCAGCTGAATGGATGCCAGGACGCGAAGTTCTTGGGGATCATCCGGCCGAAGAGTCACGGCCTTCTGAAACGTCGCGATGGCATTATCCAGGCGTTTGAGCCGAACGAGACACGTAGCATAGGCATGCAGGGCATCGACTTGAGAATCCACGAGCTGCCCCGCTTTCGCGAAGTGGGTCGCGGCGGAGCGGCAATTTCCTTGACGGTATTCCAAGACTGCCAGCATGGCGTAGGCGGTGGGATCTTCCGGACGCAACTGTAGTAAACGATTTAGCAAGGGCACCGCGCTCTGGCTTCCCGCCTGATACTGAATCTGCGCGGCACCCGCCAGCGCGGCGATATTGTTGGGGGCAATCTTGAGCCCCTGTTGAAAGGCCGCCAGCGCTTGTTTGCTATCTCCTTTGCTCGCGAACGCGATTCCTTGCAGTGTCCACAATTGCGGATTGTTCGGCTCGCGTTGCAGAGCGGCGCGGCTCAATTCCACGGCTTTGTCGAAATCCCGGGCGCGCAACGCGGCACTTATGGGCTGCGCTATGGTGCTGGGGGGTGTCTGGGAAAACGCCAAAGTGTGGCAAGACCACAGGATGAGCGGTAGGCACAGTCTCTGGAATCGAAACATTACGTGTCTGGGCAATCGGGAAACCCTGAGAAAATAGGATACTGCATTCGCGAAATCGATGACAGCATGTCGTTGACGCGGCCGCGGACTCAGGCTATACCTAACAGGATTGAGAAAACGCTTGCTGGGAATTCGGCAGCCGCACCTCTCCGCCGAACCCGCTCCGAATTAGCAACATAGGGCCAGCGAAGCTGAGGAGATCGGCATGAAACGCAAATCCAGAAGGCAATTCCTGGCCACAACCGCAGTTTCCGCCGCGGGCTTGCTGGCCATGCGCTCGCTTCCTGTTTGGGCAAAGAAAGCTGCGTCGGGGCCGCCCGCGGCGCCGCTTTCCGTTTTCGGGTACTCCCAGGTGCAACTTCTGGATGGACCGTTCAAACGCCAGTTCGACCACAATCATAAATTATTTTTCGATCTCAACGAGGATGGCTTGCTGAAACCCTTTCGGCAGCGCGAAGGGCTCGCTGCTCCTGGCCCGGACATGGGTGGCTGGTATGACGATGCGGACGACTTTGTCGCCCCGGACAATAATAGCCCGGGCAATTTTCATGCCTTCATCGCCGGACATTCCTTTGGCCAATATCTTTCCGGTTTAGCACGAGCGTACGCCGTCACCGGGTCGAAGCCGACTCAGGAAAAGGTGCATCGCCTGGTGAAGGGTTTCGGCGAAACCGTGGACCCCGCGGGAAAGTTCTACGTGGATTACCGGCTGCCGGGATATACCTTCGACAAAACGTGCTGCGGGCTGATTGATGCTCATGAATTTGCGGGAGACCCCAACGCCCTGGCGGTGCTGAAGCGCGCCACCGAGGCGGTGCTGCCGCACCTGCCGGATAAAGCGCTGAGTCGAGCGGAACAGGAAGCGCGGCCGCACAAAACGATCGCCTATACGTGGGATGAAACCTACACGCTGCCGGAAAATTTCTTTCTGGCATACAAACGCAGTGGAGACAAGCGATACCGTGAATTGGGCGAACGATTTATCTATCACGAGTACTACGACGCTCTGGCGGAAAACCAGAATGCGCTTCCGGGCAAGCATGCTTACAGTCACGTCAACACGCTTAGTTCCGCCATGCAGGCTTGCCTTGTGTTAGGCGACGAAAAGTACTTGCGCGCGGCCACCAATGGGCTGCGCATGGTTCAGGAACAAAGCTATGCCACCGGCGGATGGGGACCGGATGAGGCGTTCGTCGTACCCGGCAACGGACTGCTAGCCGCAAGCCTGGGCAAGACGCGCTCGAGTTTCGAGACCCCGTGCGGAGCTTATGGGCAATTCAAGATCACGCGGTACTTGCTGCGAGTCACGCGCGATTCGCGCTATGGCGACAGCATGGAGCAGGTGCTGTACAACACGGTCGCGGGCGCGAAACCCATTCTCCCCGACGGGACGAGCTTCTACTACTCCGATTACAACAGCGACGCCGCCAAAAAAGTCTATTACAGAGACAAATGGCCCTGCTGCTCCGGCACGTTTCCACAATTGACTGCCGACTACGGCATCAGCGCGTACTACCCGGCGAAAGAAGGTGTCTACGTCAACCTGTTCCTTCCTTCGCGAGTGAGCTGGATGCAAGGCGGCACGCAAATCGCGTTGACGCAACACACCGATTATCCGTCGACGAATACGACGCAACTGCAGCTGGATATGGCGCGACCCGAGCAATTTACGATTTATCTGCGAATACCGGCGTGGACGGACGCGAAAACGCGAGTCTCGGTGAACGGGAACCCGGCGGAAGGGGAAGCGGTCGCGGGAAAATTCTTCGAGATCTCGCGCACGTGGAAAAAGGGTGATCGCGTGGAGTTTGAGATTGGAATGCCGCTGCGCCTGCAAGCTGTCGATCCAGAAAACACGCAGATCGTGGCGCTTCGCCGAGGGCCGCTGGCGCTGTTTGGCGTCGGGAACTTGCCTGCAAGCCTTTCTCGGGCGCAACTGCTAGCGGCTTCGGCCGCCTCTTCAGACGTGGTGGTGCAGAGTGGCACCGGCAAGATCGTATTCAAGCCGTTTGCGGCGATCGGCGACGAACCCTACCGCCTGTATCACAAAGTGGAGGCGTAAGACGCAACGGTTGCCTCAGATGGATTGCCAAGAAACGAGTTGAAGCTATGGATGGACGCGTCCATCTATGCTTCCCAGACTTGGGACATGGGGGCGGCGGGCGGACCTCATGCTCGCCTTACATTACGTGTAAGCGCTTGATTTTAAAAGACGTGAACAAGGCAATGGACATTTGAGCGTTGTTGCTGGCGGTCGGCAAGATGGAATCAGCTCTTAGTTAGCGGCGTCTTGGGGAGCGACGCGGGATCGGTTGACCGATCTGATGATGCGGGCAACAAAAAAAGCGCCCATCCGGGCGCGTCGACGACAAAATAGGTGGGTATGTTACACATTCCTTGAAGAAATGGCAGAACTTTTTTGGGTCGTGTGATGTCAGCGCGCAATTTTCCCTAGGTCCGGAGAATCGGGGTCCACACCTGCATTGGGGTTGCTGCGCGATTGGCCCAGGCATAATAAGGGATAAATCGCAGCTCCACTTGCTGGGCTTTGGCGCCCTCGGCGGCGTACCGATAATAGAGCCCGTCGCGTGAACTGGACTTCCCGGAGACGGCCCCGCTGTGCTGCAGGACCACGATTCCACCGAGCAAATCTTTTCGGAATTCCTCATGAAACGCGGACGCAGACGGCGGCCGCAAATCGAGAGAAACATCCGACAAGACCACGCCCTCGGGCTGATCCAATTCCTCCAGGCAATACACCAGCGGGCCGCGCTGCACGGCGACCCGGCCATAGTCTTCTACTACACGCGGATTTGCCGCGATCACCTGTGGGGTCATGCCGAACTTGACGGCGATGGTATCTCCCGGAGACCAATGGCGTCGCAAAGCGAGATATTTTCCTGGGACCGCCTGGGCAACTGGCTTTCCGTTGACGGAGACCACCGTCCCATCGGACCACCCAGGAATGCGAAGATAAAAAGTGAACTCGGTCGGTTTCGCGGGCGTGACGGCAATCTCTGCGGCGCCGTCCCACGGATAATTTGTTTTCTGCACGACCTTTAGTCCCGTGCCATCCTCGAGATGCCAATCGAGCAGCGAATTGTCGTATAGATGCACGTACAGACCATCTTTACTGGTGCTGTAGAAATAGCCTGGCAGCGAAGCGAAGGTGCGCTCGAGATTCGGCGGGCAGCAGGTGGTGTCGTACCACGGATTGCGAATCTGGTCGCCACCCGACGGGTCGAAACCCAGCGGATTGCGGTAACAATAGAGCGTCCCATCGAGCGACATGCCGGAGTTGATGCCGTTATACAAGGCGCGTTCGATGACGTCGACGTATTTGGCGTCGCCGGTGGCGGCTAGCATGCGCCAGTTCCACATCATGTTGCCGATGGCCGCGCAACTCTCGCCGTAGGCGGTGGAATTCGGGAGTTCGTAGGCTTCGCCGAAGGCTTCGCCCTGGGCGCGGGCGCCGACTCCGCCGGTGACGTACATTTGAGCAGACACCAGGTCGTCCCAAAGAACGTCGAGAGTTTTCAGATAGGCGGCATCGCCGGTTTCCAGATAATAATCGGCAGCACCACAGCACGCATACATGGCGCGGACGGCATGGCCTTCCAGGTGCGTGCGCGAGGTGAAAGGAATTCCAGAAAAGTGATAAACGTATTGGCGCTGCGGCAGCTTGATACGATCATCGCCCTGCAGGATGTAGCCCGCGAGTTCCAAGTGGCGCTTGTCCCCCTCGGTTCGATAAAGCTCGATGAGCGCCAGTTCAATTTCTGGATGCCCGGAAAGAATTGGCTTCTTGTCGGGTCCAGGGCCAAAATTCGGCAACAAGTAGCCGTTTACGAAGCGAATGCTGGAGTCCAGCAAGGTGCGCTCGCCAGTGGCCCGATAAAACGCGATCGCGCCCTGGATCATGTGGCCCAGATTGTAGAGTTCGTGGCCCGTTCGTTGTACTTCAGGCTCCATGCGGTCCTTGGCGCGATCTCCCGCATAGTAGGTGTTCAGATATCCGCTGGGCTCCTGGACCGCGACGACTTCCTGGATGATTTTGTCCGTCAGCGCATGCAATTCCGGGCGATCGCCGGACTGCAGCGCGAATCCCACGGCTTCGGTCCATTTGTAGACGTCGGAGTCCGAATACACCGGGCCGTGCTGCGCGGTGTCACTCTTGCCGACCAGCCGCAAGTAATTGTTCATCCGGCCATTGGCTTCGAGCAATTTCTCCATCGACGGAATGCTTTTATCGACGTTGATCTCGCGGCGCGCGCCCCAAAATCCCTGGGTGATGGTCACCGCGTGCACGGGAATGTTGTGCAGCTTGGCGTACGGAGACTTGTCGAGAAAAAGCACGCCTTCGTCTTTCCAAGCGCCGGGCGCGCTCGCGCTGTCGTTCCACGAAGCTGCTAGTAAGCTCTGCATAGGAAGGGCGCTCGCCGCGGCCGCGGAAATGGCCGAGCCCACAAATTCCCGGCGCGAAAGATTCGATCGTTTTGCCATGCGAGCCCTCCGGATACTTCGAGTGCGTCCGGCATTATATCTGGATTATAGCAAACGTTTACACATAATTCCCGGGCTGGCGCGATTGGACTGTCAATCTGGATGGCGTATACTCGAATCCGTTTCCAAAAAGCGAACGCTTCCACCCTCGCCAACGTCCCGTAACGTGATCCCACGAAGCCATCACACTCCTCAAGCCCAAGCGACGGTGTGGTTCTTTTTAATCCTTCTTGTCGCGCTCGGTTGCGCCACTTTGCTGCGCGGCCAGTCTTCCAACGCAGCGATCGCCAGCCACAATTCGCTTCCCTTTGCGCAGTCTTCTTCCGGTCAACCGCCCAACGCGAGCCGTTGCGCGTTCTGCCATCCCGCGGAGGTTGAAGGATATTCCCGCTCGGCCATGGCCCACTCGCTGCGCCGCGCCGGGCAGGAGCCAGATGGCACCGTCTCTGCGCACGGCTCGAAGATCACCATGCATTCCACCGCCGGCGGTTATTGGCAGCGCTGGGAAAATGGCGGCGACGCGAACAACTACCGCATCGACTATGTCGTCGGCTCCGGCACCCATGCCAGCGGCTATCTCGTCGATATCGGCGGACACCTGTTCCAATCTCCGGTCGCTTTCTACACCAGCCGTCAATCCTACGGTCTGGCGCCCGGCTACGAAAATCAGCCCGACCCTGATTTCACGCGTCCAGTCAGCGAAGAATGCGTCCTTTGCCATTCGGGAACCGCCTTACATATCTCCGGAACCCTGAATCAATACCGTTCGCCGGTGTTCCCAGCCGAAGCGATCACCTGCGAACGGTGTCACGGCCCCGCGGAAAAGCATCTCGCCGATCCGCGTGCCGGCACGATCGTAAATCCTGCGAAGCTGGAGCCCGCCGCTCGCGACAGCATCTGCGAACAGTGTCATTTATTTGGAGCCGCGCGGGTTGCCAACCCCGGGAGAAAATTGAGTGACTTCATGCCCGGGCAACGCCTGGAAGACACCTTCACGATTTATCGCAATGCCGTGGCGCCGGGATCTTCGCCGGGCGCATTCAAAGTGATCAGTCACGTGGAGCAACTTGCTCTCAGCGCCTGCGCCCGTAACAGTGGCGGTCGTCTATGGTGCGGTACGTGCCACAATCCCCACGACAAACCGCTTCAGCCGGTTTTGTATTACCGCGCTCGGTGCCTCGGGTGCCATAACGCGAACTTCGCGCCTTCGCATCCCCCCCAGGACAGTGATTGCCTGAGCTGCCACATGCCGCGCCGCGATGCCAAAGACGGCGGCCACACCGCCTTCACCGACCACAGAATTCAGCGACGGCCCGAGACGGAGCCGGACCTTCCGCCCGATACCGGTATCACCGCGTGGCGCGAACCCCAACTCGAGTTGCAGCGCCGCAACCTGGGCATCGCCGACATTGACGTCGGCATGCAGCGTCATTCTTCGTCTCTCGTCGTTCAGGGCTATCGCGCACTCACCGAAGTACAACGACAATTCTCAAGCGATAGCGATTTCTTCAAGTGGATTGGAGAAGCTTTGCTTCTCGGAAGAAAAACAGCGGATGCCAAGATCGCGCTGGAACGAGCCTTGCAACTGGACCCGGACTCGGCGCTGACCGAGGCCAGTGCCGCGTCGCCTTACATCCAGGAGGGAGACACCGGTTCTGCAATTGCCCACTTGGAGCGCGCGGTCACGATCGATCCCCTGTTCCTTCCCGCTGCCAGCACGCTGATTGATTTGTACCAAAAGCAAGGGAAAACCGCGGAAGCCGCCGCATTGTCGGCCAGAATGAAAACGGCCATGGCGGCGTCGCTCGCCGCGGATCAACCCGTCGATAATCATTCTTCAAGCTCTTCCTACAAGAAGACCGAAGAAGTCTTCAAGAATATTCAAGTGCTCAAGGGCGTTCCGTCCAGGCAACTGATTCCCGCGATGGAATTCATGGCGTCATCGCTCGGCGTGGAGTGCGGTTTCTGCCACGTCGAGGGCCATTTCGAAAAAGACGATAAAAAAACGAAACAAACTGCACGCGCGATGATGAAAATGATGTTTTCTCTCAACAACCATAATTTCGAGGGTCGCAGCGAGCTATCCTGCTACTCGTGTCATCGCGGTGCGCGCAACCCGATCGCCACTCCGGTGGTTGACACTGAAATGCAGCCGCAAGGCGTCGCCGCCGGTCCCGAAGTACAGAGGCTTCCTACGAATTTGCCTACTGCCAGTCAGCTCATCGACGGCTACATCCAGGCACTGGGAGGGCGCGGCGCCATTGAGAAAATCACCAGTCGCTTAGAAAAGGGCACCGGCAATTTCCACGGAAAATCCGCGAGCTTCGAAATATTCACGCAAGCACCGGAAAAGCAAGCTGTCGTCCGCCATCTGCCGGAGGGAGATGGCGTGGTGGCATTCAATGGCCAAACCGGCTGGTTCCGTTCCCCGGGACACCCGACTCGAGACATGCAAAACTCCGATCTGGAAGCCGCACGAATGGATGCCGACCTACATTTCGCTCTGCATGTCCAGCACATGTGTCCGGAGTTACGCGTCGAATACCCAGAAACGATTGGCGATCGCCAAGCTTACGTGCTCGTTTGCATTCGCGAGGGCCCACCTGCTGTGAAGCTCTATTTCGACGAGCAGTCCCAGCTACTGGTGCGCTTGGTACGCTACTCCCAGTCGCCCATCGGTCGCAACCCTACGCAAATCGATTATGCGGATTATCGTGTCGTCGACGGACTACAAATCCCGTTCCGCGTGACCTCTTCCGAACCTGCAAATCGTGCGACTCTGCAAATTGAGTCCGTACAACAAAACGTCCCCGTTGACGACGCCAGGTTTGTGAAACCCTGAAATCCCACAACGTTGCTGCAATCGCACGCTGGAATCTCGGGACACTTTCTTTATCGGCGACCCGATAATTTCAATTGCGCCGCAAAGACTTGACGATGGCGGAAATGTCTTCGTCCCCGTGGCCTTTGGCAATGGCATGCTTAAACACCGCGAGCGCCGCGGCGGATGTTTTGTCCTGAAGCATCCGATTCCGAGCGTGCGCGCAAAACGTTCTCGCCGGAATCGTGCCATTCCGGATCCGCGGGGACCGAAACATACGACAGCGTCCACCAGACCGTCCAGAGCAACCCGGTCGCGCCGGTGACGAGGAATACCCCGCGCCAATTTAAAGAACTTATGATCAGGGCAATCAGCGGCGGCGCGACACGGCTCCGACGGCGATTGCCGCCACCTGCGTATATGAACGCGTAAGTGAACAGGAACGCCGACTGTAGTTCGTAAAATTGCTCGTTCGTTAGCGGGATACTATTCGTGATGGCCTTGACGGCCACCGGCAGCGCCTGGCGATCGAGATAGCTGATCGCGATGGCAGCACCGATGAGAATGGCTATTCGCCAACGCAGAGCCGAGGTCAACCCGGGGCCAAAAGCGAGGGGGATTATACCCGAACGAGTAAACGTGTACGCAAAATGACGGCTCGGACTGGATGTTGTATTATCCGCCCGTCAGTGTGATGTCAGAAAGTAGAAACGAGTGAAGCAGTTCCTGGCGGAGATACATGAATAACTTCGGGGCTAAACGGTGGAAGCGGCGGGAGATTTTGAAACAGATGGCCGTGGCTTCCACGGCTATGTGGGTGCCGGGCGAGCAGATTCCGGCGCAGGGCGCCGCGCTTGAGACGGATCGCGCTTTCGAAATCCAGGTCGCGGCCATCAGCGCGCACACGGTCCGATTGAGTATCCTTCCGGTCGTGAGCGGACGACTGATGGCCATTCCGACGAACGGATCATTGGCGCAACCGAGCTGGGGACCTCCGGTCGTCACCTGGCGCGGAGAGGGGCGAGCCCCGACCGTGAAATGCGGCGAGCTGAGCGTAGGCATTTCGGCTGATCCTCTCAGCTTCAGCATCGCGAATGCGAAGGCTGAGACGGTTCAGCACTTGACCGTGGACCAAAGCAACGGCGTGGTTTCCTTCGCGAGCGGAGATTCTCCCTTGCTCGGGTTGGGAGAAGGCGGACCGCAGTTCGATCGGCGCGGATATGTCGATCCCATGATCAGCGGACAGGGTGGCTACCGCCTGGCGACACATGGCGGTCGAGTTCCGATTCCCTGGCTCATTGGAACGGCTGGTTGGGCGATGTTCGTTCATCAGCCTTTTGGCACGTTCGATTTCAGCGGACCGACCGCTAAATTTCTGCCTGTGGGCGCGGAGGCGAGGCTGTCTGTGGATATTTTCCTGGTTGCGACGCGGGAGCCGGCGACGATTCTTTCCGAATATGCGCGGATTACGGGACATCCGGAAATGCCGCCGTTGTGGAGTTTTGGTTATCAGCAATCGCATCGCACGCTGGCCAGCGAAGAGGAAGTAATCAGCGAAGCGAAGACGTTCCGCGAAAAACGATTGCCATGCGACGCGCTGATTTATTTGGGCACGGGCTTCTGTCCATCGGGTTGGAATACCGAGAACGGATCGTTTGTGTGGAACGCGCGGGTTTTTCCCAACCCCGAAAAAACTTTGAAGGAGCTGCACGACCAGCACTTTCGCGCCGTGGTGCATGTGGTGATCTTGTCGGATAAGCTTCAGGGAACAGTGCGCGACGGGTGCGAGCTATCGAGATTCGATGAGACCAAGGCAAGCTGCCACTGGGACGCACACCGCAAGGACTTTGCGATGGGAGTCGACGGATGGTGGCCGGACGAAGGTGATCCACTGGATATCGCGTCGCGGTTGGTTCGCAATCGCATGTACTGGGAGGGCCCGCAGATCGACCGGCCGAATGAGCGTCCCTATGCGCTGCATCGCAATGGATACGCGGGCATGCAGAGGTATGGATCGTTCTTGTGGTCCGGCGACGTGTTTTCCACATGGGAGACCTTGAAGACTCATATTCCCCTGGCAGTGAACACGGCCTTGACCGGTATTCCGTATTGGGGCACGGATATCGGGGGATTCGTACCCACGAAGGAGTTTACGGCCGAACTCTATGTGAGATGGTTTCAGTTCGGAGCGTTTTGCCCGCTATTTCGTTCGCATGGCCGAGCGTGGAAATTGCGACTACCGTGGGGCTGGAATACCGGTGATCCCGGCCCAATCGAAATTCGCAATTACGACGGCGCGGCGATTCCCGATGCCAGCCAACTTCACAACGCCCAGGTGGAACCAATCTGCCGGAAATATTTGGAGCTGCGCTACCGGATGCTGCCCTATCTGTACAGTACCGTACGGGAGTGCGTGACCACCGGAATGCCCATTATGCGGGCGTTGTGGCTCCACTATCCGAACGATCCGAAGGCGGTTGCGTGCGGGGACCAGTATCTTTGGGGAAAGAGCATCCTGGTCGTCCCAGTGGTCGAAAAAGGCGCCACGACGCGGCGAGTATATCTCCCGGAGGGCGGCTGGTACGACTTTTGGAGCGGTGAGCAAGTTGAGGGAGGTCGCGAGATCGACCGAGCCGTCGATCTTGAAACCATGCCGCTGTACGTTCGCGAAGGATCGATCGTGCCACTGGGCCCCGTGAAGCAATATACGGCAGAGAAACTGGATCAGCCTTATTCCATTTCCATTTATCCCGGCAAAGATGCCACGTTCCTGTTGTATGAGGACGACGGCAGATCCTTCAACTATCGCAAAGGGGAGTGGATGGGAATTCAGATGGCCTGGCATGATGCGAGTCGCACGCTGACTTTGCAACTTGCCGATGGTTCGCGCATGCTGCCGTCGATGCGCAGGAGTTTCGATGCGGAAGTCGGGCAGGCGAAACGAGAATTGGTGTTTCATGGCACGCCGGTAGAAACGTCTTTCTAAGGAGCCGCTGGCGGTACGGGGATGGTCTCGAGCCGCTCTCCGCCGATCTTCCGAACGTCCACTCTGCCTCCTGCGCTTGGACCCTTTCCGAAGTGATCGCTTTGCCTCCGATTCCCTGCTCGTCGCTGCAGAACGTCCTCGATTCTGCACCGCGTGACCGGCCGCACGTTCTCACTTTTTATGGAGAGTATCGGGTCGGTCAGCCTGATAATCATTCCTTCTCCAGAGCTGGAGTGGATACTTCCGCGAACCGATTGACTTGAATCGTCCGTATGCGCATCAGCAACTCGAGACTTTTCTCCGGCAAAATGTTCACGATTCCGAGGTGCGCTTTTGCTGCGCGCAACTAAAGGCGCAAAGAAATTCCGATGCCGCAAGTGATCTACGTCCTCCGCCATGGCGCGAAGATTCACAAGAATCGGAGTTGCGTTCGTTGGCCGCTTATGCGCAATGGTTGATGGCGCAGGATTCCAAATTTGCGCCGCTAAAAACTCTACAAGGCAGGATCTGGCAGCAGGGGTACGCCAGTGGAGAATTGCGCGGCCAGGTTTATGACGATGTTCCTCGCGCGTTGCAACGCTGGCGGCGACAAGGCAAGCAGATCTACACCTATTCTTCGGGCAGCGTGCTGGCGCAGAAACTGCTCTTCCAAAGCACCTGCCATGGCGATCTGACCCTCCTGCTAAGCGGCTTTTTTGACGCGAACATCGGAGGCAAAACGACGGACCCGAGTTACCGCAAAATCGCGTCGCAGATTTCCTGTGCCACGCGCGAGGTTCTGTTTTTCTCCGACGCCGCGGCCGAACTCAACGCCGCGCGCCGGGCGGGGATGCATCCGGCAGTGGTCGTGGGTCCCGGTCACCCGGATTTGCGAGCACACGCGGAATACGCGGCGATTCGCAGTTTCGATGAGGTTTATCCCTGATGGAATATCGCGCGAAGCGGGGGGCCGGTGCGCCTGAAAATCGTACAAGCCGGTGATCCGGTTCTGCGGCAGAGCGCGCCTGCTGACGCGCCTGGAAATATTGGCGGACCAGATGCAAAGACTGATCGCCGACATTTTCCTCTTTGCCTGCGAATGGAGCCCCATACCTACGACGCCGTGACGTGCAGGTGTGACCGCTAGGAGGGCTGGTACAGGCGCGGGAACTGCAGGGATGCGAGGCACGAGTCTTCAGGCGCCCTTGTCCTTTGCGGTTTCGTCCCGGTCTTCTTCGTAGATCAGGTGAAATCGTCCATAGAGAGATTCCATTTGGCAATACGGGCACGTCAGTTTTTTCTCGGGCAGCTCCGGCTTGGCGTCTGTTCCATAGGAATCGCGGTACGCTTCTGCAACGACCGCTTCGTTGATCTTGATGTGGGTGAATTTATGATTGCAGCGAGGGCAAACTAGAGACCATTTCGCCATAATAAGTGCCCGTGTATTACTTATATCTGACGTATACTATACATATACATACTCACTTATAATGCGGTATCAGGCATTAGATCCGAGGCGAACAAGCTACCCTTTGCCCGCGGCATCATTCCAGTCCGCACTCGACGCGAGCATTCGCGACGAGTGTCGCCAAATCATCGAGTTTGGAGAGGACGGCCGTTAGTCCAGAGTCCCCCGCAATGACACTCTTTTATCGAACGCGAAGTTTCTAGGTGCAATGCCGGGAACTACGTACCACCAGCTACGTATCGGCTTGCAGCTCTCACTTGTTCGGAAACGCGACACCGGCTCACGCTAATCCAGCGGTCTCCGCCCTAACCGTGAATCCGAAGAAGGCCAAGCCGGCCCGGTTGGACGAGACTGCGAGCCATTCCGCCGCGATTGGAGTACCATCGGCGCAGCGAAGCGGTGGTACCGTAAGTGGTCACTTCCGATTGAATACAGGGCTTGCGCCACTGAGAGGAGCAAATGCCCTGACAACTGCTAGGGTCGGTCTGGCGGGGGGCACCATGAGCCAAACTGGGGCCAACACGCACCACGGCGATGCCGACGAAGCGTCGAATCTTATCGAAGAGCGCCTGGGGCTTATCATTGACACAATCCCCACAATCGTCTGGCGCAAATCGCCTGATGGCTCGGCTGATTTCCTTAACCAAAAGTTTCGGGAATATACGGGCCTTTCCTTGGAGCAAGGTCTGGGCTGGGGCTGGATGAATGCGTTCCATCCTGACGACCGTTTGATGGAGGAATGGCGCGCGGAATTGGCGGCCGAGAAACCCTTTGAGAAAGAGGCGCGTCTCCGACGGGCCGACGGGCAGTATCGCTGGTTCCTAATTCGCGCCGTGCCGTTACGAGACGAGCAGGGAAACGTCGTCAAATGGTATGGAACGACCAGCGACATCGAAGACCTAAAAAGGGCCGAAGATCGCGTTCAGCTTATCATCAACACAATTCCCACGATGGCCTGGACCGTTCGGCCCGATGGCGTCGTTGATTTCCTCAATCAGCGTTGGCTGGACTATGCGGGCCTTTCTTTGGCGGAGGAAATTGAAGACCCGACGTTAGCAATTCATCCCGAAGATCTCCGAAGATCCGTGAAGAAGTGGCTCGTGAACATGGCCGCTGGAGAACCCTACGAGGAGGAAATGCGCTTGCGGCGGGCGGACGGAGAATATCGCTGGTTCCTGGTTCGCACCGCGCCTTTGCGCGACGAGCAAGGAAACCTCGTTAAGTGGTACGGAGTATCCATCGATATTGAGGACCGCAAGCGGGCGGAAAGCCACTCACGGACGCTGCTCGATGCGATCCCGCAGCAGATCTGGAGTGGCCCTTCTGACGGCACACTTGATTATTGCAACGAGCGTTGGCGGTCCTACATGGGACTAGGCCTCGAAGAATTGCAAGGCGCCGGCTGGCAGAGCATGCTTCATCCCGACGACCGGGAGCGGATCCTAAAGGCCTGGCACAAATCAGTGACAAAGGGGACGCCCTACGAACAAGAAGAACGCCACCGCAGAGTCGACGGGACGTACCGTTGGTTCTTGGCGCGTGGCCTTCCGTTCCGCGATGCGGAGGGGCGCATCGTAAGGTGGTATGGGACAAACACAGATATTGAAGATCGAAAACAGGCCGAAAAGGAGCTGCGGCTACTTTCAGGCCAGCTCTTGCGTTCGCAGGACGAGGAACGGCGGAGAATCGCCAGGGAATTGCACGACTCCACCGGCCAAGATCTCGTGGCTCTGGCAACTACCTTGAGTCAACTCCATGCTTCCATTCCTTCGTCCAGCAGGAAGTCGCGCAAGCTCGCTTCGCAATGCCAAGCGATAGCGGATCAGTGCATCCGGGATGTCCGCACCCTTTCCTATCTATTGCATCCGCCGATGTTGGATGAAGCCGGACTTGAGGATGCGATTCGTCACTCCGCGGGCGGCTTCACGGAGCGGACTGGAATCGAAGTCGAACTGGAGATATCGCCGCGTCTCGGACGGATGAAGCCACATGTCGAGTTAGCTCTTTTCCGGGTCGTTCAAGAAAGTCTCGCGAACATCCATCGGCATTCGGGAAGTCCCCAAGCCAAGATACGAATTGACCGTGAGCCTGGAAAGATCACACTGGAGATAAGCGACAAAGGCGGCGGAATTTCCGGAGACCTGCGGGGACAGAATGGGAAAATGTCCTTTGGACTTGGGGTCGGCATCCCGAGCATGCACGAGCGAGTGACGCTCATAGGCGGCCAGCTTGATATTGAATCCAACAGCAGCGGCACCACGGTGCGCGTGACGATACCGGCAGATGACTAGAGGCACGAAGAAACTTCGCATCCTGGTAGCGGATGACCACGAGCTCGTCCGCCGCGGCATCCGGGGACTTCTTAATGCTCGACGTGGCTGGACAGTCGTCGGCGAGGCAATGAACGGCCGGGAAGCAGTAGAAAAAGCAAACAAACTGAAACCAGACGTGGTCATCGTGGATATTAGCATGCCCGATTTAGACGGCCTTCAGGCGGCCCGCCAGATTCGAGAGTTAACTCCGACTACCGAAGTTGTTGTGCTCACCATGCATGAGTCAGACCAGATGGTGCGCCGGGTTCTGGATGCAGGGGCCCTCGGGTACGTCTTGAAATCCGATCTTGCAGCCCATCTCGTAAAGGCTGTGAAAGTCGTCTCCGCGCGTAAGCTGTACTTGGCCCCGAAAGTGTCCAACATCGTACTGAAGGGATTCCTTAAGAGCGGAAATCAAGTGGGCACATCCGGGCATTCACAAGCCCGCCCAACCCCCCGCGAGGTTGAGATAATTCGACTTCTGGCGGAGGGAAAGGCCAATAAGGAGATTGCTGCCGTGTTGGGAATTGCTATTAGGACGGTGGAGACGCACCGAGCGAAAATCATGCTCAAGCTTGGCCTGCATTCCCTCACCCAACTCATTCACTATGCGCTCCGTCACAAGATCTTCACGGCGCCAAGCGCCACAGAATAAATTCCTAATCAGTCGGACATCGTGTCCTCCTCGGGCGCGAAACAGGGGCAACGTTTCTGGTTGAGAGTTCCATACGCACGGAGAATGGCCGCGTGCGGGTAGCGTCGAAACTCGACGATTACTTTTGCCAATAGTTCCTCCGTGTCCGATTATGTCAATCCGTCATTTCAGGATTATCTCCGAAATGGGAACGGCGTGTCCCACTGAAAAGGCCCAAATTTTTAAGCTGGTGTATCTCAATTGCCGAAATCAGGCGTTTACAGTCGGGACCGGCACTCGCAGTTCGAGTCGTGGTCAGAGGATGACGGGCAAACGGGAAGTAATGCCTCCGGGTTGGCAGATTGCTCCCGATAAACGCTAAACGCTAGCGCATCCCGTCACTGCTTGATTTCCTGACGAGATGCTGACATACCACGAGTAATCTTCACCTCGTTTTTTGGAGCGCTTCTCCGGTCATCAACGGCAATTTCTGCTCCATGCAAGTTCGATAATCGAAGTCGCGCATGCAGGCCAAATTCAGTGAGTCGCTGTCGTAAACTAATCCACGGTCAGGAACGCTCAGCGCGGGTGTCGCGCATGAATTGCTTAATGCATTGAGCGCCGTATTAGTTTGGCGAAAGGAGGCTGTTATGCCTGTTGAGTCATGCATTCCGATCATTCCGAGCGCAAACCTGGAGAAGAGTCTGCGTTTGTGGGTTGATGGCCTCGGATTCTCGATGAGTTCAGAAATGCGCAAAGACGACAAGCTGATCTTCTGCATGCTTCGGAAAGACGATTTATGTTTTATGCTGAACCAACGCGCGGGGACTCCGGTCAAGCCGGAAGACTACGAGGGCATTCGACTCTACTGGGCGCCGAAGGATATATACAAAACCAGAGAGCGATTGAAGAGCCTTGGGTACGGTGTTTCAGAACTCGAACATCGAGACTATGGGCAGACCGAGTTTGTCCTTACTGACGACGACGGCTATTCGCATTGCTTCGGTGTCCCTACACAGATATAGACATCTCCAGGCAACAGAGTCCGCAGTTCCGCATTTCTAAATCAGAGTAGTTCAGCCGGCTGCCGGGCCCGCAAAGAGGATGAGATTCTCATCTGGGTCCGCGACTATGAAGGTCTTGGCACCCCATGGCTCCTTCTTAAGAGCTTGATGGAAGGAGACTCCTGCAGCCTGATAACTCAGAAACAGTTGTTTGATTTCGTTCGCGGTGGCAACCGTGATGGAAGCGGAGAGCAGATGTTCGCGCTTGCGAACGTCGCCAACGAACACAGGTTCGAAGACCAACCTCAAGGCGAGTCGTGCATTGTCGCGGAAGACCTGCCCGTAGAATGGCGGATCGCCATAGATGAATTCGACCGCAAAGCCGAGCTTGTTCTTATAGAAATCGCAGGAACTCTTGATATTCGCTACAAAGAGTTGTGCCGAGATTGAGCTGAGAATGGGACTTGGCGCCGTCTGTCTGGGTGCATCGGTCATGGCATCTGCTCCTGATTTGAGCGCCTGCCATCCGTCGAACCCCATTTGCCGCGCGACAAGCTCCTGAGCATCCGCGAGCCTGAAGCTTGACTCTAGTATCTGCACGTCACCGATGTGGCGAAATCGGGGTAACGCGGCCCTGATTTGGGCTGCGACGGGATAGTACCGTTCACGATGCCAGCGCAAATACTGTTTGGCTTGCTTTTTGAGGTTTTCGATATTCGGCATAGGCGCAGTGGTATTTACTTACCGTAGGTGGGCGTTGCCCTTTCGATCTGCACCGATGCGCCCTACGCAGCATCCAAAGGTTGCGTCGATCAGCGCGGGATTGTCAATAGCCGAGCCTTACGGCAAATGCCTCGTTGAAGAGCATTAGTCCCGAGAAAACGCGCTTGTATTGACTGGTTTGGCCACGTTCGCGGTGGTCGCCTATCCTGAAGTTGGGTAGTTGCCTCGTTCGCCACTTTGATCCTTTGCGTTACCTTAATTCCCCAGGGAGCTACAGCCTTGCTGTCACCATCGCACCTGTTACAAAAATGCGGGGACTGCCAAACTACGCGTAAGCGGTACAAAACATGGCAATTTGTGGGTTGGAAAGCTCGCCCGGCAGGCCCTGCCCGCCTTCGGTAGCGGTGTCCAATGATCTCTACCAGGGAACGGTACCCGTGCTGTCGGAGTAGGTTCCAGTGGGACCGTCGTCGGGGAGAAGTGCGAGGCGGATGGCTTCGGCGGCCCCTTCGGGAATGGTTTGTGTTCCACGATGACCGTTAAGGTCAGTGGCGGTATAGCCAGGATCGGCGGAATTGACCTTGATGGAGCTGCCACGAAGTTCGTAGGCCAGTTGCACGGTGAGCATATTGAGGGCCGCCTTCGACGCGCTGTAGCCGAGATACTTTGCGGCGGCGTAGGGGTACGCGGGATCGCCGTTCTGCGCAAGCGAGCCCAGGCCACTGGAGACGTTGACAATCCGCGCTGAGGGCGCATTGCGCAGCAGCGGGAGCATGGCTTGTGTGACGGCGACGCTGCCCATGAAGTTAACCCGCAAAGCTCTTTCAATCGCGTCGAGACTTGTGGCCGTGGGCGGGCCGTCACCCGGAGCGGCGATGCCGGCGTTGTTCACAAGAATGTCGAGGCGGCCGAAATCGGCGTCGATGCGCTTAGCCGCAGCGTCGATAGTGGCGGGCTCGGTGAGGTCGATGGCAAGATAGCGGACATCGCCGCCTTCGCGCTTGAGCTTTTCCGTCGCCTCTTCCCCGAGCGCTTTGTTCCGTGCGCCGAGCAAGACAGAGCAACCTGACGCGGCAAGCTGACGGGCGATTTCAAATCCGATCCCCTTGTTCGCTCCGGTGACGAGCGCGATTTTCTTGGGTGAGCCTTGCATATTCGGTTTCCTCCTGCGTGCGTTTCATCTAAGATGATTATATGAAGCTTTCTTCAGTTTGTGAATTCGCATATGGCGGCTGAAGTGCCGAGCGCGTTTGAGCCAAGAAAGACGCCGGTTCAAGCGAGGGCGGCCATCACGGTGGAGGCGATTTCGGAGGCGACTATTCAGGTTTTGCTGAGCCACGGGGCGGAGCGTCTGACGACGACGCGCGTCGCGGAGCGCGCCGGGGTGTCCGTGGGGACGCTGTATCAGTATTACCCGAACAAGCAGTCGCTGCTGTTTGCCGTGCTGGAAGATCATCTGGGCAAGGTGACCGCAGCGGTCGAGGCGGCCTGCAAGCGCGCACGCCGCAAGCGGCTCTCCCGAATGGTGAAAGAGGTGGTGGAGGCGTTCGTAGACGCGAAGATGGAGCGCACGGACATTTCAATCGCGCTCTACCAAATCGCGGCGGAGGTGGGCGGACCCGCGCTGGTGAAGCGGGCGGCGGAGTGTTCGCTGAAGGCCCTTGAGGCGATGCTGGGGACAGCCCCGAATGCGGCGTCGCCTCCGGATCGGTTTGCCATTCAGATGATGTTTGCGGCGATGGCGGGCGCGACGCGCTCCGTGCTGGAGGCGGGAGCGTCGCCCGCGATGGTCCGCAAACTGCGCGAACATCTCGTGCTGCTTTGCCAATCGTATTTGGCGGCCACAGAGAATTCCGTCGCATCACGGTCGAGCGACTGACAAAGTAAATTAGAGTGCGTTTGATGGCTCGACATACCTGGAACGAAAGAACCGGTGTGTGTATTCCCATCGCCTACGGCCGGACTCCGCGAAGCACCAGGTCAATCAGATCTTCGACGTACCGCTCGGTTAAAGGTGCGGAGCGTAACAGCATCCGATAATAAATCGGCCCAATAATCGCGTCGATGAGCAATTCAGGGTCGGTACTGGGCGCGAATTCGCCGGCCCCTTTGCCTCGTTCCACGTCTGCTATGGTCGCTGCCCGTCTATGGCTGATGTGCCGCTCGTACAGCTCTTTCAAGATCGACGGGTCGCTCTGGCCCTCGGCAATGAGGTCGGCCATAACCTTACCGAACAACCCGTTGAAGTCCCGGCTCAGGCGGCGCATTTTGAACCGGATGGCTGCTTCCGCCGTCGCAACTCGCGGCCACACCGTGCTCGTGTGTGCAGCTTGCTCACTCGCGCTTCCGATACAACGCGAAGACTTATGAGTACTGATCAGCGGGAATGCAAGAGCAGGAGGAAAGTGCAGGGGGCGCTCTGTTTTTGGTGATGTGTCCTGGCCGTTGGCGATCGCCGCTCGACTCTTCTCCGGGGTCCCGCCCGAGCTGGCTGCATGCAGCTTACCGGGCTCTGTTTTCCGCCAGCGCCTTCTGAATCGCCTTCTCCGCTAGGGACGCCATGATCTTATACCCAGCATCCGTCGGGTGCAGCCCATCGTCAGCCAGAGCGCGCTTCAACATGCCTCGCTCGTCTACTACGGCGCTGAAGTAGTCGAGATACACGAAGCGGTTCTTGGCGCAGTATTCTTTAAGCGACTTGTTCAGCGCCAAGATTCTATCGGGCGGACGCAGCGCAAAAGACTCCTCAGCATCGTGCGTGTAGTTGTGCACGGGAAGGACGGACGCAAACACCAGCCGGATGCGGTGCGCGCGCGCCAGCTCGGCCATGGAAGCGTAGTTGGCCTCGATGTCCTCGTTAAGCGTGGGGCCGGTGACGCCCGCGATGTCGTTGGTGCCCGCGAGCACGATGACCACGTCGGGGTGCAGATCAATCACATCCTGGCGGAAACGTACCAGCATCTCGGGCGTGGTCTGCCCATCGATGCCGCGGTTGATATAAGGCTTGCCAGGAAAATAGTCTGGTAACTTCCAGTAGTCGGTGATGGAGTCGCCAAGAAATACGACTCGGCTTTCGCCCGCCGCCGGCGGCGCGAGCGCGGCGTCGGCCTCCCGATAGCGTGCCAGTTGCCCGAAATCGTCCGTGTAGATTGAAATCCGCGATGCCCGGTACTGATCCAGGCCGCCGAAGCCAGTGGAAGGGATGGAAGGAGCGAGCTGTTGGGCCAGGGCTGGAAGGGAGAGAAGGATTGCAAATAGCGGTTGCGATATGGTGCGGATGATCGGCTGCAGGTTCATGTTCTCCTCGGAAAACAGGATAGCCCAGCGTAGTACATCATGTACATTGACGTTCATCCGGAGCGCCACCAGCACCGATTACTGGTCGCGGACCTCCGCCATCGGAGTTTGGATTTCCAGGTGCCTTTCCGATCCATTGGCTGGGATACGTCTCAGACTGAGGATGACCCGCCCGAACGACATATACTGGTGAAGCATACTGCCTAGAGGAACGGTGTAATGGACAGACCGCTGCGGATAGTTGTTTCACTCCCAAACGACAATGCCTACCAGCATGAGCAGGGAGTAGTGGCGAAGGCGACGGGAGAAAGTTTAGGGCTCGCTCTGCAGGTCATGAACGCACAGGATGACGCTATTACGCAAAGCCAGCAGTTGCTGGAAATCATCCAATCCCGTTCAACAATACAGCCCCATGCATTTTTAGTTGAACCTGTCACCAGGACGGGGCTTCCCCGCGTCGCTGAAGCCGCGGTCGCGAAGGGGATTGCATGGGTTGTCAGTAATAGCGATGTGGACTATGTGAGAAGTCTTCGCAAAAGCTCCCAAGTACCCGTATTCACCGTAACCCAGGGACAATACGAAATCGGCCGGATTCAAGGCAAACAGCTCGCCGCACTCTTGCCTCACGGGGGTTCCGTCTTATACATTGCAGGGCCCAGCGCTAGTTCCGTTGCGGTCCAGCGGCACGAGGGCCTTGAAGATGCAAAGCCGCGGAACGTACTGATAACCACCCTCCGGAGCAAATGGAGCGAGGAAAGCGCCAATCAAAGTGCAGGAGCGTGGCTGCGGCTGGCCACTTCGCGCGCAGAAAGGTTTGACTTGGTTGCTGGCCAAACTCATGAGCTTGCGTTAGGTACCAAAAAGGCGACTCAAAATTTCGGCACTGAAGAGCAAAAGAAAAGATGGCTGCGAGTACCATTCATGGGCATTGGTATTTCAAACCATGTGAAACCTTTAGTTGACGGGCAGGTTCTCACCGCTGCTGTGATTACGTCCGTGACAATGGACCTTGCACTCAGAATGTTGGTTCGTGCATTCCAGACGCAAGGCCAGCCACCTGAACGTACCACCGTTGAAGCGTTATCATTCCCTGATTTGGAGAAACTGGCGAAGCGATGAACAGTCCTAGGTGATGGCGATGAGACGGCACCTATGCGCGGCTTTAAGATCGAGCGCCTCTGTTTCGGCGAAACGTCAAAAACAAGCGACGAACTCGGACGCTTTGCTGTGGTGGTCGCAAGCGCGCTTATCCCCGTCAGGTTTGTGACTGCTGAGCTTCGCGGTTAGATGGACCTCACGCACTTTTGGGTGTGGCCACAAATTTTCTGATTTTTTACCTCCGACGTCGGGCACCTGTCCTTAGGTACTATTGAAGACTTCCCCCCCGCAGTTAATTCTAGCCCATGCACTCCAACCGATAACTCAAGGAGAGGGCTATGCCCGGCAGAAACGGCACGGGAATCAGGCGTAGCAGCCGCGTGACGCTGCAAGTACCACTGAAAATTTATGAGCCGGGCTCGAATAAACGGGTTCTTGTCGAAGAGGCTTCTGCTGTGAAGGTGAGCCTGTGGGGCGGGCTTGTCCCCCTCAAGGCGACTGTGAATCGAGATCAAAAACTGTTCCTAGTGAACCAGGCTACAGGGGAAACTGCCGAGTCAAAAGTGGCTTATCTGGGGCCGATGCAGCTGGGCGGACGCCGACTAAGGCTGGTGGCCATCGAGTTCTTGAGACCGTCCCCGGGTTTTTGGGGTCTGGTCTTTCCCGCCGCCGAAGCAAGCCGATCTCATACCACGCAGTATGCTCACTAGGCTCCGCTCTTCGACAATGACTTCATTCTGTAGGGGTTGAGGCAAGCACCCAAACCCTGCTCCAAAAAGGGGCGCGCTTTTATATTGCGTCGGGTAACCGGACATCAGGTGACCGATACGGAAGCGATGGTAAGGCCGCGCTTGGCGCGTTCAGCCCATTTGCCTGGTCGTACTTTCGCGAAGCCGAACAAGCTGTCTCTGGTGATGCCTTCCATGCACCAGATGAAGCTTTCTCCACTGTGGCGCAGTCAACGGGCCCAGAATCGGATGGTCGAGCACGTTAACCCAGCGCCCGAAACGCGCTTCACACTGGGCGATGATCGCATCCATCGCCACAATCTTTTCCCCGATCTCGGTTCGCACCTTCTCCGTGGACACGCCCTTCGGCTCCGCGACCGCAGGTGCTTTGCGTCCGGCGGGCATGTGCCCCAATCCCACGACGACAAAGGTCTGTACGCGATGCGCCAGGGAGGGCCGCGAGGCCAGCGGCTTTCCGCTTTTCATTACTCTCTCGAATCCCTTGATGGTGCCGGTGTAGGTGAGATACAGATGTTCCAACACCTCCAACGCGCACCACTTGCCCGGGGGATGCCAGCTTAATTGCTCGCTGGTCATGCCTTCCACCGCCGACTGCAGAGACTGTTTCAACTTGTCCAGGCGGAAATCCATGGCACCACTCTCGCACGCTGAGGCGCGAATTCAATTTTAGCAAACATCGAAAACACTTCCCCGGTTTGCGCGTGATCCGGACAAGGCCCTGGACATGCGGGGAACACGCGTTGACTTCTCTCCCCTTCTACAATACGTTGCTTTCCGGTTTGGAGTCCTTCTGGCCATTCCTTCGTACATGAAAGGGAGCTCCCCATGCGACGTCCCTTAACATCATTGCTGATCGTTATTGTGTGCTCGCTACGGACCACTTTGGCCTCTGTCGTCGGAGAGAAATACAACGTACGCAAATGTGCCAGCTGCACCGACAATGATAGATACGAATATGTCGACAATAAATGTCGCCATACTGGGGAACCTCCGAAGTCCAATCATGGTTATAAGCCCTGTGGAAATGTCGTCGATATGGTATTTCGTGTATACCTCCGGGACGGGCTGGCTGCTTGAGGTAGCGGCGAGAACGAACGAGTCCGTTAACGCATTTCGAGCCCAGATCTTTCCGTTAGCCAACTCTCGAGATACCCTTTTGACCTGATATCATTTTCTGGGTGGTGCGTCATACCCTACCCGCGTCATGAGTCTCTCAACTACGTGCCCAAGTTGCGGCCACGACCAAGACCTATGCTGTGCGTACTGGCGGGGCGTTTCGTATGAAACTAATTGCGAGAGATGCGGTTGCGAAATTGTCGGCTTTCTCGTACAGCAAACGGTCAATTGGTCCTGTCTTCGAGAAAGCACATATCGCCCGCGATTGTTCCCAGTCCAGACTGCCGCTATCGAGCACCCATCGTTTTCAGACCGGGCTGTCCATTTGGTGAACGCTGCGGTTGTCTGGCTCAAAGAGCCAATGTCGGAGGACCTGTCCCGATTGTCCTGGTGGTTCAAGTCTGCGTGGTAAGCTCACCATCCACCTGCTACGCGCGATATCCCGCCGTCCCGGATTTTGTTTGGGATCTTCCAGGACCGCTTTTGTACAGAAAACACTGTATCGACACCCCGAGGACTGTGTACTTAAGGTGGGATGTGGCTGAGGATACGACCCATTACGAAGCGCTTTTAGCCGAACACGGCGCAGGGTTCCCCGGAGTCCAATCCGGTCCAGGCGAGACATTGATCTTGTTTGTGGACCCTAATTTCAGAACGATTCTAGCCGTCACGGAATCGGAATTCTCTTCCCAAACCATTTCACGACGCCTCGAAGAAACCCGCAGAGCCTATGAGTTCGACTCGACAGTACAAAAGTCTCTTTGTTGAGCATCCCGTCGTCCGTAAATGCAAGGCTGCTCGTGGACTGATCCAGGCTCTTCGGACTGCGGGTTCAATCCCTGGACTCGTCCGGCTTTAACAAGACTTTCAAATGCTCGCCGAGCTTGCTCATGCCTTCCGGCTTCGAAAGCCCTACGTCGCCAACTGCTGAGGCCAGTTTCTCGCCGAAATCATCAGCATAGATTGTGAACAACACGATGGGTACATGTGGCATCCCGCGTCTTAGAACGCTTGCGGCTTCGGCACCGTTCAGACGCGGCATTGCCAGATCGAGCAGAATTAGGTCGGGCTCGTCGAGCTTGGAGAGGCCAGGGCGGAGTGGAGACGAAGGCGTTCGAAGTCGCCGTCGAGCAACAGAGCGTTAGAATCTAATCACCTCGCAGCCCCGCTTTACCTGCGCAACTTCTTGATTCCCTTTTTGACCTCGCACGGCAAAGTCCGCTTCGAGCCTTCACCGTAGCGTTGGTCGGCGACGTTCGACTTTGATTGATTCCTCTAACAGGCTCAGTTGGCTGAACACAAAGTACTCACCAGGTTTCGTTGCCCCGAGTACGTCGACTCGTGCTCTTGCTTCCTCAAGAGTTGGGACGGATGCGAGTAGACGGGGTTGACCGCTGTTGCCAACTCGGAATACATCGAAGAGGGGAGTCGTAGTTGACTTTTCGCTTGAGTTAGGGTGGTGATAAATCTGTTGGTGCGCCATCAAGAAGTGAGATGCGGGTGGGACATCGGTCGTTACCGATGACTCGATTTTGTGAGCAATGAAAGTGGTGAAATGTACTGCTGCATTTTGGTGCAATTTTTAATCGACTTTTTCACTAAGCAGGACAAAAACAAGGCAATTTAGGGCAACGATGGGCAATGTAAGTCGTTGAAACATATAGCGGAGGCAAGGGAGCCGGTAAAGCGAGACTAGAAACCAGCAGGCGAAATCGCCAGTTGCTTTCAGGATTAAGACTCAATGCAAGCAGCCTCAGAATAAAGATGACATTCAACACCAATGCGAGCAACGGCGAAGGGATTCCCGCAAGTAGTACCCGGTATTTCGATAGATTGGCCACGCAGCTCTTCTTTCCGGCGCGAATCAACTTGCTCATCCGGTTTTTGGCACCAAGTCGAATGAGAAAGTTCACACCGCCAACGGTACGGAACTTCTGTACCAACCTCGGGCGTGACGTTCGCTAAGTACCCGGCGGCGCAGACGGGTACCACCTACGGTCAATGCCCGTGACGTCAAGCCGGACAAGTCAAGTTTTAGGACCTCAAAGGGACGATAGCGCGTTTGTCCGCCAGTGGAATCTGGAGCTCGACCTTGTC
>Ga0182024_10002492_pt1 | contig 45519 bp, 34 predicted proteins | sample P32metaG_FD_120480 | JGI IMG/M metagenome (GOLD analysis project Ga0182024, IMG submission 120480) | Permafrost microbial communities from Stordalen Mire, Sweden - P3-2 metaG (Illumina Assembly) | ecosystem: Environmental > Terrestrial > Soil > Wetlands > Permafrost | place: Sweden: Stordalen... | reverse complement strand
TCATCCTTTGTGCCGTTGTATTCGTCGCGATAGGCGGTGGTTGCGGCCACCGATTCTCCCGCATAGTACTGCGGCGTGAACCAGTCGCTGACGCTCTGGGTATATGTGGTAGTGGAATTATCGCTGTAGGTAACGATAAAGTGTTGAGAGGCCAGGTTGCCATTGACAGCGTTGCCCAGAAAATTCAACGTGCTGTAGCTGCCAGAGGGGAGCGTGACAACGACGTTCTGCCAGGCATCCAGATTGTTGGTTGGGCCAAGGGTGAAAGTGGTGCCGTTCCATGTGACCGAAGTGCCGAGCAGATTATACGAGTACGCGTTGCCGTCGTCATCCAATCCGCCGGTTTGGGAGAAGGTCTGGCCGTCGGTGTAGATGCCATTGACGTTGTAGGCCGTTGTAGTGCCAACGATGGTTGAGGCATTGCCGGGCTGTTCGGTCGAGAAGTAGATGCTTTCCGCTTCCGTGTCTCCACTGTTATTGTCGGCGGCGATGCCGCTCGTGCCTCCGAGGTAACCCGTGGCTTCCGCAGTGTAGGGGGGCAGAGTACCGCCGCTGCCGCTGGTATTGGTCAACTGGTTGTTCACATTCCACATGGTGACTACGTTCGATCCGCTGCCACTGGCGGGCTGTCCCATGCCGACGAAGATACGGTCGTTGGTGCCATCGTAAAACTCGGTGATGGGGGAGCAGAGCCCTAGCGCTCCACTCGGATTGACATTGGTGTTGTAGGACATGGCAGGAGTGGTGTTAACGACGCCAGTGCTGGCCTTGAAACTGATGGAGAACAGATCCTGCCAATTCGTATTCGTCTGGTCAGTGCCGCAACTGTATAGGGTGGACAGAGCGCTTTTCGGGCCGTAGGTGTAATAGTTGTTGTCGAACGCTCCATAGAACAGAAGCGGGTCGGCGTTCGTGTTTTTGGGTCCCAACTCAACCGCAGTGCCCGAAGCGAGGCTGGTGGCTATCTGCGTCACGGAAGTTCTGCCGGCCGCGTCGTAGGTGGAGAAGACGTAGAGATAGCCGTTGAACATATCGAGCAACGGGCCCGGGCCGGTCGGGTAGCCGTAATTACTAGCACTGTTTCCAAAAGTGTAAGACGGCGTCGAGGCAGCGGCGAAGTTGGGTGTCGTCGCAGTGGTATTCACCGTAAAGGCGTAGATTTTTTCGGAATCGGTAACGAAGACCTCGTTCAGAATCGGATCGTAAACCGGGCCGCTCATCGCTCCCGAGGGCGTGGTTTCGAACGTCGTATTTACGGGAATACAAAAATCCACGGCGGGAGCAACGGTACTGCTGAAGATATTCGAAATGTAATAAAGCAGTCCGTTGTTTGCGCTGATGAAGCCCGTATTACTGGAATAGTCGACGTAGAGATCGGAATGACTGTTGCCGGCGGTGTAGGCAGTACCGCATCCGGGATGGACAGAAGCGCTGTATGCGAGCGAAAAATCGCAGGAAGCAGTGGTCGGAGTGCACGCTCCATTCGAAAAGGTGCCGGTCACGGCGACGGGAGCGGTAGCACTTCCACCCTGGTGGGCGACCCATTTTGTTACATGTAAGTAGGAAGTCGTGGCGCTGCGGTTTTCAATCCAGGCAACCTTGGTCCCATCGTAGGAGAGCACGGGAGAGAGCGCCGATCCGCCGGTGCCGATCGCGTACGAGAAAAGAAAAGTAGGAGCCGTGCCGGAACAGAATCCGGCGCCAGCGCTGTCGCTGTAAAGATTGGTCAATCCGATCAGATTGCCTTGTTTAGCCACGGTGGGAGCGGCATTAATGGTGTAGACGGCGAAGTCGGCACTGCAGCTGGGCGATGAATAATTAGCGGTATAAATTGCCGGACTTTCACCGTAGGAAGTACCTCCGGTCGGACCAAGCGAGACCGACCAGTCGACTTTGGAGCGCTTGTTCTTGGGCCGTAAAACCGGGCGCATCGGATCCCAGAGAACCAAAGGCTGGAACCCTCGATCGACTTGTTCTTCGTTAATGCCGATGTCCCAATCGGCGTCTTCTGGCTGATCCTGATCCCCTTCAGCGAGATGTAAGCCGACCGCTGCCGCGAGATCCTTACGGTGCTCCGCCGAGTAGTGCCGGTAGAGGCTTTGGATAAAGCGGGGATCGTCGCGAAGCAGCATCATCTGTCCGATGGAGCCGTTGCGGGTGTAGATGACGTGGCGGTGGCTCCAATCCTGCGGACCACCAAGATCCGATGGCGAAGCGGCAGAAGAGCTCTCTTGTGCGGACATGGCAAACGAAATTGCAAGTACTATTGCGAAACCGAACACGCCGGCTTTCGCGGAACGAAGCATCCAGCCCATAACCTCTCCCTTGGGGTTAGTTTGATCAAATTATACGAAGGGCTACGACCTCTTAATAGTGCCCATTAGTAATCGGAATTGAGGTTGAAAAATCAGCAGTTAGGAAGCTCAATTGCTAAGTCTTACGTGCACAAAGGCGTCAACGGACGACAAATGGTCTCGAGCCTGACTGGCGGAGCGCTCTTCTTCGCCGGTGGCCTGGTCATCTCGATCAGCAGATAAGCCGCCTTGATTACGATCCCTGGTTCCCATGTCACAGTTCCCATGTAACGGTTCTCATTTAACCCCGCCCTTCTGAGTTCCCCGAGAATAGGGGTTAATACTAGTAAATGGAGAGTGATCCCCTCATAATCACAGCCACGGAGTAGTGTATGAGTCTGAGCCAGGGGAAGGGGGGGGGACCACCGCTAGATGAAATCGGCGCGAATGCGCAATCCGAGTCGCCGCGGCGGCGGCGAAAGCCTTATCAGAAGCCCGCGTTCCGCTTCGAGCGCGTATTCGAGACGATGGCGCTGGCCTGCGGAAAAGTGAGCGCGACGCAATCGCAGTGCCGGTTCAATCAGCACACGTCGTAACGGCTCGCCGAAGTCGCAAATGCGGCCGCCGCACGTTTGTGGGGGGTATCCTGCAGGTATTACTTCAGTAATCTCAGCCGCCTGCTTTTTTCCGTTCCTTTTGCCGCGATGTTTCTTAAAATTGAGTTTCTCAGTCCTCCCCTGCAGGTTGGGCCGCGCGGCGGGGGATGATTCGCCTCCGGCGGATTCCGACGAAAATTTGAGGTGCCATTATGCGAGGGTGTGTATTTCGCTGGTTGTGTGGCTGGGCGGGCTTGCTCCTGCTGGGCATAGCAGTTTCGGCTCAGACGGCCCTAGAGCAGAGCTTACCCCAAGCCGCCTCCATCGAAGAGTTGCACCTCGGGTTTCCGCAGGACTGGAGTTCACGCCATCTGTTGATGCCCGGCATAAGAGTTGATGATCTATTAGCCGCGGGAGCTCACGATCCGCGCTACGTTTACAACTACGTCATGCGGCAGGTAGCGACAGAAAATCAAAACATTGGGGTGCGGGGACTGCGGCCGCCGCGCACCATTCCCAAAAAACATCTTAAGGTTGATTGGGCGGTGTCGCTTGAGAACGGCTACGTGCCGCAGAATCAATTTCCCGCGAAATACCAGTTTGATGTAGTTCAGGAAAACTGCAATTCCGATTTCGTCGTGTTCGGGTTGACCACCACCGGCGCGCCTAAGACGCCTCAAGGCAACATAGTCGGAATTAACAACCTTTACACGAACGCGACTCCAGCATGCAATGGCGGATCGCCGTGGGTGGCATTCGCGTATAACACGGTGGCGCAGACGAACGGCCAGATCAAAACGTCGCCCGTATTATCGGAGGATGGCACGAAAGTGGCTTTTGTGGAAAGCACGGCTGGCGGTTCGTATTTCCACGTGCTGGTGCTGCCCAGCCCGATTCCGACGCCGCCGGCGCAGAGCGGCACGGTGTTATCTCCCAACACTCCGACGGCGTGTCCCGGAGGAAAACCGACCACACCCGAATGCATGACCACGCTCACTATTCAGACCGCTGCGACCGATTCGAATTCCTCGCCCTGGGTCGACTACAACACGGATATGGCATACGTGGGTGCCGACAATGGCGTGCTCTATAAGATCACTCCGGTCTTCGGCGGAGGCGCACCGGCACTGGTCAGCGATCCCACGAACTGGCCGGTCACGGTCTCGACCAACACACGCAACACGATATTGACTAACCCCGTCGTGGATGACAATGCCGGCTTGATTTTCCTCGGCGACGGCGAGGGATACCTGTACTCCGTATCTCTGACGGCTCCGGCCAAGACAACTGCCGCGACGCAGACCATCGGGTGGGCCTACGATGGCAGCGGAGACGGGAGTGGAGCGGCGGGCACTGGGATCGTCGATCCGCCAATCGTGGTTAACGACCCTGCCAATACAACGATCGATCAGGTATTCGCCTTCACCGGATGCAGCTATGTGCTCGGCACTGGCGGAGCCGTGTCGCAGGTTCCAGCGAATTTTGCGACGGGTGTGCCCACCACCGCAAACACGGTCGACCTGGGATCGGCGAGCGGTGACGGCGACTGCACAGGGAAGAACGTCCACTCCGGAACATTTGATAATGCGTTCTGGCTCTACGGATCGACATCGGGGCACCTGATGGCGTGCGGATTCGTCAACTCCGGAGGTGTACCAGCAGAGCCGCAGATGTATTTCTTTGACTTTTCGAGCGGCGTAATTACGAGCACGGGTTCGACCACCTATCTCGTGGACACTACAAAGGGCGATGAATGTTCACCGCTGACCGAGTTCTACAACGGGACGACAGATCGTATGTTCTTCGGAGCGGGTAGCACCGGCGACGGTTATTTGATGAGTTCAATCATCACGCCGGGCGGAACTCCGCCGCTATCGACGCCGGGCACATGCACGACGGGTTCGCCGACATCCAGTTGCGTGACCTCAACGAGCGCCTTGGGAGGGACCAGCGGGATCATTATCGACAACCAGCTTTCGAACGGTGGAACAAACATCTACTTCTCAACCCTGGCGGTGGGAGACGTTAACGGCCAGAAGTGCGCTTCGGGATTGGCAGGAGGGTCTACGAATCCATATTGCGCCGTGAGGCTGACGCAGTCGGGTTTGCAGTAAATTTTCCACTCAGGAACGGAAGAAAACTGCGGCGGAGACGTTCAGCTCTCCGCCGTCATTTTTTCCCAGCATCTTTATTTTCCCGCATCCACTTGCTTCACCATGAGCGCGGGCACGTCTTGCTGTTTCACCAGGTTGTTATAGCTCACGACGTCCGTCGAGAGAAGCGCCTTCCATTTTGCCAGCTGTTCATCGACCTTTGTGGTGAGCATGTCGAAGACTTCATAAGACTGCTTGGTAGGAGCCGAGTCGGCGCTCTGCACCACGCCACCCAAGGCCACCAGATCGTTATTCAGGCGCACAGGGAAATTGAGCACATCCTGGCCGCTTTTGGCTTTGGTCTGGATCAGCGCCTCTTCCACTACTGTCATCTTCGCGTCGAGCGCCTTACCCGCATCGGCGATGACCTTGGCACGAGGATCATTCTTCAGGCGCGTGTTGATTGCGTTGATCTGGTCGCGGACGTCGCGCATCTGAATGATGGCGTCATCCGTCTCCGTGACTTTTTCGCGAATCTTCAGCAGCAGGTCGAATTGTTTTGCCAGATCGTCGGAGGTGACTTTCAGCCGGGGATCGGCTTTGATTTCGAGCGGCGCGGTGTAACTCTTGCCGAGCACGGTCAAACGCACCTGATATGTGCCGGGCAGCGCCACGGGACCGTCGGTATTTCCACCCCAGAGCGGAGCCTTCGGAACTTTTGTCGCTCCCTCATAGCGGAGATCCCAGACGAAGCGATTCAGGCCGGCATCGGCTGGCAGGCTGGCGGCACTGCCGCCGCGACTGAAGAAATCTTCTTCTTCGTCGCCCGCTGGCTCCTCTTTCTTCGGAAGCTTGCGTATTACCTTGCCGGAGGAGTCGAGTATCTCCAGCGTGATCTTTGGAGCTTCGGAATCGGCGTCGGGTTTCTTAGTTTCAGCAGAAGCCGCTGTTGCGGCTGCGTCGGTCTTGACAGCGCCCTCTGCACCGGCGGCTTTCGACTTCCCGTCGTCCGGCTTTTTGAGCGAAGTCTTCAGCCAATAGCTGATCACAGCGCCGGCCGGCGGATTTTTGCCGACATTGCCGCTGGCGGCGAAAAACCCTCCGCGGAAAACGGTGTGGCTCGCCGCGCTGGGCGTGAACAGATGTGCCTCCTGCGGGGCGATCGAATCGTCGTACTGCTCGAGCGGAGTGAAATCGTCGAGCACCCAGAAGCTGCGTCCGTGAGTTGCTAATACCAGATCATTGTTCTTGATCACGAGATCGTTGATCGGCACCGTCGGCAGATTGAGTTGAAGCGGCTTCCAGAGCGCACCATCGTTGAACGAAACATAGACGCCTTGCTCGGTTCCGGCAAAAAGGAGACTGGGATGCTGCGGATCGATTCTGACGGCATGGACATAATCGTTCGCCGGAATGCCAGCCACGAGCTTCGTCCAACTTTTTCCGAAGTCAGTTGTCTTGAAAATATAGGGAGCGAAGTCGTCTGATTTGTGGCGTTCTACGGCGACAATCGCGGTGCCCGGGTCGTGGGAAGAAACTTCGATCATGCTCACCGTGCCCCACTCCGGCATGGCCTTGGGCGTGATGTTCTCCCAGTGACCGCCGCCGTCGCGCGTGAACTGAACCAGGCCGTCGTCGGTCCCTGCCCAGATCAGATCTTTTTGCACTGGCGATTCGACCACCGAAAAAATTGTGTCGTACACTTCGACGCCGGTGTTGTCCTTGGTGATTGGGCCGCCCGAGGCCGCCTGCTTCGCTTTGTCGTTGCGAGTGAGGTCGGGACTGATGATCGTCCAACTCATTCCGGCATCGGTCGTCTTGAAAAGAACTTCTCCGGCGAAGTACATCGTCTTCGGATCGTGCGGCGAAAACACGATTGGCTCCGTCCATTGGAAACGATGTTTGACATCGGCCGCGGCCCATCCGATGGGATTCACCGGCCACGGATTGATGGATTGCAGTTCGTGCGTGTGGTGATCGAGGCGCGTGATCTCGCCGCCATAGGAGCCTGCATACACGATCTCCGGGTCGTTTGGATCAGGCGCAATGTAGCCACTTTCGCCTCCGCCTACGTCGTACCAATCGGGACGGTCGATTCCGCCTTCCGCGCTCGCACTGGCGATCGCCACGGTCGAATTGTCCTGCTGCGCGCCATAGATGTAATACGGAAATCGGTCGTCGGTGACAACGTGATAAAACTGCGCCGTCGGCTGGTTATACACGGTGCTCCATGTGTTGCCGCCGTCGGTAGAAATCGTCGCGCCGCCATCGTTGCCGTTCATGAGGCGCTGAGGATTCGTAGGATCGATCCAGAGTGCGTGGTTATCGCCGTGGGGCGCCCGCAGCCGGCTGAACGTTTTGCCTCCATCATTTGAGCGATACGCGCCGGTGTTGAGAATGTAGACGGTGTCGGCCGACTTGGGATCGGCGAAGATGTGCGAGTAATACCACGCGCGCTGGCGAAAGAGGTGATTGTCGTTCATCAGGTGCCAGGAGTCGCCGCCATCTTCTGAACGATAGATTCCGCCTTTCTCGGCTTCGACGACTGCCCAGACACGATTGGGATTCGCGCCGGACACGGTGACGCCAATACGGCCGAGAATGCCCTCGGGCAGGCCGTGGCCTTTGAGTTCCTTCCACGTTGTTCCGCCATCAATGGACCGATAAAGGCCGCTGCCGGGGCCGCCGCTGTCCATACCCCACGGAGTACGCCGCGCTTGCCACAGTGCCGCGAAGAGGATGTTCGAATTGCTGGGATCGAAGACGACGTCGATGCCGCCGCTCTTGGCATCTTTGTAGAGAACTTTCTGCCAGGTCTTGCCGCCATCCTGCGTGCGGAAAATTCCGCGTTCTTCGTTGTCTCCGAAGGGATGGCCGAGCGCCGCAACGAATGCGATGTCGGGATTCTTGGGATTGACGGCGAGTCGGCCGATGGCGTGCGTGTCGGCCAGGCCGATGAACTTCCACGTCTTGCCCGCGTCAATTGATTTGTAAACTCCGTTGCCGCCAACAATGTTGCCGCGAATGCAGGCTTCGCCGGTTCCCACGTAAATCACGTTGGGATCGGATTCCGAAATGGCAATGGCTCCGATTGCGGGCGACGCGTCTTTCGTCTTATCGAAAATCGGATGCCAGTTAAGGCCGCCATCAGTCGTCTTCCACACGCCGCCTGCGGTTGAGCCGAAATAGTAGACGTTCTCGTAATCCTTGCCGACGACGCCTGAAACAGCCACTACGCGTCCGCCGCGAAATGGGCCCACGAGGCGATATTGCAGGCCTTTCCAAGGGCCCTTGTCCTCGTCATCATTTTGGGCGCTTTGACTATCGCTGGCCTGCGACGTTTTTGCCTGCTGGTCGGCAGTCGCCGTCTGGTTGGAATCGTCAGCTTTCTTGGTTGATTTTTTCTGTGCGGGCGCTATGGTGGCAAGGCATGCAAGCAAAAGGGCGACAGTAATGGTTCGCAATTTTTGTTCCTCCGGAGACGTAAACAATAAATCCAGCAGGCCAAAGTTCTCAACTGGAAAGAGCCTGGAAACGGCCGACGCAAGTGTATATGGTTTAGACCCGCGAAGTTGGGATGTGAATTGGGATGCGAACGGACTGCCCGAGTTCGGACTTCGAAAGCCGACTACGATTGAGAGGAGCCAACAACGGGGGCCGTGGTCAAATATTCGTCGATGGCCTTTGCCGCTCTGCGACCGGCTCCCATGGCGAGGATTACTGTTGCGCCGCCTGTAACAATATCGCCGCCGGCAAAGACTCCTTTACGCGATGTTTTCTGCGTCGTCGCGTCGGCTTCGATGTAACCTCGCTTGTTCGTGCTGAGGCCGGGCGTCGTGCTCTGCACGATCGGATTCGCCGTGGTTCCAATCGCCATCACCGCCACGGAGAGCGGCAAATCATATTCCGAGCCTTCAACCGCGATCGGGCGACGCCGGCCTGAAGCGTCAGGTTCTCCGAGTTGCATTTTGAGGCAGCGTGCGGCGGTGAGCCAGCCTCTTCCGTCCGAGAGAAATTCGATGGGCGCGGTTAACACGTGGAATTCGATCCCTTCTTCTTTGGCGTGTTTCACTTCTTCGGCGCGCGCGGGCATTTCGGCTTCGCTGCGCCGGTAGAGGACGTAGGCTTTCCGCGCTCCCAGCCGCAAGGCCGACCGGATCGCATCGAGCGCAGTGTTTCCGCCTCCGATCACCGCGACGTCTTTGCCGCGGAAATCGAGGATCGGCTCGTCATATTTCGGAAATTCGTAAGCGTGCATGAGATTGATGCGCGTCAAGAATTCGTTAGCCGAGTAGACGCCGTTGAGGTGCTCACCCGGAATGCCCATGAACTGCGGCAAGCCGGCGCCGGTGCCGATAAATACCGCATCGTAACCCTCTTCTTCGAGCAGTTCGTCAATTGTCACCGTGCGTCCGACGACGACATCGGTTTCGAATTCGACGCCCATCGCGCGCATGTAGTCGACTTGCTGGCGAATGATTTTTTTCGGTAAGCGAAACTCAGGTATGCCATAGACGAGGACGCCACCGACTTCGTGCAGTGCCTCGAAAACGTGAACGGCGTGGCCTTTCTGCACCAGGTCGCCCGCGGCGGTCAGCCCCGAAGGCCCGCTGCCGACGATCGCAACTTTTTTCCCGGTTGGTGGTGCTTTCACAATGGTGGTGATGTCGAAGTGTTGTTGCTCATAGTCGGCGACGAAACGCTCGAGATATCCGATGCCGAGCGATTCGCCTTTTTTCTTCAGCAGGCAAGCGCCTTCGCAGTGATCTTCCTGCGGGCAGACGCGTCCGGTGACTGCAGGCAATACATTGTCTTCGCGAATCTTCGCTGCCGCGGCCATGAAGTCACCGGCCACGATTAACTGCACGAAGTCTTTGACCTTCACGCCAACCGGACAATCGTGCGTGCATGTCGGCTTGGCGCATTCGAGGCAGCGGATGGCTTCCTGCCGCGCCAACTCCGCCGAGTAGCCGAGGTTGACTTCGGTGAATTGCTGGGCTCGCAACGACGGCGCCTGCTCCGGCATGTGCAGGCGTGGCATCTTGATGCGCTCGCGATTTGGCACCAGATTCTTCGACTTCCATTTTTCTGACACTTTTTCCGTCATCGCTTCGTCACCAGGGCGCATCCGGCCATTGCCGCTTCTGTGGGAGCTTCGCTCGCTTCCCGTTTCTTCGCTTCAATTTCCTGCCGATACTGATCCATCGATCGCTTCTCCGCGTCGCGATACATGGCATTGCGTTGCACCAGGACAGCAAAGTCGACACGATGCGCGTCGAACTCCGGGCCATCGACGCAGGCGAATTCGCTCTTGCCTTCGACCAGCACGCGGCAGCCGCCGCACATGCCGGTGCCGTCGATCATGATGGGATTGAGGCTGACCATGGTGCGGATCTGCTCCTTGCGCGTCATCTCGGCCACTGCTCTCATCATTGGAATGGGACCGACGGCCAAGACCAGATCGATGCGGGTTCCATTCTCGATCAATTGGCGCAGCTTGTCGGTGACTAACCCTTTGTCGGCGTAACTGCCGTCGTCGGTTGTGACGAAGACTGTGTCGCTTACGCCGCGCATTTCGTCTTCGAGAATGACGAGATCTTTATTGCGTCCGCCGAGGATTGAGATCACGCGATTGCCGGCGCGCTTCATCGCCGCAGCCGTGGGATAGGCCATTGCCGTGCCTACCCCGCCGCCGATCGTAACCACCGTGCCGTAACATGCGATCTCTGAGGGCTTGCCGAGCGGACCTACGATATCCATGATGCTGTCGCCGGTTTCGAGCGAATTGAGCAGATGAGTGGTCTTGCCGATGGATTGCACCACGATGTTGACGGTGCCGCGCTCGGGGTCGGAGCGCTCGATGGTCAGAGGAATGCGCTCGCCATTCTCGCGAATCCGAACAATCACAAATTGTCCGGGCCGCTGTTTGCGCGCGATCCGCGGCGCCTCGATTGTGAAGCGCTTGATCCCAGGAGCAATGAATTCTGCATTAACGATTTTGAACACGGAACCTCCCCATCGCGGTGCTCGTCTACTACTTCCATTGTCCCGAGGATGTCGGCCCGGGGGCTGTGATTGGCATCACTAAGAGGTGTGCTGGCGAGCCAACGGGCGCGAAGCCGCTGAGGGGGCCGGATCTGGCGTCTTTCAACATTGAGACACGGAGACACAGAGAAATCGGATTCGGGGCAACCTCATCCGTTGGCCTGTCGCAGGATTTAATTTCTCCCTGCGGCTCTGTGGCTAGAAAAAGCTAAATGCAATCGCGCAATTCTATTGCGCGCTGGTGATGCCCAGGTAGCTGTTCACGAGCTCGACCGGCAGGCTGAGCGTGCTTGCGATCTGGGGTACCTGCTGGCCCTGCTGGTAGAGTTGCGTGACTTGTTGTGACTGACTCAAAGTCACCGTATCAGAATGGTTCGTGGCTGGTTGAGTCCGCTGAGGTGGGGCCGGATTCGAGGAAGCGTTGACGGCAGCGACCGATGCGGGCAATGGCGAATTGGATATGGAGATACTCATGAGAAGCACCTTTCCTCATACACCTAAGAAGATCGGCGGGGCCGGAGTCTTCGCATCAGGCGAAATTGACTGCATCCTGGCAAGAACCGACGGCGCGATCATTCCGAAGAGGGAATTACGACAATATGGGAAGGAGATTCGATGCCGCCCCGCTGCCAAACTTTCCTTCGAATTAAAATAAATGTATGCAGAACGCGGCCCCGGTAGACCTCGCGGTGCTTGCGCTGGAACTCGCGCCCGCCGCTTTGTTCGGGTTTGCCGGAGAGCGAGTTGGGCGGGCGTGCGAGCGCTGGCCGGCAACACTCCGTACTTTATTGCCTGCCGTCTGCGCTGTGGCTTATGTTTTGATTTCGGCGGCGCACCATATCTTTTCCTGGAAGTGGTGCGCTCTCTACGCGGTGTTGCCCGTGGCGATTGCGTGGTTGCTCGGACAGGCTGCGAACGCCGACCCTCAGCAGCGCGGGAATTGGCGGGATGCTCTCGTTCTTCTTCCGCTGGGGCTGGCAATTGATTTGCGCTGGCTTGAGCCGGCGTGGCCGGCCGGTCTGGCAGGCCTCGGGAAACTGCTTGTGGTCGATGCGGCGCTGTATGGATTCGTGGCGATCCGACGGCTGACCGGAACCGGCTTTGACTTTCACTTCCGTTGGAGCGATTGGAAAACTGGTCTGCGCGAACTGGTTTTCTTTGCGCCTTTAGTCGTCGGGTTGGGACTGGCGCTTGGGTTTCTCCATCCTCACCGCGACGTGCTCCAGTTCTCGATGATTTACAAGTGGATTTATATTTTCATTTTTGTTGCCGTTCCAGAAGAACTTTACTTTCGCGCCTGGGTGCAGAATCTGCTGGAACGTCGCGTGGGGCGCCGGGCCGCGCTTTGCATCACGGCAGTTTTGTTTGGCCTCTCGCATTTTAATAAACGCTCGACGCACTTTAACTGGACGTACGTCTTCCTCGCGAGCATTGCCGGAATCTTCTACGGGCGGGCTTGGCGCGAGCAGCGCCGCTTGCCGGCCTCGGCCATCACACACGCCAGCGTTGACGCTATTTGGACATTCTGGTTTTAACTCGCTCGGCTTTTGACTCGCGGCGGCGAAGACGAAATGTAAAGATAGTCACGATGGCCGTGAAGTCAAAACCTTTTCCGGCGGAGCTCACAGCCTCGCGCCGCCTGTTCGTCTGGGCCCAGATCGTAATCGTCCTCGTGCTACTCGAGTTCGCGCTGTGGGCGTCGACCACGCACATGCGAAACCGCTGGGCGGTTGTCGCAGCAACCACGTTAATCGTTCTGGTCGCGGTCAATGTGCTGATCGATCCGTCGCCTCGGTCGTCGTTCGCACGACTCGGCCTCGGATTCCCCAAAGCGCCCGGCGCCGGAGCCGTGCTGGGCCTGGGTTTCGCGGCGTTGCTTCTCATGGTGATTCCGGTGCGCTGGATCGGTGGCCAGATTCCGGCCAATCCAGCATGGTTTCCCAATTTGCCGTCGGTTTGGGGCTATGCGCTGTGGGCCCTAATGCAGGAATTCATTCTGCAATCATTTTTCTTCAACCGCTTTGAAGAACTCTATGGAAGCTCGCCCGCCGTCTGGATCGCGTCGTCGCTCTTCGCCGCCGTGCATCTGCCCAGCCCGGTTCTTACGACAGCAACCCTGATCGGCGCGCTCTTTTTCTGTGAGATGTTTCGGCGCTATCGCAGCCTTTATCCGATCGCCCTCGTCCACGCCATGCTCGGATTGGCCATTGGCCTGGTTGTGCCTGACAGCCTGCTGCATCACATGCGAGTGGGAATTGGGTATTTGCAATATTGAAAAAGCCGAGAAAACTAGCTAACAGACTTGGCGTGAAACTGGCGCAATCCTACCGCAAGAAACAGCACATCAAAGATCGTCAACACGATCAGCACGGCAAGTACGGGAAGGTGCGGAAACTGAGGGACGAGCGTTCCACGCAAGCCCTCGCTTGCGTAAACGAGCGGATTGATGAGAACAACTTTCTGCAGGATGGGAAAATGTCCGAGCGCGCTCCACGGATAATAGGTGCAGCCAAAAAAGATCATTGGGGTCAGAACCATGCTGAACATTAATCCGATGTGCGTCTGATTGACACTGCAGCCTAGCGCCAGTCCGCCACAGGCCGAAAACAGCGCCACCAGCACCGTTACACACGCAAAGCGCAGCGGTGAACTCAAGTTAAACTCCACTCCCGGACGCAGCAAAAGCCACGCCATCGGAATGACCGCCAAACCTGCTGCAAGCGCTTGCAGCGCGCCGAAGAAAACTTTTTCAATCGCCAGCCACGAGATATTGATCGGAGCGAGCAGGCGGTCTTCGATCTCGCGAGTGAATTGAAACTCGGCGATCAGAGGCATCGCGACCGCCCACACGCCCGTGAACACCATGCTGATCGCCATTATCCCGGGCAATAGCAGACTCTTGTACGCCGCGGGCATGTAGCCGCTCGACACCATGACGCGGCCGAAAATAAACACGAACATCATTGGCTGCAGAAAAGTTTGCAGTATCAAAGGAACAAAGTTGCGGCGGGCGACGTGAGCATCGCGCCCCAGGAGTGCCAGAAAAGTCGTCCAGTTCAATCTCGCAAGCTCCTTCCCGTGTGGTGCAGAAAAAGATTTTCCAGGCTCGGTTCCGAGATATGCACATCGCACAATTCGACTGACGCGGCAGAGGCAAGACTTGCGATCTCGCCGACCAGCGAGCCTCCGCGATCGGCGTAGACGTCGGCGGAATTCTCGTTATTCGCGATCGGGCGAACTTCTCTCACGCCCGCCAGCCTTTGCAGGCGCTGCAACATCTCCGGCGAGTGCTGGCCGAAACGCAGCCGCAGCAGATAGCCGCCCGGAACCGACGCCTTCAACTCCGCCGGTGTTCCCAGGGCGATATTTTTCCCGTGATCGATGATGGCCAGGCGCTGGCATAACGCGTCGGCCTCTTCCATGTTGTGCGTAGTCAGAAGAACTGTTTTGCCGCTCTGGTTGTATTCGCGGATGATCTCCCAGAGCAGCAATCGCGTCTGCGGGTCGAGGCCGGCGCTTGGTTCATCCAGGAAAAGTACCTGCGGATCGTGCATCATGGCGCGGGCAATCGCGAGGCGCTGCATCATGCCGCCAGAAAATCCGCGCACCATCTGGTCAGCGCGGTCGGTGAGTTTGAATCGCTCCAGCAGTGTGGTCGCCCGTTCCGTCCGCTCGTGGGAGTCGATGCCAAAATATGCTCCATGGAAGAGCAGGATCTCGCGAGCGGTGAGAGTGAAGTCAAGGTTCGGACGCTGCTGTACCACGCCGATCAGGCGCTTGACGGCAACTTGCTCCGCCCACACGTCGTGCTCGCCAATCCACGCCTGGCCGCTGGTTGGCCGCACGCGCGTGGTGAGAATTCCTACGGTCGTCGATTTGCCGGCGCCGTTTGGTCCGAGCAATCCGAAGATTTCTCCGGGCAAGACTTCGAGAGAGATGCCATCGAGCGCAACGATCTGCGGCTTGGGCTGTTTGTTGCCCTTGCCGCGCGCTGCGCTGAAACCAAAACCTCCGCCGGAAGCGAGCGGCGGCGGCGAGGTGTAGGTCTTGCGTAAATCCCGAGTTCGAATGCCAGTCGACATGCCGATTCCGTAAGGCGGAGCTCTCTGCGTCAGAAAAGATTGCGATAAGGATATCAAAGCCAACCGCCCTCCGCTGTCGTGATCGCGCTCTGATGCCTAGACAGGCTGATATATTCAATTTTGCAGTTTTCTGAATAGCTGCGGACGAAAACGGGTAGGTGGAGGAAGAATGGGCTCAGGTTGTAGGCGTAGGATCTTTTTCTGTCTCGCAATTGTCTTATCGATATCCATTTCAGGTTTCGCAGCAGATGCCCCGACCATCACGCTTTCTGTCGATGCATCGGATGCGCCGCGCAAAATGTTTCACGCGCAACTGCGCATTCCGGCCAAGCCGGGAACGCTGACTCTCTACTATCCGAAATGGATTCCCGGCGAACACGGGCCGACCGGTCCGATCACGGATTTGACGGGGCTAAAATTTACGGCTAGTGGAAAAACACTGGCGTGGCGGCGCGATCTGCTGGACGGATTTACTTTTCACGTTGAAGTTCCGGCGGGCGAAAACGAAGTCGTCGCGAGTCTGGACTATGCTTCGGCCGCGTCAGACGAGCCGGGATACAGCTCCTCGGTCTCCGCGACCGAAAAGTTGTACATCCTCAGTTGGAACACGCTGCTGCTTTATCCCGCCGGCTATGGCTCCGATCAGTTGACTTATAGCGCGAGCCTGCGGCTGCCCACGGGATGGAAGTTTGGGACGTCGCTGCATGTGGTCACGCAGGCAAATAATGAGGTTAAGTTTGCGCCCGTGTCGCTGACCATGCTGGTCGATGGTCCTGTGCTCACGGGCGAATACATGAAGGTCATGCCGCTGACGGCGGCCGGCGAGAATCCTCCCGCCGAACTTGATGTTGCGGCGGACAGCGCGGCGGCGCTCGACGCTCCCGCGGAAGTCTGGGAACATTATCGAAACTTAGTGAAGCAAGCGGGAATTCTTTTTGGCGCGCATCATTACACCGGTTACCACTTCCTGCTCACGCTGAGCGATCACGTCGCGCATTTCGGCTTGGAGCATCACGAATCGAATGACAGCCGCGTCGATGAGCGCTCGCTGATCGAAGAAGATGGACGAAAACTGGCGTCTGGCCTTCTGCCGCATGAATACGTGCATTCGTGGAATGGAAAATATCGCCGACCTGCCGATCTTGCCACGCCCGATTATGAACAGCCCATGCAAACCGACTTGCTGTGGGTGTATGAGGGACTGACGTCGTATCTGGGAGACATGCTCTCTGCCCGCAGCGGAGAGCGCACTCCCTCGTTTGCGCGCGATGAACTGGCGCTGATGGCGGCAGACTTGGATCATCGTTCGGGCCGCACCTGGCGCAATCTGCAAGACACAGCTGACGGCGTCCCTACCATGCAAACGGCTCCCAAGGCCTGGGAAGATTATCGCCGCCCTGTCGATTATTACGATGAAGACGTGCTCAATTGGTTGTGGGTCGATGTGATCATCCGCCAGCAAAGCAACGGCGCAAAGTCTTTGGACGACTTCTGCAAACTGTTTTATGGAGCGCCCAGCGGCCCGCCCGCGGTGAAGACTTATACGTTCGATGACATCGTCAACGCGCTGAACCAGATTGCGCCTTACGACTGGCGCGGATTCTGGAACGAGCGGCTTTCAAATCATGGCCCGGGCGCTCCGCTCGGCGGCATCGAAGCCAGCGGATGGAAACTCGTCTATGACGAAAATCCTTCGGAAGCCAATCGCGCGCAGGATCCCAGCGGGAAAACGATCCACGCGCACTATTCGGTGGGATTGATGGTCGCAGCCGATGGCATCGTTCGCGATACGGTCGAAGGAATGATCGGCGCAAAATCCGGCATCGGGCCGGGGATGAAGATTATCGCGGTCAACGGGCACAGCTTTTCACCCGACATCTGGCACGACGCGATTGTGGCGGCCAAAACCAGCCGATCGCCAATTGAGCTCATTGTCGAAAACACGGAATATTTCCGCGTGATCAAGCTTGATTATCACGGCGGCGAAAAGTTTCCGCATCTGGTGCGGGATGATTCGAAGCCGGATTTGCTGACGGAGATTTATAGGGCGAAGTAAGTTGGCTGAGCCATGCTCAGATTTAATGAGCTTTGCGGGGGATAAATATCGGTTGCGGCGGATCTATTTTGTATTCGGCAGCGAAACTGGCTTGATTGAGGGCGAAGCTGGCTCGGCCGCGGGAATCGATGTATAGCAATGGTTCTTTCAGAGGCACGTCGCTGAAGGTTTTGACGAAAGGCATTTCGACTTCGTGCCCCGCGATGGTCACTTTCAATTTATCGCCGCGCTGATAGCCGAGCTTGAAGAAATCTTCGGCGCTGATATTGGTTACCAGGTTGCCGAAGGGACCGTCGAAGGCGATGACTTCGCCGGACAGGCCGTTGTCATCGACAGTTGCGGGCTTGAGGTCGAGGCGGACGAGTAGATTGAAGGGAGGTCCGACCAGAGTCCAGTCGTCGCCGCGCGCGATGTGCGCGCCTACGGGAGAAAAAATGTCGCGGCCATGGAAGGTAGAGGAAATTTTGGCGCCGACCATCCAAGCGGAGTTGGTGATCTCGCGAATGCTCTCGATGCCATCGCGATCTTCGACCATGGTCATCAGGCCGTTGTCGGGGAGAACGAAGAATTGTCCGCGCTTTGATTTCACAACTACAGCTTTGCGCGCACTGCCGACAGTGGGATCGATGACCACGACGAATACTGTGCCGGCGGGAAAGTAGGGCGTGGCGCCGAAGAGAAAGCGGGCGCCGTCGCGGATGGAAAATGGAGTTACTTCATGTGTGAGATCGACGATGCGAAGATTGGGCGCGATGCCGTACATGACCCCTTTGCAGAGAGCGACGGAATCGTCGACGATGCCAAAGTCGGTCATGAAGACGACGGTGGGCGGTGGTTGCTGTGCGAGAAGAGGGCTGGCGGCTATAAATAACGCGGTCAGCAAGAACAGAGCTGACAGTAGACGGGCGGCTACGGATGATTTTCGTGTTGGGATTGATGTTTCGCGCATAGAGTCGTCTTCTCCGAAAAGGACTTCAGTTTACTAGAACATGTTCCGATAAGGCTTGATGCGCGGCGGTCTCCCTCAGCGGCTAAAGCCGGGCATTAAGATACGCTGATTATCGCAGCGGTGAACCGTTGCGCCACCCAAAGGCAAACCAGGAGAAACGAATGTCTGCTTGCTGCATCTATGATCGGCGGCGTCTATAATCGGGACGGCAATTGATGATCCGGAAATGAAGTTTCGAAGAGGAGACAGCGATGTCCAGCGTGATTCCCGAAAAGTATGCCGACCTTTTTCAGAAGAAAGCATTCGCCAGTCTTGGCACGCTTATGCCCGACGGACGGCCGCAGGTCACTCCGGTGTGGTGCGACTTTGACGGCCAGCACGTGATCTTTAATTCGGCGCGCGGACGCCAGAAGGATCGCAATGTGCGGCGCGATCCGCGGGTCGCGCTCGCGATTATCGATCCTGACAATCCTTATCGTTATCTGGAGATTCGAGGCACGGTGGTTGAGATCACCGAAGACGGCGCCGCGCAGCATATCGACAAGATGGCGAAGAAATATTTGGGAGTCGACAAGTATCCTTATGGGCAGCCGGGCGAGGTGCGCGTGATCTATAAAATCCGGCCCGAGCACACGACAGTGATGGGGTAATTTTAGAGGCGAGAGGTCAGATTGCAGAGGTAAGACCTGGGTCTAACGTCTGCAATCTGACCTCTCACCGCTGCACTTTCTTCGGTGACCTTTCTTCTTCTCGTTAGTCCAACTCTTCAGGGAACTTCGCCGGATTGTTTCGCGTATAGAAAACGACGGGTTCCTGTCGCTGGTTCGCGTCCTGGAGGAGGGGTTATGGAAGTGGTGAAAGATACTGGCGCTGGCTCGGAATTGATCCATGCGCAGGCGAATAGTATTTCGGCGCAGCAGGTGGTGAAGGCCGCGCACGAAGAGCTCCTTCAGTTGATGAGGCAGCGGGCCGAGATCATGAAGCGCATTGGCACGGTCAAGCAGACCATTGCCGGATTGGCCAATCTTTTTGGCGACCAGGTGCTCGATGATGACGTTCTCGAACTGATTGACCGCAAGCCGAATGGGCGCCAGCCGGGTTTTACCAAGGCGTGCCGGAGGGTGCTGATGGAAGTGCGGCGTCCGCTGGGGGCGCGCGAGGTTTGTGCGGAGCTGGAGCGAAATGCTCCGGCGGTTCTGGCGCGGCACAAGGATCCGCTGGCATCGGTTACAACGGTGTTGAATCGCCTGGTGGATTATGGCGAGGCTCGCAGTTTGAGCAACGATCGCGGTCGCCGCGTGTGGGAGTGGATCAGCGCGGCCGAGCCGCTGGCCGGGGCGATGGCTTCGCGGAGAACGGCCTAGGCGCGGCAACTACAGGCGTTGCAGAAGCAGGGGAGCATGAGCGATACGTTTGCGACGCAGCGGTCTAACATCGTGGCCGTGCAACTATCGCGCTTTTCGAGTGTAAGCCTTGACCTTGGTGCCCTTCTTGGTCTTGTACTTACTTACCGGCTGCTTCTTTGTTTCCTTCTTTGATGCTCGTCCGGCAAGCGCCCCGGCCAGTGCAGCTAATAGGGGTAGTGGCATTAGAAAACCCTCACTAATTGCTGGTTTCTACTACGTGCGCGTGCTCTAAAACAAACTGCGACTCAATTGCTTTCGGGGTGATGACTGAAAAGTCATTGTTGAAAACCACGTGATACTTCCCTGGATGAGGCAAGGGAACAGCAACTGTGCCTTGTGTGGCCCGGTGGCTGTTGTAGAGGGCGGTTACGCGATGATGATTTTTCCAGTTTACGAAAGCATCGTCATCCAGCACCCAAACCTCAATTGAGTTGTCCGGGCCGCCAGTCGCGCGGAAATGTCCTTCGATTTTCGCGCCTTCCATCTTTGCGGGTACGATGATTACACAATCCTTCGATGCGTGGGCCGCGACCGTGAATGCCGCTTCGCAGAACACAGCCTGTTGTGCGTGGGCGGCCATTGGCACAGTCAGGGCGGCTAAAACAACAGCAATTAATGCGACGTTGCGCGCGTTTGACATGGGTACATCCTCCGCGCCCATTCTGCGACTGTCCTATCCCGTGGGCAAGTTACCGACGTTATCTCTCGTTGGCTACGTGATTCCTGAGAAGATGCAAAGCCCGGCAGTTTTCGCAGTTGAAACTTCTTGGAGGCCATCGCGCCACACTTTTTTCTGGACAACAAAGCCTTCCGCATTGATTCTTCAGTACTTTCGTAACTCTCAGTTGGGCCGTTGATGACGGTATTCTAGCCGTGATTCTCCCCCTGTGTTTAACCAACTTAATCTTCAGGGTGTAGTGCGGCTTATCACCGCGAGGCGATGGTAATGGCGACGATGTTTGGCCGTTTTGAAATTCAGAGTGAACTTTCGAAGTCCGAGAGCGCGCAGATTTATAAGGCGCTGGACACAGAAACCAACCAAGTTGTTGCGCTCAAGACGCAGAGCTTGGAACCGCTCGGTGAGCGCTCCGCCGCGTTTGTGGAGACGCTGATTGCGGAGGGAGAGAGCACGCGCGACCTCGTCGGCCAGAACATTGCGATGCTCTACGGAGCGGGTGAGATCGACGGCCAATTCTGCGCCGCGATGGAATATATACAGGGCAACAGCATCGCCACCATGCTGGCGCGCAAAGAGGGGTTTTCGATTTGGGACCTGCTCGACATTACGCGCCAGGTTTGCGCGGGCTTAGAGCAGGCGGCCGCGAAGAATGTGGCGCACTGCTCGCTCGAACCGGACAAGATTCTGGTGCAGTGGGATGGGATGGTAAAGATTCTCGGCTACGGCATTTCCAACATGAGCCTGATCGAAGCGGAATCGGGCAAGGGATTGGGGTGCCTGATGCCGTATTGCTCTCCGGAGCAGATTCGTGGAGAGGCAATCGACTTGCGATCGAACCTGTTTACGCTGGGAACGATCCTCTACGAGATGGTGGTCGGGCGCAAAGCGTTCGACGCGGCCGATCCGGTTACGCTGCTGACGCGGATTGAGAATGAAATGCCGCCGAGCCCGTCGGAGGTGAATGCCAAGATTCAGCCTGCAGTGAGCGCGCTAATTATGAAGGCGCTGGCGAAAGATCCGGCGGAGCGTTATCAAAGTGCGCGCGCATTGCTCGAGGATCTCGAGACGTGCAAGGAGAATGGAAAGAAAACGGCCGAGCCCAAGAAGACTGCGACGGCTGCGAAGGTTAATGTGGACCCAGCGGCCCGGGCGGCTGCGGCCAGCAAGTTTGTCTCTTCAAGTGCAGGAGCTACTGCGCCTGCGGCTCCGGCGGTTTCGCCCAAGCCAGTTTCTCAAGTTACTCCGAAGCCAGTTTCGTCTAACCAGACTTCGGCTAGCCCAACCTCTTCGCGAGCGACTGCGCCGGTGGTGTCTCCCTCTGTTCGGCCTGCAGTTGGGGCCAAGGCGGCTGCGGCTGCGGCGGGCGGCGCTTACGGCGTATCGCAAGTCAACGTCAACGCCAAACCGAGTCATTCGAGTTCGAAGGACACCGACTCCGGTGCGCGGCTTATCAGTGACTTCGAGGTAACTTCGTCCGCGGCTCAGAGTGCGCTGAGCCCGGCCATGTCGGCCGCCGTAGTGGAACCAGAACCGGTGGAGAAAACGCCGCGCGTGGCTGGGGATCCGATGATGTCCGCGCCAGCGAACGCGTCGTCGGGGGTCAGCTTTTCTGATCTTGAGGAATTGCCTCCGCTGAAGGAGCCGGTAATTTCGACATCGTTCGCCGCACCTGAAGCGCCGTTGCCGAGTGAACCGCTAATTCAACCGAAGAAGAAAGAGGAAAAGCCGAAGGTCGAGGTCCGCGAGGTTGCGCAAAAGGCGATGCACGAAATCGCGACCGTCCCGCCTCGGCTGATGATCTATTCAATTTTGGGCGCGGTGGGACTGATTCTCGTGGTCGCGGTCGCGGTCTTCTTTTATGTGCGATCGGAAGACGACGGCTCGACCGCAGCTCCGCGGCCGACCAAGGCAGCGGAAGCGAGAGCAGCAAAGTCAGTTGCCCAGGCTCCGGCGGCATCGCAAACGGAGACTCCGGTTGCGCCGATCGTGGAACCGCAACCCAACCTAAAAGTGCGCCAGGTCGAAAAGCGTGCCGCAGCGACCACTCGACGGGCGCCGGCTCCCGCGCCGGTGACGGTTATCATCCCAGGGCAGGCTCTTATTGACTCGAGCCCGCAGGGCGCTCAATTTCAGGTCGACGGAAAAAGCGATCCAGCATGGGTTACGCCGTTCAATGTGATAAGTCTGGCTCCGGGAAAGCACATTATCTCGGTCAGCAAGGCTGGCTATTCGTCGGACATACGAGCGGTGGACGTGACTGCCGGCGGAAAAGCGTCGCTGGTGCTGCGTTTGTCGCCGATCAACGCACTGGTGGCGGTGAACAGCACGCCGCCGGGCGCGGAAGTGATCATCGACGGCAAACCGACGGGGCGAGTGACGCCGGCCCAATTCACAGTTGAAAAAGGATCCCACACAATTTTCCTGCGCAAGCAGGGATATCTCGACGAGACGACAGTTGCCGACCTGGGGCCAGCCCAGAATTTCCAATATGCGCCGACGCTCAGGGCGCTCGGCAACACGGATGACATGAAGGCGCTTGGCAAATTCGATAAGCTCTTTGGACGCGGCGGAGAAGGAGCGGCCGGCATGGGCTCCATTGTCATTCGCACCCAGCCAAAGGGTGCGCAAGTGGCGATCAATCAGCGCGTACTGGATAAGACCTCGCCGGCGGGCGTGGTGGTCGAGCCGGGAAACTACGTGGTGGACGTTACGATGACCGGTTTCAAGCCGATCCACAAAGTCATCAGCCTCGACAAAGGCGGCAAGGCTGTGATCGACGAAGTTCTGGAACGGCAATAGACGACACGCTGGGCTTCGCGTGGCTGCACTACGTCAGGTGCCTTGCCGAACTATTTTCGAACGAACAATTCTCCAACTGACAACCGGAACGGTGATGGGTGTCACATCGCTGTTGCCTCGAATCGTGCTAGATATGGCCTGTCACCAGGGGCGTGTCATGCCGTCGCAGCCTGAACAGGGCAAGTTGAGTCCGGAGCTATTGGAAGCGCTGCGCGGAATCAAAACGATTCGGCAATATGCCAAAGGCGCGTTGCTCTTTCAGCAGGGGTCGGCGGTGACGGGGGTCTATCTGGTGGAGAGTGGCGAGGTCCGCATACTGCTGCCGACTGGCCCAAGACAACACCAACTTCTGGAGGTTGCCGGTCCGGGCACCATACTGGGGCTGAGTGAGAGCATGACCGGAGAAGATTACAGGGTGACCGCGGAAGCGGGCGATCAAACTTCAGCAGCGTTCATACCGCGGCAAAACTTTCTTGAATTCTTGCGCACGCATGGCGATTTTTGCGTGCAGGTGCTAAGGCTCTTGAGCGATGACCTGCACGGGCTTTACCGCAAATTCCGCAGCATCTGTGCCCACCCCGGGCGCCCGCGGCACCGGGATTTGGATGAACAGCTCAACTAAGGCAGGTGACGGGTCGCCGGTGAGAGGGGACAGGAAAAGCAAAGGCGGAAGTGCCAATGTTCGGATAGGCAGACCGTCGAGTGGCAAAGACAAGGTTTATGCCCTGGCTTTTCCTGCGACCCGTCACCTGTTTTTCCTGATGTTTAGTCTGCTTTGAACTTGACTGTGATTTGCGTTTTGATTTCTACGGGCTCGCCATCGAGGTAGTAGGGCTTGTATCTCCACTGCCGGACGGCCTCGATCGCGGCTTGGGCGAGGACGGCATCTCCGCTGAGGACCTTGGGATTGACCACCATGCCTTCTTTGTTGACGGTGGCTTCGATCTGCACCGCGCCCTGGACATGAATTGCAAGCGCGGCGTGAGGATATACCGGGTTTACGCGCTTGATGAGTAGTCCCTGAGAAACACCTTGCGAAACTCTAATCGTGGTCAGCGGGGCCTTGGGCAAGGCTGGAGCTGAAGAGGACATCAGGCCGGTGAGGTTGCTATCGGTGTTGGAGGCAGAGGCGAGTTCGCTTGGAAGCTGTGGCGCTGCTTCGTCGGTTGCGGTTTGTTTTCGCTTGGTGGTTGATTTGACAAGTAACGGCGCCGCATCGGTCTTCTTGGGCGCGACGGCCGGATCAGTTGAGGAATTGGCGGTGTCATCGGATGCGATGCGAATGGGCGGAGACTTGGCGCTTCCAGCGGAAGGCTTTTCGTGCGGCGCCGAGGCCGCGATTTTGGGAGTAGAGGTAGGGCTGGTTGCACTCGCGCGCGCCGGCGTGGTGGTGGAAGACAGAGGTGAGGATGAAGGCGCTGGCGCGGCGGGAGTAGACATGGGGCGGAGCGCAGGCTGCCCGGAGTCTTGCGGCACGCTTGCCGGCGGCGCGGCGGTTGGAGCCGGCTTGCTGAATGTTTGGTATCCGACATAACCAAGCGCCGCTAGGGCAAGAACAACCACGGCGGCGATCATGATCTTCTTTTTTCCGCCCGATTCAGCAGGATCCTCAGCGCTCAGCGCGGCAAACGATGGGGCGTCGAAGACACTCGTTGAGCTGAAGGCTGGGGTCGCGACGGCTTCGTCGGCATCGGTTGGGTGCAGAATAGCGAACGGCGGTTCAGCGGTTTTAGCTTCGGCGATCTTTACTTCGCCGAGCTTCGCTTGGGCAATTTTCGATTCGGAAATTTTGGGCTCGGCTATTGTCGGCTCAGCCAGCTTGGATTCAACTATCCTGTTCGCCGCGGTTATGTCTTTCGCGGGAGCGGGAGCCGCGGCGGATCCGAGGGCCGTCGCGAAACGACGATTTGTATTTTGCGCCGAGAAGACATTCGGGGACGTGGGGGTTGCCGCTTCGGCTATCGGTTCGTCCGCGACCGTAGTAGGGAGCGGCGCTGGTGGCGCCGCCATATGGGGTGCCTTATCTTCAGCAACCATAGCAGGCATCGCCGGCAGAGTTGCTTCGACTTCGGGTGCCTCCTGCCGTGCAGGCGGAGCGATTGGGGCTGCCTCCCGACTTGGCGGTTGAAATGAGTTGCTGGGCGCCGCCGCTGTTCTTGCCGGAATGGCCGGAATCGCGGGAGTCGCCGGAATCGCCGCGTTGGTGCTGGCGGCTGCCGCATCGGAAGTTTTCCTTAAGAGTCCGCGCGCCACGCGGAGTGTTCCTTTGGCCTGTTCGACATTGATTGGCTTGGTCAATACGAGATTGGCGCCGATGCGGTAGGCCTTGGCCACACCCATCTGCCCTTCGACCAAAGCGATGGCCAAAGAACTTTGATTGGAGCCGGAGTTTCGGGCGCTCTTAAAAAGCAGGGAAGCGTTCTGTTCGTTTTCGCTGTCTACGACGATGGCGTCGTAGCGCTTCGACATTAGCCTTTTGACCGCAGCAAAAGGTTCGTGTACCGCCTCGATGGTGAAGTCGAGTTCACTGAACACTTGGCTTACGATGCTAGCCAGCTTTTCATCGGGGCAAAAAAGGAGAGCTTGGTAACCCATAATAAAGTCATCGTAGGTAATGCAGTGGGTACCAGCAAGTTACGGCAGTAATTGGGGAAGGGCGGTCGATTGTCGTTTGTCGTTCGCGCACAAATTCGAACCGCGAATCCCCAACGACCATCGACTATCGACGCATTTTCCTACTATCGCTGAAAGTCTACGATCACGATCGTTTGAAAGGGCTGCAATTTCCCATCGCGCATGTAGGGGCGGTAGCGCCACTGTTTTACGGCTCGCATGGCGGCGGGCGCGAGCGTGGCATTTCCTTCGACCAGGCGGAGACCGGTGACTTTTCCCGCCTCATCGACTATTGCTTTGAGGACGACGGTTCCTTCGGCTCCCTCACTTCGCGCCTCGGCGGGATATTTTGGCGCGGCGCCGGTAACGAGACGTTTCTGCGCTCCCTGCGACGAAAGAATGATTGCGGTGTTTTCACCCGGCAGCGGCGCGCTGGAAGGAGACGAATTAGAGGTTGCCCCCGCCGCGCTTTTCGCGGTGTCCTGCTTTGTATCGGCTGCCGGTTTGCTGATGACTGGTGCAGCGGTTGGAGTGCTCGCTGAAGCCTTGGGACTAGCGGCTACGGCTGAAGATGGCGACGATGGAAGTGAAACGGCAGCGGATCCTGATGTGGCAGTCGATGCTCCGGCAGTCGGTGCTGCGGCAGTCGACGGCGCGGACGAAACAGATAGCGGCGCGGACGCGCCGGTTGCGGAATCCGAGGGCGTTGATTGCGCAGTGCCCGAGTCGGCTGGTGCTGGCGCTGCAATCGGCGCTGGCTGAGCCGGGGGTTTCACTGAATTTGGCGAGTGGGCCGCAGGCGTCACTACGCCCGCAAGTGCCAGCACTCGATCGATCTGTGGTTGGGCGATAGCGCGGAATCCGGGCTCGTACATCCATACCCCATAGAGGCCGCCACCGGCGATCGCAAGCGTCATCAGCGCGACAAGAGGACCGCGCTTTGGCTGGCGGGCTCCGAGGGTAGCGAAAACGTGTGCGGCATCTGACTTCGCTACCGCATCGTCGTCGTGAGCCTGCGTGCGCTTTAAACTGTCTTTTTTGGAATCAGAATTTTGCGACTCGGCATTTTGCGAATCGACCGTCTGCGATGACAATTTCTGGCCTTGCACCGATTGAGATTTCGCGCTCTCCGATTCTTCCAGCTCTGTTCTTTCCAGTTCGGCGAGAACGGGGTCGTCGGACGGTGTCAGAGGTATCACGGGTTTCGAATGGACCGGAGCAAAGATCTCGTCTTCTTTCACAACGGCGGCGGAATGCATGCTCGCAGTGTCAGTATTTAGCTCAGCGCTAGCTGTGGAGGTTGAAACTAAAGTCGAAGGCGGGTCTGCATGTTCAGTCGCCTGTGAAGAGCCGGCAGCCGCCGCTGCTGCCTGGGCAGAAACATTGACATCGGAGGGAACATCTTTCCGCACGCGGCCGACGGCTGTGCGGATGGTAGTTCTCGCCTGGTCTTTCGCGACCGGCTTGGTCAGAATCAATTCGGCGCCCAGGCGAAATGCGGTAGGCAGGCCGGCGCGGCCATCGACGATGGCGATGGGCACGGGATTGTTGCCGTTTTTTCCGCGACGGCAGACGTCAAAGATCAATTTCGCTGCCGGAAGATTTTCGCAATCGACCAGCACCAGATCGAAGGTGTTGGAATTCAGTAGTTGGGCGGCAGAAACTCCGTCGAGCGGACGCTCGCAGGTTACGGACATTTCTTCGAGAACGCCGGTAATGGCGCTGACCGCCTGGTCATCCGGCGACAACAGCAGAGCAAGAGGCATAACTCTCTCATGCTAGAAACCGCAGTCAGAAGCCGCAAGTTACCGGGGTAAGGGAGGGACGATCCCTATAGTTTCAGGGACTGGTTTCAGGAACGGTGCTCGTCGTCGGTGGACGCGGACTCCGGTGGAGGATAGGCAATCGTGTCGCGGAAGGTGGACATATCGGCGGGAGCGAAATCGGGAAACGGCAACTGATGCTGGTCGCGCCAGTGCTGGACCTGCTGTTCGGCGGCTGCGGCTTTCTCTTTGTCGAGGCCGGAATCGCGGGAGAAATAAAGGGTCTGCGAGGGGAAGGCGAAGCCGGTGCCGGAGTCCTCGACAATATTCATAATGCGCAGCAAGAGGTCTTCGCGGATAGCGATGAATTCGTTGGAATCGCGCGTCAGAACGTAGCTGGAAATTTCAATCCGCAAGGCGCTGGCGTCGAAATTGGCGAAGCGGATGGTGGCACTGTCGCTTTCGACCTTTGGGTGGGCGTATAACATGCGGCGAATCTCGGCCAGCAGATAGCGAAGCTGGTCGGCTGAGGTCTCGTATCGGATCGCGAGCACGGGGGCGAACTGTATTTTGTCGCGGCGGGTGAAATTCTCAATGTTCATAGTGGCGAGCGTGCCGTTAGGAATGGAGAGCTCGGTGCGCGCGTCGGTGCGAACGCGAGTGGAGCGCAGGCTGATGTCTTCGACGGTTCCGGTGCGGTCGGCGAAGCGACAATAGTCGCCGACGCGGATAACTTCATCGGCGAGCACGGAGATTCCGCCAAAAAGATTTTCGAGCGTCTTCTGCGCGGCGAAGGCGATGGCGATGCCGCCGATGCCGAGGCCGGCGAGGACGGTCGTCAGGTTGAAGCCCATGATGGCGAGCATGGCCAGTAGGGCGGTGACGACGACGAGCGCGGTGAGCAGGCGCTCGGCCAGGACCATCAGGGTTCCGGTGCCGATGCGGCCTCCGCTGATGGCGTGGATGCGCAGGCGCTGCATGGTGAGGGCGGTGACGCGCAGCAGAAACCAGAAAAAGCCGAGGCTGATGATGACGCTGGCGGTCCGGTAGTAATAAACCCGGGGCAGCAACGGCAAGCCGAGATAGCCCGCCATCACGCGATGCGCGAGCGCGCTGAATGAGAGCAGCAGCGGCTTCGACATGCGGCTATAGGAATGAAGATTGGGACGATTTCTGAACTTGAGCCAGAGTTGCCGCGGAATGGCCAGCAATAGAACTATCGCCGAACCGATCGCGATGGCGATTGGAATCGCGACGAGCAGCGCCAGCCATTGCCAGAGCGGCATGCCGAGAAACACATTTCGCACTAGGCTTTGCGGAAGCTTGTTCTCGACTTGGTGAGCTTCAACGTAGTCATAGAGCTCAGGAACTTTGCTGAGCGTGTCGGCGGAAAAAAGCCAGATCTTGCCTGCGCTTGGATCGTTGACGCGGACGAGAACGACGGGTATTTCGGCGTCGCGCGTGGAAAATTCTCCAACGGTTTGCTGATCGGCAGAACCGAATTCGGGATCGCCATCGGGACGCGTGCTGATGCGGCGGATGCTGCCGACGAACGCGCGGTCCATCAATATTTTTAGTTTGCCGGCCATGTCGGGCCCCTGGGACTGGCGGCGGGCGGCGCTCATTTGCAGGTAATCGGCGGCGACCTTTTCATTGCCGTCTTGCGCGACTTGCAGGAATCCGAGGACGGTGCCGGAGGGCGTGGTGCGTCCTAGGGGATCGGAGGATGAGGTTGCCGACGCAGCCGGGGCGTTCGGCTTCAGCAGATTGTTCAGCTGAGCGACCAGCGACTGGGCCGCCAGGGTGTGAACAGACAGCGAGATGACGAGGAGCAACAGCGCCAATTTTTTCATTGCAAACTTTGTGTGCTGCGGTGCTAAACAGGTAGCTCCGGCATCTTGCCAGCTGTCGCGAAGGCGTCTCGACTTCGCTGCGACGGGCGAGGGCGCCCGCCGGACAGCCGCCGGGACGTCGGCGCTACACTACGATCTTTTTGGACGATAGATGTCGGTGGCTTGGCCGTAGAAAACTTCCGCAGACTCCATCATCGTCTCAGAGAGAGTTGGGTGCGGATGGATGGTCATGCCGACATCGGCCGCCAGCGCACACATTTCTATGGCGAGGACGCCTTCGGCGATCAATTCGCCCGCGCCTGCGCCTACGATGCCGACGCCGAGGACGCGCTCTGTCTTCGGATCGATAAGCAATTTGGTGAGACCTTCAGGGCGATCGAGAGTGATGGCGCGGCCGGACGCGGCCCAGGGAAATTTGGCGACGGTGATTTCGCGTCCTTGTTCTTTGGCTTGCGTCTCGGTCAGGCCGGCCCAGGCGATTTCGGGATCGGTGAAGACTACGGCGGGGATGGCGTTCGGCTCGAAAGCGACTTTGTGGCCGGCGATGGCTTCGACGGCGGTGCGGCCTTCGTGCATGGCTTTGTGCGCCAGCATAGGTTCTCCGGCGACGTCGCCGATGGCGTAGATCGTGGGGTCGTCGGTCTGGCGCTGGCCGTTGATCTCGATGAATCCCTTTTGATTGACTTTGACTTTTGTTTTGTCGAGGCCGGGGATTTCGGAATTTGGGCGGCGTCCGACGGACACCAGCACGCGGTCGAAGACCTGCTCTTTTTCTTTTACGTTGGGGCCATCGAGCGTTACTCGGATTCCGGTCTTTTCGTCTTTGAGCGATTTGACGGTGGTGTTCAGAAGAATTGTGTCGAAAAGTTTTTCGAGACGCTTGTGCAGAGGCAGCACGAGATCGCGATCGGCTCCAGGGAGCAGGCCGGAGAGCATTTCTACGCAGGTCACTTTGGTGCCGAGCGTGGCGTAGACGGAGCCGAGTTCGAGTCCGATGTAGCCGCCGCCGATGACTAACAGCGTTTTTGGAATGTCGGGAAGATCGAGAGCGCCGGTTGAATCCATGAGGCGCGGGCTGTCGAGTTTCAGGCTGGGCACGACGGTGGGGCGCGATCCGGTGGCGATGATGATGCGGTCGAAGGTGAGATTCTCTTCTTCTTTTTCTTTGCCAGCTGCGGTCTTTGTCACTTTCAGCGTTGTCGAATTGACGAAGGATGCTTTGCCTTGGACGAACTCGACCTTGCGCTGTTTCGAGAGCTGTCCTAGGCCACCGGTCAGCTTGTTGACTACGCTCTCTTTCCATCCGCGAAGCTTGTTCAGGTCAATTTTGGGCTCGGCGAATTCGATGCCCCAGTTCTTGGCCTGCTCGGCTTCTTCGAGAAGCTTGGCTACGTGCAGCAGAGCTTTCGACGGGATGCAGCCGCGATAGAGGCACACGCCGCCGGGGTTCACTTCCGGATCGATCAGCGTAACTTTCATGCCCAAGTCGGCGGCGAGGAATGCGGCGGCATATCCGCCGGGGCCACCGCCGATTACTGCAACACGGAGATTTGGAGTGTTCGACATTTGGAGATCTGTCCTCTTAGTTAGTATGTCTTGTCATCCTGAGCGAAGCGAAGGACCTCTGTATTTCGTCCGCGCCGGCGGAATCCAGAGGTCCTTCGCTTCGCTCAGGATGACAGTATTTTTCATTTTTCTCGGCGCTCTCTGCGTCTCGGCGGTGAAAAGCCCTCATCCCTGCACCGACAGCAAGAACGGCTGCTCGAACGCCTCCGCGATCCAACGCAGAAAGCGCGCGGCGTCGGCTCCATCGATCAACCGGTGATCGTACGAGAGAGAGAGCGGCAGAATCAAGCGCGGCTCGAATTTACTTTTATCGCTCACCCACTCCGGCTCCATGCCCGTACGGTTTCGGCCTCGCGAAAAGCTGGAACGATGGTCTCGCGGAGTACATTAATTCTTCTTTCTACATCGACAGCGTTTTCGGGGGTTGCTGGCATATATACAGGCATCACTTCCTGGGACGGGCGCCCTTGTTTCGCCAAGTCTATCCACTTAGACACTTCCTCGATATAACCTTCCAATGCCTGCGAGGGAGTCTTGCACGAGTCCGTCACCAGGTATGCTGGGGATACGTCGCAGGAGATAGCCCATAGCCACTCATCCACATCCGCTCGCGCGGGCTCAATGTGGAAAAGGAACACCGCAACAATCCCGCCATAGCCATCACCGAAGTAGATTTCTCGAATGCTTTTGCACCAAGGAAAAGAACGAATATATTTCTCGGCGCCGGATGCCATTACCCGCAAGAGTCTTGTGTCCTCATCGTCGCCGCCGACCATTTCGTTTATGGGAACGACGCCTTTAACCGGTATCCTTTTTTCGTTCTTATCACTCATCATTTTCCAAGAAAAAACTCGGCGCTCTCTGCGTCTCGGCGGTGAAAAGCCCTCATCCCTGCACCGACAGCAGGAACGGCTGCTCGAACGCTTCCGCGATCCAGCGCAGAAAACGCGCGGCGTCGGCTCCGTCGATCAACCGGTGATCGTACGAGAGGGAGAGCGGCAGAATCAAGCGCGGCTCGAATTTACTTTTATCGCTCACCCACTCCGGCTCCATGCGCGAACGCGAGAGGCCGAGAATTGCGACTTCGGGATGATTCACGATCGGAGAAAATCCGGTGCCGCCAATTCCTCCCAGATTCGTGATGGTGAAAGTGCCGCATGCCATCTCGTCGGGCGTGAGCTTGCGCTCTTTGGCTTTTTTCGAGAGCTGCGTCAACTCAGCCGCGAGTTCGACGATATTTTTCTTGTCTACATCGCGAATCACGGGCACCAGCAGGCCGCGATCGGTATCGACCGCAACTCCGATGTGGATGTATTGCTTGTAGACGATCTCTTCTTTCGCCACGTCGATCGAGGCGTTGAACTGGGGAAAAACTTTCAGGGCCGAGGCGCAAACTTTCAGCGCGATCGCGGTGACGGTCATCTTGCCGCCGGCTTCTTGAGCTCGGGGAGCGAACTTGGCGCGCAACTGTTCGAGTTCGGTGATGTCGGCGCGGTCTTGCTGGGTAACGTGCGGAATCGTGTTCCAGGCCTGGCGAAGATGCTCTGCGGTTTTGCGCCGCACGCCGCGCATTGAGACGCGTTCTGTTTTGCCCCACTTGGCGAAGTCGGGGAGCTCGGGTTCGACGAAGGCGTCGCGGGGAGATTGCGCGGCGGCGGTTGCGGCCAATAGAGCATTCTTCGCGCAAAGTTTTACATCGTCTTCGCTGATGCGTCCGCCGGGGCCGCTGCCCTGCACGCTGTAAATATCGACGCCGATTTCCCGCGCCAGACGGCGCACATGCGGCGCGGCTGGAGCGGGATCGCGATGCTCGGTGCCGGCGACTTTGCCGAGTTGCTTGGGCATGCTGAATTCGGGCGGAGGAGACTGCGGCTTATCCGGAGGCAGCGCCTGTTGTTCCGTTTTGCCTTCGGCGCGCATCGCGAGTTGAAAGCCGAGACGCGCAGCTTGCTGCCCGGACATGTGTTCGACCGGTTCGTGCTTGCGCGGCGCTTCGGGCGGGGCGGATGCTCCACCTTCGAGCGTAAAGATGACGTCGCCAACCTTGACCTTCTGCCCTTCTTTGACCTTGATCTCGCGCACCACGCCGCTGACGCTGGAGGGAACTTCGACGACGGCTTTGTCGGTTTCGAGTTCCATGACGGGCTGGCCTTCGGAGACGGTTGCGCCGGGTGCGATCAGCAGGCGCACCAGATCGCCGGAGTCGATGTTCTCTCCGAGTTCGGGGAGCTTGAATTCGCTGGCTTTAGCGGCTTGGGGCGCGGGGGTTGCACGGCGCTCTGGCTGCAGGGACAGGGCAGGAACGGGCTTGGTTTTGACTTCGGAATCGCGAGGCGCTGCGATTGAACTGGCGGCTGCGGCCGCTTTCTCGGCTTTTACAGCGGGTTTTGCGCTAGCTCCGTTTTCTACGGTGAAGATGACTTGGCCGACCTTGAGTTTGTCACCTTCTTTTACGCGGATTTCGCCTACGGTGCCCGTCACGGACGATGGCACCTCGACAACGGCTTTGTCGGTCTCGAGTTCCATGACCGGCTCGCCTTCGGCAATGGGCGCGCCCGGCTTGATCATGAGGCGGACGAGATCGCCACTTTCGATATTCTCGCCTAGCTCGGGCAGTTTAAATTCTGTGGGCATGCTTGCGTTGTCCCTCAACTAGCTGGTGGCTGGGTTGCGTTTTTCTGGGTCGATGCCTAGATCGCGAATGGCTTTCTCCAGGAGTTTCGCCTCGGCTCCCAGAGCATGCAGCGTGGCGAGGACGATGTGTTTTGCATCGACTTCGAAAAAGTCGCGGAGCGATGCGCGATTTTCGCTGCGCCCGAAACCGTCGGTGCCTAGCGAGACCAGCTTGCCCGGAACCCACTGCGCGATGCTTTCTGGAAGAACCTTCATGTAATCGGATGCTGCGATGAACGGGCCGGATGCGCCTTTCAGCGTCCCGGTAACGTACGGAACCTTAGGCTTCTGCGTGGGATGCAGCATGTTCCAGCGGGCGCAGTCGTTGGCGTCGCGATAGAGTGCCTTGTAGCTGGTGACGCTCCAAACGTCTGCCGCGACGCCGTAATCTTTTTCGAGAATGGCTTGTGCCTTGAGCACTTCAAACATGATGGCGCCGCTGCCCAGCAACTGCGCGCGCAGCTTCGCATCTTTTTTCTCGGAAGTCCGATAGCGATACAAGCCCTTGAGAATGCCCTCGCGAATGCCGGGCTGGTTGGGCATTTCGGGCATGGGCAACGGCTCGTTGCCAACCGTCAAGTAATAGAAGATAGATTCTCCATCGACGTACATGCGCTTGATGCCGTCTTGAATGATGATGGCGATCTCATAGGCGAATGCCGGATCGTAAGCGAGCAGATTCGGCACCGGGAGGGCGAGCACGTGGCTGTGACCATCCTGATGTTGCAGGCCTTCGCCCGCGAGAGTGGTGCGTCCGGCTGTGCCTCCGATGAGGAAACCACGGCAGCGCATGTCGGCTGCGGCCCAGATCAGGTCGCCGATGCGTTGCAGGCCAAACATCGAGTAATAAATAAAGAAGGGAATCGTGTTGATGCCGTGATTGGCATACGCTGTGCCGGCGGCGATGAAGGAACACATCGAGCCTGCCTCGGTGATTCCTTCTTCGAGAATCTGGCCGTTCTTCGCCTCCTTGTAATAAAGGAGCGTATCCATATCGACCGGCTCATAGAGTTGGCCGACGTTCGAGTAGATGCCGACCTGGCGGAAGAGCGCTTCCATGCCGAAGGTGCGGGCCTCGTCGGGGACGACGGGCACGATGAGTTTTCCGACTTCCGGGTCGCGCAGCAGCTTGGAGAGGATACGCACGAAGACCATGGTGGTCGAAGCTTCGCGGCCTTCGGTGCCTTTGTAGAACTCTTCGAAAATGGCTTCTGACACCGGTTTCAGCGGTGCTGCGCGCAGCTTGCGCACAGGCATGTAGCCGCCGAGTAGCTTGCGGCGCTCCTGCATGTATTTAATTTCGGCGCTGTCATCGGAGGGGCGATAGAAGGGCGCGTTGTGAAGCTCGCCGTCGGGAATGGGAATGCCGAAGCGCGAGCGGAAGATTTGCAGCTCGTCGTCGTTGAGCTTTTTCTGCTGATGCGTGATGTTCTTGCCTTCTCCGGCTTCGCCGAGTCCGTAGCCCTTGATCGTTTTGGCGAGGATGATGGTGGGCGACCCAGTGTGATCGACCGCCGCTCTGTAGGCTGCGTGGACCTTAATGGGATCGTGCCCGCCGAGGCGCATGCGGGCCAGTTGCTCGTCGGAGAGATGCTCGACCATCTTGAGCAGCCGGGGATCGGTGCCGAAGAAATTCTGACGGAAGTATTCGCCGCTTTCGACAAAATATTTTTGATACTGGCCGTCGGTGATCTCGCCCATGCGGCGAACGAGCAGGCCATCGCGATCGTTCTGAATCAGCGGATCCCAATCGCCGCCCCAGATTACCTTGATGACGTTCCAGCCCGCTCCGCGGAAAATCGCTTCCAGTTCCTGAATGATTTTGCCGTTGCCGCGCACCGGCCCATCGAGGCGTTGCAGGTTGCAGTTGACTACGAAGATCAGGTTGTCGAGGCGCTCGCGCGAGGCCAGCGTGATCGAGCCGAGGGATTCAGGCTCATCCATTTCGCCGTCGCCGAGGAAGGCCCAGACTTTGCCGCCGGTCGAAGTTTTCAAGCCGCGATTTTCAAGATATTTAATGAAGCGTGCGTGGTAGATCGCCTGAATCGGGCCGAGCCCCATGGAGACGGTGGGAAACTCCCAGAACTCGGGCATGAGCCAGGGATGCGGGTAGGACGAGAGGCCGCCGCCCGGCTTGAGTTCGCGTCTGAAGTTTTCTAACTTCTCTTTGGGGATGCGGCCTTCGAGATAGGCGCGCGAGTAAATGCCGGGGGCGGCGTGTCCCTGGAAATAGACGACGTCGCGATCGCCGGATTCGGTAGAAGCCTGAAAGAAGTGATTGAATGCGACCTCGTAGAGCGTGGCCGCTGACGCAAAAGTAGAAATGTGTCCGCCGATGCCATCCTGAAGCTTGTTGGCGCGCACGACCATGGCGAGGGCGTTCCAGCGCACCAGGCTCTTAATGCGGCGCTCCATCTCCTGGCTGCCGGGGAAGGGCGGCTGATGACGGGAAGGAATCGTGTTCTGGTACGGAGTCGTCGCAGTGAAAGGCAGGTTGATTCCGGCTTCGCGGCGGGCGTGTAAGGCGAGTTGTTGCAGGAGCCGGCCGGCGCGCTCCGGGCCGCCCTTCGAGAGCACATAATCGAGCGAGTCCAGCCACTCGCGCGTTTCGAGGACTTCAATTCCATTCGTTTGCTGCGATTGACGTGCCTGCTGCGTTTGTTGCGCGTTGTCTGTCTGCTGCTCCAGCGTCTCAGCCACACTGCCCCCACGAGTAAGAATGCGAACTTCCATCATAAGCAATTGGGAAGAATTTTGCTGGAGTGTGTGTGTGGCGCGGGCGCCCCCGCCCGCGTGTCGCTACATTGAACTGAGATGATGAATGCAACGACCTATCCGATCATGCGAAAGCCGCGGCCCGGCTGGGGATAGCTTCCGAATAGCCCGTCATCCACTCAGTTGACTTGACACCCTTGCCCCGACGTCCATAATGGAGCGATCTTGGGGAGGGGCATGCCTACAACTTATCGCCTTCGCTGTTGTTCCGCGGTCGTGTGTCTGCTCTCGGCATTGGCGCTTGCGCAAGCGCCGGGTGCCGACGAAATCGTTGCCAATCAAAACCGTATCCCCGCTGGGAAGGTGGAGAATGGCGTGCTCAGCGTCCAACTCGAACTGCGCAGCGATGCGTGGCATCCCGAGGCGGAGGACGGCCCGAAGCTTTTCGTGCAAGCATTTGGTGAAGCCGGACGCGCGGCCCAGATTCCCGGTCCGATGCTGCGCATGCCGGAAGGCACCACCGTCCACGCGACAGTTGCCAACAAGCTGAAGATGAAAGCGACAGTGTACGGGTTGAATACGCGTCCCGGTGACGCGAAGACCGGCGTGGAGATTCCCGCCGGCGAAAGCCGCGAATTCAGTTTTGCCGCGGGCGCACCCGGGACTTATTACTACTGGGCGCGGACGACCGAGCCGCTCTCGGTGAAGCTCGTGCAGCCCTTGCGGGCGGACGCTCATCTGAACGGCGCCTTCATTGTGGACCCCGCCGGTCCGGTGGCTGCCGACCGCGTATTCGTCATTAATTTGATGGCCGTGGCATCTGATATCGTTCATCCCTCCTTCGAAGTTGTCACCATCAACGGCAAGTCCTACCCCTACACCGAACCGCTGGAATATACGGCGGGCGATACCATTCGCTGGCGCGTCATCAACCCAAGCGTCTCGGAGCATCCGATGCACCTTCACGGTGCGTTCTACCAGGTGCTGAGCCAGGGGACTTTCGAGACGAACACTGCCTACGCGGACGGCGACCGGCAATCGGTCGTGACCCAGAACCTCCAGCCCGGCAGCACGATGATGATGGAATGGACGCCCGAACATGCCGGACGCTGGCTGTTCCACTGCCACTTCCAATTCCATGTCTCTACCGATGAGCGCGTGCCTGTGTTCAGCCGGGTGATGGCGGAGCAGTACGGCGAATCCGAACCCGCAAATGGAGCCCACGCACACCCCGAAGCGATGGGCGCCACCATGAAAGACATGGCCGGACTGGTGCTCATGATCAACGTGAAAGCACCGTCGTCAGTGCCGCTGCCCACCTCGGCAGCTACGCCGCGAAAAATCGATCTTGTGATCGAGTCCGATGCGGCTGGCGGAAAATCACGCACCTTCTCCTGTTCGGTGCGTGAGGGAAAGAAGATCGTGGCCTCGGAGGACAAGTCTGTAGGCCCGCCCATCGTAGTAACGCGTGGAGAACCGACGGAAATCACCGTGGTGAACCACCTCGATGTGCCGACTACGATTCACTGGCATGGCTTGGAACTGGATAGCTACTACGATGGCGTGGTCGGAGGCGGCACTGGCAATCAGATTACGCCCGCCATTCAGCCGGGCGCGAGCTTCGTCGCCCGCTTCACGCCCAATCGTGCAGGGACGTTCATCTATCACTCGCACACTGCGGATCCGAACCAGCTCTCCGGCGGAGTGTACGGCGGCCTGATCGTGCTGGAGCCGGGCGAGTCGTTTGGCGCCGAGCACGACCGGCTGCTGGTGATCGGCACGCGCGACACCTTCTTTGACGCCAAGCGCATCACCGTAAACGGATCGGAAGTGCTCAGCCCGATGCTATTCAACCGCAGTGCAACGTATCGCCTGCGGGTGATCAACATGGCGCCCAATTTCGTAGCTGACGTTCAGCTCGGCAGCAACGAGCACCCTGGAAGGTGGCGCGCCCTGGGCAAGGACGGAGCCAGGCTCCCGTCGCGACTGGCGAAGTCGGGGGATGCCTTACTGCATATCGCGTCCGGCGAAACCTACGATTTCGAATTCCGGCCGGATACGCCGGGCGAGATCCCGTGGCAGATCGAGAACAGCATCAATAAATCGAAGCTGGTCGGCAAGATCGTCGTGCAGTGAAGCGAACACATCCGCGAACCGATAGGAACATCCAAAATCCCGTTCTGATGCCCGACAGTCATAGAGGGTGCAGACGTTGGGATGGTTCAGCGAAGAAATCGCCCGCGCCTCGCGGTCGAAGCGCTGTTTCGCTTCAGGGTTATCGGAGAGATGCGCCGGGAGAATCTTGATCGCCACGGTGCGGTCGAGGCGCGTTGTCGAAGGGCGCGATAGACCTCGCCCATACCGCCGGCGTTTCCAGCGGAGATTGTATCTCGTACGGCCCGAGTTTTGTGCCAGAGGTAAGGGCCATCCGTGCGAGCCATTACAGTCCGCCGCAGCACGTTGCTAATGACGGCGACGATTCTGGACAGATTGTCGGCAACCCGGAAACTATCCAGAAACGGGCCTCCGGAAGATTGAGGGGCCGTCCTCAGGTCTTAAGTCTAGCGCTTATGGGGCTGCGCTCAGGCTTGTGGCGGGTATTGCAACGATTGGTCTGTTTTTCTTGACACCCCGCGATAAAATAGAAGTAGCAGTCAAATCTGCATTCGCTCTTTGACAACCTAAGAGAACCCGCCGCAGCCGCGAAGCGGCGGAAGAATGCATCCTCAACGCGCGAGAGCGGGTACCGGCGGCAGACGGCCGAAGCTCCGAACGGGCAAGAGAAAGTCTGCTCAGCTAAGTTGTTAATTATGAATACTTTGAAAATAACCGCATTTCTAATCAATACTTTGCGAGAGTGAGCAGGCCGAGCACCACCCTAAGTCCTTATTCCGGAATATTTTACGAATAAGTCCTTTAAAACAAAAGATTTGCCGGGAATTTTCTCCTAAAGGCAATAATATACTTGGCAAAATGGCTCTACTCCATCAGCCTTAACGCCCTGTCTATCTCGCTAGCCAGTCGAGGATGAAAGTTGGGGTTATTCTTCCAGTCATCCTGTAAGCCCCTGAGAATCCTGATTGTCAAGGGACGATATCTTTTGAATCGCACAAGCTCAAACACGACGGCGCACTGCCGATCTATGTGTGTCTGACCATTCTCCGGCTTGACCAATTCCTTAATCAGGCGGTGGTACGCCTCGAACTGACGGTTCCTCGCATCGTTGGTGTGCGTAACGACGAACTGGATCACCTGCCATAAGAGGGCGGCACAAGCTAGCACGATGGCAATAGCGGGTTGGTGGGCAGCAAGCCAAGACACAGTCAGATCTTCTTTTTTCGGGCGCGCTTCTGCGTGTTGCTGTGCTTCTCTCGCGCTTCCCGCCTGAGTAATTCTTCCTTCGATACCGTGAGCACTTGGCGCACAGCATTGTCGAACCGCTCAAACTCCGTCTTGCCTGATACCGAGGGCGCCGGTAGTGGCTTCATAGCGACTTTCACAATAGCTCTTTTTATGAGGTCGCGCAATTCGCGCTAGCGCACAGGATTTCCTCTGCTTTTCCTCTGCTTTCCGTTTAATAGAACCGGATGTGTGACTTGCATAATACGCCACAATATGTAGTGGGGCATAGGCATGATTGCCACGCGGATAGATATGACTTGCAATTAGGGATAGAAATGTGGCAGGGTGAAGTGTGCAGCTTTTTACTCTCAGAAACGTTCAAGCCAGCGTTGGTAGCGCTGGCTGTGACCGGAGCTGGGAAGCTCAAAACTTGACAGATTGGGATGTAACGCCAACCTCAGAGTAGTCTGAAGCGATCCCCAAGTCAAGAAAAAAGCCGAGAAAAACCAAGGGAGAATACTGTCCACAAACAGGGTTCCCCTAGAGGGAGATCGTGTGATTAAGGAACAATACACAATCATCTGCGATGAGGTTAGACAAGAAATCAACGGAAAGTTCATCCTCATCGGTGTTTATCAAAAAGTAATCACTATTCCACAGATTCCGTTCACCCTGCCTTCGCTGACGTTTTATCAAGTGTTGGAAAGCGATCGTCCCGGAGTGTGGCAGTCACGAATGAAACTCCAACATCTTGAGAGCGGCAAGAACATATTCGAGGCGATGGGCGCGGTGAATTTTCAGCGCCCTGGCCCTGGAGTTAGCGCTCTGAGGTTTCCTAACGTGCCATTAATGGCTGCTGGGCCGTACAACTTCGTGCAGGAATTTCAAGACCACAAAGATCCACTCATTACGGCATTCGATGTCGTCTTGGTCATCCCACAGCAGCCCCAGCAAATGCCGGGGGGATTTCCGGGAATGAATTCGGGGATGAAAGGGATGGGTGGCTAGACGCAGGTAGTAAAGCTAAGCAATTGGGCGTCCGACGAGGTTTCACGGATTCGATTCTTGGGTCCGACTTCATCGGGTAGTGGAGTTCCAGCGGCGGTCTTGAACGCCCACTCGATGACTATTTCGGTATCGGCGGTTGTAATGACAGGAGTTAATTGAATGAGCTTTTGGCGGAATTCGTCCTCAGTGATATCTCCAATCAGTAGATCGGAATACATGCTATCGACACTGTCAGCAAGAGCCACGGCGTCAATATCGAACCGCCGATTGATGGCAAAAAACAGCGGCACGAACTGCTCCCGGAATGCCTTGACGCTGACTTCGCGGACAATGCATTGCATAATCAGTTTCTGAATTTGGTCATACAACGTCATGTCAAAACCCTCAAAACACGCGAGTTTATCAGAAGGGGAGCTTCTTCACAAGTATATCTCAGAAAATTGGGCGGAGAAGCTAAAAGCTTTTGAGGAAATCTGTTTGGAACGGCACTGGAATCCGTCCGGCCCTAAGTCCACGGCTAAGAAGCGTAGTTGCATATACTTAGACGGGGATTTAGATCCGGTCGCGCGCGTGATTGTCTATACAAGAGCAGATCTAACCGAGGTAATCATAGTAATCTTCATCGTGGATGGTGACACGGACTACCACGCCTACGCCTAAGCGGAAAAGAGAAAGCGGAAGCCTAAACAGACTTCCGCTCCGGACCACGTTTCAAGCGGCGAGGATCAGAAGGCCTCTTCGTGAAGCTTACCGGTCAATTCCGCATAGGTGAGTCGTTTCCCAACGATCTGACGCACAGCGAGATCGAACCGGTCTGAATCATTCAACGGATTATCTTTCGTAGCGCGATTGTTATATCTGAAAACCTGCTCATCAATGTAACGGTCAAGGTGAAACGGTTCGACCGCGACGTAGGTTCCCTTCAGGCCACGCTTCAGCAATGACCAGAAATTCTCCATGCCATTCACGTGTACGCGGCCATTAACGTAACTCTCAGTCTTGTTAACGAAGTCGTGAATGAATCGACGCTGCAATCCCTGCTCATAAGCTACAGCATCGTCGGTGTAAACCTTGGTGCCGTACTTCACCTGTTTCAGAATCTCGTTCTGCAAGGTCTCGCGCTTCACGTCTGGTACAACCGTGGCTCGCACCTGTCGCGCTGTGCGGTCGAGAATGCCTTGCACAACAGTCTTGCCGGACGCTCCACCCTTTGCTTCGTAGCGGACTTTCTTGTCGGCGTGCATGTTCTTCTTCTGGCCGCCGACGAAAGTTTCATCCACTTCTACTTCGCTGTCTTTGCCTCCGAGTTTCGTCATCTTTCCGAATGATGGTTTGTTTTGCAGAGCGAGCCGAAGGCGCTGCAACATAAACCATGCCGATTTCTGAGTGACCTTCACCGCTTTGGCAATCTCGTAACTGCTGATCCCGTTTTTGCAATTCACAATTTGCCACATTGCCAGCAGCCATTTGTCCAGCGAGATCGGCGATTCCTCAAAGATCGTTCCAGTCTTGAGTGTAAACTGCGGAGCATCGTGCTTCTCTCGGCAGTGCCAGCGGTTGTACTTTTCGAGGAATAAGACGTTGCTCTTGCCACAGCGAGGGCAGATCACGCCATCCGGCCAGCGACGGGCCACAAGGTATTCACGGCAATTGACCGGATTGGCGAAGTACAGGACCGCTTCTTGGAGGCTTTTCGGTTCGCTCATGGCCTTGTTCTCCATGAACGAATCTTAAGCGAAAGGGTCTATTTTGTCAAGTATATTATTGCCTCGCCAAGTCGATTATTTTAATAGACATAGGAGGGGGGGGGGTAGGGGGGGTGGGGGGGTACCAGGTTTTCACTGAGAGCTGACAGCTGAGAGCTGCTTCACTCCAGCGTCACCGCCTTAACCAAATTCCGCGGACGATCCACATCGAGCCCGCGCTTGGCGGCCACATAATAGGCGAATAGTTGTAAAGGCACGATCTCCAGAATCGGCGACAGCAACTCGGGCGCGTGTGGAATAAAGAGAGTGTGGTCGGCGATTTGCGGGATGGTGGTGTCGCCTTCCGTCGCCAGCGCGATCAGGGTCGCGCCCTGTTTTTTGAAGCCTTCCATATTGCTGACATTTTTTTCGTAGCGCGTCACCGAACCCGCGTCGTTGCGGTCACAGGTCGCGATTATGACCAGAGGCAGGCGGAAGTCGATCAGCGCGTTGGGGCCGTGTTTGGCTTCTCCTGTGGGATAGCCTTCGGCGTGGATGTAGGAAACTTCTTTCAGCTTGAGAGCGCCGTCCATGGCGATGGGGTAGTGGATGGCGCGTCCGAGAAACATGAAGTCGTCGACGCGGTAGTAAAGTTCGGCGAGTTTTTCTACCTGTTCGGCGGCCGCGAGAACTGTTTCTGTTTTCAGCGGCAGCGCCAGAAGTTCGCGGATGTAGTGCTTGGCCAGCTCTTCCGAGACGGTCTCTTTGATTTCGCCGAGATAGAGCGCGAAGAGAAATAAACACGCCATCTGCGCGGTGAAGGCCTTGGTCGAAGCGATACTGATCTCCGGACCGGCATGCGTGTAGATGAAACCGTCGGCCTCGCGCGCGATGGTCGAACCTTCGACATTCGAAATCGCGATGGTGCGCGAGCCCTTCTGGCGCGCCTCGCGCTGCGACGCGGTGGTGTCGGCGGTCTCTCCCGATTGAGTAATAAAGATGCTGAGCTCGCCGCGGCCGATCATCGGATTGCGGTATTCGAATTCGCTGGCGTAATCGACATCAACGGGAACAGCGGCCAACTCCTGCATCATGTATTGGCCGGTCATCCCGGCGTGGCGGCTGGTGCCGGAGGCGACGATGTTGATCCGCCGCAGGGCGCGCAGTTCTTCGCGCGAGATATGAATTTCGTCGAGGCGAACCAGACCCGCGTCCGCAGAGACGCGCGGCTCGATGGTGTGCCGCAAAGCGTCGGGCTGTTCGAAAATCTCGCGGATCAAATGATGGGGGAATTTGCGCGTCGAAGCCACGGTTCTCCTTATATTGTTTCTATGAAAAACATTCGACGCCGCCGATAAAAGTCCGCAACACTTCGCCTTTGGGATCGAGGACGACGAAATCCGCGTCGGCTCCAGCGGTAAGAACACCCTTGTTCGTAATCTTCGCCACCCGCGCCGGATTTCGAGTGGCGGCAGCGATTGCATGCGCCAGATCCCATTCCGCGAACTGCGCTAGATTGCGGACCGCGCGGTCGAGAGTCAATACGCTTCCGGCGAGTTTGCCATTCATCGTGCATTTGCCGTCGCGAACATCCACTTCGAAAGACCCCAGCCGATAGCGGCCATTGGGCATGCCGGTCGCGGAAATCGCATCCGTGATCAGCACAGTTTGCTCGTGGCCTTTGGCTCGGGCAAAGAGTTTCATAATTGCAGGGTCAGTATGGACGGCGTCAGCGATGATGTCGGCGCTTACACGATCGTCGGTGAGTACTGCGCCAAGGATTCCTGGATTGCGATGATCGAGCGGGCGCATGGCGTTGAACGTGTGCGTAGCATGGGTTGCTCCGGAGTCGATGGCTCGTTCAGCGGTGGCAAAATCAGCGTCGGAATGTCCCAGGCTGACGCAAACCCCTCGCCGCGCGGCCTCGGCAATCACCTCGGTCGCGCCCTCGAGCTCGGGAGCGATGGTCATCATGCGAATCCGTCCGCGAGCCGCCTGCCAGAGCTCATCAAAAAGGGCTGGCGTTGGAGCCAACAAGTCCTGCGGAGGATGCACACCGCGCCGCGCATGGCTGATAAATGGCCCTTCAAGATGGATGCCGAGCGGAATGGCGCGGCATTCGCCATCATTATTATTACTATTGCGCTCGCGTTTCTCAATTGCGTCGGCCAGGCGATCGATGGCGCGCAAAGTACGATCCATGGGAGCGGTGACGGTGGTGGGGAAATAAGTGGTCACTCCGTGCCGCGCCAGCAGGTGTTCGATCGCCGGAAGCGCCTCGGCGGAATCATCCATGACGTCGAATCCGGCGCTGCCATGAAGGTGAAGATCGATGTAGCCCGGAGCGATCATACCCTTTCCGAAGTCGACCACGGAAACACCAAAGGGGACTGCAAGGCTGCTCCGCAGGGCCATTTCGACGATGCGGCCGTCGTCGACGAGCAAGAGAGGTTGCTCGATGATGGCAGCCGGAGTCAAGAGCCGTTGAGCAGTGAAAGCCAGCATAGAAACGTAGAAATAGCAGCGAAGAGACGTTTGAGACCAGATTGTAGCAGCCGGGGCAGAAGAAAAATTGCGGCACGGCGGCAAGCATTTTAATTTGGAGAGGATTGCGATTGCAGCCAGTGCAGAGTGTAGTAAAATTCAGAAATCAAGCAACCGTCGGGGAGTGGCTCAGCCTGGTAGAGCACCTGGTTCGGGACCAGGGGGTCGGAGGTTCAAATCCTCTCTCCCCGACCAATTCTAAAGCACTTATCGGAACTCACAGTGGGCGCAATTGGGCGCAACTCAGGGAGAGTGAAGCCCAATCCTACCCTCTGTGCCGTCATTGTACGAAACATCCCGTCTATCTTTACTCCGGTACGAGCGTAGCGTTGTGAGATGTCCTTGTTCGAGTGTCCCATCCAAATGTGAACGAGGATCTCAGGTACCAACTCTTTATCGAGGTGAGCCGCTCGAAATCTCCTGAAGGCATGGAAGCCGCAAGGTGGCTTTCCCATCTCTAGGAGTATTGGGTGAAGGGATCTCCGCAACAGATTCGATTTACGTTGCGGAGTGCCGCGAGCCGATGGAAATACCAACCCGCTCTTACGAGAGCCAATGTGATCCCCTAACGCACTAGCCAACGAGGAGTGAATATCCACCTCTCGTTTTCCGGCCGCAGTCTTCGGACTGCCAAGGTCACCCTCCCACGCGCTGCGCTTCACACGGATTACTGTGTCGCATACGTCTTCGACTTGCAGCGCGAAGGCCTCCCCTATCCGAAGCCCAGAGCCGGCGAGCAAGGCATACAGAATCTTGTC
>Ga0182024_10002491_pt1 | contig 45554 bp, 46 predicted proteins | sample P32metaG_FD_120480 | JGI IMG/M metagenome (GOLD analysis project Ga0182024, IMG submission 120480) | Permafrost microbial communities from Stordalen Mire, Sweden - P3-2 metaG (Illumina Assembly) | ecosystem: Environmental > Terrestrial > Soil > Wetlands > Permafrost | place: Sweden: Stordalen... | reverse complement strand
TGCTTCCCGTCGAGCGCCAGATAGGTGAGGAGGCGCTGCAGGCCGCCGAGCAGCGGCTCGGCGAGGCGGCTGCCGCCGCCCTCGCCGGCTAGCTGTTGCCGGTCGATCGCTTGGCTGTCCGGGAGCGGCTGGTCGAGCGAGCGCCCGCGGGCGGCTGGGCGGACACACTGGCGGCCTCCAGACGGGCCAGGAGGGCCTCGATCTTGTCCAGTCGCTCTTCGAGTGACCTGGTGGAGCCATCCTCGCCGGCTCTCTGAAGCCGGTCGTCGAGGCGGTCGAGCCCGTCCTCGATCCCCTCCAGGCGCTGCGAGACGCTGCGCACGCGCCGAGTCAGCCGCTCCAGGTCGCTCGCCGAGGGGAGGTTGAGCGCGCCCATAGCGACCTCCTGGGCACGCATCGCGCGCTCGCGGGTCTCAAACGCCGCCGACAGGGCGCCGCTGACGACCGGGTTCTCGAGCAGCTCCTGGGCGAGCTTTCCGATCGCCTCTTCACCCTGACGGGTCACCCGCCCCTTGAAGCTAGCTTCGTCACTCATTCTCGCCACTTTACCGGGGGCACACGTACGGGGGGCACGATCCGCGCCACCGGCGGTGGCCGGGCGGTGCGCACGGTAGTGCTCAGCCTCAACCAAAGGGTCAGAACTCAGATGCGATGTGCGTGGGCGGGCGCCAGTGAGCCCTGAATCCGGGACACTGTGGTCTCCGCGTCTTCAGAGCGCGTCCAAAACAGCCGATACCCTTGAATATGGCGCGTGCCATGGTTCCAGATTGCAAAGCTCAGAACCAGTCAGTAGCTTCCCTGCCCACGTCGCAAAGTGGGTAGGTTATGACGTGCTTGGAGCATGCACGACTGATGCTGACTGAAGGAGAGAGGCGGCCGCATTGATCAATCGGCGGAGGGTCTTCGCCGTGTTGGTGATGGCGGCCTCATTTCTGGTGACTTTCGGCGTGGCGGCGCTGCCGACCGCGTCCGCCGATACCTGCACCGTCATTCTCAAGCTGCTCGATGGCACCACGAAGACGGTTCCGGTGCCCCAGGGGACGCCGCTGGACCAGCTTTCGCTGCCCCCCGGCGCCACGATCGTCCGCGGGTCCGAGTCGTGCCCTTCCAGCTCGAGCTCGACCACCCCGTCCAGCTCGTCTTCTGACTCGAGCACGACCACTTCTTCGAGCTCGACCAGCACTCCCTCTTTCTTGAGCTCAACCTCAAGCTCAACTTCACTGTCGTCGTCGTCATCGTCGTCGAGTTCCTCGTCTACGATCTCGAGCACAACGTCCTCGGGTGCGCCGACCCCGGGGAAGGGGACCAAGCAGAAGAGCTCCTCCCTGAAGCAGAAGGCCGCCAACAGCAAGCACAAGTCCAAGCCCAAGCAGCCCAAGAAGCCCACGAAGCCCAAGACGGCCAAGAAGAAGAAGAAGAGCGCCAGCGCCGCCAAGCCGGGGGCCAAGAAGCCCACCCTTCCGACCGGCGCCGGCGTGCCCTCGGCCAACAATCCGACCTACTCGCTGTCCCTGCCCGGAGCGGCCCCGATCGGAGTCCCGAACTTCTTCATCGACTCCTTCCAGATCCCGCCCTTCCTGATCCCGATCTATCAGGCGGCCGGGATCGAGTACAACGTCCCGTGGCAGATCCTGGCCGCGATCAACGAGATCGAGACCGACTACGGACGCAATCTCTCAGTCTCCTCGGCGGGCGCCGTGGGCTGGATGCAGTTCCTGCCCTCGACCTGGAAGGAATGGGGAGTCGACGCCAACGGCGACGGCGTCGCCGATCCCTACAACCCGGTGGACGCCATCTTTACCGCGGCGCGCTACCTGCACGCGGCCGGCGCCTCTCAGAACCTCTCGAACGCCATCTACGCCTACAACCACGCCGGCTGGTACGTGCAGTCGGTCCTGCTGCGGGCCAAGCTGATCGGCGGTATCCCGTCGCAGTTGATCGGGGCGCTGACCGGCCTCGTGCAGGGTCACTTCCCGGTGGCCGCTCCGGCGAAGTACGCCGACGACTCGGTCGTGTCGCTGGCCAAGCACAGGGTCAAGGGCTCCAACGCCTCGATCGCGATCGACTCCAACCCCAACACCAAGGGGACCTCGATCTTCGCCAAGCCCGGCTCACCCGTGATCGCCGTCAACGACGGCAAGATCGTCAAGATCGGCGATACCCCGCAGCTCGGGCACTACATCGAGCTCCAGGATGAGACCGGCAACATCTACACCTACTCGCAGCTGGGCACGGTCTCGGACAGCTATCCGGTGCCCAAGCCGGTGAAGCTGACCGCCCGCGACATCGCCAAGGAGCTGTCGGCGCCCCCGGTGGTCAAGACTCCCGTCGCCCCCGCCTCCGCCGGCTCGCAGGCCAACGCTCCGACCCAGCTCGACAGCACGCCCGCCCAGCCGGCCACCGCCTCCGCGACCAACGCCGCCGGCCACCATGCGGCCGCCTCTCACGACGCCGCCCACGAGGTCAAGTCGGCGGCCAAGGTGTCGCGCCCGGCGACCAGCCAGACCCAGTCCGTCGCCTCTCCCCTGGTCAAGGAGCGCCTGTTCGCCAATCCCAGCCGCAAGGCCTCGTACGCCGCCGGCGGCGACCTGCAGCTCAAGAGCAACACCCAGCAGATCTCGAGCTTTGAGAACTACTTCTCCGACACCCTGCACCTGGCGCGCAACCAGTACACGCTCAAGCCGCTCAAGGTGGGTTCGATCGTCATCGCGGGGACGATCCTCGGCAAGATCGGCGGTCCTACCCAGGGCCTGTCGCCCCATCTGTACTTCCAGATCCAGCCGGCCGGCAAGAACTCTCCTGACATCGATCCCAAGCCGATCCTTGACGGCTGGAAGCTGCTCGAGGCCACCGCGGTCTACCGCGCGGCGGGCGTCGACCCGTTCTTCGGCCCCGGTGCCAAGGACCCGACGGTCGGCCAGGTTCTGCTCATGTCCAAGGAACAGCTGACCGAGCGCGTCCTCCAGGATCCACACGTGCAGATCTACAACTGCGGTCGGCGCGACATCGAGGCCGGTCTGATCGACCGCCAGGTGCTGGCCACGATCGAGTTCCTGTCGGCGTCGGGGCTTGACCCCTACATCTCCGGACTGGCGTGTGGGCACAGCGTCAACGCCTCGACCGGTGTCGACGCGCAGGGAGCCAGTGGCGCCAGCGTCGACATCTCCAAGATCAACAACATCCCGGTGCTCGGGCACCAGGGCGCGGGCTCGGTCACCGACCTCACGATCCGGCGCCTGCTGACCCTGCAGGGGTCGATGCGCCCGGACGAGATCATCAGCGACATCGCCTACAAGGGCCAGAGCAACACGCTGGCATTGCCCGACCACAAGAACCGGATCCAGATCCTGTTTACGCCCGACTACGGCGCCAACAAGAAGCTCTCGGCGCAGATCAAGAGCATCCTGCAGCCCGGGCAGTGGATCCAGCTGATCAACCGGATCAGCCAGATCCCGGAGCCGGTCGTCCCGATCGCGCCCAGCAAGTACGCGATCCGGACCCCCAAGGGCTGACGGCGGCCGAGCCGCCGCTCTAGCGGTGAGCGCGTCCTCCCCCCTGTTTCGCTTCATCCAGGTCGAGCTTCCGTGGCAGCTCGGCCCTCCCGACGGGCGCTACCTGCTGCGCGACGGCGCCGGCCCCGACGGCACACCCACCCACATCGTCGTGTTCGCCACGCTGGGAGCCCCCGAGCGCCGGCGGCTGACCGCCCGGCGCCGGACGCGGGAGGCCGAGCCCGCCCCCGAGCCGACCCCGGTGGCGACCGGCCGGGCCACGGTGATCGACTCCCGCCACCCGCTGGCCACTGAGGCCGAGGCCCGCGCCTGGCTGGCCGGCGCCGGCGAGCGGGAACTCGACGCCGGGCTCTCCGTGCTCAACCGCGCCCTGCACGCGTTTCGCGTGGTGACCGCCGACCCCTACCTGCACACCATCGACCGTCGGCAGGCGATCGTCACCCGGCTCGGGTTCGGCGCCGGCGAGCAGGTCGCCGACGGACTGTGGAGCGACGCGCGGGCGCTCGACCTCTCCGAGGGCCGCCGGCGACGTTCGCGCATCCTCGCCCCCCAGGCGAGGCTGGCCGCGGTGCTGGGCGCCCGGGAGCTGCCCCTGGCCTGCGAGGAGCTGACCCTGCGAGCCCGCCTCGACCTCGATCAGGGCCGCGAGCGTGAGGCGGCCCTGCAGCTGTTGGTGACCCTCGACGCCGCCCTGGCCGAGCTCGCCGTCGACCCTCACGCCGAGGAGCTCGCCGAGCGGCTGACCGAGCTGCGCGGCCAGCGCGACGCCGCGGCGGCCGCCGCCCAGGCAGCGCTCAGCGGCTCGCTGGACGACGCGCAGCGCCAGACGGTCGCCTTCACCCTGGGCCGGATCGAGGCCGTGCTGCGCGCCCGGGCGGCCGCCAACGCCTGAGGCTCCTCCTACCGGCCGAGCAGCTGGACGACGGCCTCGAGCTCGCGCACGACGTCGCCGCCACAGCGGACCGCCGCCCGACCGTCAAACGGCGTAATTCCCTGGGTGACGATCGCGATCCGGCCGCCGGCGGAGAGGGTCAGCTCCGGAAGCTGGGCGACGGGATAGACCTCCAGCGAGGAGCCGATGCACAGCATCAGGTCCGCGCTCTCGGCCAGTTCCTGGGCGCGCGTGAGGGCGCCGACCGGCAGGTACTCCCCGAACAGGACGACGTCGGGCTTGAGCGCTGCCGAGCAGTCACAGCGCGGGATCCTCTGAGCATCTGAGAGCTGGCGCTCACGGACGTCGGCGAGCGCGTAGCGCTCCCCGCAGACCAGGCACGAGGAGTGGTCGATGGTGCCGTGCACCTCGATCAGCTCCCGGGTCCCGGCGCGGGTGTGCAGGCGATCGATGTTCTGGGTGATCACCGCCTGGAGCAGGCCCGCCTGCTCCAGCGCGGCCAGCGCGACGTGGGCTCCGTTGGGCCGCTTGTCCTCGAGCGTCTGGAAGCGGTCACCGTAGAAGTTCCAGAAGCGCTCGGGATCGCGCCGGAACACGTCGATGTGCGCGACCTCCATCGGGTCCACGTTTGCCCACAACCCGGCGCCGGGCGAGCGGAAGTCCGGGATCCCGGAGGGGACCGAGATGCCGGCGCCGGTGAGCGCCACCACCGAGTCGGCCTCCCGGATGAGCGCCGCGAGCTGCGCCGCCGCGGTGCCGACCGCGCTCATTGCCCCTTCCATTTGGGGGCGCGCCTGCCCAGGAAGGCGGCGATCCCCTCGCGAGCATCGTCTGAGCCGAAGGTGGCCCGGAAGCCTGCCTTCTCAGCCTCGATCCCCGCATCCAGATCGCCGGCCGCCGAGACCTGCTTGATGTGCGCGATCGAGAGCGGCGCCTGCCCGGCGAACTTGCGCGCCCAGGCGAGCGCCGTGTCGAGCAGCTCGTGATCGGCGACCACCCGGGTGACGAGACCGTGCTCGTATGCGTCCTGCGCGTCGATGGGCTCCCCGGTCAGGTTCATCTCCAGCGCCTTGCCCTCGCCCACGAGACGCGGCAGCCGCTGAGTGCCTCCGAAGCCGGGGATGATCCCGAGGTTGATCTCGGGCTGGCCAAAGCTCGCCGAGGTCGCCGCGATCCGGAAGTCGCAGGCCATCGCCAGCTCACATCCCCCGCCGAAGGCGAGCGCGTTGACGGCGGCGATCGAGACGACGCTCGAGCGCTCCATGTCGCGCAGGAGCCCGTGCATCTCATCGAGCAGCTGTGCACCCGCCGCGTCGTCCATCTTGGTGAACGCCTTGATGTCGGCGCCGGCGCAGAACAGCATCGGGCTGGTCGAGGCGAACACCAGAGCCCGGATCGACCCGCCGCTCACCACCCCGTCCCAGAGCTCGCGCAGCGTCTGGACGACCCCCGGCGAGATCGAGTTGGCCGGCGCGCGGTCCAGCCACGCGATCGCCAGATCGTCGCGGGTCTCGAGCTTGACCGGACGCTCCTCCCATCCCGGGTCCGGCTGGGCGTAGGGAAAGAACCCCTGGCCGGTCTTGACGCCGAGGCGCCCCTGGGCGACCAGCCGACGCAGGATCGTCGGCGGTTCGAAGTCCGGGCCCCACTCCGCGGCCGCCCGCTCCAGCCTGGCCACCACCTCGTCGAGTCCGGTCTGATCGGCGCCCGCCAGCGGCGGCGGCGTGATCCCGGCGCCGGCCATCATTCCGAGGTCCACGTCGCGGATCGAGGCGATCCCCTCCTCGACCACCAGGCAGCTCTCCACGAGCGCCTTGAGGGCGAAGCGCTCGAGCAGCTCCTGCGCCTGAATCTCAGCTGCCGTGCTCATAGAAGCCCTTTCCGGTCTTGACGCCGAGATCGCCGGCCCCGACCAGATCTCGCATCTGCTGATGGACGAAGAAGCGGTCGCCGTAGGACTCCTGCAGGTGCTCGGCGACGTGGAGCACGGTGTCCAAGCCGAGCAGATCGGCGACGTAGAACGGCCCCGGCCGCCCCCCCGAGGAGTCACCGATCATCTTGTCGACCGCTGCGACCTCGAGCCCCGCCTCCTCCTGAAGCCGCCACATCTCGGATACGGCGGCGTTGAGGATCCGGTTGACCACGAACCCCGGCGCCTCGCCGCACCGGATCGGCAGCTTGCGGATCGCCTGCGCGAAGTTGACGGCCGCCTGCGCGGTCTCCGATGAGGTGTCGTCGCCCTCGACGATCTCGATCGCCCGCGTCGCCGAGACCGGATAGAAGAAGTGAAAGCCGAGCACCTGATCGGGGCGGCTGGTCGCCTCTCCCATCTCGGTGATCGACAGCGACGAGGTGTTGGAGGCGAGGATGGCGTGGCCCGGCGTTACGCCATCGAGCTCTGCGAGGACCGACTGCTTGATCTCCATCCGCTCGGGCACGGCCTCGATGACGAAATCGACGTCCCCGAATGGCGCATAGTCGGTGGCGGCGGTGATCAGGCCGAGCTTGCGCTCGGACTCCGCGGCTTGGAGCTTGCCGGCATCGACGCGCGCCTGCCAGAGCGAACGCGCCTTCTCGATGCCCTGCTCGACTGCCTTCTGGTCCACGTCTTTGAGCACCACGGGAATGTCGGCATCGGCGACCGCGTGCGCGATCTCCCCGCCCATCGTGCCGGCGCCGACGACGGCGGCTTTGAAGACGAACATGAGCCTCTCGATCTCTCTTCGCGATGAACCCTGCACGGGGCGAGCGCGCCCGCCGCCCGAGTCTACGGCTGCCCTTCCGAAACGGCCTCCAGACCGCCCCCGAAGCGGCTGACCGTGGTCGACAGCGATACCGCCATGGCGCGCCTGATGAACAGCAGGTCGATGATCGCGGTGACCGGCGAGCGGCGCTTGATCTCGTAGGCGAGGCTGAGCGTGACCTGCACGCCGGGGTCCTGGGGCGAGAACACGACACTCTGGCGGCCGCGGATCGAGTCGTCCTCCACCTCCACCGTCTGGCCCCGCCGGACCTCGTAGTCGACCACCCGCTCGGTCACCCGACCGCGTCCCGCGGGACCCGATTCCCAGATCACCATGGAGCCGAGCTGCGGCCAATCCCCCCGGACCTCGAGCACCCGGTCGCACTCGCTGCGCCACTGCGGCCACCGGCTCGTCTCATACCAGCGCGACTCTGCCTCCGAGACCGATCCCGGGAACGCCTGGGTGACCGTGACGCTTCGCATCGGCGCCATTCTCGCCGCTTTGGCTCCGAGAGTAGGCTTGAACTCACGTCCATGGCCGACACTTTCCCCGAAGCGGTCGAGCCGTACCCCGAGATCTCCTCCAAGGCCTACGAGCATCCGGCCGATCGCGCGGCCACGGCGGCGCTCAAGGCGGTGCCGATGCTCGACACCGTGGTGCGCAAGCTGGTCGAGTTCAGCTACGAGCGCGCGCTGCGCCAGTCGTATCTCGGCAACTCGGTCAAGGTCTCAGAGCGCCAGCTGCCCGAGCTGTGGGGCTCCTATCAGGGTGTCAAGCGGATCCTCGACATGCCGGGCGATTACGAGCTCTACGTCAGCTCCTCGCTGTTGTGGAACGCGCTCACGATCGGCTCCCAGAGCCCCATGATCGTGGTGGGATCCAACCTGCTGGAGCAGCTGAGCGCGGGCGAGCAGCGCGTGGTCGTGGCCCACGAGATGGGTCACATCCTGTCCGACCACGTCCTCTACGTCACCGCGCTGAACATCCTCTTGAACGCCGGCTCCGGGCTGCCGCTGGCCGGCCTGCCGCTGCGCGCGGTCCGCGCCGTGCTGCTGGAGTGGATGCGCGCCGCCGAGCTCAGCTGCGACCGCGCCGCCACCCTGGCCGTTCGCGATCCGCGAATCGTCTGCCGGACGCTGATGGTGCTCGCCGGGGGGCTGCCCGCCGACCGGCTCGACCTCGACGCCTTCATGGCCCAGGCGATGGAGTACGAGAATTGGGATGACTCCCACGACCGCGTTCGTCGCTTCTTCAACGAGCTCGGAGCCACCCATTCCAACGCCGTGCGCCGCGTCTCCGAGGTGATGCAATGGGTCCAGGGCGGCGAGTACGACCGGATCGTCCGCGGCGAGTACCGCAAGCGCGGCGATGACACGAACGTGCGCGCGGAGGCCGGCGACGCCTTCGAGTTCTACGCCGCCCGATTTCGCGCCCTGTTCGCCGAGCTCGGCGAGAACGTCACCAGCCTCGGCTCCCAGATGGGCGACGTCAGCCAGCAGGTCGCCGAGTGGCTGCGCAACCGAGGCTCCTCGTCGCCGTCTGATCAGGCGGGGGCTGACTGAGCCCCCCATCGCCCCGGCGCTCCGCGCGAGGGACGAATGAGGAGCTCAACAGCCCCCCTCTCGCAGACCGCTGTCTCGTCGTGAGCGGCGTCGTCCGCAGTAAGGGATGGATCGCGCGGCCCGGGGTCGCAACGTAGACGGGTTGGGGTCTCTGCCCCAAAGCCCCTAGCGCGAACCGCCGCAACCCATGCACAGAGCAACCCCAAGCGGGGGCTTTGAGGCAGACGGCCCCAACCAGGATTTGACAAAAGAACAGTTTCGATATATCGTTGACGCATCGTTAGAAACAAGAGTGGAGGAAACAACCACATGTCTAGTTATTCATACGCACAAGATTGGCCCGGGCGAGGCGCCCGGGGAAGCAAATCCCGCCACGGCGGGGGACCACGCCACGGCCAGGGCCCAGAGCGTGAGGGCGGACGCCACGGAGGCGGACGCCACGGCCACGGACGCCACGGTGACCTCGGCGGGATCGCCGAGCTGCTCGGGAACCTGTCCTTTGCCCGGGGCAAGGGCCGCCACGGCCCCGGCCGCGGGCCGAGTCCGGAGGACATCGAGGACCTGATCGCGCTGCGCCGCATGGGTGGCGGGCCGTTCGGACGCCCCGGACCCTTCGGAGGCGGGCCTCGCGGCCGCGGTCGCGGCCGGGGCCGGGCCCGACGGGGCGACGTCCGGCTGGCGCTCCTGCGCCTGCTGGCCGAGGAGCCCCGCAACGGGTACCAGCTGATGCAGACGATCGAGGAGCGCAGCGGCGGCCACTGGCGGCCCAGCCCCGGATCGGTCTACCCCACGCTGGCCCAGCTCGAGGATGAGGGCCTGATCCGCTCCGCCGAGTCAGACGGCTCGCGGCGCTTTGAGATCACCGACGCGGGACGGGAGCACCTCCAGACCCGCGCCCAGGAGCCCGATCCCTGGACGCCCACCCAGGAGGAGTCCGAGAACTCCCTGACCGAGATCGGTCCGCTCGTGATCGGGATCGGTAAGGCCGCCTGGCAGGTCGCGTCCGCCGGCGACGAGGGCCAGCAGGCCCGCGCCGTCGAGCTCCTGGCCGAGACCCGGCGGGGCCTGTACCGGATCCTCGCCGAGGATCAGGCGCAGTCCGCGGAGTCCGGCGAAGCAGAACCGGATGAGTCCGGCGAGTCGGCTGGCTAACGTACTGCACAGTCGCCGATGCCGATGACCACCCCCGAAGGAGCCTCCGACACGCAGATGACGACGACCGCCTCAGGCGCGTCGGCGCCTGCCATCACCGTCCGCGACCTCGTCAAGAACTACGACGAGGTCCGGGCGGTCCGGGGCGTCAACTTCGAGGTCGCAACCGGTGAGGTGTTCGGATTCCTCGGTCCCAACGGAGCGGGGAAGACGACCACCATCAACATGCTGTGCACGCTGGCCAAGCCGTCATCCGGCGAGGCCCGCGTCGCCGGCCACGACGTCGTGCGCGAGCGCGACAACGTCCGGCGCAACATCGGGCTGGTCTTCCAGGACCCGACGCTCGACGGCTACCTTACGGCGGCCCAGAACCTCAAGCTGCACGCCGAGCTCTACGGCGTGCAATCGGACCTGGTCGCCCCGCGAATGCAGCAGGTGATGGAGATGGTGGGCCTCTGGGACCGCAAGGACTCGGTCGTCGGCACCTTCTCGGGCGGCATGCGTCGCCGGTTGGAGATCGCCCGCGGCCTGATGCACTCCCCCCGGGTGCTGTTCCTCGATGAGCCCACGATCGGCCTGGACCCGCAGACGCGGCGTTCGATCTGGGACTACATCCGCGAGCTAAAGGAGCGCGAGGAGATCACGATCTTCATGACCACCCACTACATGGACGAGGCCGAGTGGTGTGATCGGATCGCGATCATGGACCACGGCGAGATCGTCGCCCTGGATTCCCCCGAGGCGCTCAAGGGCCGGGTGGGCAAGGATCGGGTGACCATCCACACCGACGACAACGAGGCCGCGATCGCGGCGCTGGCCCGCCAGTTCGGGATCGAGGCGGGGGTCAGCGAGGGCGCGGTCGTGTTCGGGGTGCCGGCTGGCGAGGAGTTCGTGCCGCGGCTGTTCGCCGAGTTCGAGCTGCCGATTCGCTCGGTCAGCATCTCGCGTCCCACCCTCGACGACGTATTCATGTCCTACACGGGAACCACGATCCGTGATGCCGAGGAGGACCAGTCCAAGCATCGCAACCGGGTGATGATGCAGATGATGACCGGAGGAGGCCGCCGATGAGCACCACCACCACCACCACCACCACCACCACCACGACCGATCGCACGGGCACGCCGGGCGTCACGCCCCCCTCCCGGCCTGAGATCGTCCGGGTCCACGTCCCCAAGCGGAGCCTCGCCTCCGAGCTGCGGGCGATCCGGATCGTCTGGCGCCGAGAGCTGATCCGGTTCCGTTCTGACCGGATCCGGATTGCCACCTCGCTGGTGCAGCCGCTGCTCTTCCTGTTCGTCCTCGGCTCGGGACTTCAGGGGCTGGCGCGAGCGGGCACCCACGGCGTCCAGCTCAAGACCTTCATCTACCCCGGCATCCTCTGCATCGCGGTCATGTTCACGGCCATGTTCTCGGCCGCCTCGATCGTCTGGGACCGGGAATTCGGGTTCCTGCGCGAGATGATGGTCGCGCCGGTGCGGCGCAGCTCGATTGTGATCGGCAAGTGCCTGGGCGGGGCGACGGTGGCGAGCTTCCAGGGCGTGATCGTGATCTGCCTGGCGGGACTCGTGCACGTCCCCTACGCGCCGCTGCTGATCATCGAGATCTTCCTTCTGCAGCTGCTGCTGGCGTTCGCGATCACCGCCTTCGGGGTGATGATCGCCGTGCGGATCAAGCAGATGCAGTCCTTCATGGGCGTCATGCAGATGATCGTGATGCCGATGTTCTTCATCTCCGGCGCGTTGTTCCCGGTCTCGGGGCTGCCCGGCTGGCTGGCGGTGCTCAACCGCCTCGACCCGCTGACCTATGCCGTGGACCCGATGCGGCGGATCGTGTTCAACCATCTGTCGATCTCCCCGGCGGCTCGCCAGGCGCTTGACCCCGGAGTCACCTGGTGGGGCTGGAGGGTCCCCACCCTGCTCGAAGCCGGGGTGATCGTGGCGCTCGGGCTGGTCATGCTCGGCATCGCCATCTGGGAGTTCAGCGCCACCGAGTAGGGCTGGCGGCCGGCCCGCCGTTTCGCGGCCGGCCCGCCGTTTTCGCCGCTGGCCCGCGGCAGCACCGCGCTCACGGCACGGTGTTGCGCTCCCGTCACGGAATTGTGATCAGTTGCGAATGTTCACAACTTGATCACAGCCTCCGGTGGTCTAGCGGGAAGGATCCGCCCAATGGGATCCACGTTCATCCTCGTCATCGTCGTGGTCACGGCAGTGGCCTTCGACTTCACCAACGGCTTTCACGACACGGCTAACGCGGTGGCCACCTCGATCGCCACCGGCGCGCTCAAGCCCCGGGTCGCTGTGGGCATGTCGGCGATCCTCAATCTGGTCGGCGCCTTCCTCTCGATCAGCGTCGCCGCCACGATCGCCAAGGGGATCATCAACCCGGCCCTCATCAAGGGGGACACCGGCCTGCTTATCGTGCTCGCGGCTTTGATCGGAGCCATCCTCTGGAACCTTGTCACCTGGTACTTCACGATGCCCTCCAGCTCGAGTCATGCGCTCATCGGCGGGGTGATCGGGGCGACAATCGCGGCCGCCGGTTCCAAGGCGGTCAGCTTTCACGCCCTCGCGCAGACCGTGCTCGCCCCGGCCGTCCTGTCGCCTTTCATCTGCCTGCTGGTGGCCGCGCTGGGGACGTTCTTCGCCTACCGCCTGATCCGTCTGCTGACCGAGGACTTCGCCCGCAAGGGCTACCGCTACGGCCAGATCGGCTCGGCGGCGCTGGTCTCTCTGGCCCATGGCACCAACGATGCCCAGAAGACGATGGGCGTCATCACTCTGGCGCTGATCGCCGACGGCAAGATCAGCGCCGCGCACTTCTACGTTCCCTTCTGGGTCAAACTGATATGCGCGGGCTCGATCGCCGCGGGTACGTTCATCGGGGGCTGGCGGATCATCAACACGATGGGGAACCGGCTCACCGAGCTCGAGTCCCCGCAGGGGTTCGCCGCGGAGGCCGCGAGCGGCGCGACGATTCTCGCCTCCTCCTACTACGGCTACCCGCTGTCGACCACCCAGGTGGTCTCGGGCGGAGTCATGGGCTCCGGCCTCGGCAAGAAGCTGGCCAGCGTCCACTGGGGCGTCGTGGGCCAGATGGTGACCGCGTGGCTGCTGACAATCCCGTCCGCCGGCTTGATCGGCGCCGGGGCCTGGGAGGTCACGAACCTGTTCGGTGACCACGGGGGCGCAGCCTCGATCGTGGTCGCGGCGGTCACTGCCGCGCTGGCAGCAGTCGTCTTCATACTCGCCCAGCGCACCAAGATCGGTCCGGACGAGCTCGATCGTACGCACGTCAGTCCGCTCGATGAGTCAAACCAGGGCGACGCAGCCCCCGTGGCCGCGGCGGGGTAGGACCATGCTCGCTCTGGCTGCACCCCTGGTCAAGTGGGATGACATCTTGAAGATCCTGCTCGCCGGGCTCATCGGCGCCGTCGGCGTGGTGGTCGTCTACGGCTTCGGGCTGCTCGCTGTCTGGCGCGCCCGCAGCTCGCAGAGCGAGGGGGTGAAGGTCGCCGATTACGCGATCGCCAGCCTGTGCGGATTCCTGTGCATCGCCGCCGTGGCGATCGGCATCTACGCGATGGTCAACAAACCCAAATCGTCGCAGTCCTCGGCCAAGGGCAAGAGCAAGGTCGCGGCCGTGAGCACAGGGCCGGCGCAGCGGGGGCGGTTGGTAGCTTAGGCTGCGTGAGTCCTGACCAGCCGGGCGCGGCAACCACCACGTCCCTGCACGTTCCCTGCCTGGAGAACCCCAAGCAGGACGAGGTGGCCGCCCACCTCGATAAGTCAGGCTTCGTGTGGTTGGACTACGGAGAGCTGAGCGACGAGGACCTGTCCCAGCTCTCCGAGCTGATCAAGCTGCATCCGCTCACGATCCAGGATGCGCGGATGTTCAGGCAGCGCCCCAAGATCGAGGAGTACGAGGGCTACGTGTTCCTGGTGGTGTTCGGGGCCGATCCGGGAACGGCGGCCGGCGGGCCGCTCCTGCGCGAGGTCCACATGATCCTGTCCGGCGACTATGTGATCACGATCCACCGCCGGCCCTTCGGCGCACTCGACGAGCTGCGCAAGCGCTACCACGACCAGGCGATTCGCAGTGAGCAGTTCCTCGTCTACAAGATCCTCGACGCCATCACCTCCACCTTCGTGCCGGTGCTCACCCGGGTCGACGACGACATCGACGACCTCGAGCAGGACATCGTCGACAGGGCGTCCGCCGACGACCTGCAGCGGATCTTCTCGCTCAAGCGCGATCTGGTGGCGATGCGCCGGGTGATCACCCCGATGCGCGACATGTTCGCGCGGGACGCCGAGCGCCTCGCGGAGATCCCCGGACTCGAGAAGGACGACGAGCTCTACTTCCGCGACCTCTACGACGGCCTGATCCGGGTGTCCGATCTGGTCGATTCATACCGTGACCTGCTCAGCGGGGCCACCGACATGTACCTGTCGACGGTGGCCAACCGTCAGGGCGAGATCAACAAGCAGCTGACGATCATCGCCACGATCTTTCTGCCGCTCACCTTCCTGACCGGCTTCTTCGGCCAGAACTTCGCGTTTCTGACCGGCCACATCATCAACCACACCTGGGCGTTCTGGGTATTCGGGATCGGTCTGCTGGTCGCCTCGGTGATCGGCCTGTGGATCTGGTTTCGCCGCAAGGGCTGGGCCTAGCGAGAGGTGTCAGCCGGCGCCTCCGCCCTCCCCCTCCCCGATCCCCCGCTCGGCGACCAGGTCGTCAGTTTGCGCTCGTGGGCGGCCTCAGATCTGCCTGACCTGGTGGCCGGCGTCGACGCGACGGTGCACCGGTTTCGCTACTCGGTGCCCCACAGCGAAGCCGAGGCCCGCAGCTGGCTGGACCTCGCAGAATCCGACCGGCGCCGCGGCAGGCGCCTCGAGCTGGCCGTCCTGGACCGCGCCGCTCAGAGCCCGGTGGGCTCGGTCTCGATCTGGGACATCGACCCGTTGCACCGCAGCGCCATGATCAGCTACTGGATGGGGCCCGCCGGGCGCGGTCGCGGCCTGACCACCCACGCGGTCGGGCTGCTGGCTGACTGGGCCTTTGGTGAGCTGGGACTCGAGCGCCTGACCGCCGAGGTCGAGCTCGAGAACCACGCTTCTCAGCGCCTGGCCGAGCGCTGCGGATTCGTTCGCGAGGGCAGGTTGCGCAACCATCACAAACGGCGCGACGGCACTCGCGTCGATTCCCTGCTCTACGGCCTGGTGCGGGCCTGACGCGGGGCCGGGGCGGGGCATGCCCCGCCGGCGCGACCACGACTAGAAAAACAGGGCCGCCCCCGCTCCGGGGGCGGCCCCAATCGGCTTAGACGGTGGCGGTCGCCGGCTCCTCGGCGCGGCGGGGGAGCAGCGTCTCGCGGGCGATCACCAGGCGCTGGATCTGGGCGGTGCCCTCGTAGAGCTGCAGGATCTTCGCGTCGCGCATCAGCTTCTCGACCTTGTACTCCTTGATGAAGCCGTACCCGCCGTAGACCTGCACTGCGTCGGTAGTGACCTCCATCGCGGTGTCGGCGGCAAAGCGCTTGGCGTGCGAGGACTCCAGCGTGTTGCGCTTGCCCTGATCGAGCAGCACGGCCGAGTTCCAGGTCGCCAGGCGCGCCAGATGGACCTTGGTGGCCATGTCGGCGATCATGAACTGGATCGCCTGGTGCATGGCGATCGGCACCCCGAACTGAACGCGCTCCTTGGAGTACGCGACCGCGAACTCCATCGCCGCCCGGGCGACCCCGACACCCATCGCAGCCACGCCGGGGCGCGTGCGGTCGAGCGTCATCATCGCGATCTTGAAGCCCTTGTTCTCCTCGCCGACGAGGTGGTCGAGCGGGATCTCGACCTCGGGAAAGGTGATCGTGGCCGTGTTGGAGGCCCGCTGACCCATCTTGTCCTCGTGCTTGTCGACGACGACGCCGGCGTCACGGGGAACGATGAAGCAGGAGATGCCGCGGTGTCCGGCCTCCTTGTCGGTCTTGGCGTAGACCACGTACCAGTTGGCGTACTCGCCGTTGGTGATGAAACACTTGGAGCCGTTGATGACCCACTTGTCGCCCTTGCGGGTGGCAGTGGTCTTCATGCCGGACACATCGGAGCCGGCGTCGGGCTCGGTCAGGCAGAAGGAGGCCAGCAGCGGGGCCTCGCTCAGGCGCCCCAGGTACTCCTTCTTGAGCTCCTCGGAGGCGGCCAGGATGATCGGCGCCGTGGCCAGGCCGTTGCAGGTCAGCGAGGTGCCGATGCCCGAGCATCCCCAGGCGATCTCCTCTTCGATGATCGCGCCGTCGAGGAATCCGAGCCCCGGGCCGCCGTACTCGGCCGGGAAGTGGCTGTTCATGAGCCCCAGCTCCCAGGCCTTATCGAGGATCTCGCCGGGCCAGGTGCCCTCCTTGTCGTACTCCCAGGCGACCGGGCGGATCTCCTTCTCCGCAAAGTCGTGCGCCATCTCGCGCATGCTCTGTTGCTCTTCGGTGAGCGTGAAATCGACCACTGTGAAATCTCCTTGATGCGACTAGATTGACTAGTCAGTCAATGGCTCTCTGAGGTAAGAATACCCCACCTCCCCAACCCCGGTACACCTTTTGGGGAAGCCCCGCCCCCATGCGCAACAATCTGGTGGTGCAGAGCGCGTTCGGCACGGTGGTCTGGGTGGTGTGCGGGGTGGGGATCGTCGGCGCCATCGCCTCCCTGCTGCTCAGTGCCAAGACCTGGGAGCAGTACGGAAAGCACCACCTGCTGATGGACCGCGAGACCTCCGGTTCGGTCCCGGCGGACTCGAGCGCCGCCGGCTCGAGCGCCGCGGTCGCCGAACGCGACGAGGAGGTGCGCCAGATGCTCGAGGCTCGTAACGCCCGGCGGCGGCGTCGGGGCGAGCCCGAGATCGACGTGGAGCGTGAGCTCAACCGGCTGATCGCCCCGGCGATCGACCCGGAGCTGCGCTCGGAGATCCGCGACCTCGTGGTCGCCCGCAACCACCGCCGCGCCCGGCAGGGCAAGCCGCCGCTCGATGTGGACGCCGAGATCGAGCGCGAGATCGCCGATCTGAGCGAGCTCTGAAGCGGCCGAAGCTGCGCAGGCGCTACGCTCCGCGGCAATGCCAGATCAACGTCGCGTGGAACTCGACGAGCTCATCATCCGCCCCGGTACGTACTTCAACCCGCAGACCGAGGTGCTCGTCGTCGTCGACGACTCTCCCGAGCTCGACACCGAGGTCTTCAACATGGAGGAGTACGAGGGCGCCGAGTGGGTGCTGATCTCCGACGAGATCCCGGTCGACGAGCATCGGCGCGACGAGCTGCTCGAAGCCTTCCAGGTCCACCTCCACGCCGGCGCGGCCGAGGGTGAAGAGGAGGAGGAGCTCTCCGACACCGACGACGAGCTCGAGCAGGACGACCAGGAGGCCGGGCGAGAGTAGGCCCCCGTCGGTCGCGACCGCCGGCGCGGCGACCGACCGATCACCCAGGGACGGTGGCTACTGGCCGCCGTCGAGCAGCGAGGCGCATTTCTGCATCTTGGTGACGTCGCTTCCGGCCGACTCGATGCACTGCGAGTACTTGGAGACGGTCCCCGAGGACGGCGTGCTCGCGGTGCCCGGCGAGGCGGCGCTCGATCCCGACGACGAGGACCCGGTGGAGCCCAGGCCGGACTGGCCGAGCGATCCTTCCAGTCCCCCGACCAGGCTCTGGAGCTTGGCTTGGAACTGCGAGTAGGGACGTATGTTGGAGGGCGTCGAGATCGCCTGGGTCTGATTGAGGTCGGAGTACTGGAGGCTGATCCCGATCCCGGCCGAGCTGAGCCCGCCGAGCGTGGTCGAGATCTTGCCGGTGACCGGCACGGTCATGCTCAGCGTCAGCTTGCGCAGCGTCTTGTCGCTGCTGCCGGTCCACACGTCCAGCGTGGCATTCTCGATCTCACGTGAAATCTTGGACTGGGTGGCCGGCGTGATCGTCGTCGGGAGCTTGCTCGTGGTCGCCGAGCTCTTGGACTCCCTGGCCAGGAACTTGTTCAGGTCCCCGAGCAGGGCGGCCACGTTGACATCACCGTGGATGTGAGTCGTGTCGGCCCCACCCACGTTCTCGGTGCCGACCACGGTCGGGTTCTTGACCCAGTCGAGCGGGTTGATGCCCAGCCCCGAGAGCCCGGAGCCGCCGCTCGAGCCCGCTGAGGAGTCAACCGAGGAGAAGCTCGACTCGAGCTTCTGAAACTGGGCCTGGGGAAGTTGGTAGCTGGCTCCCGGCAGAGTCACGTAACCGGCGCTGCCCGTGGAGACGACGCCGAAGGATCCGTGATGGCTCAGGGCAGTGATGCTGAGCGTGAAGTCCGAAGCGGGAAGGGTACCTGAGCCGCGGCTCTGGAACGGGCCGTGGATGCTCAAGGTGATCGGAGAGGTGAGCGTGCTCGAGCCCGTCGGGGTGAGGGTCAATCCGAGGTCGAGCACCCCGCTCTTGACGGAGTGGCCACCACCGAAGGTCTGCTTGAGCAGGGTCTGCGCGTTGGATGAGCTGGAGGTGTCCGAGCTCGAGCCGCACGCCGACAGAACCGACGCCGCGACGATCACGACCAGGAGCAGCGTCAGGCGCCGCGGGCCCCAGGTCCCTCTAGGCATGCAACTTTCTCCTCAGCAATCGCGGGAAGTCTGGCGCGAATGTAGCATCGCGTCCGTGCGCAGGAGCCTCCTAGTCCTGCTCGCGGTTGCCGCATTTCCCTCCAGCGCAGTCGCAGCCCCGGTGCTCGTGCTCGGCCATCACGGCGGGGTGGCGAAGCGCAACGACCCGTTCGTCGCGGGGCTGGCGATAACCCCCGTCCCCTCCGGCGGCTCGGCGCTGAAGGTGGCTCCGGGAGCCGAGCGCCACGGCGCGCGCGCGGCGGCCAGGTCGGGCTCGCCCGGCTCGTCGGGCTCCGTGCACGCGCGGCTCAAGGCCAAACCCCCGATCACGGTTCTGAGCGCGCTGGAAGGCCTGTACCGCAGGCACGCCATCACTCAGGCTCAGGATAAGGGCTACGTGAGCGACTTCAACGGCGCCCTGAAGTCCGAGCGCCATCTCACCGGAACCCGCCGTGACGAGCTCGACGCCGTCACCGAGACGATGCATCAGATCGGGGTCAGCAGAGAGCTCACCGCGTCCCGGCTGCCCGCCCTGTTCGCGACGCTGAACGCCAATCAGCAGTGGTGGACTCAGGGGCCGCTGCTGGCGGGCGGCCAGCGCGTCGAGTTCGCCGGCTCCCAGCTGGTCTGGGAGTACTACCCCGGCCAGGGCATCCAGCTCCAGGTGCTCGGGACCTTCGGCAAGGCGGACGGCCTGTACACCGGCGGCGCCTCGGACTACCCGGCACTGGAGCAGCTGCTCTCGCAGATGGTCCCGCTGGCGGCCCAGCGTGGCGGCGGGCTGGCCTGGGAGTACTACTTCAGCTTCGACGGTGGATCCCCGCCCTGGACGAGCGCGATGTCACAGGCCACCGGCCTCGAGGCCCTGACGCGTGCCTACCAGGCGACCGACAACCCGTACTACCTCCAGGTGGCCTCGCGGGCGATCCCCATCTTCAGCAAGCGCCCGCCGACCGGGGTCAGCGTCAAGACCCGTCTGGGCACGCGCTTCCTGCAGTACACGTTCACCCCCGGCACGTCGATCATCAACGCCTTCCTGCAGACCCTGATCGGCCTCTACGACTATGCCCAGGTGAGCGGCAGCGCCACCGCGGCGCGGCTGTTTGCCTCGGGCAACGCGGAGGCCATGTCCGAGGTGCCCCACTTCGACACCGGCGCCTGGTCGCTGTATCAGCCCGGAATCGAGGACCCGCTCAGCTACCACGAGCTGGTCACCGGATTCCTCCAGGAGCTCTGCCAGCGCACCGGCGCTCCCGTCTACTGCACCACGGCGGAGCACTTCCAGTCGTACCTGACAACGCCCCCGGTGCTCTCCCAGCTCACCTTCCGGGCGCGCGTGCGGGCGCCCCATCGCACCTCGTTTGATCTGCGCTTCCGCCTGTCCAAGTACTCGCACGTCGGGGTCGTGCTGACCCAAGGCGACACGACCGTGTTCTCGACCAGCGCCAGCTTCCCCTATGGAGCGGACCACTTCACGGTTCCCGCCCTGAAGTCACGCGGCACGTACTCGGTCGTGCTGACGGCGACCGACCTGGCCGGCAACTTCTCACGGATCACCGGCACCCTGCAGGTCACCTCCTGACGGAGGTCGTATCTCCCCGCTCGCCGGGCGCTGCTCGTACACTCGGGCCGCCATGAGGCCGCGGACGATCCTGTACACGGGCAAGGGCGGGGTGGGCAAGACCTCGGTCGCCGCCTGCACGGCTCGTGGCTGCGCGGCCAGGGGCCTGCGCACGCTGGTGATCTCCACCGATCCCGCGCACAGCATGTCCGAATCGCTGGGCGCCGAGCTCGGCGGCGAGCCGATCCAGGTCGCCGATCATCTCTGGGGTCAGGAGGTCAAGGCCCAGGAGGAGATGGAGCGCCATTGGTCAGGGGTCCAGGACTGGCTCGGGGAGCTGCTTCAGGAGCGGGGCGTGGACCGGATCTCGGCCGAGGAGCTCACCGTGCCGCCCGGCATGGACGAGCTGTTCTCGCTGCTGCGCCTGCAGGCCCACAACGGATCGGGAGACTGGGACGCGATCATCGTCGACTGCGCGCCCACCGGGGAGACGCTGCGCCTCCTCTCGTTTCCCGATGTCGCCCGCTGGTGGATCGACAAGGTGTTTCCGTTCGAGAAGCAGATCCTGGCTGCCGCCCGTCCCCTCGCACGTTCCCTGCTTGACATCACCCTTCCCAGCCAGGCCGTGTTCGCCGACATCGAGCGGCTCTCCCAGAACCTGATCGCGATGAACGAGATCCTCCGCGACCGGCGCCACTGCACGATCCGCCTGGTCATGAACCCCGACAAGATGGTGATCGGGGAGGCCATGCGGACCTTCACGTATCTGAACCTGTACGGCTTTCTGACCGACGCCGTGATCGTCAACCGCCTGTTCCCCGCCGACGTCGGCGATTACTTCGCCGCCTGGCGCGGCGTGCAGGAGGAGCACCTCGAGCTCGTGAACTCGGCCTTTGCCCCGGTGCCCGTACTCCGTGCGCCCTATTTCGAGCAGGAGGTGCTGGGCGCGGAGATGCTCGACCGGCTCGCCGGCGAGCTGTTCGGAGAACTCAATCCCTCGGCGGTGCTGTTCGATGCCCTGAGCCAGGAGATATCGGTGACCGAGGAGGGCGCCCGGTTGCGACTCGCGCTGCCCTTCGCCAGCAAGGGCGATATCTCGCTGAAGAAGATCGGGCTGGAGCTGATCGTCGGGGTCGACGGTCAGAAGCGGACCATCATGCTTCCCCCCGCCATGGCCGCCATGCGCCCGGCGGCGGCGACCTTCGAGGACGGCGCCTTGCAGATCAGGTTCGATGGCTGAAGACCGATTTTCGGATAATGAGTCCGAGATGTCCGGCGAGGAAGCTCCGACGGGCCGGGAGGACGAGGCGAGCGCCGCTTCGGGGTCGACTGGCGGCGCGTCCGCGGACGACGAGGTCCTGAGCCGGCTCGAGGAGCGGCTGGACCGGGCGTCGGAGACCGCCGACCGCCTGCTCGCCCAAGCCGCCCAGCGGGCCACCCGCAAGGTGCCGCCGGCGGGGTGGCAGCAGGCCGAGCCGTCGGAGGGTCGGGGATCCTCCGGTGGCGGTCAGGGGTCTTCGGGTGGCGGTCGGGGCTCTTCGGGTGGCGGCGGGCGCGGATCCGGTGACGTCGGCGGGGATTCCGACGGTGCGGGGTCCGATTCGCTGCTGGGCGGCGAGGTCGACCTGCTGCTCGGCATTCTGGGGGCGTTACGCGACCGGATACCGGCTGAGCTGCAGCAGCGCCTGGCCGACGCGCTGCGCGAGGTCCTGCTCGCGATTCGGGCCCTGATCGATTGGTATCTCGAGCGCAGCGAGCGCCGGCGCAGACAACCGGCCGAGGTGCAGGACATTCCGATCCTCTGAGCGGGGGATTCCGTCCATCGGGCCCGACTCGCCCGCCCTGACGCATACAATCGAGCTGTGCCCCGGACGTGGATCCTCACGGGCTCGCCGGAGAACCACGCGGCGACCCGCGCGCATGATTTCAGCGTGATCGGCCTCAAGGAGCGCAACCGCAACCGGGCGCTCGAGATCGACCCCGGCGACCGGATCGTCCTGTACGCGACGCGCGTCATGGCGTTCGCGGGGAGCATCCTGGTCGACGGCGAGCTCTACGAGGACCGGACCAAGATCTGGCCCGGCAAGCCGGGCAAGGTCGACCCCTATCCCTGGCGGTTCCCCACTTCCCCCGAGGTCGTGCTCGAGGAGTCCGATTGGATCCCCGCCGGGCGGCTGGCCGACCGGCTCGAGCACGTCGGCAAGTGGCCCCGAGAGCACTGGAAGCTCGCCTTCCAAGGTCAGATCAGAGCGGTATCCACCCACGACGGCGAGCTCCTGCTCGACGAGCTGAGCGCCGCGGCCGGAGCCCGCGCATGAGCGTCCCGCCTGAAGGAGGAAGCGGCATGGGCGCCCGCGAGCGCGGGGCCTCGGTGGGCCCAGGCGAGCGCGGGGCCTCGGTGGGCCCAGGCGAGCGCGGGGCCTCGGTGGGCCCAGGCGAGCGCGGGGCCTCGGTGGGCGCCGGCGAGCGCGGGGCCTCGGTCGGCGCAGGCGAAAGCCATCTGACGATGGGCGTCTACCGCCTCCTGCGCGCGTGGCGCGCCCTGCCCCACGAGCGGCGGTTGGCAGCCGGGGCGTCGCTGGGCCTGTTCGTGGCCCTGTTCCTGCCCTGGTACCAGGAGACCGTCATCGCCCGGGGCCTCACCAACCTGCGCTCCATCAGCGCCTCGCTCACCGGCTGGCAGGCGTTCTCGTTTGTCGAAGCGGCGGTGCTGCTCGTGGCCGCCGCCACACTGGTGCTTCTGTTCGTGCGATCCGAGGGCCGGGCCTTCCACGTCCCCGGCGGCGACGGCGGCGTGATCACCGCCGCCGGCCTGTGGACCTGCGTGCTGATCGTGTGGCGGATGTTCGACAAGGAGGGCACGACCGGCCACAGCTCCTACGCGACCACTTCCGGGATCGAATGGGGCATCTTCGTGGCCCTGGGAGTCGCGGCCCTTCTCGCCTACGCCGGCACGCGCATCCGGCTCGCCCACGAGCCGGAGCCCCCGCTGCCCGGCGAACGCCCGGTTCCCAGGGCGCGTGGCGGGCGGATCCCCGGTCTCAAGCGCCGCGCCAAGGCGAGCCGCGGGCCCGGTCCGGCACCATCGCGCAAGCCTCATGACGGCAGCCCCCTCGTGCAGTCGCACCTTGTCACGAAGGATCGGCCGAGCGCCAAGACCGCTGTCACACCCCGACCATCCCGGGCGCCGGAGATGGAGCTCGACGAGACCTGGACGCAGCGGCTGGCCGCCAGGCCGGGTCAGCGGCGCTCCGAGAGGCCTTCCGACGCCCGCCCTCCGAGTGCTTCGGAGACCCGGTTGGCGAGTTCCTCGGATCCCCGGTTGGCAAGTTCCTCGGATTCCCGGTTGGCGAGTTCCTCGGATTCCCGGTCGGCGAATTCCTCGGAGTCGCCGTCGGCGAGTTCCTCGGAGTCACGATCCCCGAGGCCGGCCCGTCGCAGGCGCCCGCGGAGCATCCTGACGTCCGATCCGGCCGACGCCCCGACGCGGTCTCTGGACCGGAGAGAGATCGCCGGGCTCGACATCTCCGAGCCTCCCACCGCCCGGATGGGTCGTCCTCGCAAGCCCTCCCGGCCGACCGCGGATGCTGAAGATCAGCTGACGACGAGGCTCGACCGGCCCGACTGACCCCGCCCGCTCGGTCAGCCTCGGCGCGACTGCAGCTCCGTCAGCCGCTGCGCGAGCCGGGTGAGCACGAGCTCCGGCTCGTCGACGATCTGCTTCCAGGTGAAGCGCATCACCTGAAAGCCCGCGGCACCGAGCTCGAGGTCTCGTTTGTGGTCGTTCTCGAACGCGCGGTGGCCGCTGTGAAAGGCGTAGCCGTCCACCTCCACGATCAGTCGTGGCCCTCTCCACAGGAAGTCGACGATGAACGGACCGATCTGAACGTTGATCTCGGGGACGGCCAGACCCCCGCGGCGGATCAGCGTCAAGAAGCGCTCCTCGGTGTCCGACCGGGTGAGCGTGGACGCGCGCAGCTCCGCGCGGGCCAGCTGCTCCAGGCGATCGATCCCCCGGCCCCGCGGACTGCGCTCGAGCAGCGCCACCACCGCGCGGCGGCTCACGAGGCGGCGCGTCAGGGCCTCATCGAAGGCGCGCTCGTACTCCCGAGCGCTCAGGCAGGCCGCGGTGTCGTACAGGGTGCGCGCCGGGGTCGTGATCGGGATGCCGTGAAGGACCGTCATGTCCTGCGCGGCGAGCGTGGCGGCACGGTGCGCCCGGAGTCCAGCCCGGCGCCGGCCGGCGTCGCGACCCACCACCGTGACGTGAATCTCCCGCTCATTGCTCCCTTCCGGCTCGTTGCTCCTCTCGGGGATCAGCTTCCACAGGGCGGCAGCTGACTGATGACTGAGAACGGCTCCGGGGCCGACCGCCAGAACCGCCGCCATCTCCGCAGCGAACGCCGGCAGCGCGACATGACCCACCGCGTAGACGCCCCGGTGGATCTGCCGGAGGCGCCCCCGAGCGATGGCGTGATCGATCGCACCCCGCGAGAGCCCGAGCGCCAACAGCTGGGCGCGAGTGATGAGCCCACGCTGGGCCGAGGCGATGTCTCCGATCTCCCGGTCCGGCCACCCAGAGCGCCGGCAAACATCCCACTCGGTTCGATCCTCGCTTGGTCCGGGACGTTTGCCGCCAGGAGAGACGCAAACGTCCCGCGTCTCCGGGTCGGGATTCTCAGTGGGGCATTTGCCTCCTTGAGAGATGCAAACGTCCCCCGGGGTCTCCTGGGCGGATCGAGTGGGACGTTTGCCTGGGCTTGCAGCCGACACCGAGCGAAGCTTGCACCCAGAAGAGCCCCATCAGCGCGCTTTGTCACCGAATTGGCACACGATCGGGATCTGGGGGCGATCTGACGACCCCCGCTCCCAGGTCAGAACAGCGCCGGCCAGCTCAAGACAGATGCCCGGCCCCGAACGCGAACAAGGCGCTGAACAGGGCGATGATCAGGATCCCGGTGATGATCAGGGTCCGGGACCCGATGACGTGACCGAAGACTCCGATGATCAGCCCGAAGACCAGCACGACGACGGACGCGTTTAGCTCAGACTGCTGGGAGGCGAGGGGAAGGAGCACGGAGACTGGGAACCCTATATTTGAGTGATCGGCGGCACGCCGCCGGCCCGATCGGCAGCGAGCCGCCGGCGCAGACAGCACCGCCACCGTCGCACACCCCCGCAAGCACCGCGCCCACCAGCGCCCAACCACCCCCCACCCACCCCATGAGCGAAACCGCAATCGCCCTCCCTGACTCCGTCGACGATGTCGCCGCCGGCCTGCGCGAGGCCGGATATCTCCCGGGCGAAGCCACGGCGCTGGTCTCGTTTCTGGCCACCAAGCTCGGCAAGCCGGTGCTCGTCGAGGGCCCGGCGGGGGTCGGCAAGACCGAGCTGGCCAAGGCCCTGGCCCGGTATCTGAACCGGACGCTGGTGCGCCTGCAGTGCTACGAGGGGTTGGATGAGGCCAAGGCGCTCTACGAGTGGAACTATCGCAAGCAGCTGCTGAGAATCCAGGCCGAATCCGGCGAGGCCGGCTGGCAGGACGTCCAGGACGACATCTTCGGCGAGGAGTTCCTCCTCCCCCGCCCCTTGATGACCGCGATCGCGGCCGCCGAGCCGGTGGTCCTGCTGATCGACGAGATCGACAAGACCGATCAGGAGTTCGAGGCCATGCTGCTCGAGCTGCTCTCTGACTTCCAGATCTCGATCCCCGAGCTCGGACTCATCCAGGCCCGGACCCAGCCGGTGGTGCTGCTGACCTCCAACAACACGCGCGAGCTGACCGAGGCGCTCAAGCGCCGCTGCCTCTACCTGTGGCTGGACTACCCGGCACTCGAGCACGAATTGGAGATCGTGCGCCTCCACTCCCCGGAGCTCGACGCGACCGTCGCCCGCAAGCTGGTGGAGATCATCGGGCAGGTCCGCGAGCTCGACCTCAAGAAGCCGCCCAGCATCGCCGAATCGATCGACTGGGCGCGCGCGCTGCTGCTCCTCGGGGCCCAGGACATAGATGCCGAGACCTTCAAGCAGACGATGAGCGTGATCGTCAAGCACCGCACCGACCTCGACACGGTGGCCGCACGGGTCGGGGTCAAGCTGGAGCCCGCCGCCGCGGTGGCCGCCGACGCGCGGCCGGCCGCCTAGAGCCGCGCGAGCAGACCGGCGCCATGCCTGCTCCACGGCCCACAGATCCAGCCACCGCCGGCTCCGCACCCGGCTCCACACCCGGCTCCGCAGCCGGCTCCGCAGCCGGCTCCGCACAAGGACCGGGCAAGCTCTATGCGCGCATCCCCGACCGCGCCCCCGGCGGCTTTGACGGCCAGCTGTTGAGTTTCGCCGAGGAGCTGCGCGAGGAGGGGATGGCGCTGGGCACCTCGGAGCTGCTCGACGCCTTCGCCGCCCTGGAGGAGATCCACTGGACCCGGCAGGACGACTTCAAGGGGGCGCTGGCCGCCACCCTGGCCAAGTCGCCCGATGACCGCCGGACCTTCGAGCTCGTCTTCGAACGCTTCTTCTTCCGGGCCGCCGAGGCGGAGGCCGCGCGCCAGGAGATCAGCGAGGGCCCGGCGACCGGGGACCAGGCGCTCGACCTCGACCTCGAGGCGCTTCGCCAGCAGATCGCGGCCGCCCTGCGCGAGGGCTCGGAGGCGGCGCTGCGCGACCTCGCGCGGCTGGCCATCGCGGCCTTCGGCCAGGCCGAGGGATCGGGTGTGCTCGGAGTCGACGTGCAGCGGATCCGCCGAGCGCTCGGCCTGCGCACCGACCCCCAACCCGACCTTCCGGCCGAGGACCCCCGACGGGAGGGAGTGCCCCGAGAGCAGCTCCGACGCTTTGAGCAGCATCTGCGCCGGGAGCTCGAGCGCGATCTGATCGAGCGCACCGCGAGCCTGCCCCCCAAGCGGCCGCTGTCTGACCTCGATCGAGCCCTGCCGACCGGGCCCATCCAGGATCTGGCCGCCGTGCATCGGGTGGTCGCCCAGCTCAAGCGCCGGCTCGCCACCCAGGGACACGAGGTGAGGGGCCGCAAGCGCCACGCCCATGTCGACGTCCGGCGCACGATGCGCGCCTCCCTCCAGAGCGGAGGCGTACCCATCGAGCTCAAGTACCGTCCACGGCGGCCCCGCCGTCCCGAGATCTTCGTGCTCTGTGACGTCTCGACCAGCGTGACCAGCGCCAGCACCTTCTTTCTCAGCGTGCTGCACGCGCTCCACGACTCGTTCCGCAAGCTGCGCTCGTTCGTGTTCATCGAGCGGATCTCCGAGGTCACCGAGGTGTTCGAGCGCGAGCGCGACTTCCGGGCGGCCAGCGAGGCGGTGTCCAAGGATGCCGGGGTGGCCGACATCTCCGGCTACACCGACTACGGACGGGTGTGGACCGAGTTCCTGGCGTTGATCGAGGACGAGCTCCATCCGCGGGCCACGGTGATCGTGCTCGGCGACGCCCGCACCAACGGCCGCCCACCCCGCGATGACGTGTTCGCCGCCATCACCGCCCGTGCGGGGCGGACCTTCTGGCTCAACCCCGAGCCCCGGCTCTACTGGAACTACGGGGACTCGGTGATCGCCGCCTACGCCGAGCACTGCACCGCGTTCGAGTGCTGGCGCACCGACCAGCTCGAGGACTTCGTCAAGGCGCTGACCCAGCCCCTCGTCGTCTAGTGGACCCCCACCGGCGCTGACCCTGCGAACCTGTGGGTAATCCTCGCGGAGGGAGCGTGAAGCGAATGATCGAGGCTCCGACCCAGGGGCCTCGCGACCTCCACCGCGGAGTGCGCGTGGAGGCCGTGAGCAGGACCTTCTCCGACGGGCGCGGCGCGGTCCGGGCGCTGGCCGGCGTGTCCCTGCACGCAACGCCAGGCGAGGTGGTCACCGTGGTGGGCCCCAGCGGGTGTGGCAAGACGACGCTCCTGGAGCTGATCTGCGGACTCCAGCGCCCCGACGAGGGGTCCGTGACCTGCGACCCTGCCGCGCTCATGCCCCAGCGCGACCTGCTCCTTCCCTGGCTGTCGGCGATCGACAACGCGGCTCTGGCTCTACGTGTCCACGGTGTGCCGCGGGATCAGGCTCGCGCGCAGGCCGCGCCGTGGCTGGAGCGCTTCGGCCTGGCCGGCTTCGAGCAGGCTCGGCCGGCCAGCCTCTCGGGGGGAATGCGCCAGCGCGTGTCGTTCCTGCGCTCGCTGCTGGCCGGCAAGCCCGTCCTGGCGCTCGATGAGCCGTTCGCATCGCTGGACGCGATCACCCGCGCCGAGATGCAGGGCTGGCTTGCCCACGTGCTGGAGACCGAGCCGCGGACCGTCGTGCTCGTCACCCACGACGTCGAGGAGGCGGTTCTGCTCGGCGACCGGGTGGTGGTCATGTCCGCCCGCCCGGGGCGGGTGGTGGCCGAGATCGAGGTCTCGTTGCCCCGCCCACGGCGGCGCGCCGATCCGGAGGTCGTCGAGCTGCGCGAACGGGTGCTCGAGACCCTGGGGGTGAGCTGATGCTCGGATTGTTGAACCTGGCGCCCCTGCGCACGGCCCGCCTCGGCTGGCGGGCCGTGGTCCTGGTGGCAGCGCTCCTGGGCGCCTGGGAGCTGTACGTCGACCTTGGGGGCGCCGACCCGCTGATCCTTCCCCCACCCCACGCGATCGCGCAGTCGCTCTACCACGACCGGGCGCTGCTGTGGAGCAACTTCCTGGTCACCGCCGAGGAGGTCATCCTCGGGATCATGGTCGCGGCGGTCGCCGGCCTGGGGCTGGCGATCGCGATTCATCTGTCCAGAACAGCTCGTCAGGCGGTCTACCCGCTGCTGATCGCCTCCCAGACGATCCCGATCCCGGTCATCGCGCCCGTGCTCGTTCTGTGGCTCGGGTTTGGCATCCTGCCCAAGCTGGTGGTGGTCGCGCTCGTGTCGTTCTTCTCGATCGTGGTCACCACCGTGGCCGCGTTCGCCGCCGTGGATCCCGACCTGACCAAGCTGATGCAGACCTTCGACGCCCCCCGCATGCAGACGTTCCTCCGAGTCGAGCTCCCCTCGGCGCTGCCGGGGGTGTTCACGGGCGCCAAGATCGCGGTCACCGTGGCCGTCATCGGGGCGGTGTTCGCCGAGCAGGCGGGCGCGACCTCGGGGCTCGGCTATCTGTTCGTGCAGTCGATTCCGCAGTTGCTGACCGCCCGCGCCTACGCGGCGGTGGCGATCCTTTCGGCGTTTGCGATCTCGCTCTTCGCCCTCCTCACCCTGGCCGAGCGGCTGGCCACGCCCTGGGCCCACCGACCGACTGGAGACACCTCTCGATGAGAAGCAAACTGGCGCTCCTGGCCGCCGGGCTGCTCGCCGTGCTCGCCCTCGCCGCCTGCGGCGAGAAGCAGGACCGGGTGACGCCCAACCCGGCGGACGTGCAGTCGCTGAGCCTGATGCTCGACTGGTTTCCCAACGCCGATCACGTCGGCCTCTACCAGGCGCTGGCCAACGGTGACTTCACCAAGGCCGGCCTGCGCGTCCACGTCGAGGCGCCATCGGACCCGGCCTCCCCGTTGACGCTGCTGGAGGCCGACAAGGTCGACGTCGCCATCTCCTATGAGCCCGAGCTGATGCTGGCCCGCGACCAGGGCGCGCCGCTGGTGGCGATCGGCGCAATCGTCCAGCGGCCGCTGACCTCGATCGTGTCGCTGGCCTCCAAGCACATCGTCTCCCCTCGGCAGCTGCGCGGCAAGCGGGTCGGCGATGCCGGCATCCCCTACCAGCACGACTTCCTACAGGCGATCCTGGCGCACGCGGGGGTCCCGACGACATCGGTCAAGGAGATCGATGTCGGGGACGGCCTGGTGCCGGCGATGCTGTCGGGCCGCGTCGACGCCATCTTGGGCGCGTATTGGAACTACGAGGCGATCCAGCTCCAGGAGGACGGAAAGCGTCCCAACGTGATCCACGTCGAGAACGCCGGCGTGCCCGAATACGACGAGCTCGTCCTGGTCGTCCGGGAGGACGAGATCGCCAATCGGACCAACGTGCTGCGCCGCTTCGTGCAGGCGCTGGGGCGGGGGTATGAGGCCGTGCGGGCCAACCCCCAGGCGGGAGTCGACGCGCTCGTCAAGGCCAACCCCTCGCTGAACCCTAAGCTGCAGCTGGCCAGCGTCAAGGCCACCCTTCCCTCGTTCTTCCCGTCGAGCTCGCGCTACCCGTGGGGATGGCAGAGCCAGTCACGGTGGACTGCCTACGGCGAATGGATGCTGCGCAACCACCTGATCACCAATCCGGCGACGGTCCCCGACGCCGCGACCAACCTGTTGCTCGCCGGCCAGGGCCCCTAGCACCGGCACGAGGGCGGGCGATCGCGCGGTGAGGCACTAGCCCTTGGTCCTGCGCCGCGATCCCGGCGGGGTGCTGGCCATCGGCCAGCCCGCGCACGCCTGGCTGTGCGGGCAGATGGCGCGGGCGTGGGGCAACGAGCGCTTCGGCGCGGTGACGCGGCTCGAGGAGGTGGCCCTCGCCGCCGAGCAGCACGACGTCGGGATGGCCGCCCTGGACCTGGATCCACCCCTGGATACGGCTACCGGGCTGCCTCAGTCGTTCATGGACCTGCCCATTGAGGTGCACCTTTCGCTGTGGCGCACCGGGCCCCCGGGGCTGGTCTCGCAGAGTCGCTACGCGGCGCTGCTGGCAGCGATGCACGGGCGGCGTCTCTACGAGCGCCGGGACCTCGACCGCGCCCCCCGATTCGAGGCCGCCGGGATTCGCGCCTTCCTTGCGCACAGCCGCGCTTTCGAGGCGTCGATGCTCGAGTCCCTGCGCGGCGACGGACCACTGCAGGCGCCGCGCGTCACGCCGGAGCTGGTCACACGCAACAGCCAGTTGCTGTGGACCTGGGACACGCTCTCCCTGGCCCTGCTGCTGGACTGGTTGCCCCGGAGCCTCGAGGCGGTGCCCACCGGGGAGGGTGAAGCCATCGACCTTTGGCTCGAGGGGACCGCTCAGATCGACGATATCCCCGCGTTCTCGCTGCGGCCCTGGCCATTCGCGCAGCCGTCGGTCCGTCTGCGCTGCGAGGGTCGGCGGCTGACCGAGACGTTCTCGAGCCAGGAGGACCTGAGCGCGGCCTTTGCGCACGCGCCTTGGGAGACGGTGGAGCTCCAGCTGCTGTCCGGCCCGCCGGGCTAGGCAGCGTTCGAGCGGCTCAGGCCGCCAGCTTCAGGGCAAGGCCGTTGCCGGCGCCCCGCAGCGCGTGCAGCCCCGCCAGCCCCGCCCAGGGCTCGTAGGGTGCGAAGAACTCCTCCACCTCCTGCTCGGTCGCGCGCGCCCACGGGTCTCCGGTCTTCAGGCGGCCGACCAGCTTGAGGTACCCGAGGTCTCCGGCGGGCAGCTGATCCAGGCGGCCCTGCCCGGTCAGAGCCAGCATCTGCAGGGTCCAGCTGCCCACTCCTCGGATTCGCCGCAGCCGGCGCCAGCCGGCCTCGTGGTCGGGGGCGGACAGATCGACGCGCCCGCTCGCGACCTCGCGAGCGACCTTGACCAAAGCCAGGGCGCGGGTCTCCGAGAGGTCAAGGGAGGCCAGCCCAGCCGGCGCCTGAGCGGCGAGCACCGTTGCCGGCGGTGAGTCGGCGAGGTCCGTGACCGGGCAACGCCGCCCCAGCGCCCGGACCAGGCGGCGCTCGATCCCGACCGCCCGCTCGTACTCGATGAGCTGCTCGCAGATCGCCCACACCAGGGCCTCGAACGGGTCGGGCCGGCCCGCGGGGCGGAGCCCCGGATTGGAGCGAACCGCCGCCCCAATCAGCGGATCGAAACGGAAGCGCTCATAGAACGGGCGCAGATCCTGGTCGATGCCGAGGGCGGCGCGCATCCGCGTGATCCCCCACTCGGCCGCTTCTCGAGAGTGAGCCCGGGCGCCGAACAGGACCCGGTCGCCCGACAGCTGGGCCACGCGGATCGCCACCGGCTCCTCGCCGGCGTGCACCAGGCGGTGCAGAACCCCGCCCCGCACCCGGGCGACTCCGTCCCGGCCGGCGCGGCGGGGAAGCTGGAATACCCATTGCGGCCGGACCTCAGTCCGGACCTCGAGGGCGTAGGGCTCGCTCACTCTCCGGGCTTTGAGATCAGGTGGACATCCACCAGGAAGCTGCGTGAGCCGACGATCGACAGCCCCTCGCCGCCCCACCGGGAGCGCACCCCGGCGCGGGCCAGCTTGCGGGCGCTGTGGCGCCTCACCAGGGCGAGCGTGGCGGCGCCGGCCACGAATCCGGTGGCTACGGCGGCCGCCGTCTGGACGGCCGGCAGCGAAGCGCTCGGAGCCGCCTCGACGGCGCGGACCTCGGCGAGCACGGGCACGCCTTCCACGGTCTCCTCGGCGCCGATCAGCTCGCCCTCGAGCTCGATCGCCTCGTCGCTCTCGCCGCCGCCGGCGAACTCGATCGTCTCGGCGCTCTCGTTGACCTGGTCTCGGGACATCGATCCACATGGTGACAGCGATGCCGGTCGCCTACAAAGCCGCTGGTGTCGCTCCTTACGATTACAGTGGTGGACATGCCGACCACCATCGATGTCTTCGCCAAGGCGCGCGAGCACGAGCGCCTGGAGCAGCTGAAGACCGCACGCCAGCTCGACGCTCTGCCCTACTTCCGTGTCCTGGAGGGGCCGACCCTTCCGATCGTGGAGATGGAGGGCAAGCACCGGGTCATGCTGGGCTCCAACAACTACCTCGGGCTGACCGGCGACGAGCGTGTCCGGCAGGGAGCGCTGGATGCGCTCAATCGCTACGGGACCGGAATCACCGGGTCGCGATTTCTCAACGGGACGCTCGACCTGCATCTCGAACTCGAGCGCGAGCTCGCCGACTGGCTCGGCACCGAAGCCGCGCTCGTGTTCACGACCGGCCACCAGGCCAACGTGGGCACGCTGGGCACGATCCTCGGTCCTCAGGACACGGTGATCGCAGATTCGGGCGACCACGCCTCGATCCTGGACGGGGTGATTCTCTCCCGGGCCAAGCTCAGGGCATTCCGGCACAACCGCGTCGACCGTCTGGAGCGCACGCTCGAGAAGGCCTCACACGACGGCGGCGGGATCCTGGTCGTGGTCGACGGCGTGTTCTCCACCGAGGGGGATGTGGCGCCGCTGCCCGAGATCACCGATCTGTGCTCGCGGTTCGGTGCCCGCCTGATGGTCGACGAAGCGCACGCCCTGGGCGTGTTGGGGGCCCGGGGCGCGGGCACCTGCGAGCTGCTGGGAGTCGAGGACCAGGTCGATCTGCGCATGGCGACGTTCTCGAAGTCGCTGGCCTCCTGCGGGGGCGTGATCGCCGGCCAGGCGGACGTGATCGAGTTCCTGCGCATCCAGTCGCGGCCGTTCATCTTCACGGCTTCGGCGGTGCCGGCCGCGGTCGGCGCCGCGCTGGCAGCGGTCCGGATCTGCCGGTCGGACGAGGGACCCCTCCTGTTCGCCCGTGTCCTTGACAATGCCCGGTATCTGCACCACGGCCTGAGCGAGCTCGGGTTCCACGTCGTGGCCCCGACCCGGCTCGCCGACGGTACCGAGGTCGTGACCCCTGTTGTGCCCGTGCTGGTGGGCGATGACTGGAAAGCGGTCTTTCTGTGGAAGATGCTCTACGAGGCCGGCGTGTTCGTCAACGTGATGATCCATCCGGCGGTCCCGCCGGCGGGCGCGCTGCTTCGCACCAGCGTCATGGCGACCCACGATCGCCAGACGCTCGACCGGGCGCTGGACGTCTTCGCCACCGTCAAGCGGGAGTTCGAGGCCGAGCACGGACCGCTCCCCGCGGGACGGTGAGCGGGCCAGGACTTGTCCGATCGCGCACAAGAGCCCGCGGTGCACAAAAAAGGCGCTCTAAGCGCATGTCATCGCAATGTGACATTGCTGTGACCGAGCCGTTGTTCTAGGTTCCTCTACATCGCAAGATGGTGGTCGGCCTGGCGGCCCATGAGGACGTTAGGCGGGGAGCACCGGCCCTTCCCCCAGGGCCAGTAGTTGGATAGATCAGAGCCATTGAAGGCTCGCCATAGAGCGCAGTCAGGCTGCTTATCGGCGCGACTCGTGTGCTGCTGAGCTGTCCGTCATGGTCATCGTCCGCTGCCGCGGACCCGAACGAGTGAGAGAGCTACATATGACGCAAACCGCAATGAAGACCCCCGAGCCGCAGCGACTGCGTGCGCTCGAGCGAGCCAACGAGATCCGGCTCGCGCGCGCAGCTCTGAAGCGAAGCATCGCTCTCGGGCAAGTCTCCGCCGCGGAGGTCATTCTCGACTGTCCCGATGCCGCATTCAGCTGGCCGGTTGGAGAGCTGCTTATGAGCCAGCGGCGCTGGGGCAGTACGAGATGTTGCAAGTTCCTCTCCCGTAACCAGATCGGCGAAACCAAGCCGGTGGGCGCACTCACCGACCGTCAGCGTCAGGTGCTGGCGGTCTCGCTGGACGCGTCCATATCACGGGGAATGGTGCTCGTAGGCGCGTAACGCGCAACCCCGCAACCCCGCAACCCCGACTGGGACGTGTCCTGCCCATGGAGGGCAGGGCACGTCCCAGGGAGCGGCCACTCTCCCAGCTCAGATGTTCAGATCGGGATTCCGATCGGCGCCGGATCGGCGCCCGCGAAGAAGAAGAACCAGATCACGAAGACCGTGATCGTCAGGCCGGCGCTGACCACGATCACGCCCTCGAGGACCACGTTTCCCGGATCGGCAAGGCCCCGCGATATGCAGTTGTCGCGGTACACGTCGCTCAGCCTCGCCAGCAGCGACCCGAGCGCGGAGATGGTGACCAGCGCGCCCACGAAGGCCACGACCAGCGCCGTGCCCAGCGAATCGGTCGCCCCCTGGACCTGAGAGCCGACCCACAGCCACAGCAGCGGCGTTCCCACCCACAGGCCCAGGCTGCCGATGAACATGATCAGCAGCACGAGCATGGCGCCCGTGCCGGTCCTCATCCAGGTTCGCATCCCGGTCAGAAAGCCGTCATTGGTCGGTCAGGGCCGCGGCAGCCGATGGCCCGGCCCACGACCCCCCGGCTAACGGACAGCCCGAGGAGAGCTTGACCTGCCACCAGCCCATCAGCATCCCGATCAGGCCGAGCCTCGGCCTGACCTGCCAGACGCCGCACCCCGGCTCGCCCAGCTCCCGGCAGGAGATCCGCGTGAACCGGTAGTCGGCCGGCGCGAGCAGCATCCGCTCCAGTACGAGCCGCTTCTCGGCCTGCTCGTCGGCGCGGCGGGCGATGGTGGCCCGCGCAGCGGCCACGCGGGCCGCCAGCTCATCGCGGACTCGCTCGAGCTCACCCAGCCCGAGCAGCCGCGGCTCGCCAAAGGTGGCTGGTGGCTGCTCGAGCCCGCCCATCGGGTAAGCGGTCACGAACGCGTCGGCCAGCTCGCGCTCCAGACGGGCGATCTGACGGCGCAGCGCACGGCGCGCGGCACGCTCGTCGGCGTTGACCGCGGGGGTGGGTGCACGCGTCTGAGGCCCCTGCGTCGGCAGCTGCGAGGCCCCGTCCAACGACTCCGAGAGCTCCAACCCTCTCATTAACGGCACCTTACCATCCTCATTCGGCCGCGCCGAGTAGTTCTTCAGTGATCCACAAAGCCTCCTCGACGTGGATGGAGGGCACCCCGTCGACGCCGATCGAATACAGGGCGACGCGACGGGTGGCGGCGCCGACTCCGCGCTCGGGCAGCGGTTCTGAGAACAGCACGGCGTGGACCTCGCGGCCGTCGGCGACCACCAGACTGCCGGTGGCCAGCCGGTCGACGGACCCCAGACGCTCGCAGTCGGCCGGGGTGGCCGCGCGAATCCCCAGCCCGCTCTCATCGACGACGTCGGCATCGAGCGCCCACACCGGCACGCCGGTCTCGATGAGCGCCACCAGGCAGGCATCCGACACCAGGTCGGAGGGGCGAAACCCGCCCTGGAGCAGGCGGGCGACGGCGACCGCCTCGCCGGGGATCCGCTCGACGTCGGGATCGAGACCGACCTGGCGAAAGAAGGCCCGAAACGCGTGGGGGATCGGCTTGGTCCGCATCGCGACCACGCTCGCCCCGCGGTAGCGGTTGGAGAGCTCGGCGAGCCGGTGGCGCAGCGCGACGGGGCTCGGTTGCCGGCGGGCCGCCACCGTGACCCAGAACAGGCGCAACCCGGGGAACTCCTCGCCGATATGGGCGGCCACGTAGCCGGGCGCCGGAGCCAGCGGCGGGCGTGACCCTCCCCCGCCGCTCACGACTGTGGGCGTCCCCGCTGATCGGCCACCAGCGCCCGGACCTGGGGGGCGAGCTCCGCCGCGGTCTGCCATCGATCGCCGATCAGCCGCGCCTTGACGATGCCTCCGCGGTAGGAGAGCTCGGCCATCGGGCAGACCGCCACGCCGTACAGGGCTCCCACCGAGCCGTCCCGGTCGTAGGCGACCGGGATCGTCCATCGCCGCGAGCGCACCAGCGAGGCAACGCTCTTGTGGCTGGCGTCGATGGCGACGGCAGCGAACTGCACGGCCGAGGCCCGGAACCGGTGGGAGAGGGTCTGGAGGGCACCGACCTGGCGCTCACACTGGTCTGAGCCGGTCACGAAGAAGCTCAGGACGAGGGGCCCGCGATGGGCGAGCAGGCACACGTTGAGCGCCCGGGAGTCGTGCTGGGCCAGAGTGCAGGGCGGGTTCAGGTTCGGATCTCCGTTGAGATCGGTGCGGGCCAGCGGGGCGGCGAAGTAGTGCAGCTCATGGCCGGGGGTGATTCCGGTCGTTCCCACCCCGTGAGTCGCGAGCTGGTAGATGGATATCGCGATCACGAGCGCCAGCCCGAAGATTCCGATCATCCACCGGTAGGGACGGGTGTCGATGACCTGGCGCGGGGGCGGTGGCCCCGCGGGCGGGTCGGCGGCCCGTCGCCCGGCGGCATGATCTGGATCGAGCCGGGACAGTGGCGGCGGGCCGGGGGGCGCGGGCGGATCGGCCGCCCCGGACGGGCCGGGGCGCGCGGGCGGATCTCCGGGATCCTCACCGGAGCCCGAAGGCTCGCTCATGCCATCCGCGGCCGGCGCCTGATGCGGGCCTTGGCGGCGCCGGCCACGCGTGACGCCGACCTCATGCGGGCCAGCACGTCGCCTCGCTCCGAGAGGACCAGGACGGCGGGCAGCACCAGCAGCACCCCACCCAGCGAGACCGAGAGATCGACCAGGGTGACGAACCCGAAGTCGCGCAGCATCGTGATGTCGGAGAAGACGAGGACCCCAAATCCGGTGATCGCGGTGATGCCCGAGGCCAGGACCGCCGCGCCGGTGAAACGATACGTCCGCCCAGGGCCACGCGCAGGTCGTGGCCGGCGGCCCGCTCCTGCCGGAAGCGCTCGGACAGGAGCACGCTGAACTCGGTCGAGATCGCGATCACGAGCGTTCCCAGCGTCGCCGACATCGGGTTGAGGGGAATCCCGATCAGGAACAGGATCAGCGACGACCATCCCGTCGCCAGGGCAATCGGGATCATCGGGACCACGGCCCGCTCAACCTTGCGCAGCACTGCCAGCAGCACCAGGCCGACGGCCAGCAGCCCGGCGATCAGGGTCAGGAAGCGATGGCCGGTCGAGGAGAGCGCGGCGTTGGCCTCGGCGGCGAGCACCGGCAGGCCCGCCAGCTGAGCCGACACTCCGGCCGGCGGATGCAGGTGCGAGCGCATGTAGTCGATCACCGACTGCTGGCGCGAGAGCGGCATCAGCCGAATCCCGAAGGCCAGCGTGGCCTCCCGGCGGTCGGGCGTGATCACCGCGTCAGAGAAGTAGGGGGGGACTCCGGCGAGCAGGCTGTTGATCTGCGATTGGCTCAGACTCGTGCTCTCGCCGGACTGGCTGCCGGTGGAGAACAGATCGGGCAGCGAGAGCGCCGGGCACAGGGTGGCGTGCGCACATCCTTTCTCCTCCAGGTACCCGTAGTGGGTCAGCAGCTGGTTCTCGTAGCTGACCATCCATTTGACCGTCTGCGGCGTGGCCACGTCGGACCCCTGGACCGCCACGTCGATCTCGCCCGAGACGCCCGTGACCTTCTCCAGCGTGTGCAGGTTGCGCAGGGCCGGCATGCTCGAGGGCACCAGCTTGGTGACGTCGGACTGGACCGACAGCTGGGTGTCGGCGACCCAGCCGGCCACGGCCAGCACGGCGCCCACCGCCAGCACGCGTCCCCGGTTGCGCACGACGGCGCTGACCAGCCGGCCCCCGAGTCCGCCACTGAGGCCAGGCCCAGAGCCAGGCCCAAGACCGCCGTCCGAGGAGGCGCCACCCCGACCGCGGAGGCGCCGCCGCGCCCTGCCCAGCGGGGCGGTGACGAGCTCGTGCGCGCCCTGCCACCAAGGCCCCAGGATCTCGCCGGCCCCATGCCAGGAAGCGGCGATCCAGGCGCCGACCCGCCCGCCGACGTCGGTCTCACCGCCCCGATCGCCGCCGCCCCGGTCGCCGCCGCCCCGGTCGCCGCCGCCCCGACCTCCGCCGCCCCGATCGCCGAGCACCAGTGCTGCCGAGCCCGCGGTGAGCGCGCACAGAAACGCGATCGCGATCCCCGCCACCAGCACCAGGCCGAAGCCCTGGACCATGGGAACCGGCGAGAGCAGGAGCACGAGGAACCCGACGCCGGTGGCCAGCGCCGCGGTGGCGATCGTGGGAGCGGCCCGTCCGGCGGCCTGCGCCACCGCCTGCTGCGCGGTCAGCGCGCCCCGGCCCTCGCGCTCGGAGATCCGCCGTGCCTCCTGCGCCCGCGCCTGGAACTGGATCCCGTAATCGACGGCCAGCCCGATCAGGATCGGCAGCACCGCAATCGAGGCCATCGTCAGGGTCGCCCCCAGCACCGCCAGGAGTCCGAAGGTGATTCCGGTGGCGGCCAGCGCGATGGCCAGCGGCAGCAACCGCAGGCGGTTGCGAAACACGATCAGCAGCGTCGCCGCCATCACCAGCAGGGCCGCGATCAGCAGCCCGGCGATCGAACCGGTGATCTGGCTCGCGAGATCGTTGATGACCACCGGGACCCCGCTGACCACGTAGGTGCCTCCGTAGGCCAGACGGAACATCGGCATCCGGACCGCCTCCCGGATCCATGAGATCGCCTGGGCCTGCTGGGCGTCGGAGAGCGAGGACTTCAGCCGGACCTGGATGAGCCCCGAGTTCGCGGTGGGAAACAGGTAGGCGAAGCGCGCCTTGGGCTGATTGACGCCCCGGGTCTGGTCGAACACGATGTCGGGAATGAACGACGGGTCGTCGATCGATGGTGTGCCGGTCAGCCCCGAGCTCACGGCCATCTGCTCGAGTCCCTGCATCTCGTCCTGGTACTCGAGCTGCCCTGCGGCGTTGGCCTCGGCCAGGGCCTTCTTCTTGCTCAGCCCCTTGCCGATCGCCAGCTCGTAGGCGTTTCGCTCGGCGGCCGTGGTCGCCGTGTTGACGCCGCTCATCATCGAGTCGATGCCCGTGTTGACCGCGGCGACGGCGGTGTTCAGGAAGGTCCCGGGGCCGTAGACGACCTGGGCGGGCCGGTTTCGCATCAGCTTGCCGCACGGGCTCGCCCAGCCGCCGTAGGGAGCGTGGATGCCGGCCTTGACCGGGGTGAACGCCCGCAGCTTGGCGTTGGCGGTCACGTATTGGCCGCCCAGGCAGGACTCCAGCTGGGTGAGCGTGGCCAGATCCTTGGTCTCGACCAGGTCGGTCAGCGGCTCGCGGATCAGGATGACGACCGGGTCGTCGCCGAAGTGGCTCTGGTCCTCCACGGTCGCCTGATAGGTCGACGACGAGCGACCGACGAACGTGTCGGTGCCCGCCGAAGGCTTGAGGCCAAGCGCCATGATCGCTCCGACCACCGCGAGCGCCAGCACGATCCCCAGGGTCAGCACCGGCCTTCGGGCTGCGGCGCCCGACAGCCGCTCCAACGTCTTCGCCGTCATGTCGCGCCCAGGCTACCGGCGACCCCAGCCGATCGCGCCAATCGTCATCGGCCGACGCGGTCAGTCCATCGTCAGGGGGCCCTGGGACTCCCCGGAGAGGAACTGGCGGATGAACGGGTTCTCGGAGTTGAGCATGTCCTCGGCCGGCCCCGCCTCGACGATCCGCCCCTTCCACAGGACGTTGATGTAGTCGGCGACGCGGCGCGCGCTCATGATGTCGTGGGTGATCACGCAGAAGGTCGGGAGGTGCTCCCGCTTCTTCTCCTTGGCCTCATCCATCATGTCGCGATGGATCTCGAGAATGAGCTCGCCGAGCAGGGCGGTGCGGACTGGATCGAGCCCCGAGTCGGGCTCGTCGAAGAGGACGATGTCGGGCTCGAGCACGAGCGCCCGCGCGAATCCCGCGCGCTTCTTCATGCCGCCCGAGAGCTCGCTGGGGGCCTTGAGCCGCGCCGCCCCCAGTCCGACCTCGTTGAGCCGGCGCATGACGATGTCCTCGATCTCGTCCTCGCCCTTCTCGGTGTGCTGGCGCAACGGGAAGGCGACGTTGTCATACAGGTTCATGGAGCCGAACAGGGCGCCGTCCTGGAACAGCAGCCCGAACTTCTTGCGCATGTCGAACAGGTCGTCGTCGGCCATGTTGGGCACCGACTCCCCGTGCACGAGGATGTCGCCCTGGTCGGGATAGAGCAGCCCGACCATGTGCTTGATGCACACTGACTTGCCGGTCCCAGACGGGCCCAGGATCATCGACACCATCCCTTCGGGCAGGCCCATGTTCAGCCCCCGGAGGATCTTGGTGCGCCCGAACGCCTTATAGGTGTCGATGAACTCGACGGCATCGGGCCTGCCCGACGGGTAGGTCTTGTAGGTGTGCCACTTGTACTCGTCGTCGGAGGCCCCGTCCGGAGGCTCGGGGCGGGGCGGTGACTCGTCGACGACCAGGACGCGCGACCCGCCCCCCCACTCCTCGCCCGCAGCGGAGCCGCTCTCGCGCTGCCGGGCCTCGTCCTCCTGCTGCGCGCGAGCCTCGTCGCGCTCGGTCTCCTCGGCCGGCCACTCGGGCGTGTCCTGAATCTCCCCCCCGTCGGGCGCGGCGCTCTTGACCTGTTCCTCGCGCTCCTCGGGCGAGAGGTCGACCTCGGCGCCCCGGGCCTCCGCGTTGTGCTCCTGGTTCTGGCCCGCGATCTCACGCGGGTCGGCGCTCGCGTCAGGCTGAGCGCCGTCGCCGTCGCCCTGGGCACCCGACTTGGTATCTGACTCTTCGTCCATCTAGCCTCCGATTGGTGCCCGAGGATTGGCGCCCCAGAACAGCTGGGTGCCGAGCATGCCGATGAGGTGAACGGAAACCAGGTTTAGCACCATGGATTTGGCCGTCGCAGTACCTACCCCGACGGGGCCTCCGCTGGCGTTGTAGCCGTAGTAGCAACCGACGATGACGATCACCACCGCCATCGACATCGCCTTTATCAAGCTGAATAAGAGGTCCGGCGGGTTCTGGAATTGCCAGAAGATTAAGAAGAACCCTCCCGAGGACACGTAGCCGATCTGCTGCACGACCGCGATGTAACTGGCGAAGAAGGCGGCTCCGATCGAGCACAGGTAGATGAACGGCAGCACCATGATGGCCGCCAGCAGCCGCGTCGCGCACAGGAAGCGCATCCCGCTGATCCCCATCACCTCGAGGGCGTCTATCTCGTCGGAGATCCGCATCGATCCCAGCTCGGCCACGAGGCCGGTGCCGATCTTGGCGGCCATCATGTAGCCGAAGGCCAACGGCACCAGCTCGCGCAGATCGCACCACGCCGCGAACACGCCCGAGTACGCCGGCGTGCCCTCGCCATAGGTGAAGTAGGCGCCTTCGATGCCGCATTCCAGCCCGACGAAGAAGACCAGGCCCCAGATCACCAGCGTGGAGGAGATGATCAGGATCCCGGCCTGGCGCAGCGCCTCGCCGAAGAAACGCAGTACCCGCAGGGTGGCCACGTCGCGGACCATCGTGCCGCCGAACTTGATGATCTCGCCAAAGGACTCGAGCCACCCGCGCGGGGTTGCAATCAGGTCACCCACTCAGCTCTCCTCACTTGATGATCGTCGTGATCTCGGGGTGGGTGGCCAGCAGCGTCTGGGTGAACGCGTAGTTGACCGCGAACACCCCGAGGAAGGCGATCACCACCGCCTGGTTGACCGCGCGGCCGACGCCCTCCGCGCCACCGGAGGCGGTCATCCCCTTGTAACAGCAGACGATCGCGATGATCGCGCCGAACAGAGTGGTCTTGACCAGCGACCCCCACAGGTCGGTCGTCTCGGCGTTGTTGAAGAAGGTGGAGAAGAACGGTCCCAGGGGCGCGTGGTTGACCACCGTGGCCAGGATCCCGCCGAACACTCCGAAGATCAGCGCGTACACGTCGAACAGTCCGGTAAGCAGCATCAGCGCCAGAAAGCGCGGGACCACGAGGTTCTTGACCGGATCGACGCCCAGGACCTGCAGCGCGTCGAGCTCCTCCCGGATCTTGCGAGCCCCCAGGTCCGCGGTGATCGCCGTGCCGGCCACGCCCGCGAGCACGATCGCGTCCACGAACGGCGCAAACTCCCGGATCGAGGAGAGCACGAAGAAGCCGCCGAGGCGATCCAGGGCCCCGAACAGGACCAGGAAGTTGGCCGCTTGGAGGCCGGGCGCCTCGTAGCCGAAGGCGATCGTCGAGATCAGCAGCGGGAACCAGCACAGCCGGATCGCGAACGTCACCTGGCTCATGAACTCGCTCCCGTAGGGATACGGGGGCCGAACCGCCGAGACCAGCGTCCTGCCGGTGAGGATCATCATGTTCCCGACCTCTTCCAGCACGGACTTGGTCGGCAGAAACGCTCGATCGGCGACTGCTCTGATCAACTGCTCTCGTCCTCCCGGGGTCAGCAGACCGCGGGCGCGGCCCAGACAGCGAGCAAGCCTACGCTAACCAAGGACCGAAGAACAACTGACAACCGGCGCATTGCACGGCAAGCGGCATCCCAAAGCTCTTGTCCGTGGTATGTTGCGCGCGCGTTGAGCGCCTTGAGAACGAGGAGCTGCGGGGTCATCGCCGGCGTCGGGACGGCGCTGGTGCTGGCGGCTTGCGGCGGCGGTCAGGCCCAGGACGTCCACGAGCCCAACGGCAAGTTCAAGGTCTCGGTCGACACGGCGAGCTTCCCCGCCTCCCAGTCGCTCTCCCAGCACACCCACCTGGTGATCGCCGTACGCAACTCTGGCACCCAGGCGATCCCCGACGTCGCGGTCACGATCTGCAACGTCACCTGCGGCTATCCGGCCCCCCAGGGCGAGGGCTCGAGCGCGGGGGCGTTCGCGTCTGACATCGACCAGACCCAGCTCGCCAACCCCTCGCGCCCCCTCTGGGTCGTGGACCGGGGTCCCGGTCCCTGCCACTACAGCTGCCGCAACGGCGGCCAGGGCGCAGGCGTGACCGCCTACGCCAACACCTGGGCGCTGGGCCGCCTGGCCCCCGGCAAGACTGCCCGCTTCGACTGGGCGGTGACCGCGGTCCAGGCGGGCAGCCACACCGTCGCCTGGCAAGTGGCGGCCGGGCTCAACGGCAAGGCCAAGGCCGTGCTCGCCGACGGCTCCAAGCCGCGGGGCAGCTTCGTGGTGCACGTCAGCTCGGCGCCCCCGCAGACCTACGTCAACAACGCGGGCAAGATCGTCAACGCGAGCTGATCTGCGCGTCAGGAACCCGCTGCGCAGGCGAGGAGCCCGCATTGCCTCTCGGGCGCGAACTTCGGGGCTGGGGAAGGTTGGCGGCTCGAGAGCGGGCACTGCGAATCTCGCAGTACCCAAGATTTGCGAGGTAGATCCGGAGCACCCGTATAGCGGGCAAAACCGATCACTCACCCGCGAGAATCTCGGAGCGAGATCCGGAGTTCCCACCACGACAGCGTCCGCCCGTCCTCCAAGGCACCCGGAGCTCCCCAGCCACCCTTCCCAGCTATGAAGTTCGCAGCCGGGCCGACCGCCTGGGAATCCGCGTCAGGCTCCGGCGGCCGCGCGTCAGCCCCCGCCTGACCGCCCGCGGCGCTCAGGCCTCGCTGGACGTCGCCCAGATGTCGATGTGCCCCTCGACGGCGTACCGGTCGATCTGCTCGAGCTCTGACTGATCGAAATCGAGCCGGTCCAGGGCGCCCAGGTTCTGCTCGAGCTGTGAGACGCTCGAGGCCCCGACCAGCGCCGAGGTCACGCGCGGATCGCGCAGCGTCCAGGCGATCGCCATCTGCGCCAGCGTCTGGCCGCGGTTGGAGGCGATCTCGTTGAGCTTGCGGGCATGCTCGACGTTCTCGGGCGTGATCTGGTTCTCGCCGAGATGGAGCCCCCGCCGCACCCGCGAATCCTCGGGTATACCGTCGAGGTACTTGTCGGTGAGCAGCCCCTGAGCGAGCGGCGAGAAGGCGATGACGCCCACGCCCTCACGGCCGACCACTTCGAGCAGCTCTTCTTCGATCCAGCGGTTCAGCAGCGAGTAGGACGGCTGGTGGATGAGCAGCGGAGTTCCGAGCTGACGCAGGATCTGGATCGCCTCCTCGGTCCGGCGCGGACCGTAGGAGGAGATCCCGACATACCGCGTCTTGCCCGTCTGGACGGCGCTGTGGAGCGCGCCCATGGTCTCCTCCAGGGGCGTCTCGGGATCGAAGCGGTGCGAGTAGAAGATGTCGACGTGATCGAGGCGCATCCGCGACAGGCTCTGGTCGAGGCTGTCCAGCACGTACTTGCGCGAGCCCCACTCGCCGTAGGGGCCGGGCCACATGTCATAGCCGGCCTTGGTCGAGATCACCAGCTCGTGGCGTAGCCGGGAGAAGTCCTCGGCGAAGATCCGGCCGAAGTTGATCTCCGCGCTCCCGTAGGGCGGGCCGTAGTTGTTGGCCAGGTCGAAGTGGGTGACCCCGAGATCGAAGGCGCGGCGCACGATCGCGCGCGAGACTCCGAGCGGACGGTCGTCGCCGAAGTTCTGCCACAGGCCAAGCGAGACGGGGGGCAGCTGGAGCCCGCTGCGCCCGCAGCGTCGATACTCGAAGCGGCCGTAGCGGTCGCTGGCCGGTAGGTACTGGGACTGGGGACCGATCTCGGCGTCAAGTGTCATGCGGCGATTGTCTCAGGTGGGGGCGAGCAGGGCTTTCGGCCGTCCGGCCGACCGGCGGGGGCCCGGTTTGGCCATCGGGATAGTGACCCCCGCGAGGAGGTCGCCTAGCCTACCCGAGGTCCCGCCTGCACGGGATCGATCATTCACGCGCGCGCGGGTCGCCGTCACCCGGCCGACAGGAAGGATTACTAAAAAGCATGCCCATTCGCTCCCAGAACGTCCTTGCCGCACAGTGGAGCCCCAACGGGGCCACGCTTGGAACCCCGGACCTGACGTCCCCCGACAACCAGGTCTTCGGAGCCAACGTCTTCAGCCCCGCGATCCAGCGCCAGCGTCTTCCCAAGGACGTCTATCGGCGACTGTCGGTCACACTGGCCAAGGGCGAGGCGCTCGACACCTCGTTGGCCGACGCCGTGGCGCTCGCGATGAAGGAGTGGGCGCTCGAGAAGGGGGCGACCCACTACAGCCACGTGTTCCAGCCGCTGACCGGGCTGACGGCGGAGAAGCACGACAGCTTC